>ERZ773216.4250-NODE-4250-length-10012-cov-3.111781_pt1 | contig 10012 bp, 6 predicted proteins | sample MGYA00511259_ERZ773216 | MGnify/ENA primary metagenome ERZ773216 (study PRJEB29015, sample SAMEA2737764) | human gut metagenome | biome: human gut; feature: human-associated habitat; material: faeces | place: China | collected 2012 ... | reverse complement strand
CCAGTTGTAGTTGGATACGAAATTGCCGCCGGGGTAGCGCACGCAGGTGACGCCCAGCTCCTTGACCAGGTCAAGCACGTCTTGGCGGAAGCCGTTTTCGTCGGCGGTGGGATGGCTGGGCTCGTAGATGCCGCCGTAGACGCAGCGGCCCAGATGTTCTACGAATGAGCCGAACAGACGCGGGGGAACGTCGGCTACCGGAGTGGCGTCGGCGTTGAGGGCGATGCTGGCGTCCGGCGTAGTTGCGTTGCCGGTTGTGGAGACGTTACTGGCCGTGGTGCCGGCGGCGGTCGGAGGCGGGCTGCTTTCCTGCTTGTCGGGATGGGTGGTTTCGGCGGAATACTGGCTGTTGTGAGTGGTCATGAGCGGGATGCATCTCCTTCGGTTTGCGGTTAGTCACCATGGTGCGACGTGTCGTGTTTGCGTAAACATAAAACATGTGGTACCGTTTCTTAAAACGATACAAGGCTTGGAACAAAACGCCAAGTCCCGTCGTTTCCCATAACAAGGAAGGAAAGAACGATGAAGTTCGGCAAGAAGACGATTGCCCTGATTGGTGCTGTGGCCATGCTCTCCTCTGTAGCTGCCTGCGGTTCCACTTCTGCCGGGGATGGCGGAAGCACCGGCTCCTCTGATAAGAAGGTCGAGCTGACCGTGTGGTCCTGGGATTCCACACTGCCTCGTACGGTCAAGGGATTCGAGGCCAAGAACCCGAACATTAAGGTGAAGGTGACCAACGCCGGCACCAACAAGGACGAGTACAACGCACTGTCCAACGCCATCGAGGCAGGCTCCGGTGCTCCGGACATCGCCCAGATCGAATACTACGCACTGCCCGAATACGTGATTCGCGGCCACCTCGAGAACCTTTCCGATCTCGGTGCCTCCGATTTCAAGGACTTCTACACCCCGGGCACGTGGTCCTCGGTGAACATCAATGACGGCGTCTACGCCCTGCCGATGGATTCCGGCCCGATGGCCTGGTTCTACAACAAGGGCGTCTTCGACAAGGCCGGCGTCGATCCGACCCAGGTGCGCACGTGGGACGACTTCTACGAGGCTGCCAAGAAGATTCGCGCCGTGGACTCCTACATCACCTCCGATTCCGGTGACGCCGGCTTCTTCGACTCCATGACCTGGCTGGCCGGCGCGACCCCGTTCGAGACCTCCAAGGACGGCGGGACCGTGACCATCAACCTGACCGGTGACAAGAACGTCAAGACCTTCACCGACTTCTGGCAGAAGATGATCGACGAAGACCTCATCGACACCAAGACCGTCGGCTGGACCGACGATTGGAACAAGGGTCTGGATGACGGCTCCATCGCATCCCTGCTGACCGGCGCTTGGATGCCGTACAACCTGCTTTCCGGCGCTCCGAACGGTGACGGCAAGTGGCGCATCGCCCAGATGCCGACCGCAGATGGCTCCGAGACCAACTCCGAGAACGGTGGTTCCTCGCTGGCCATCGTGAAGTCCGACGACAAGGCCAAGGTCGCCGCCGCCTACAAGTTCATGGAATACGCCTGCCACGACGCCGAGGGCATTAAGACCCGTGTTGACGGCGGTGCCTTCCCGGCCGACAACGACACCCTCAAGTCCAACGACTTCCTCAATATGACCTCCCTGACCGACTCCGACGGCAAGGCCCACGAGTACTTCGGCGGTCAGAAGTTCAACGAGGAGCTGGCCAAGGCCGCAGCCAATGTGTCCACCGGCTACAAGTTCCTGCCCTTCGAGGTCTACGCTCGCGGCAAGTTCGGCGACTACGCCGGCGATGCCTACACCGGCAAGACCACGCTCTCCGATGCCGTGGCTTCCTGGCAGAAGGACCTGCAGGATTACGCCAAGCAGCAGGGCTACCAGGTGAAGTAACGGCAATCACAGCAGACTTCCTCCTGTGGTTTCTGTAGCGGGAGGTTGCGATAACAGGATCGGGCACTCTTCGGAGCGCCCGATTTTCTTATGCCATGGGAGCAGTGGCGCGCGGATTGCGATACCAAGATGGCGTGTTGCCGAAGAATGTGTATAATAAAAGATGTTATCGCAACCATAGCTACAAAGTGGCGAAACAAAGCCGTTTTGTGACTACTGAACCATAGAGTGATGGTTCACGATAGCATGACGACGAGGAGAGTTGCCATGCTGTTGTGGTGACAATCACTGCAGACCGCCGAAAGGCGATCCAAGGAAGGAGAACAGAACGATGAAGTTCACCGTTGCTAAGAAGGCCATTGCACTTACCGGTGCGGTTGCCATGCTGGGTTCCGTTGCCGCCTGCGGTTCCGACACCGCCAGTGGCAAGCCGGCTCAAGATAAGGACGTTACCGAAATCACCGTGTGGGCTTGGGAGCCCACGCTGACCCAGGTTGCCAAGGACTTCACCAAGAAGACCGGCATCAAGGTCGATCTCAAGAACGTCGGCACCAACACCAAGGAATACACCCAGCTTGATAACGCCATCGAGGCTGGCTCCGGTGCTCCGGACGTCGCTCAGGTTGAGTACTACGCCATCCCGCAGTACGCCATCAAGGGCAACCTGCTGGACATCACCGACAAGACCTCCGGCTACTCCGACTTCTACACCCCTGGCCCGTGGGCTTCCGTGCAGTTCGCCGGCAAGGTCTACGGCCTGCCGATGGATTCCGGCCCAATGGCCTTCTTCTACAACAAGGAGGTCTTCGACAAGGCCGGTGTTGACGCCGAGCAGATCAAGACCTGGGATCAGTACTACGACGCCGCCAAGAAGATTCACGCTCTGGGCGACAACTACTACATCACCTCCGACACCGGTGACGCCGGCTTCTTCGACTCCATGACCTGGCTGGCCGGTGCAAAGCCGTTCCAGACCTCTTCCGATGGTTCCGAAGTCACCGTCAACCTGACCGAGGACAAGGGCGTCAAGACCTTCACCGACTTCTGGCAGAAGCTGCTGGACGAGGGCCTGCTCGACACCAAGACCGCTGGCTGGTCTGAGGACTGGTTCAAGGGCATGGTCGACGGCACCATCGCCTCCCTGTTCACTGGCGCTTGGATGCCTGCCAACCTGGCCAACTCCGCTGCTGACGGCGCTGGCAAGTGGCGTGTGACCCAGATGCCGACCGCTGACGGCTCCACCACCAACTCCGAGAATGGTGGTTCTTCGCTGGCTGTGCTCGCCTCCACCAAGAAGGCTGACGCTGCTTACCAGTTCATCGAGTACGCCAACCACGGCGACGGCGTGGCCACCCGTGTGGCCGGCGGTGCATTCCCGGCTGACAAGGCCTCCATGGAGTCCGACTCCTTCAAGAACACCACCACTGTGAAGAACGCCGATGGCGAGGACGTTGACTACTTCGGTGGTCAGAAGTACAACGAGGTTCTGGCTCAGGCTGCTGAGAACGTGTCCTCCGACTACCAGTTCCTGCCCTACGAGGTCAAGGCCCGCACCATCTTCGGCGACTACCTTGGCAAGTCCTACACCGGCGACCAGAAGCTGACTGACGGTATCGCCGCTTGGCAGAAGGCACTGCAGGATTACGGCAAGGATCAGGGCTTCACCGTGAAGTAAGCCTTGAACCCTCGCTGAGACTGCCTAGCTAATCTCACCTGATACACAAAGCCCCGTGACGAATCCCGTCACGGGGCTTTTACCGTTTTAAGCCCCGCCTAGTACACTCGTCACCATGCGAGTGATCGGACAGCGAATCAAAAGAATGGCAACCATAGCAGTGACTGCCATCCTTTCCGTATCCCTGGCCTCGTGCGGGCAGGCCACGGACGACAACCGTACGGAGATCAGCGTATGGAGCTGGGAACCGAGCATGGGGGAGGTCATCCGCCGTTTCGAAAAAGCCAATCCGGACATCCGCGTGAAATGGACCAATATCTCCGGCTACGGCAATCTTAATACCGCCATTCAAGACGGTTACGGCACGCCGGACGTGGCTCAAATCGAATACTATGCACTGTTGCAGTACGCGGTCTCCGGCCAATTGCTTGATCTGACCGACAAAATCGGCTCGGATTATTCCAACTTCTTTACCCTCGGCACATGGTCGTCCGTGCAGCTCGCCGGCCGTACCTATGGACTGCCCATGGATTCGGGCCCGATGGGCTTCTTCTACAACGAAGACGTGTTCCGCCAAGCCGGCGGGGACGCCACCAAGATCAAGACTTGGGATGACTATTACGAGGCCGCCGAAAAGCTCAAGGAGATCGGCGCGTATATCGCCGCCGACTCGGGCGACGGCAGTTTCTATGACGCGATGGTCTGGCTCGCCGGTGGTCAGCCGTTCCACACGTCGGCCGACGGCAAAACCGTGACCATCGATTTGGATGAGGATGCCGGCACCCAACGGTTCACCGAATTCTGGCAGAAAATGATCGATGAGGGGCTTGTTGACACCACCTCCGCCACATGGTCGGATCGGTGGAAAAGCAGAGTGGGCACCGGCACCATCGCCTCCGTGTTCTCTGGGGCTTGGATGCCGTCGCTGCTGCTGTCCAATGTGCCGGGCGCGGCCGGTCTGTGGCGCGTGGCTCCCATGCCCACCTATGGTGGGCAGCCTGCCAACGCCGAAAATGGCGGCTCGGCGCTGACCGTGTTGCAACTGACCCGTAAGCCGGATGCGGCCTATCGTTTCGTGGACTTTGTGGCGCATGACGCCCAAGGCATTAGCGCGCGTGTAGACGGCGGTGCCTTCCCGGCCGATTACGCCACCTTGAATTCCGCTGATTTTCTGGATAAAACCACGATTACCAATGACCGTGGCATTGAAATCCCGTATTTCGGCGGGCAGAAGTTCAACCGGGTACTGTCGGAGGCCGCCGAGGATGTGTCGGTCGGATACCAGTATCTGCCATTCGAAGTGTATGCGCGCAGTGACTTCAAATCGACGGTGGGCCAGGCATACGAGTGGTCCGGCAGTTTCCACGCCTATCAGCAGCGACAGGAAGCCATTGAGATGGGTATGAAGGACAAGGAAGGCAACCCGCTCGAACCATTGGAGAAGCCCGGCAAGAAAGTCAGTCTCTCCGAAGGCCTGGCCCAATGGCAGAAAGACCTCCGAGAATACGGCCTCAATCAGGGCTTTACGATTAAGTAGGGATTCGGGGTTGGGTCGGAATCGACCGCGCTATACGCGGCCGATTCCTGCATACTACGTCACTTCACATTGCGCGAGTAGATGTGCGCCATGCCCTTGAAAATCAAATCCGGGTCATACACGTCAATCAGCTCGGTGTCATTCTCAAACACTCGACCGAGGCCACCGGTGGTGATCACCTTGAAATCCTCGCCTCCGAGCTCTCTGCGGAACTGACGAATCATGCGCTCCACACCGCCCAAGAACGAGTAATACAAACCGGCCTGCATGCAGGTCTTGGTGTTGGTGCCCAGAATCGTATCCGGTCGCGTAATTTCCACTTCCGGCAGCTGGGCCGTATCTCCCCACAGAGCGGCCGCACCGGCACGGATGCCGGTGGTGATGACGCCGGAATCGACCACGCCCTTGTCGCTCACGTGCGTGAACGTGGTGGCGGTGCCGAAATCAGCCACCAGCACTGGGCCGCCATACTCGTAATAGGCACCGGCGCAGTCGGCCAGAATATCCGCACCCAGCGATTTCGGATCGTCAACGCGCACGTTCATACCGGTCTTGATGCCCGGTCCCACCACCATCGGATCAATGTCGAGGAATTTGACGATGGACGAACGGAAGGAGTGCATCACTTTCGGCACCACCGAACAGATGATCACATCGTCCACATCGGATGGCTGAAAACCGCTCATTCTCAGGAATTCAGTCAGAAACAGCCCATACTCATCAGACGTATGGTTGGCTTTGGTGGTGATGCGGTAGGTGCCAGCGATGGTATCGCCATCCAAAAAGCCCAGCACGATGTTCGTATTGCCGATATCAACGGCGACCAGCATGATAACCCTCCAGATTCAAGATGGATTTCATGCGCAATTCTACAGTCCCATGGCTATGATGGCCTGCGGTGGTCGACCCAGCGTGGCGGCCAACCGTAGAACACAACATATACAGAGGAAGAACCATGTCTCAAGACAATGGTGCGCACATCGAAGACGGCGCAACCACAGATGCGAGCCTTGCCTCGCGTGCAAAGAATCCGAAAAAAAACGGCCCGAAGTGGTGGCTGATCTCACTGATTGCCGTCATCGTGGCAGTGGCGGTCGTCATCGGCGTCACGCTCGCTTTCGGCGGTAAGAAAGATGACAAGTCGGCCTCGTCCAGCAACCAATATGCCGACACCGTGACCATCGGCCTCAAACTGGCCCCCACCAATCTGGACATCCGCAACACCGCCGGCTCCGCGCTTGACCAGATCCTGATCGGCAACGTATACGAAGGCATCGTGGCACGTGACTCCAAGAACCAGGTCGCTCCCGCCATCGCCTCCAGCTGGGAGACGTCCAAGGACGGCCTGACCTACACCTTCCACCTCAATAAGAACAGGACCTTCTCCAATGGCGACAAACTTGACGCCGAGGACGTGGCCTGGTCCATCAACGAGCTGATCGCTAAGGGCTACCACGACGCCGACGCGCTCGCCGCCGTCAGCAAGGTGGAGGCCAAGGACGCCGACACCGCGGTGATCACGCTCAAGACGCCGAACTCCAACCTGTTGTGGACCCTGACCGGTCGCGCAGGGCTCGTGTTCGACAAGGATGCCAAGTATGACCTGAAGACGCAGGCCGTCGGCTCCGGCCCCTACACCGTTGCCAAGTTCGTGGAAAACAGCTCGATCACGCTGAAGGCCAATGAGAAGTACTGGGGCAAGAACAAGGCCAAGACGCCCACTGTGGTCGTCAAGTATCTGGCCGACGACAACGCCGCGGTCAATGCGCTGAAGTCCGGTGACGTGCAGGTGCTCGCCCCGATTACCGAGAACCTCGCCGAACCGTTCAAGTCCGATTCCGCCAAGTACACGGTCAAAGCCGGCAACGGCACCGACAAGTTCGTGCTCGGCTTCAACAACGCTTCCGGTTCCAAACTGGCTGACAAGCGCATTCGTCAGGCCATCCGTTACGCCATCAACCACAAGGAGCTCATCGCCTCTCGCGGCGGTGCGGACAAGGCGCTCGGCGGCCCGATCCCGTCTCTCGACCCCGGCTACGAGGATCTGACGAATCTGTACCCGTATGATCAGAACAAGGCCAAGTCGCTCATGGCTGAAGCCGGCTATTCCACCGACAAGCCGCTTCAACTTACGCTGACCTACGCCAACATCTACGGCACCGAGCTCGGAGACCAGCTGCGCTCCCAGCTCAAGCCCCTCGGCATCGACCTGAAGGTGAATGTGGTGGAGTTCTCCACGTGGCTGCAGGATGTGTACACCAACCACACCTTCGATATTTCGCTGGTGGACCACAACGAAAGCCACGACTTCGCATCGTGGACCGATCCGACATACTATTTCGGTTACGACAACAAGAATGTGACCAAGCTGTACAACGAGGGTGTTGCCGCCACCTCCGACAAGGAGCGCGATGCCAAGTTCGCCGCGGCCGCCAAGCTTGTCTCCGAGGATGCGCCGGCCGACTGGCTGTTCAACTACCGCATCACCACCGCCACGGCCAAGGGCGTTGAAGGATTCCCCTTCGACCTCAACCAGACCGTTCTGCCCCTCTACAACGTGACCTACACGAAGTAGTTCGTTACAGCAATGAGCTCCCTCAGTGAGGGGGCTCATTGTTAATCCAAGTAAAGTAGGCATTATGCGATTCGTGTTGAAACGGCTGGCGTTATTCGTGGTGGCGTTGTTCGGCCTGTCCGTGGTGGTTTTCGCAGCATTGCGCATTCTGCCTGGCGATGTGGCCTCCGTGATGGCCGGCGTCAACTCGCCGCCTGAGCGTGTGACCCAGCTACGCGAACAACTCGGTCTGGATCGGCCATTGATTGCACAATACTTCGATTGGATGAGTGCGCTGGCCCGTGGTGACTTCGGCACTTCAATCCTGACTGGTCGCTCCGTAACCTCCTTGGTAGGCGCACGTGCGTCCATCACCTTTCCCCTGATTATTCTTGGCCTGCTCATCGCCTTGGCCATCGGCTTGCCGCTGGGCTGTGCGGCGGTACTGGCCCGCAGCGCAACGGTGCGTGCGGTGTTTCATGTACTGGCTATTGTCGGCGGTGCCGTACCTGCGTTGTGGGGCGGTCTGCTGCTGATTCTGTTGTTCGGGCGCGGCGTAGGATTGCTTGACGTGTTTCCCTCGCAAGGGTTCCCGCTGGATGGCTGGGGCGCACCCGGTTCGGCGATATCAGCGTTGGTATTGCCGGCTGTATCGGTCGGCATCATCGTGGGAGCATCGCTTATGCGATACACGCGCGCGGCCTTAGGGGATTTAGCCAGTTCCGGCTACATCGATATGGCACGCTCGTGTGGCATGACGCGCACTCAGGCGGTGTTGCGTGTGGGATTGCGGTTGGCAACCCCGCAGCTGGTGTCTGTTATCGGGCTGACCTTCGCTTCGATGGTCACTGGCGTGATGGTCATCGAAAACCTGTTTGCGTTACCGGGCATCGGCAACGGTCTTGTGACCGACGTGGGCAACCGCGACCTGATTGCCGTGCAAAGCGAGCTGTTCCTGCTGGCCGCGTTCTTTTTGACTGTCGGCCTCGTGGTCGATTTGCTCCACCGCGTGCTCGACCCGCGTCTGAAAACCGCTACCGCCATTACGGAGGTGACCGCATGAGCAATGTTCGTCGTGCGACGACTGGTGGTCGACGGGCTGCCTTCGTCATCGTCCTGCACTCCATGTGGCGTCGTGCCGAGGGCAAATTCGCACTTATCGTGCTCGCTCTGTGGTTGCTCATTGCCATCGTTTCCCTGTTCTGGACCCCGCAATCGCTGTGGGCCACTGATGGCTACCATGTATGGGCCAAGCCGTCCGCCGAGCACTGGCTCGGCACTGACGGCACCGGCGCGGACGTGTTCAGCTGGCTGCTGGCCGGCTCACATACCAATCTTGTGATCGTGCTGCTGACCGTAGTGGCATCTATGGCTTGGGGGCTGCTGCTCATCGCGGCCATGGTGGCACGCAATGCGGCGCTCGCCAGTTCTTCGGTAGTGGTAGTTGATGCGTTGATTTCCGTTCCCACCGTGTTGATTGCGTTGATTCTGGCTGTGCCGTTGGGAGCGTCAATCGCGGTGATTGTGATCGCCTGCGGCTTCGGATATGGGTTGAATCTGGCTCGTGTGGCTCGCCCCGCAGCGTTGCTGGCGTCCCGCTCGTCATATGTGGAATCGGCCTTGGCCAATGGTGCCAGCGGGTGGCGTGTGCTCATAAGCCATGTTATGCCGAATATTCTGCCGGTATTGGCTGTGCAACTGTCATTGTCGGCGGGCACGGCGGTGTTGGCTGAGTCGGGGCTCACTTATCTCGGTATCGGTGTGCCGTCCGGTGTGCCGAGCTGGGGGCATTCTCTGGCCACTTCGGTCAAACTCATCAACGTGTTCCCATTAACCGTGGTGTGGCCCGGCCTGATCGTCACGGTTGTGGTTGTGGCGCTGAATATTTTTGGTGATGTGCTGCGCGATGCCATCGATCCGGTCACCAACCCCGCATTACGTGAAATAGGAGGCGAACGATGAGCGTCGATGTTCGCGGGCTGAAAATCACGATTGGCGGCAAACCAATCGTCTCTGATGCGGATATGACCATTGCCGACGGTGAACGAGTCGGCTTGATCGGTTCTTCAGGCTCCGGAAAATCTATGATTGCCAAGGCGATGCTGGGGTTGCTGCCCCTGACCGCTGTGACTAATGGGTCGATTGATATGGGCGGCACGGAAATTATCGGAGCTTCCGAACGTGCGCTTACCGACCTGCGCGGCCGGTATGTGGGTGCGGTGTTCCAGAATCCGGCTGCCTCACTGAACCCGGTGATGACCGTGGCGCAGCAGATCGCCTTGCCATTGCGGTTGCACTATGATCTGACCAAGGCCGAACGAGCCGACCGAGTGAATGCCTTGTTGAGCAAGGTCGGGCTGGATCTCGATAT
>ERZ773216.4249-NODE-4249-length-10018-cov-4.230653_pt1 | contig 10018 bp, 9 predicted proteins | sample MGYA00511259_ERZ773216 | MGnify/ENA primary metagenome ERZ773216 (study PRJEB29015, sample SAMEA2737764) | human gut metagenome | biome: human gut; feature: human-associated habitat; material: faeces | place: China | collected 2012 ... | reverse complement strand
CCACAACGTTACCGTTACGGTCAACATACTTACCGTTGGACTCCATATTGCCCTGCTGGAAGTACGCCGCGAAACGGTGCATATACTGGTCATACGGCAGAATCGCCTCAGTTTCCGCACCAAAGAAATTGTTGTACCAGATGCCAATCAGCGCCAGCAAGACAGGCAGGTTTTTCTCGGCAGGCGTGGTGGAGAAATGCTTGTCCATCGCGTGTGCGCCAGAAAGCAGTTCAACGAAGTTATCAAAGCCGATGGAGAGAACAATCGACAGGCCAATTGCTGACCACAAAGAGTAACGGCCGCCAACCCAGTCCCAGAACTCGAACATGTTGGCAGTATCAATACCAAACTCGCCAACGGCTTTGGCATTGGTGGAAAGCGCCGCAAAGTGTTTCGCAACGTGTTTTTCATCACCTGCCGCTTTCAGGAACCAGTCACGCGCGCTATGGGCGTTGGTCATGGTTTCCTGAGTGGTGAAGGTTTTAGATGCTACCAGGAACAGCGTGGTTTCCGGGTTTACTTTTTTCAGCACTTCCGCGATGTGAGTCCCATCGACGTTAGAAACAAAGTGCATGTTCAGGTGATTTTTGTACGGACGCAGTGCTTCGGTCACCATGTACGGGCCGAGGTCAGAACCGCCGATCCCGATGTTCACTACGTCAGTGATTGCTTTGCCGGTATAACCCTTCCACTCACCGGAGATAATCGCTTCCGAGAAGGTTTTCATCTTCTCCAGCACCGCGTTGACTTCCGGCATTACGTCTTTGCCATCAACCAAAATCGGGGTATTGCTACGGTTACGCAGCGCTACGTGCAGCACAGCGCGGTTTTCAGTGCGGTTGATCTTCTCGCCAGAGAACATCGACTTAATCGCGCCCGCCAGATCGCACTCTTTCGCCAGATCTTGTAATTTCGCCAGCGTCTCTTCAGTGATGCGGTTTTTGGAGTAATCCACCAGCATCTGATCGCCGAAGGTTGCGGAGAACTTAGAAAAACGATCGCCGTCTTTAGCAAAAAGATCGGCGATCGTAACGTCTTTCATTTCATCGAAGTGTTTCTGTAGTGCCTGCCAGGCAGCGGTCTGCGTTGGATTGATGTTTTTCATTAGCAATACTCTTCTGATTTTGAGAATTGTGACTTTGGAAGATTGTAGCGCCAGTCACAGAAAAATGTGATGGTTTTAGTGCCGTTAGCGTAATGTTGAGTGTAAACCCTTAGCGCAGCGAAGCATTTATTAGCTGAACTACTGACCGCCAGGAGTGGATGAAAAATCCGCATGACCCCGTCGTTGACAACCGCCCCGCTCACCCTTTATTTATAAATGTACTACCTGCGCTAGCGCAGGCCAGAAGAGGCGCGTTGCCCAAGTAACGGTGTTGGAGGAGCCAGTCCTGTGATAACACCTGAGGGGGTGCATCGCCGAGGTGATTGAACGGCTGGCCACGTTCATCATCGGCTACAGGGGCTGAATCCCCTGGGTTGTCACCAGAAGCGTTCGCAGTCGGGCGTTTCGCAAGTGGTGGAGCACTTCTGGGTGAAAATAGTAGCGAAGTATCGCTCTGCGCCCACCCGTCTTCCGCTCTTCCCTTGTGCCAAGGCTGAAAATGGATCCCCTGACACGAGGTAGTTATGTCTGAAATTGTTGTCTCCAAATTTGGCGGTACCAGCGTAGCTGATTTTGACGCCATGAACCGCAGCGCTGATATTGTGCTTTCTGATGCCAACGTGCGTTTAGTTGTCCTCTCGGCTTCTGCTGGTATCACTAATCTGCTGGTCGCTTTAGCGGAAGGGCTGGAACCTGGCGAGCGATTCGAAAAACTCGACGCTATTCGCAACATCCAGTTTGCCATTCTGGAACGTCTGCGTTACCCGAACGTTATCCGTGAAGAGATTGAACGTCTGCTGGAGAACATTACTGTTCTGGCAGAAGCGGCGGCGCTGGCAACGTCTCCGGCGCTGACAGATGAGCTGGTCAGCCACGGCGAGCTGATGTCGACCCTGCTGTTTGTCGAAATCCTGCGCGAACGCGATGTTCAGGCACAGTGGTTTGATGTACGTAAAGTGATGCGTACCAACGACCGATTTGGTCGTGCAGAGCCAGATGTAGCCGCGCTGGCGGAACTGGCCGCGCTGCAGCTGCTCCCACGCCTCAATGAAGGCTTAGTGATCACCCAGGGATTTATCGGTAGCGAAAATAAAGGTCGTACAACGACGCTTGGCCGTGGAGGCAGCGATTATACGGCAGCCTTGCTGGCGGAGGCTTTACACGCATCTCGTGTTGATATCTGGACCGACGTCCCGGGCATCTACACCACCGATCCACGCGTGGTTTCCGCAGCAAAACGCATTGATGAAATCGCGTTTGCCGAAGCGGCAGAGATGGCAACTTTTGGTGCAAAAGTACTGCATCCGGCAACGTTGCTACCCGCAGTACGCAGCGATATCCCGGTCTTTGTCGGCTCCAGCAAAGACCCACGCGCAGGTGGTACGCTGGTGTGCAATAAAACTGAAAATCCGCCGCTGTTCCGCGCGCTGGCGCTTCGTCGCAATCAGACTCTGCTCACTTTGCACAGCCTGAATATGCTGCATTCTCGCGGTTTCCTCGCGGAAGTTTTCGGCATCCTCGCGCGGCATAATATTTCGGTAGACTTAATCACCACGTCAGAAGTGAGCGTGGCATTAACCCTTGATACCACCGGTTCAACCTCCACTGGCGATACGTTGCTGACGCAATCCCTGCTGATGGAGCTTTCCGCACTGTGCCGGGTGGAAGTGGAAGAGGGTCTGGCGCTGGTCGCGTTGATTGGCAATGACCTGTCAAAAGCCTGCGGCGTTGGCAAAGAGGTATTCGGCGTACTGGAACCGTTCAACATTCGCATGATTTGTTACGGCGCATCCAGCCATAACCTGTGCTTCCTGGTGCCCGGCGAAGATGCCGAGCAGGTAGTGCAGAAGCTGCATTTTAATTTGTTTGAGTAATATTTCCCTACTGGCGTATAACGCTCACCGATTGTTATACGCCATCCTCACTGAAAACATAGATTAAATAATATCTGAAAAGCAAAATCACTCCTGTAGAACAGTATTATAATCACCGAAAAATATCATTTAACAGGAGTGTTAATGGCTACTTTAATGGAAAAAGATGCACTTTTAAACGGAGCCAGTCAGTGCATCGCGTTTTTATCAAATATCATTGATAATTGCTCAGTTTCGTCGCATCAGGATTCAGGCGATGCTCTCAAGCGATTAGTCAGCTATCGCGATTATCTTTATTCTACCCCCGCTGAACTTGTTGATTTTACACAAGGTAAGATTCTCCTTCAGCAGGTAAGAACTCAATATCAGCATGAATTCAACAATACTACGCATTCAGAAAATAAAGCATCTTTTGATTCTATTTGGCAGCGTCTGACAAATCATGAAGTCACACCGCAACAGCATCCCATTGGTTTTGTTTTAGGTGGGCAACCCGGAGCAGGTAAATCATCTCTGATTGAATTAGCCAAAAGAGAGACAAAAGATAATATAATGATTATTAACGGTGATGATTTTCGATTTCTACACCCTGATTTTAATTATATCTACCAAAATTATGGGGATGATTTTGTTACCCATACAGCGAAATTTTCCGGCGAAACGGTCGAACGTGCAATTGAGAGAGCGATAGTCAGTAAACTCAACATTGTTGTCGAAGGAACATTTCGTAATGCCGCGACGCCGTTACAAACATTAAAAAAACTCAAAGATGCAGGCTACCAAACAGAAGTCATGATAAAAACAACCTCAGCGGCATTAAGCTGGGAAAGCACCAATGAACGGTATAGTAAGGACAAAGAGGCGGGAAATATTGCCCGAAAAGTGGATAAAAACCACCATGATATCGTCACCGGTTTGCTGGCAGAAAATGCCCGCAAGGTGTTTGCTTCGAACCTGTCAGATAAGTTTGCGGTGTATTCGCGTGAGAAGATGATATTTAGTTCACAAGCGGCAACGAATGACGATATTGCAACACTTATACAGAATGAAATCAGCGGGAATACACAATAATAATAAGAGCTGATGGCGTGAAATAACGCCGGGCTTTATGCCCGGCGCATTACCGTCTGGTACATTAAGCTATCCAGTTCCTTAACGTCCCCTTCTCTGCTATCCGGTAACAGCGGTGGAATTTCCCCACGCGCCTGTTCCGCACGAATAAACGCATGTAACAATGGACGGCGCGGACCATATTCCGCTTCTCCTGCGCGCTGTTTACGTTCCAGTAATTCGTCTATTTCTGCACGTAACGGCGCATCAAGTTCGCTTCCCGCCAGTAACTCAGCAAAGCGCATTGGCGGTACGCCTTTACCCGCTTCGACCCAGCGCACGGCCAGCAGCGGACGCAGCACGTAAAAGTATTTTTTCAGTCGAACTTCGTCGCCCTGCAAATATCCGGGGAAGTTTTTCTGCGCCATCGAATAGTAATGCCAGCGCGCACGCAGCGGAGAAAACCACATTGGGACCATTGCCTTAAACGCCGTTATCGTTTCTTCATCTTGTTGATAAATCACCGGAGAATCCAGCCATTCTATCAGCGTCGGGTTCGCGCCTTTCAATAATCCCAGCGCCTTACGCCACTCCCAACCGGAAACATCTAACTCGTCGTCGATGGGCAGCTCAATAACATCGCGCGGTGACTCTACTCGCAGATACCATTCCAGCGGGTGAACATACAAAAACCGTACATCGTAGTCGCTGTCGGGCGAGGCAAATCCCCAGCCGCGGCTCCCTGATTCACAGGCGTACAGTACTTTCACATCATACCGCCGTTCAATTTCTTTTAACTGCTGCGATACCCTTTCGCGCATCGCAGCACTGACTCCATTTAATGGCATGTTACTCACCCTTTGATATTAACCAACCCATGCAGAACCTGATCCAGACCGCCAAATACAGAGATGTTATCGATCCGCTCAGCCACTCTCTCCAGCGTTTCTAGCTCTTTTAAACGCAACGCTACCGGATTGTTCTCCATGACTTTGGCGGTGTTCAGTAACGAGCGCGTCGCTGCCGTTTCTTCACGTCGGCGAATCACATTCGCCTGCGCAGATTTCTCTGCCTCAACCAGCTGCGCGAGGATATTTTTCATATCACCAGGCAGGACGATATCTTTCACCCCTAATGAGGCAATCTCCATACCAAATGGCAACATGCGCGATTTCACCTGTTCGCTGACAACGTCATCAATGACCTGTTTATCTTCCAGCAGTTCATCCAGCGTACGAGTACCTACCGCTTCACGCAGGGCAAATTGCAATTCCCGATACAAATGATCAATCGGCTTCGTTAACTGACTAAATGCCAGCAACACGTCGCTGTAGCGCCAGTTAGCGGCGAGGTTAATCCGCAGATTGACCTTATCTTTCGTTAAGATTTCTTGCCCGCTGACTTCCAGTACCTGCAAGCGGGTGTCAACCACTTCAGCGTCAACCAGATGGTTAATTTTCCAGTATGCGGTCAGCCCCGGCGGTAACAGCGCCTGCGTTTCACCATCGATTTTCAGCACGCCTACATGCCAGGCCGGAACCTGCACCGTTAGTATTGCATCGCGGCCTTTAACTGCCCCTTTGCGCCGTGGTTGCAATACCGCATTCATCACCTCCGTTTGTACCTGGACTTGCTGCGTATTCATCCGCACCAGTGTCAAATCATCCTCTACACGCCAGTACAAACGGCGCGTTGATGGCGGCAGGATCTCCTGCAAAATACCGTCCATATACAACGCCCCGGCTTCAATCTCCGACAAGTCTGCCACCAGGCAATATTTCTCCACCCAATCAGGCTGAAAGCGGCGCAAATAATCCGCCAGCACGTCGGGAACTTCGCTGCCATCGAGCGTAATCAGCAAGACTTCTGGCGTATTTAACCAGGGTAAAAGATGCTCGCCTGCATGTAGCACTTTGTAGTAATCGCCGTTTCTGGAGAGTAATGCCAGCTGATCTTTTCTTACGCTTATTTTTTTAATCATTATCTATTCCTTGCTTAACAGCCGTCGCGGAAGCAGACACGAAGCGACAGGGGAATTCCCTTTTGCCTGTTACCCGGCATCTTTATCGGCGACGTTATCGGGGATCGCTGACTGCGCAATCCCTCACTTTTTATTTAATAAGTTAAAACCAGTATTCATTTCAGGAATGAATGTGGGAATCGAACCCATAATTGGCGTCAAAGGCTGACGGAACACGCCCGGAAAACAGCCTGGCCGTTCTTGGTGTGCCGACGGGGTTTGACCCCCTTTGTAATTCAGTTTCAACGCGTACGAGATATTGCGAGAAGCGTGCCAGAATTGAGAAAAAATTATTAACCAAATGAAAAATAAAGATTTAATAAATTATTTTTGTTTGTAGAGGGAAAACTTTTCGCTAAATTTGTATCTGTATTTATCGTCAATTATCAAGAAAGATAAATATTTAAGAAGAGAACAAAGGAATATTATCAGTTCAGCTCGCAAACGAATTCCCGTACACTGAACTCTCTGGCTCACTGAGGGCACCATCATGGCACTCCCCCGTATTACCCAAAAAGAGATGACTGAACGCGAGCAGCGTGAACTTAAAACACTGCTGGATCGGGCGCGGATTGCGCATGGTCGCGTACTGACCAACTCCGAAACCAACAGCATTAAGAAAGAGTACATCGATAAATTAATGGTCGAGCGTGAGGCTGAAGCGAAAAAAGCCCGCCAATTGAAGAAAAAGCAGGCTTATAAACCGGATCCTGAGGCGTCATTTAGCTGGTCAGCAAATACGTCGACGCGCGGCAGGCGCTGATTAACGCCCCTTCTTTTTGCGCCCCGGCGAGGTAAAACGCTTACCGTTGGACGCCGGGCGACCGCCTTTTTCCGCCGTTTTTTCCATCTTAACGACTGGACGTTTGATGCCCGCTGTTTTCGGTTTGGCCTTCACTTTAGGTTTTGCCTCGGAAGAGGAATTTTCGATGAGCTTAAAGAGGTCGATTAACTCATCATCAGTTAAATCGCGCCACTCACCCAGCGGAATGCCGCTTAAGCTGACGTTCATAATGCGCGTACGTTCCAGCTTTTTCACTTCATAGCCGAAATGCTCGCACATGCGCCGGATCTGACGGTTCAGCCCCTGCACCAGGGTAATGCGGAAGACAAACGGCGCTTCTTTTTTGACTTTGCACTTTTTCGTCACCGTCCCGAGGATCGGCACCCCCGCCCCCATACCACGAATAAATTCATCGGTAATCGGTTTATCGACCGTCACCAGATACTCTTTCTCATGATCGTTACCCGCACGGAGGATCTTATTCACCAGATCGCCGTGATTGGTGAGGAAAATCAGCCCCTGGGAGTCTTTATCCAGGCGGCCAATCGGGAACACGCGTTTGCTGTGGTTAACGAAATCGACAATGTTATCGCGCTCGCCATCTTCGGTGGTGCTGACAATACCGACGGGCTTGTTCAGGGCGATAAGTACCAAATCTTCGGCTTCCCGAGGCTCAATCAACTGACCGTTTACTTTCACAACGTCGCCGGGTTTCACCTGATCGCCAATGGTGGCTCGCTTGCCATTAAGGAACACATTGCCTTGCTCGATATAGCGATCCGCTTCGCGGCGTGAGCAAATTCCGCTTTCGCTGATGTATTTATTTAAACGGACTGATGAGTCGGGCAGCATAAATTCTCCTGTAAAACGCGGAATATACCGTACCTCTTAGCGGGGAAAAACAGGGTTATGCGGCAACGTCGAAATTAAATGTGATCTGCCACGCCTTTTATCACAAAAGTGTCTCCGGAAGTACGATGCAAATTTGCCTGGCAAAATAAGAATAATCAACAAATTACGCATCGCTGCACACCTGTGCTGATGACTACTACGCAGAGAAACAAATGTGCAAGAGAAAGCGCTATTTCCCCCCATGCAAAGAGTGAAAAATCGCTTTGAAAGGCCATCATGATGGGGTTATATCAGATCAAGCGGTGAGAAAGCGTATTTGCACAAATGTGCAGAACCAGGAGGCGGCAATGGAAAACAGTGACGATATCCGTTTGATTGTGAAGATTGCCCAACTCTATTACGAACAGGATATGACGCAGGCGCAAATTGCGCGCGAACTGGGTATTTACCGCACCACCATCAGCCGCTTGCTTAAACGAGGCCGCGATCAGGGAATTGTCACCATCGCCATCAACTATGACTACAACGAAAATCTCTGGCTGGAGCAGCAAGTGAAGCAAAAGTTTAGCCTGAAAGACGTTGTGGTGGTGTCAGGAAATGATGAGGATGAAGATACTCAACTGGCGATGATGGGGTTACACGGCGCGCAACTGCTGGATCGCTTGCTGGAACCTGGCGATATTGTCGGTTTTTCCTGGGGCCGCGCGGTGAGCGCACTGGTTGAAAACTTGCCGCAGGCGGGGCAATCGCGGCAGTTAATTTGCGTACCAATTATTGGCGGACCGTCCGGTAAACTCGAAAGCCGCTATCACGTAAACACATTAACCTACAGCGCGGCAGCGAAGCTGAAAGGGGAATCGCATCTCGCGGATTTTCCGGCTCTGCTGGATAACCCATTAATTCGTAATGGGATCATGCAGTCTCAGCACTTTAAAACCATCTCTGCCTACTGGGATAATCTGGATGTCGCCCTGGTGGGAATTGGCTCACCGGCCATTCGCGACGGCGCTAACTGGCATGCGTTTTATGGTGGTGAAGAGAGTGACGACCTGAATGCCCGCCAGGTTGCTGGCGATATTTGCTCGCGCTTTTTTGATATTCACGGCGCAATGGTTGAAACGAATATGAGCGAAAAAACACTCTCTATCGAAATGAATAAATTAAAGCAGGCGCGGTATTCCATTGGCATTGCCATGAGTGAAGAAAAATACAGCGGAATTATTGGTACACTGCGTGGAAAATATATTAATTGTCTGGTAACGAATAGCAGCACAGCTGAACTATTACTGAAATAAAAATCTTCCCGATGTTTATCGTAATAAAAATTACGGCGGGTCCCTATTATCTAAAATCAGGAGTCTGTTATGCAAACGTGGTTAAATTTGCAGGATAAAATCATTATCGTCACCGGCGGCGCATGCGGTATTGGTCTGGCGATTGTAGAGGAATTATTAGCACAAGGCGCGAATGTACAGATGGTCGATATTCACGGTGGCGATGGACAATATGAAGGTCATAAAGGCTATCAGTTTTGGCCGACCGATATTTCCAGCGCCAAAGAGGTAAATCATACGGTAGCGGAAATTATCCAGCGTTTTGGTCGCATCGACGGTCTGGTCAATAACGCCGGGGTCAATTTCCCGCGTCTGCTGGTCGATGAGAAAGCGCCTGCCGGGCAGTATGAACTCAACGAAGCTGCATTCGAAAAAATGGTCAATATCAACCAGAAAGGCGTTTTTCTGATGTCGCAGGCGGTGGCGCGACAGATGGTCAAACAACATGATGGCGTGATTGTGAATGTTTCCTCAGAAAGTGGACTGGAAGGCTCAGAAGGCCAAAGCTGTTACGCCGCTACCAAAGCCGCGCTCAATAGCTTCACGCGCTCCTGGTCGAAAGAGCTGGGTAAACACGGCATCCGTGTGGTCGGTATCGCGCCCGGGATTCTGGAAAAAACCGGGCTACGCACGCCGGAATATGAAGAGGCGCTGGCGTGGACGCGCAATATCACCGTCGAGCAGCTGCGTGAAGGCTATACCAAAAACGCCATTCCTATTGGGCGCGCCGGAAGATTAGCAGAAGTCGCTGATTTTGTTTGTTATCTGCTGTCTCAACGCGCCAGCTATATCACCGGAGTAACCACTAACATTGCGGGCGGCAAAACGCGCGGCTAAGGAGGCTTTATGGTCAACGCCATTTTTTGTGCCCACGGCAAATTAGCTTGCGCCATGCTGGAATCGGTTCAGATGGTTTACGGCAACGCCAATGTTGAAGCCGTTGAATTTGTGCGCCGGCTCCATCGCAATACCCTATGTTCCGATTGATAATTCCTCGTG
>ERZ773216.4248-NODE-4248-length-10019-cov-4.894821_pt1 | contig 10019 bp, 11 predicted proteins | sample MGYA00511259_ERZ773216 | MGnify/ENA primary metagenome ERZ773216 (study PRJEB29015, sample SAMEA2737764) | human gut metagenome | biome: human gut; feature: human-associated habitat; material: faeces | place: China | collected 2012 ... | reverse complement strand
ACGCGGTTTCCGGAACTTCGGACCTTTTAGTGGTTCCGTCTCAATATTTTTATTTTAAGGCATCGGCCATTGCTTTCATGGCTTCTCTGGTATCATCATGCACAGCGGATTTGATGGTAACTACCTGCTCCAGTACATGCACATCTTTCATCGGCTCTAAGATACCGCGCATGATTTTTCCGGCTAACGGTGCCCAGGATCCGTTCTCCATCAGACCTACAGTACGCTTCTGAAAATTCTTGGATTTTAAGTGCAGCAGGAACTCTTCCATGCATGGGAATACACCACCGTCATAGGTTGCTGCTGCCAGCACCATGCGGTCGTAATAAAATGCCTTGCGCACAGCCAGGGAAACATCGGTGCGGGATAAGTCAAACACCTCGACCTCCTCACCGTTTGCACGGAGCAGCTCTGCCATCTCTTCTGCTGCCTGTGCAGTGTTGCCGTGAATAGACGCGTATGCTACCATCACACCGTGCTTCTCCGGCTGATAGGTGCTCCAGGTCTGATATTTATCAATGTAGTAGCCCAGGTTTTCTTTTAAGATCGGTCCGTGCAGCGGGCAGATCATCCGGATATCCAGTCCGGAAGCCTTCTTTAACAGTCCCTGTACCTGCACGCCGTACTTGCCTACAATATTTAAGTAGTAACGTGCAGCCTCCTCTGCCCACTCTTCTTCTGCATCCAGCGCGCCAAACTTTCCGAAGCCGTCTGCGGAAAACAGAATCTTTTCGCTCTGCTCGTAAGTTACCATAACCTCCGGCCAGTGCACCATCGGTGCCATAAAAAACTGCAACGTATGACTGCCAAGGCTTAAGGTCTCACCTTCTTTTACAAGCACCTTACGCTCAGTCAGATCCATCTCAAAAAACTGGCCCATCATAGCAAAGGTCTTTGCGTTTCCCACAATTTTTGTTTCCGGATAACGCTCTGCAAAGTTTTTGATGTTTGCCGCATGGTCAGGCTCCATATGAGACACAACCAGATAATCCGGTTTCCGGTCACCAAGCTCCCTGGCAAGATTTTCAAACCAGGTATCGGTTGCCCGTTTGTCAACGGTATCCATCACCGCAACCTTTTCATCCAGAATCACATAGGAGTTATAGCTGACTCCGTTCGGAATCGGATACTGGCTCTCAAAAATATCCAGTGTTTTATCATCTGCTCCCACATATAAAATAGAATCTGAAATATACATATCACGCATTGTAGTAGTTCCTCCTGTCTTTCTGTCGTCACAATGTCTTTATTATAATGCCCTTAAAAACTGCCGTCAACGCCATTTTCCGACTCTCTTCGGTATCGCTCTACCATTTTCATGATATCCTGCTTCGTGTACGGTTTTTCTATGAATCCGTATGCCTGAATTTTCCATGCCTCCAGAGAAAAACCCGGAATACTGGACATCAGCACTACCGCCGGAGCATTTTTCAGTTTCTGCAGTTCTTTTGCCAGACTGATACCACTGATATCCGGCATCACAATATCCGTAAATACCATATCCACCGGATTTTCCTTCACAAACTCCACTACAGCCACTGCTTCCTCGAAACTTCCAAGCAGACTGACCTCAGCCATATTGCGGAAAATCCCCTCAATTTTTTCCAGAAGTTCCGGTGCATTATCCACCGCAACTACATTTACAGCCATGCTTTCCCTCCATTCGCAGCAACACTCACCCCTGTTTCTTCCAGCCGGAAAAACACGGTTGGGCACACACCGGCTTTTCCACCAGAAGACATTCCACTGCTGCCCTGTATTCTTCCATCTTCTGTGCCTTGCGTATCTTTTTCATCAGTTTCGTGCTGTCTTCAAACGCCTCCCCCAGATAGGTCCATAATTCCTTCATCTTAAATAAAACATTTTTATCTCCCGGTATAGCTCTCCGGTATCCCTCCAGCACATCCTCATGAAAAGCACGAATCCGTTCTGCAGTAAAAGGTGTCTCCTCTGTCAGGGAAGGATTCGTTAAAAGGCCGCGGCCAAGCATGACCGCTTCCACACCCGGATACTGATTCCGGAAATTTCTGATATCCTCCCGGCTAAACAGATCTCCGTTATAAAAAACCGGGTTCCGGCTTTCTCTCACCGCAAGATCAAACGCGTCCATGCGCGGATGATTCTTATAATAATCTGTCTGAACCCGCGGATGCACAATCAGATTTTTGAGCGGATACCTGTTATAAATAGAAAGAAGTTCTTCAAATTCTTGCGGATCTGTCTTCCCGATCCGTGTCTTAACAGACAGGTCCATGCCAAGCCCGCAGATTCCCTCACTGACCTGATAGAGAAACTCATCCAGCTCCATCGGATATTCCAGGAAGCCGGACCCCCGCTTTTTTGCTACTACCGTTCCAGACGGACACCCCAGATTCAGATTCACTTCCATATAGCCAAGCTCTTTCAGGCGCTTAGCTGCCCACAGGAAATCATCTGCATTATTTGTCAGGATCTGTGGAATGAGAGGAATACCCTCGTTATGCTCCGGAATCACATCGTTTAGTTCTCTCGGTGTAAGCTTACGGGTCTGATTCGGTGAGATAAAGGGAGTGTAATATTCCTTGATGCCATGAAAATGCCGGTGATGGGCATTCCGGAACACATAGCCGGTAATGCCCTCCATCGGCGCAAATAAATAATCCATATTCTTCTGCCTTCCTTCACATTTTCAGCATAAATCCTTCCTAGCAGAGGCTGAAGCCCACACATTCCACCTTATCCGCCACCAGAGATTCACAAATCGGCAGCTTCTCAATATCTGCCCGAAGCAGCGTGGAGGCTGTGCGGAAATCTCCCTGCTCCAGATAATCCAGTAAAGCAAAATGCAGGTCCGCAGCCATGTAACAGTTTTTCATCGTTTCCAGAAAGTATATCGTCTGCCGGTCTATACTCTCCAGCAGATAATGAAGCGCCACTTCATTTTTGTAAGTCATAAACAAGGTTTCATGGAACTCCCGGTTCAGTTTCCAGTATTCCATAAAGCTGCGGCTTTCCCCTCCGTTCTCATATTCCTGACACAGAGTGCGCAGCTCCCGGATCCGGTCTTTCGTTACCATATCATGATAACGTTCCAGAAATGAGCATTCCATCACAGTCCGGAAATTGATGATATCCCGCAGCTCTTCCTGCGCCGGTTTCCGTATACGATAGCCATGGCGTGGCGTACTGGCAATAATCCGGTCACTGCGAAGCTGCATCAGTGCCTCGCGCACCGGCGCACGGCTGACCTGATACTTTTCCATCAGACTCTTTTCTGTCAGAAACTCATCGAAAGAGAACTCATTATTCATAATTCCGGCAAATATTTTATTATAGATCTGATCTTTGATGCTGTCTTCTTTTTTTCTTTTCACTTTCCCAAACCTTTCCTGTTCTGATACTTCCCATGCTATTTCACTATAATCATATCACAGTTTTTTTATTTTTCCAAATTATAAATTTCATAGGACGCAATTTGGTGGAATTTACCACTGCACTGGAATTTAAAATTTCAAGTCAGCACTGTGAACAGTGTGTGTGGACAGTAACAACGTTGTAAGATGACATCCAAAACGGTTATGATTTTATTTTCACAATATATCTTGCATTCCGGATCGCGCTGTGATATGATTACAGTATCTTACAAATGCGTAAGCAAATAAAAGAAAAGAGGGGTTTTGTTATGAACGAGCAAAAGCAATCAAAACGTTGGATTGGCTACCTGCTGTTAGCAGTCATGGCTGCTGCGTTCCTGTACCGTGGTGTCTATCAGGTTGCCACCGGTAAGGCACAGTGGGATGTTCAGACCGCATTCTTAACCATGCTGATTCTGGTTATCATCGGTGAAGTCATTTCAACAGCAACCAAGGCATTCGTGCCGTCTATGTTCATTACCGCAGTCCTGTTTGTCCTCGGTTTCTGGACTTATCTCCCAGCCGACATCCTGCAGCAGGCCGGTATTGCTTCCAACCTTCCTACCTTCCTGGTTATGATGATGGTTGTCCACTTAGGAACCATGCTGGATATCCAGGAGCTGATCGATCAGTGGAAAACCGTAGTGGTTACCCTGGCCGGCATGTTAGGTATCCTGGTTGTTATCCTTACGGTAGGAACCGTGATCCTTGGTAAGGAAACCGCAGCAGTTGCAGCACCTCCGTTAACCGGTGGTTTCGTAGCTGCCATGATGATGCAGTCTGTTGCTCCGACTGAGCATCTGGCAATCCTGGCCATGGCCGTATACGTACTGCAGGGCTTTGTTGGATATCCGCTCACCAGCATCTGCTTAAAGAAGGAAGGCTATTCCGTATTAAAGCAATACCGTCAGGGAACCTGGAAAGCTGCAGCTGTAAAAGCAAAAGCAGATACCGATTCCGCAAAGAACTATCTGTTCCCACAGATCCCGGACAAGTACAAGAGTGACTTTACCTACCTGTTCACCATGGTCATCCTTACCGTTATGTCCGGTTACCTGGATAAACTCAGCGGCGGCTATATCTCAAAATTTGTGTGGGCTCTGATCCTCGGCGTATTCGCAACAGCAATGGGATTCATTGAGAAAAATGTACTGGTCCGCTCCCGCAGCATGGGCTTCGTTTACACCATCATTATGATGTTTGTATTCTCTCAGTTAAGCAGCTGTACTCCGGACACTGTGATTCAGCTGATCAAAGATTTTGCAATCCTGATCGTTCTTTCCACTGTTGGTATCGCCATCTTCTCCATCCCGCTCGGACGCAAGTTCGGCATGAGCACACCGATGGCATTTGCCCTGGGACTTGGCTCCATCGCAGGTGGTTTCCCGGCAAGCTACACTCTGAGCGTAGAGGCCGCAAAGGTTTGCGCAGAAAACGAGGAAGAGTATCAGGTTCTGGAGCAGCACATGCTTCCTAAGACCCTGGTTGCAGGTTTCGTCAGCGCAACATCCGGTTCTGTATTCATTGCAGGCGCTGTTATGGCAATGTTCTTCAAATAAGAGGAGGTTCCATCATGGATTTAGGTTTAAAAGGTAAATCAGTCGTTGTAACCGGAGGCAGCAAAGGCATCGGTTTCGCAGCAGCAGAAGCATTTCTCAAAGAGGGAGCCAAGGTTGCCATCTGTTCCCGCCACGAAGAGGAATTGAAGGAAGCAGCCGAAAAGCTTTCTCAGTATGGCGAAGTTTATTATGAAGCTTTCGATGTTTCCAAGGCAGAAAGTAACTACGCTTTTGCTGAACATGTCAATGATCGTTTTGGCAGCGTTGATGTCTGGGTTAACAATGTAGGAGCCACCGGCTTTAAAAAGGGCGACGAGTACGATGACGAGGAAATTGATTTCATGACCGGTGTCTGCTTTAAATCTGTTATCTACGGATGCCAGGCAGCATTCCGGTACATGAAAAAGCAGCATTCCGGCGCCATCGTCAATGTAAGCTCCCTGGCTGCGCGCTGCTCTTCTGCCGGAAGAAGCACGCTGTACGGCCCGTTAAAGTCAGCGATCAACAACCTGACTAACACCTTCGCCGGTGAATATTGTCCATATAATGTACGCGTTACCTGCATTATGCCAGGCTTTACCGTAACCCCGCTTGTGCGGGCACATATCAGCCAGGAGGAGCTTGACCGCAATGCAAATGCTACCCTGCTCCGCCGAATGGCAGAGCCGGAGGAGATTGCCAAGCCAATCGTATTCCTGGCAAGTGATGCGGCAAGCTACATGACCGCCACCACCATTGAGGTATCCGGCGGACGCAGTATGACGCTCAATCCTACCTATGCTTATGACAAGCTTGCGGCAGAAAAAGCAGAGGCAGCAAAATAGATCGTAACTGCGATGTTTCTAAGCAGTTGCAATAAATCTTATGTCCCAATCACATGTAGTAAAAACAAAAAGGAGGAGTTACCATGATTGACAACAAAATCACCATCAAAGACGACGAGAAAGTGAATATCCAGCGCGGCGCGATCGGTCATCGTTCCACCTGGACCGGCCTTACCTACAAATACGCAGCAGAAGCCGGCAAGGCTGAAGAAGCTGAAAAAATCATCCGTCAGGCTATCAGCGAAACCGGACGTGTCCAGGGCAATGCTTTAAGAGAACAGTGCCCGGATCCGACCAGCTGTAAATCCTTCTGCGATACCATGTTCACACCAACCCTGTTAAAATCTTTTGAGGTCGATGTTAAGGAAAAAACTGATGATGTTCTTGACGTTGAATTCCATCACTGCCCGCTCTTAAAGGCATGGCAGGATCTCGGCTTTGACGATGAGATGTGCGCAAAACTCTGTGATATCGCTATGGACGGCGACCGCAACATTGCAAAGGCAATGGGCTTTGATTTCCATTTAGGTGATACCATCGCAAATGGCTGCCCGACCTGTCAGGTAACCTTTCGCAAGAAAAAATAAGCAATAAAAAGCACGAAATGCCGGGGTGGTTCTGTTGGACCGCCCCGGCACTTTTTCTACACCGGCTGTTCCGGAATCATGCTTTTCCGGCCAGTTATCTCTCTCTTTTATCGAATATAGTAGACGTAATCTGCTTTTCTCGGTGCTGCCTCCTTCAGCGGCACTGCCGCATAGCCAAGCACCAGATGGCCGATGCCTTCATAATCTCCCTCAATGCCAAGACTTTTTAAAAGTTCTTTCCCCTCCTGAGTTTCAAACTCTTCCTTTGCACGATGGATCCAGCAGCTGTCCACGCCAAGATCTGCTGCAGCATTCATAAGATTTCCCAGAACCAGAGTGCCATCATAAAGATAGGTCGGCATGGCCTTGTTTGCCAGAACGATGAGCAGCTCCTGTGCTCCGTAAAACGGATCAAAGCTTTCATCCTTTCCCATAAACTTTGCGTTCATGACAGAAAGCTTATCCCGCAGTTCTTTATTGGTAACCGCAATGATGATCGGGGACTGTCTGCCCATGCCTGTGGCCGCATAGGTTCCTGCTTTGATGATGGCCTGCAGTTTTTCTTCTTCAATAAGCTCCGGCTTGAATGCACGGCAGCTTCTTCTTGTTTCCAGTACTTTTAATGTTTCTGACATGTTATTTCCTCTCTTTCCGGTGCTGATTTATTCATGGCTCTTTCCTATGACTCTAAGGGAGTGACATTCTAACACGGTGTTCTTTCCATGCACAGGCTCATGCCCCGGCATCCGGCATAGCCAGCCAGACATCCGAGCAGCATTCCGCCCAGTACATCAGTCGGATAATGCACATACAGATACAGCCTAGAAAACGCAATCAGAAACGCCAGTAGCAACACAGGCTTCCAAACCTTCTTTGCTGCTGTACGGCTCTCCGATACCGCAGCACCAATACTGCTATATGCATGAAAAAACAGTGCGGATGCCGATGCAAACGCAGCGGATGTATGTCCGGACGGAAACGACCAGTCGGACGGTCTGGGAATCAGAAGCTGAATGGCCATGTTCACATCGCATGGACGCGGTCTGGCTACAAACGGTTTTATAATTCCGTTGCACAGAATGGTGTTTATGATCAACGCCACGGTAAGCACAGCACCACAACGTCTCGTTTTCGGAATCAGCAGCAAGATCAGTGTAAGCATGATCCAGATTGCCCCTGCATTTCCCAGCTTTGTGATCGTACACATCACCTGGTCCCCTATTGGTGTGTGCAGCTTCTGGAGCAGATCCAGAATATCAAATTCAATTTCCATATCATCATCTCCTCCTATGACTATAGTCACAAGAAAGCTGCTTGTCAAGACATCTTCTCTGCGAAGAAAAGGACATATGACGTTTACATTTCACCAGTTCTTATCTATAATAAAAATAGCCTGAGACAAAAATATCTCAAATACAATCTGAAGGGACAGAAAATAAAATGTTAGAAATCCAAGCTATTCAAAAATCCGCTTCCACAACGAACGGACATGTTGTATCCGATCCTGTCTTCTGTGTGATCCCGGCCTCAAAAGATCTGGATACACTGGCCGGACTTTATAAAAAAGAATTGGAAGCTGCTGCTTTCAAAGGCGCAGAAACCATATACTTTCCTTCTCTCTCCTGCAGCTCCCAGCCGCTTTTATTCCGGGCCATCAGCCAGATCTACCGTACCATCCTTGATTTCGGAGATGCAGGCGATACTTCCGTAAAAAAAGTCTGCATTGTCTGCGAAGATGATGACATCCGCAATACTTATATGGTTGTCTGGAACTTCTATTATGCAGGAACCAAAAAGGCTCGCATGAACGATGGCCGCTGGGACTGATCCGTCCATCCTGAGCAGTTTATGAAACACTTAAATAATCACCAGTAATACCGTTCCCACTGTAATAAGTAAAACGCCAACTGCCGCTTTCTTTGTCAGCCTCTCATGAAATACAAGCCAGGAAAAGGCAATCGTCACCAGCATACTGAGCTTATCAATCGGGACTACCACGCTTGCCGGTCCCTCTTGTAATGCCCGATAATAACAGAGCCATGATGCTCCCGTTGCCAATCCGGACAGACAGATAAAACCTAATTCTTCCTTCTCTATCACCTTTATCTCTTTCTGTTTTCCGGTAACAAACACCATGAGCCACGCCATAAGCAGCACTACCGTAGTACGGATTGCCGTACCGAGATTGGAATCAATCCCTTCGATTCCAATCTTTCCCAAAATAGAAGTCAGGCTGGCAAATATCGCTGAGAGCACCGCGCAGATCAGCCACCCGCCGCTCTTTTTCCCGGAATCTGTTTCGATGTCTTTTTTCATTATCATCATCATGGTTCCGTTTCCAATAAGCACTATAGATACTATTTTTGCCCCTGAAATTCCTTCGTGAAGAAAAATGAGTGCCAAAAGAATAGAAAGTACGGTACTGGATTTGTCAATGGGTACAACCTTATTGATGTCCCCCTTCTGAAGGGCATGGAAATAGCACAGCCACGATGCGCCTGTCGCCAATCCTGACAAAACAAGAAACAAAAGCGTCCGACCATCAATCTGAGTTATCCCGCCCCATGTTCCGGTAATCAGCACCATGAGCCATGAAAACAACAATACCACCACGGTTCGGATAGCTGTCGCCACATCCGAATCCGTTTTCTTAATTCCGCATTTTGCCAGAATTGCCGTGATTCCCGCAAAAAAGGAAGAACCTATCGCATAAAAGATCCACATAGTGCAATTCCCCCGTAATAATTCAGACTTGTCCGAACCGTTACAATCCTCCCACTTATTCAGACGGTATCCCGCTGGCCATACTGTTTTCAAAATCTTAGGATTCTTTTTGTCATCTCCAATCCCAAGTTTTCTGATCTTATCTATGGATTCCGTCCTTACCGTAACCATAAAAATTGAAATATCAATCTGCTCCTGTATCTCCCGGCAGTTTCATATCCGCTTTTACCTGGAACCATCAAATCAGGCAAGAGTCACTCCTATAGTACCACATTCTGCGATAAGTGCAATATCACCGGATGATAAATACTGTTCCTCCCATAACTTCTCAAATTCGATTTCTGATTTAATCAGTATATACATATCTCCCGTCTGAACGTCTCTGTAATTCACCTTTCCGCAGGACTCTTCCCCACAGATTTTTCTTTACTCCTGCTGTATACACTCTGCCAGCCTTAATATCTTCCATGCCTCTCTATTTCTGCATTGAACTGTTCCTTTGCCAGAGAGCCATACGCAACAGGCTCCTCCTTACCCTTTTCTGTCGCTGGTTCATGAAATCGTTCCAGGTAGTCATCAAAAATCATTACTGAAAAGACCGGATACCAGTGTTCCTATACAGGGTGGGTTTTCATGAAATTCAGAAATAGCTTCTGCTCAAGTTTCGTCAACGCTCTACGCTTTTCCGACTGAAAACAATGTGCTTTTTTCAATTCTCTCAACACATTATCTGACGGGTTATTTCTGATGAAGTCATCATCGACAGCAATCTGTAAAACCTGATGAAGAACCGTATGTATATTATCAATCGTTGAAAGGTAATATCATCAGGTGTAAGCGGTAAATTCTTCTCCGACCATTCCGTAATAAGCTCTGGATGTACTTCTGCTAAACTGTTGTTCATAGCCAAACCTCAACCTCCTTGTGCTTAGA
>ERZ773216.4246-NODE-4246-length-10028-cov-2.809887_pt1 | contig 10028 bp, 8 predicted proteins | sample MGYA00511259_ERZ773216 | MGnify/ENA primary metagenome ERZ773216 (study PRJEB29015, sample SAMEA2737764) | human gut metagenome | biome: human gut; feature: human-associated habitat; material: faeces | place: China | collected 2012 ... | reverse complement strand
AATCTGGAATGAATTTTGGCTACGTTACTGTGAACGGAGTGAACAGTAACGATTAATATGCATTATTTATATCATACACCTGCTTTACGATAAACAGATTTCATGTTATGATTATTTCAGCTGAATTTGAGATATTCTATTAATGAAAAGGGCAACTATTCAACAGCTTCTGACTGTGAAAGTATTGAACAGTTACGAAGAAAAATAAAAGGAGGATCAATGTTATGCTTACAACATGGACTCCGGCACATATGCCGGAAAAAGAGGAAATCAAAACCCGTCTGCAGACAGCAAGAAGTCAGCTCTATGATTTTCAGATGAAAATCAAGGAACATAAGATCCCGGTAATCGTACTCTTTGAAGGCTGGGGATCTTCCGGTAAGGGAAGTACGATCGGAAAAGTCATTAAGAATATTGATCCGCGTTTCTTTAAGGTTGCCACTATGTCAGCTCCCACAGCAGAAGAACTGAGATATCCATTTCTGTATCGCTATTTTAAACAGATTCCGGAAGCCGGAAAATTTACATTTCTGGATTCCGGCTGGATGGAGCAGACTTGTAAAGACTGTCTGTCGGGCGAGATTGAAGGCGAAGGTTATACACAGCGGATTGACAGCATCCGCCGTTTTGAGCGGCAGCTTACAGATAATGGTTATCTGGTGCTGAAATTCTTTATGCAGATTGACAGGGATGAACAGAAGCGGCGTGAAAAATTACTTCTGGATCATAAAGACACCAGATGGCGTGTGTCAGACTTTGATAAATGGCAGAATGAACATTACAAAAAATGTGCAAAAATATTTTCTCAGTATCTGTCTGACACGAATGTTTCCTCTGCACCATGGTACATCATAGATGCCGGTGACAGAAAATGGGCGGAACTTCAGGTGCTGGAGACTATGGTAAGCAATATTGAAGTTGCCATGCAGAATCAGGCACATTCCGTTCCGATTTTGCAGAATGTATTCCCTCTGGAGCAGATTCCCCGTCTGTCGGATATTGATCTGAGAGATAAAACAATGGATGACGAGGAGTACAGGGGAGAACTGAAACAGCTTCAGAGTAAACTGGGGGAACTCCATAATAAACTGTACAGGAGACGTATTCCTGTGATCATCACGTATGAAGGCTGGGATGCGGCAGGCAAAGGAGGTAATATCAAACGTATTACAGAAGCTCTGGATCCCCGGGGCTATGAAGTACATCCAATCGCAAGTCCGGAACCGCATGAGAAGGCCAGACATTATTTATGGCGTTTCTGGACAAGACTTCCGAAAAATGGGCATATCGCTATTTTTGACAGAACCTGGTATGGCAGAGTTATGGTAGAACGTCTGGAGGGATTTTGCAGTGAAAATGACTGGAAACGTGCCTACAACGAAATGAATGAGTTTGAGAAAGAACTTAAAGACTGGGGTGCAGTCATTATTAAATTCTGGGTACAGATCGATAAGGATACACAGCTGGAGCGTTTTCAGGAGAGACAGAATAATCCGGAGAAACAATGGAAGATCACAGATGAGGACTGGAGAAACAGAGAGAAATGGAATGCCTATGAAGTGGCCGTAAATGAGATGCTTCAGAAGACAAACACTTCCTTTGCGCCATGGCATGTGCTGGAATCTGTTGACAAGAAATATGCCCGTATCAAAGCACTCAGAATTGTGATCGCTGAAATAGAAAAAGCATTAAAAGAAAATTAAATTTTGCGGGAAATGTGTAAATGAATGATAAGATAACAATCTGCCTGGGTAAGGGCGGGCAAAGAGAAATGGCAGAATCTTTTGCAAGAAAGAACAATGTTCCGATTATGGACAAACCGGGAGAACATCTGACAGTAATGTTTGACTCCCGGGGCGTATCACTTACCGGTTATGGCCTGACATATCAGGGAGATTTTGAAGGAATGCTGCACAGAGTTACAAACGGAAGACTTTCCCATGAAATGCTGGTACGTGCGGTCAAAACTGAGGGAGAACATCTGAAAGCAATTGATGCCACTGCAGGTATGGGGGAGGATGGTTTCCTTCTTGCAGCATATGGCTATGAGGTGACATTATACGAACAGAATCCGGTGATCGCCGCACTTTTGAAGGATGCACTCCGGCGTGCCAGAAAGCATCCCGTATTAAAAGACATTGCTTCCAGAATGAAACTGGTGGAAGGCGACAGTGTGGCATGTATGGAGAAACTTATGGATCCGGTAGATGTGATCTACCTTGATCCCATGTTCCCGAAGAGACAGAAATCCGGTCTGATAAATAAAAAACTTCAGCTGATCCAGAAACTTGAACCTCCATGTTCTGAGGAAAAAGATCTTTTTGATGCCGCTATCAAAGCCGGACCTTCCAGAATTATCGTAAAACGTCCTCTTAAGAGTGTCTGTCTTGATGGAAGAGAGCCTTCTTATATATTAAAAGGAAAAGCAATACGATATGACTGTTATGTGATGTAGAAGGTTTATCAGCACATTGCAGCAGCCCTTTATTTTTGAGGGCTGCTGCAATGTGTCTTTTTCCATTCCCGGATAAATTCCATTTGTTCCTGATCTGAGATTTCCTGGGAGGCAGCGTCATTTCCGGCAGCTACACAGCAGAGCAGGACAAAGGTCTGAAAGAGTAAAAATACCAGTATCAATAACAATGCAGTCATAATTGGTCTCCTTAATATTATGCAGATGGTTACAGTTATTTTATGAAATTGCTATAATGATATTTTTCGGGATTTCTGTAACAGATTCTGTATATGCCTGTTGTTTTGCATATCAGAAGTATCTGCATATCATGGAAGCTTTATACATTTTATTTACAGAAAAACGGAGATATGACAGGAGAAACTGTCGGACACGAAAATATAATCTTCCGAATAATTTAAAGTAAGACGCAGATGTTCATTGTCCTTGCAGCGACCTGATGAACAGTTGCGGTAAGATTTCATTATCCAGATGATTCGGAGGATTTTTTATGAAGAATTCAGATGATTCCGGATATACAGGAAAGCACGTGGGTGTGTGTGTTCTGGATACCGGGATTTTTCCTCATATAGATTTTACAGGGAGAATACTTGCGTTTCAAGATTTCATCGGACATCGTATCAGACCTTATGATGATAATTCTCACGGAACCCATGTATGTGGGATTATTGGTGGTGACGGAAGGGCTTCGGAAGGACGGATCAGAGGAATTGCCCCGGGGTGTAGTCTGATAGTTCTGAAGGTGCTCGACAGAACGGGAAATGGCAGGAAAGAAGATGTTTTGCAGGCTTTTCACTGGATCCTGGAGAATAAGAAATATTATGGGATACGTGTAGTGAATATCTCGGTGGGAACAACCTGCAGGAGAGCAGAAGATCACAGAGTTCTGATCACGGGTGTGGAACAACTTTGGGATGCAGGTCTGGTAGTAGTGGCTGCGGCAGGAAATCAGGGACCGAGGGCAGGAAGTGTGACAGCACCGGGAAGCAGCCGGAAGATTATCACAGTAGGCTCCAGCGATCTGCTTACAGGACGGACTGCCATATCCGGCAGGGGACCTACATTTGAGTGTGTCTGTAAACCGGATCTGGTTGCACCCGGGAATCATGTTCTTGCCTGTGCACCGGGGGCAGATAACGGATATGGAGTGAAGAGTGGTACTTCTATGTCTACACCTCTAGTTGCAGGGGCAGCAGCATTGATGCTTGAGAAGAATCCGGAGCTGACTAATGTTCAGATAAAGATGAAATTGAAAGAAAGTGCCAGGGATATGGGACTGCCAAAGAATCAGCAGGGATGGGGAGAACTGGATCTGGAACGCTTTATGGAACTGTGATCAGTAATCATTTTATTTGACAAAATATTGCTTTAGTATATAAAAGCATTGACGAATGGTCTGTTTTCGGCTATCATGATAGTTAACTGGATGAGAGCCAAAGAGGAGGATTAACATGAAAAAAATTCAGATGCAGACACCACTTGTGGAGATGGATGGAGATGAGATGACCAGAATTCTCTGGAAAATAATCAAAGATGAACTTCTTCTTCCGTATATTGATTTGAACACTGAGTATTATGACCTTGGTCTGGAATACAGAAATGAAACGGATGATCAGGTAACTGTTGATGCAGCAGAGGCTACAAAGAAGTACGGCGTTGCAGTGAAATGTGCAACTATCACTCCTAATAAGGCAAGAATGGAAGAGTATACCTTAAAGAAAATGTACAAAAGCCCGAATGGAACGATTCGTGCGATTCTTGATGGAACCGTATTTCGTGCTCCGATTGTTGTAAAGGGTATCGAGCCATGTGTTAAGAACTGGAAGAAACCGATCACCATCGCACGTCATGCCTATGGTGATGTGTATAAGAACACAGAGATGTATATTGACGGCCCCGGAGATGCTTATCTGGTATTTGAAGGTGCAGACGGACAGCAGAGAAAAGAGCTGATCCATCATTATGAGGGACCGGGTGTGCTTCAGGGTATGCACAATCTGGATAATTCTATCACAAGTTTTGCAAGATGTTGCTTTAATTATGCGCTTGATACGAAACAGAATCTGTGGCTTGGCGGCAAGGATACGATTTCCAAGATTTATGACGGACGTTTCAAAGAAATTTTTGCAACGATCTATGAGAATGAATTCAAGGATAAATTCGAGGCAGCAGGCATTGAATACTTCTACAGTCTGATCGATGATATTGTAGCCCGCGTTATGAAAGCGGAAGGTGGATTTATCTGGGCGTGCAAGAACTATGATGGTGATGTTATGAGTGATATGGTTTCTTCTGCGTTTGGTTCTCTGGCTATGATGACATCTGTACTGGTATCTCCACAGGGATATTACGAATATGAAGCTGCTCATGGAACTGTACAGAGACATTATTATCGCTATCTGAAAGGTGAGGAGACATCTACTAACTCTGTAGCAACTATTTTTGCATGGACCGGAGCTCTGAGAAAAAGAGGTGAGCTGGACGGCAATAAAGAATTGATGGAATTTGCTGATAAACTGGAGAAGGCGACTCTGGAGACGATAGAAAGCGGTAAGATGACAAAAGACCTTGCGCTGATCACTTCTCTTGAGGATGTGACAGTACTGAACAGCAAAGATTTCATCCTTGCCATCAGAGAGAGATTGGATGAAATTTTATAATGTCAGAAATTATCCGGTAATGTTTCTATAACATTATAAAGTTCTCCGGGCAGGATTACACTGCAGCGGAGAAACCTGTAAAAAGTTATAAACTGCGAAAATGGGAAGAACCTGCATTATGCAAGTTCTTCCCATTTTTCATATAATCCTTCTAACTCTTCGGTAATGGCGGCTTTCTCTTTGCTGAGTTTCGCACATTCTGCCACATTTGTGCAGATATCCGGGAGAATCATGGTTTCGTCGATCTCTTTATCTCTGGTCTCAAGTTCTTCAATGCGGGCTTCTACTTTTTTTAGTTCATTCTCTCGTTTTCGCTGGCGGGCCTGTTCTTCTTTCTGCTGCTGCCAGGAAAGCTTGTTATCAGAAGCCTGCTTTGCTTCTGTCACAGCCTGAGCGGCAGCCGGAGCATATTTTTCCGTCAGTTCTTCTTTTTTCTCCAGATAATAGTCATAATTTCCGATATAATTTACAAATGTATGATTGACAAGATCTAGAATCCGTGAAGCTGTCTGGTTGATGAAGTAACGGTCGTGGGAAACATAGAATACTGTTCCTGTGTAACTGTTCAATGCCTCTTCAAGAATCTCTTTTGAAGCGATATCCAGATGGTTGGTGGGCTCATCGAGGATCAGAAAGTTTGCTTCGGACAGCATCAGCTTGGCGAGGGAAACACGACCTCTTTCTCCGCCGGACAGAGCGGAGATCAGTTTGAATACATCATCCCCTGTGAAAAGGAATGCTGCCAGCATATTTCGAATTTCTGTTTCCGTAAGTGTGGGATAAGCATCTGAGATTTCCTCAAAAATAGTTTTTTCCATATGAAGAACATGGTGTTCCTGGTCATAGTAGCCAATCTGTACCTTGGAACCAAGAGTAAATCTGCCGCTGTCTGCATCGATCAGCCCATTGATGATCTTTAACATGGTGGTTTTGCCTGTGCCGTTATTGCCAATCAGGGCTACACGTTCTCCACGTTTGATCTCAAAGGAGATGTCACTGAAAAGTGTCTGTCCGGGAAAAGATTTGGAAAGACTTTCCACAGTAAGGACATCATTTCCGCTGACAAATCTTGGTTCCAGGGAAATGCGCATCTGATTCTGAATCTCCTGTGGTTTATCAATGCGCTGGACTTTATCCAGCATTTTTTCGCGGCTTTCCGCACGTTTGATAGATTTCTCGCGGTTAAAGGATTTCAGCTTGGCAATGACTGCTTCCTGATGTTTGATATCCCGCTGCTGGTTCAGGTAGGCTTTGTACTGGGCGTCACGCAGCTGGGCTTTTTTCAGGGCATAGGCAGAATAGTTGCCACTGTACATACGCATATTTCCTGCTTCGATTTCCACAACTTTTGTTACGACTTTGTCAAGAAAGTAACGGTCGTGGGATACGATAAATACAGCACCCGGGTAATTCAGAAGATAGGTTTCCAGCCAGGAAATACTCTCCATATCCAGATGGTTGGTAGGCTCATCCAGAAGAAGAATGTCAGGGCTGGCAAGAAGCAGTTTACCCAGAGCTACGCGGGTTTTCTGGCCGCCTGAAAGAGTTTCTATCTGGCGTTCGAAATCTTCTTCTGTGAAACCAAGACCTTTTAATACACCCATGATCTCACTTTTGTAAGCGTAACCATTTTCCAGTTCAAACTGGTGACTCAGTCTTGTGTAAGTATTCATCAGGCTGTCCAGAGCATCTCCGGTGGTGGTTTTCATTTCCTGTTCCAGAGAGCGCAGACGGTTCTCCATATCAATAATGTGCTGTTTGGTGGAAATCAGTTCTTCGTAAATGGTATGATGGCCATGAATGTCCTGATACTGGGCAAGGTAGCCGATATTTTTATCTTTGGCAAGTACCACGTTTCCTGAATCCGGGGAGAGCTCATGCATAATGATTCGCAGCAGAGTCGTCTTGCCTGCGCCGTTATTGCCGATGAGAGCTGCCTTTTCGCGGTCTTCTATATGGAAACTGGCGTCTTGAAGGATGACTTTTTCGCCAAAAGATTTACAGATATTCTGACATGATAAAATCATAAGAATTCCTCCATTTATAATTTGTCCGCGTACTATTATAATCGAAAATGCCTGTTTTTGAAAGCATTTTAAGAGATTTTGTCCAGGGAAAAGAAAGCACCGGATGGATGCATGGAAGAAAATATGATATTCCGGGGAATTTTTCAGAATGAAATTGATAAAAAAATACAGAAATATTTGGTCAAAAAGTACAAATTTAATTTGACAATAAAATAACATCTGGGTATAATTGACATAGACAAGTTAAGGAGGGAAAATTTGTGGAAGCTAAGGAAATTTCGAAAGCGGTAATCAAGCGTTTGCCGCGGTACTACCGCTACCTCGGTGAATTGATGGAGGAGAATGTAGAGCGTATATCTTCAAATGATCTTAGCAAGAAGATGCATGTGACGGCTTCCCAGATTCGTCAGGACTTAAATAATTTCGGCGGTTTTGGTCAGCAGGGTTACGGCTATAATGTACGCTATTTGTATACAGAAATCGGTAAGATCCTTGGGCTGGATACTGTACATCCGATGATTATTCTGGGTGCCGGTAATCTGGGACAGGCATTGGCCAATTATGTGGATTTTGAAAAGCGCGGATTTAAGCTGGTTGGTATTTTTGACGTCAATCCTGTACTTGAGGGGATTGCAGTTCGTGGAATTGAGATTCAGATGTTGAGCGATCTTCCTTTGTTTCTGAAGGAGAATGAGGTTGAGATCGCGATCCTGACTCTTCCTAAAAACAAAGCCAAAGAGATGGCAAAGATTTTAATTGATAATGGAATTAAGGCAATCTGGAACTTTGCACACATTGATCTGGATGCTCCGGAGGATGTAATGGTTGAGAATGTACATCTTTCAGAGAGCCTTATGACTCTGTCCTATAACCTGAGTGAATACAGGAAAGAGCACGAAGGCGAGTAGAACATGATGTGGAACACAAGGCTGTGGTCATCTGATCACAGCTTTTCTGAATTTAGCAGGATGATTTGGCTTATTCACAACTATAAAATGAAAGTGGATTTAAAATATCCGTCTGGCCAGAATGGCTGAGAAATTTATTCTGTATAAAATTACGTGGTGGAACAAATTAAATATTTGATGAAATACGGGAACATACGGGGAGGTGAACAGATGAGAGGAGTTGTGACTGCGGCAGAAATGAAGGCGCTGGATGCAAATACGATTGAGAAAGCCGGAATTCCTTCGCTGGTATTAATGGAGCGTGCTGCATTACAGACTGTTACAGAAATCATAAAGCGGGTGAATACGAAGGATAAAGAGAAAATCCTGGTGGTCTGCGGAACCGGGAATAACGGAGGAGACGGACTGGCAATTGCCAGATTACTCCATTTACACGGATTTAAAACGTGGTATTATATTGTTGGAAATGAAGAAAAAATGACAAAAGAAACTTCCAGTCAGCTTCGCACAGCAGAGTATTATCATACTCCACGGGTGCATAACCTGATTCTGGATGAATATACTACTATAGTAGATGCCATTTTTGGAGTTGGACTCAGCAGACCGATAGAGGGAAAATACGGAGAACTTATCAGCGAATTAAATCAGGCATCTGCGTTTAAAGTTGCGGTGGATATTCCTTCAGGGATTGATGCAGATACAGGATTCGAGAAAGGAATCGCTTTCCGGGCCAATCTTACGGTTACATTTGCTTTTCGAAAGAGAGGCCTGTGTTTCTATCCGGGGCGTATGTATGGTGGGGAGATCATTGTGGCGGATATTGGGATTTATGACCGGGACCGTGATGGCAGTGAGCTTGCAAGCAAGGCTGCCTGGTATATAGAAAAATCTGACGTGAAAACTCTTCCGGCAAGAAAACCATGGGGAAATAAAGGAACATTTGGCAAGGTCCTTCTTGTAGCGGGTTCGAAGGGAATGTGCGGAGCAGCCTGCCTGAGTGCCAGTGCAGCACTTCATGGAGGTGCCGGGATGGTGAAGATCCAGACTGTGGAAGAGAACCGGATTCCTTTACAGAGCCTTTTGCCTGAGGCAATGCTGACCAGCGAATTTGATGAGGAAGCCAATAGGAAAAATTTAAACTGGTGTGATGTGCTGGTGATCGGTCCAGGGCTTGGAACAGAAGGCTCAGGAAAGGAAAGAATGCTTTGGTTCCTGGAAAACGGAGCAAAAGCAGGAAAGCCTGTTATACTGGATGCAGATGGTCTGAATATTCTGGCAATGCATCCACAGTGGATGAAATTAATAGGGGAACAGACCATTCTCACACCCCACATGGGCGAGATGAGCCGTCTTTGCGGCTTGGATGTATCAGAACTAAAGGAAGACCCTGTAGCCCGTGCATATCAGTATGCAGAGAAAAGTGGCGGTGTTCTGGTACTGAAAGACGCATGTACAGTAGTGACTGACCGGAATGAAAAGCTGTATCTGAATCTTTCTGGTAATTCGGGAATGGCCACAGCAGGAAGCGGAGATGTACTTTCCGGTATTATCGCAGCTGTTCTCTGCATGTATTTAAGCTGTGAGGAAGAACAGGAACTTTCCTATAAAGCTGCCCTGGCAGTGTATATTCACGGTCTTTGCGGTGATATTGCCAGAGAGAAAAAAGGATCTCACGGCATGACGGCGAAGGATATGATCGAAGCCCTGCCGGAAGTTTTGAAACTGGCAGAAGTTCAGAGTAAAGGATGAGAATTGTGACGTACATTTTGCAGAACACCTTTTGAGGCATGCTCTGATAAATTTAGAAAATCGAGGAAAATGTTATGGAAAAATACAGCAGAATCAAAGCATTGATTTCTCTTGATGCAATCAGATATAATTTTGAACAGATGAAGAAGAACATAAAAGAGGGAACAAAGATCATCGCAGTGATCAAAGCGGATGCATATGGTCACGGTGC
>ERZ773216.4243-NODE-4243-length-10038-cov-3.051087_pt1 | contig 10038 bp, 5 predicted proteins | sample MGYA00511259_ERZ773216 | MGnify/ENA primary metagenome ERZ773216 (study PRJEB29015, sample SAMEA2737764) | human gut metagenome | biome: human gut; feature: human-associated habitat; material: faeces | place: China | collected 2012 ... | reverse complement strand
CCTGCCGTCGCAGCCAGGGCGGGATCGCGAGCCAGAGGCGCGACCGGAGCCGCCAGCCGGGGGAGTCGCAGCCGACGACGCGGCCCGAGGCGCGGATGACCCGGACGGCGATGCCGGCGACGTCGCGTGTCGTGCACTGTTCCGTGATGCGGTAGTTCCCGTCGCCCGCGAGTGTGAGGCGGTCGCCGTCGCGGCGGACGATGCGGTGGAGGATGTGGGGGAGTGCTAAGCTCCCTCCGGCTTTTGCGGCTTATTGCGTCACATACCGCCCCATCTTGAGCAGCACGACGTCGCCCGGTTGCAGGCGCGCGGGGTCGGCGCAGGGCGTCAGCACGACCTGGTCGCGCTCGCTGCGTAGCAGGGGCCGCATGCTGTGGCCCTTCATGCGGATCTGAACCTCGCGGCCTTCGGCGAGCATCGCCTCGACCTCAGCGAAGAAGAGTTGGTTGGGGAGCAGGATCATAGCGTCGCGTCGTTGAAAACCGTTCGGCAGGCGAGCTGCGCCGCCGCTGCGTCGGGCAGGCACTCCAGGTGGTAGACGGGAACCTGTGCGATCAGCCGGGAGAGCAGGCCGCAGGTGTCGTCCGAAAGCCGTTCGTCGCGGGCGAAGGCCGGGGGTGCGGAGGGGAGCAACGCTCCGATGGACTCGATCGGCCGCAGGCGGCGGATGCGGTTGTGCGGGGCTTGCGAGAGCCGTACGACGGCGGCTATCGGGCAGCTCTCGTTGCGGTAGCAGGGCGTTTTGCCGCTCCACGGCGATCCGTGGACGAGGGCTTCGCTGTCCGTGGCCCGGATGATCGGACTGTCGTCGTTGAGCAGTTCCGCACCCGGGATATGCTCCCGCCACAGCCGCGTGTGGGTGCTTTTGCCTGTTCCCGATTCGCCGAGGAACAGCACTCCCCGGCCGCGGTAGCGGATCACCGAGGAGTGGAAGGCCACGGCTCCGAGGGGCAGCGCCGCGATGTTGAAAAGAATCCAGACCCCGAACCGGAACAGCGCGGGATTGTGTCCGGGGGTGATGTCGCTACGGGCCGCCGCCGCGCCGTAGGCCATGCGGTAGCGGGCCGGGGCGCTGCCGTCGCGGGGCGTCATTTCGAGCAGGTAGCCCGCCGCGTCGGTCCCGAAACGGCAGTCGGCGTCGGCGTCGGGAAACTCGAAGCTGTCGAGTTCGCGGTAATCGGCTTCGTCCGGAATCCGGGGGACGATTTCCAGCGCGAGGTCCGCAGGGCCGGCGCCGAGTGTCAGGAACGGGCGCAGGGCCCGGGTGAAATGCTCTCCCGTGCAGGCGTCGGGCAGGGAGACGCGGATATTGGCGATCGTATAATTCATAAAGCGGTTGTTAGCGTTCATTTTTTTTCGCGCCGGCGGTGCAAGGATATACTCTGCCGTACGAGCCGGGTGAATCGTAGGCCCTCTCCCTCGCTGGGAGAGGGTCGCAGCTGGCGGATGGGAATAAGGGACGGCTTCCGATTCTTCATCTTATTTTTCCAGCGTTATGATTCGGTCGCAGTATTCGAGCGAGGTTTCGCGGTGGGCGATCACCAGCAGCGTAAGGCCCGGATTCCGCGCGGCGATCGCGGCGATCGAACGGTGCGGCTGTCGAGCGCCGAGGTCGCCTCGTCGAAGAAAAGCACGTCGGCGCGGCGGTAGAGGGCGCGTGCGATGCCGATGCGCTGCCGCTGTCCGCCCGAGAGGCGGCTGCCGCATTCGCCGACGGGGGTGTCGATCCCCAGGGGCAGCGAAGCGATGAATTCGCCCAGCTGGGCCGCTTCGAGGGCTTCGGTGACCCGCCGGCGGTCGATTTCGGCGGCCGGGACGCCCGGTGCGATGTTGGCCGCGAATGTTCCGTCGGTGAGGAACAGACGCTGCGAGACATAGCCGATGCGGTTCTGCCATGCCCGGCGGTTTGCGGCGGTGAGGGGCGTGCCGTCGACGGCGATTTCTCCCGACGTGGGTTCGTAAAGGCCCAGCAGGAGGTTGAAAAGGGTAGTCTTGCCTGCGCCCGACGCCCCGCGGATGCCGATGCGTTCGCCCTTGCGGATGGTCAGCGTGAGGCCGTGGAAAAGTTCCCGGCTCTCTTCGGTGAAGCTGAACGAGAGGTTGCGGACCGAGATTTCGCGCTCGAAGGGCAGCGTTTCGCGCGTCGGGACCTCGGGGTGCGCGGAGGCCGGCTCGTGGAGGGCCGCTTCGCGCAGGATGGGGATGGTGTAGCGGTTGTAGCGGATCGTGGCCCAGCCCGACATGATGCCGCGCACGGAGGGCATCAGCCGCAGGGTCGCCACGGCGAAGACGCCGAACAGCAGCTGCGACTGCCCGCCGCCGAAGCTCACGGCCGCCAGCAGGGCCATGCCCACGGCAAGCCCGATCTCGGTGAAGAGTTGGGGCAGCTGGCCGATGTCGGCCTCGCGCGAGCGGGTGCGCACCACTTCGTCCATCGTGCGGTCGAAGGCGCGGAGCATCCCCGGGAAGGCGTCGCTCAACTCGATGTCGGCGTATCCCCGGAAGGTCTCGGCCACGAGGCGCGACTTCTCGCGCTGGGCGCGGTTCTCCTGTTCGCCGTAACGGTTGATGCGGTTGCGGACCAGCGCGTAGTAGAGCCACACCGCGGGGAGGAAGATCATGACGGAGAGCAGCGCCGCGAGGGGCGTGTAGAGAGCCAGCGAGGCGAACAGCAGGACGAAGAGCATCGCCTCGGCGATCATCGCGGCGGCGGGGCGCAGGACCCCGGCGGCGAATGCCAGGCAGACGACGTTGACGTTGCGCGCCAGCACCGAGGAGTTCGAATTGTTGATGAAGGCCAGACCCCGGTCGTGGTAGGCGATGTAGAGGCGGCGCGAAAGGGTGCGGTAGAGGTCGTAGATGTAGCGGCGTTCGGCGCGTGCCAGCAGGAAGTTGACGCCGCATTTGAGGACGATGAACCCCACGACGGCCCCGCAGACCGCGAGTGCGAACGTGCGCGGCGAGGCGACGCCCGACCAGACGTAGACCGTCGCCAGCGGCCCGTCGCCCTCGAATCCCGCGGGGTCGAGCACCAGCGTCAGCACCGGCAGCAGGGCCGCGAGTCCCGCCAGGTTCAGCACGGCGCGCAGCACGAGGGTCGCGGCGATGCGGAGACCCCGGCGGCGGAATGCGGCGGGAAGGCTTCGGAGGATGCTTCTCATGGCTCCACTTTTTCGATTTTACCCAGTTTCACATACCACAGATACCCCTCGGTCGGGGCATAACCCATTTCGCCCAGCAGGCGGAGGTATTCGCGCATTTGCCGGCGGTGGCGTTCGGCGTCGCGCAGGCCGAACTTGTAGTCGACGACGACGACCCGGCGTCCGTCGATCATCACGCGGTCGGGACGCCGCGTCGACCCTCTGCCGGGGATGATGATTTCGTTTTCGTTGCGCACGCGCTCCCAGCCTCCGCCGAACCATTCGCGCACCTCGGGGTGTTCCAAGGCCCGGGCGATCATCTGCCGCAGGGTCGCGGCATCGGCTTCGGACAGCGTGCCGTCGGCCTGCATGCCGCGCACGGCCTCGTGGATTCCGGCCTCGTCGTCGGCCTGCTCGAAGGCCCTGTGCATCAGGATGCCGAGGTTCCGGGGCGAGAGCTCGACCTCGCCGCCGTCCTCGAAATAGCGTTGCGAGGGGAGCCGCAGCCGCAGGTCGGCCTGCGCCGTGGGGTACTCCTCCAGGATGACGTGCTCGGCCTCGGAGTGTTTCGAACCGCCCGCGACGGGGCCTGCGAACTCCCCGAAAGCGAAGTGTTCGCCCGCTTCGTCGATGGTGCAGCGGCCTTCGAAGTCGCCCAGCAGGGCCTTGTCGCCGTCGGTTGCGATGCTCTGGAGCAGCAGCCCCCCGACCGTGCGGCCGCCCTTCTGCGGGATGAAGACGTGCAGCGACTCGGCGGCGCGCGTGAGGGCCACGTACAGCAGGTTGACGTTGTCGACGTGGGCGTAGACCAGCTCGCGGTAGTACTCCGGCGAGAAGCCCGATTCGGCCATCGCCTTCTTGTACCTCACCGGGAAGCGGCCGATCGCTTCGGCCCCGTCGCCGCGGGCCTCGGCCCAGACGATGTTCTGCACCGTGCCGCTCGACTTGGGGTCCGGCGACCACGAGCAGTAGGGGATGAGCACGGCCCGCTTTTCAAGCCCCTTGGCCTTGTGGATGGTGGTGATCTCGACCGTCGTGGCGCTCTCCTCGACCGACAGCGAGCGGTTTTTGCCCGTCTCCTCCCACCAGCGGAGGAACAGCGCTATGTCGGCGATTTTCGTTGCGCAGAACGAGATGATCTGCTCGTGGATGGCCTGGAGGTAGGCCGTCTGCCGACGGTCGCCTTGCAGGGCGTGCCGCATGACGATCCGCTCGAACGCCTCCTCGGGCGACAGGAGCCGCACCGAGCGGAAAAAATCGCGTTCCGAATCGTCGAGCGGCCGGTCGAACGGGCGGCCGAGGTAGTGGTTGTAGACGGCGCGCAAGAGCGAGTCGTCGGGGTTGAGCGCCAGCCGCAGGGCCGCGGCGATGAACGAGCTGACGGGGGCGTTGCCCACGATCAGAGCCTCCTGGGTCATCACGTCGAAACGGTAGCGCGGGTCTTTGTTGCGGCGTTTGAAGTCGAGCAGTTCGGCGGCGACCTTCGCGCCGTCGGTGGCCCCGCGCACGAGGATCATAATGTCGCACGGCCGGAATCCCTTGTCGATCAGCGCGCAGATGCGCTCCACGACGGGCGGCCGCTCGGCGAAGGTCTCGACCGAGACGTAGCCCGGGTGTTCGGCCTTGCGGCGCGGGAGCTGGGCATGTCCGCGGTAGGCGTCGGCGAGGGTGTCGCGCAGCGCGGCGGCCTCCGCGGGATCGACGGAACCCTCCTCGGAGGCCTTTGCGAGGGTTTCGTTCAGCGCACGGTTGTCCGCGGCGACGATCCGTTCGATGATGCGGTTGTTGAAGGCGACCACCGCGGGGAGGCTCCGCCAGTTCTCCCGCAGCACCTCGACTTGGGTGTCGCCCGCGCCCAGCGCCTGCTGGGCCTCGCCGTGGAGGATTTTCCAGTCGCCGCCCCGCCAGCGGTAGATCGACTGCTTGATGTCGCCCACGATCAGCACCGAGGTCTCCTCCGACTGCGCCATGGCGTTTTGCAGCAGGGGCAGGAAGTTTTCCCACTCCTTCAGGGAGGTGTCCTGGAATTCGTCGATCATAAAACGCTCGAAACGGTTGCCCACCTTCTCGTAGATGAACGGCGCGTCGTTGTGGCCGATGAACTCCGAGAGGACGTATTTGGTTTCCGAGAGGAGCATCATGTTCTGCTCGTCGCACAGCTGCTGCACCCGCTTGTAGAGGTCCGACAGCAGGGCGAAGCTGCGGTAGTTCTCCTTCAGCAGGTCGCAGGTGTTCCAGCTCTTGCGGTTGGCGTCGTAGATGTCGCACATTTCGCGCAGCAGGGGTTGCAGCTCGGGGGCCAGCGCCTGCGCGGGCGATCCCTTGGCGCCCCAGCCCTCGGGCGCGGCGGCCATCTTGGCCACCGTCGCGCCGTAGGGTTTCAGTTCGCCCGCGGCGACGGTGAAGAAATAATTGGCGAAGCTGCGGCTCTTGCCCGAAAAGTCGGCGGCCGTAAGTCCGGCCCGGGAGATGATCGCAACGGCCCGGGCGGCGGTCTGCTGCAATTGCTTTTTGGTCGCCTCGGCCTGCGCCGCGGCGCGCGATACGATCCGGCCCAGTTCCTCGCGCGACCGCGGCACCGACAGCGCGTCCTTGTTCTTTTCCTTGAACAACTCGCCGCCGAGCGAAAGGATGCCGTCGCGGATGTCCCATTTGCGGCCTTCGTCGATGCGCTCCTGCACGAACTCCGTGAGCCAGCGTTGCAGGTCGCGGTCGACGGTGATCTGCTCGATGAGCGTGTCGGCGCCCTTCGACAGCACCGACGCCGTCTCGATCTCGACGTTGTAATTGAGGTCGATGCCCAGCTCCTTGATGAAGGCCCGCAGGATGCGCTGGAAGAAGGTGTCGATCGTCAGCACCGTGAAGCGCGAGTAGTCGTGCAGGATTTTCGAACGCACCTCGGCGGCGCGTTTGCGCACCGAACGCTCGTCGAGCGACAGCTCGCGGCAGAGGTTTTCCAGATAGGGGCTTGCGCCTCCCGAGGCCAGACGGTGGATCTCCTTCAGGATGCGCGATTTCATCTCCTCGGTGGCCTTGTTCGTGAAGGTCACGGCGAGGATGTGGCGGTAGAGGCCCGGCTGGTCGATCACGTCGCGGACGTATTTGTAGGCCAGCTGGTAGGTTTTTCCCGATCCGGCGCTTGCATTCAGAATCTTCGCTCTCACTGTCCGAAATTTCGTTTTAATGGGTAAAAATACAAAACAAATCCCGAACTTCGCAATAATTTTGTAATTTAGCGGAGCTAAAACAAGATCTTGTTATGAAGAAAATGATTCTGACGGCCGTGATGCTGGCCGCCGCAGCGCTCTGCCGGGCGCAGCAGCCCGCCGAAACCGGGGAACGCCGCGAATGGCTCACGTCGTTTACAGCCGTCGAAGTGTCGGCGCCGCTCGACGTCAAATTCGTGCAGGTTCCTGACACCGAAGCCCCCAAGATCGTCTACGACACCAAAGGTTCCTATACGACCAAATTCCGCGCCGAGGTGAAGGACAAGGTGCTGCGCATCACGGAACGCTCCGACGCCCGCCGGCCCGACCGCACTTCGGTGACGGTTTATTACAATTCGCTGGAGCGCGTCGCCATTGCCGACGCCGTGGCGACGTTCGACAGCACGCTGGTGGCCACGGTCCTCGACCTGACCGTGGGCGGCATGGCGCAGGTGACGGCCCGGATGGATGTCAAGGACCTGAAAATGGAGCTTACGGGCAAGAGCACGGCGACGCTGACGGGCGCGGTGCGCTACCTTTCGCTGTTCGTCTCGACCGGAAAACTCGAAGCCACGGGGCTGGAGGTGATGGCCGCCGAGGCCAACGTCACCAGTTCGGGCGTTGCCGCGCTGTGGGTGACCGACCGTTTCCAGGGCAAGACCTCGACCGGGGGCAAGATCACCTACAAGGGCGCTCCGCCCATCGTGCGCAGCGGAGCGAAGTTCATGGGCGGCGACATCACAAGGGTGGAGTGATTCGCAATTCATAATTCATAATTCATAATTTTGACTTTGCTGAAGTCGGTTTTAAACGTCTGCAAACTAAATTATTGTGAATTGTGAATTTTGCATTATATGAAAACCTTTCTCCACGAAGTTGCCGAAGACCTCTATGCCCGTTACGGCGAAGGGCTTTCCGAAAGGGCGATCCTCTTTCCGTCGCGTCGTGCGCGGCTGTTCTTCGTCGACGCCCTGACGGGCATCGCCGGGCGTCCGATGTGGCAGCCCCGGTGGGTGACGGTCGACGATCTGACGACCGAGATTTCGGGACTCCGCACCGGGGACCGCGTGCGGCTGATCACCGAACTCTACAAAATCTATTCGGAATACCACGCCGAGCCGTTCGACAAGTTCTATTTCTGGGGCGACATGCTCCTGACGGATTTCGACACCATCGACAAATACCGGATCGACGCCGCGATGCTGTTCCGCAACATCTCGGAGATCAAGGAGATCGAGGCCGACATTTCGTACCTTACTCCCGCGCAGCTGCAAATCCTGCGTTTCTGGTCGACGCTCGCCGACGAAACCGATCTCTCGGAGGAGAAGCGCCGCTTCCTGGCGATCTGGAAGACCCTGGGGCCGGTTTACGCCCGCTTCCGCGAACGGCTCTCCGAGCTGGGCATCGCCTACAACGGCATGGTCCAGCGGGCCGCCGCCGACCGCATCCGCGGCGAGGGGTATGCCTTTCCCGAGGCGCGGCAATATGTCGTGGCGGGATTCAACGCCCTGTCGGAGTGCGAGAAACAGCTATTCCGCTTCCTCTCGACGGCTGCCGAGACCGATTTCTACTGGGATTACGACTCCTATTATAAAGACCGCCCCGAGCAGGAGGCCGGAATGTTCGTGCGCGAGAACGTCGTGCAGTTCCCGCCGCGCGGGGACGTGTCGCACGACAACATGGAGCGTCCGAAGGAGCTGACCGCCGTGGCCGCCGTGTCGAACGCCGTGCAGTGCAAGCATGCCGCCGCGATCCTGCGGGAACTGGCCGCACGGGGGCCGCTGGACAAGCGCACCGCCGTGGTGCTGACCGATGAAAACCTGCTCCTGCCGCTGCTCTACGCCCTGCCGCCCGAGATCGGGAAGGTCAACGTCACGATGGGCTATCCGCTGCGGGCCAGCCTGGCCTACACCTTCGTCGAACGCCTCGTGGAGTTGCAGGCCCACCGCCGCACGAAGGGCGCAGGATGCACGTTCTACCATGCCGACGCCGTGGGCATTCTCGCGCACCCCTACGTCGCGGACAGCGATGCCCGCGAGACCCGCGCCATGCAGGACGAGATCGTGCGCGAACGGCGCATTTCGGTCGACGCCGCATGGCTGGGACGCAACGACCTGCTGCGGATGATCTTTTCGCCCGCCGCCGCGTGGCGCGAGCTGTCCGACTGGCTGCTGCGGGTCGTCGCCGCCGTGGCCCGGACGCCCTACGAGGGCGACGACCGGCGTCAGCGCGTGGAGTTTCTGGCCGTGATTTCGGAGGAGATTTCCAAACTCCGCAATTCGCTGGACGAGTGCGACATCGAGTTGACGACGGAGGTTTACACCTCGCTGCTGCGTCGCCATTTGCAGACCGTGCGCATCCCCTACGAGGGCGAGCCGCTCGAAGGGGTGCAGGTCATGGGCATCCTCGAAACCCGCAACCTCGATTTCGAAAACGTCGTCCTGCTCTCGATGAACGACGACAACTTCCCGGGCAACCACATGGCGCAGGCGTCGTTCGTGCCCTACAACCTGCGGGCGGCCTACGGACTGCCCACGCCCGAGCACCACGAGGGGGTTTACGCCTACTATTTCTACCGCCTCGTGCAGCGCGCCCGGCGGGTGTGGATGCTCTACTGCTCGCACGCCGACGACAAATCGACGGGCGAACCGAGCCGCTACATCTACCAGTTCGACTACGAGAGCGGATTTCCCGTCCGGAAGGTCGAGGTGGGTGTGGATGTCAACCTCGCCGAGACCGATCCGATCGAGGTGGCCAAGGACGAGGGGATCATGCAGCGTCTCGGACGCTTCACCGACCCAGAATCGAAGGCCACGCTCTCGCCGACGGCTTTCTTCCGCTATGTGGCCTGTCCCCTGCGGTTCTATTTTCACTCCGTGGCGCGTCTCCAGGCCGACGACGAGATCGCCGAGGAGGTCGACGCCCCGATGTTCGGCACGATCCTTCACGCCGCGGTGCAGAAACTCTATGCCCGGATCGTGGGCGAGGCGCACCCCGGCGAGACCCTGCGGGCGATGATCCGCACGGGTGAGATCGCCGCGGCGGTCGAGGCGGCGATCAACGAGAATTATTTGCAGGACCCCGCGGCCACGACCGACGACTATACGGGCAACCTGCTGCTGGTCAAAGACATCGTTACACGCTATCTGCGGGGCGGGGTGATGCCCTACGATGCGGCGCACGACGGCTTCACGGTCACGGGGCTGGAGCAGGAAGTGGCATACGGATTCGATTTCACGGCGGCGGGTCGCCCCCTTTGCATGAAGTTCGCGGGCATCGCCGACCGCATCGACGCGCTGGACGACGGAACGCTGCGTGTGGTCGATTACAAGACCGGGGCGCCGCACCTGGAGTTCGCCGGGGTGGAGAGCCTTTTCCGCGGCGAAGGCAAACAGCGGCTTTCGAACATCCTCCAGACCTTGCTCTACGCCATGATGCTCTACCGTACGCGGGGCGTCGACGCCGAACCCGCGCTCTACTACGTGCGGGCGATGAACCGTCCCGACTACCTGCCGACGCTCGACGACCGGGAAACGGGCGTCCGCGGCGGACGTTACACGCTTTATGCCGAACGGTTCGAGGAGTTGGTGCGCCAAACGCTGGCGGAACTCTACGATCCCTCGGTGCCCTTCCGCCAGTGCGAGGACGCCGACACCTGCAAGTTCTGCGATTTCAACGTGATTTGCAAGAGG
>ERZ773216.4242-NODE-4242-length-10040-cov-3.793390_pt1 | contig 10040 bp, 6 predicted proteins | sample MGYA00511259_ERZ773216 | MGnify/ENA primary metagenome ERZ773216 (study PRJEB29015, sample SAMEA2737764) | human gut metagenome | biome: human gut; feature: human-associated habitat; material: faeces | place: China | collected 2012 ... | reverse complement strand
ACCCTGATCTCAGTGCTCTATTACCTCTACTGCAATGAAATGTGGAACCAGCTGGATGGATTGACGGGACTCTTAAGCCAGAAGAGCTATCTGAACCGGACACTGAACCTCCAGCCGGAGGATAAGATGCTGATCGTCCTCGACCTCGACAATTTCAAGTACATCAACGATACTTACGGGCATCAGGCGGGGGACCATTGCCTGAAGGTGATCGCGGAATGTCTGAAAAAGGCGTATTCCTGTTATGGAAACTGCTACCGGATCGGCGGAGATGAGTTCTGCGTTCTGTTCAGGGAACCGGAGAAGGAAAAATACTGCAGGGAAAAATTTTACTGGATCATAGAAAAACGGAAAAAATCGCTCCATATGCTCCCGGGTGTCTCATACGGCAGTGCCCTGATCGAGGAGCAGGAGAGCATTTCCGACACAAAAGCGCGTGCGGATGCGAATATGTACGCGAATAAAAAAGCACGAAAACAGGCAAAGAGACCGCTTTGATCTGATCTTCATGGATATCCAGATGCCGCGGATGGACGGTCATATCGCAAAGCCGATCGATGAGGCATTCATCTGGAACAGATCTTTTAAAAGATAGGAGCAGGAAATGGACTTATACAGAATTATCCTTGTGGATGACGAGGAGGAAGTGCGTAAGAGCATTATCCGCAAGATCGACTGGCAGGCGGTTGGATTTACCGTTGTCGGGGACGCGGAGAATGGGGAGGACGCGTTGGAGAAGATCGAGGCCTTAGAGCCGGACGTGGTCCTCACGGATATCCGGATGCCGTACATGGACGGGCTGACGCTTGCGGAGAAGATTCGCCAGAGGTATCCATCGATGAAAATCGTCATTTTTTCCGGATATGATGATTTTGATTATGCGAAGCGTGCGATCAAGCTGAATGTGACGGAGTATATTTTAAAGCCCGTGAATGTGGAGGAGCTGACAGCAATCCTAAGGAGGATCCAGGAGAGCCTCGACGAGGAGATCGAGCAGAAGCGCGATGTGAGCCTTCTGCGGGAAAATTACAGACGCAGCCTGCCAATCCTGCGCGAGCAGTTCCTAAAGGATCTTGTGAGCCACCAGATGGACGGGAAAACGGTCAATGACCGCCTGGAACAGTACGATATCCCGCTTGCGGGAGCGAAAAAGTGGATCTCCATTGCGGTGAAAGCGGAAATTTCTGAAGTGTCCGGGGAGCTGATCCTCCCGCTCCACGAGGAACGGGAGCTGATCCCGATCTCCGTAATGCAGATTCTTGAGGAGAACCTGAAACCGTACTGCAGATTCTCCCTGTTCTCGTTCTCCGGGGCGGCCGACGCGGAGATCGCCGGGATCGTGGCGATCGATGAGAACAACTCCCAGACCAGCCTGATCGACATCTTGAGCGATATCTGCAAGGAGATCCGGAAGATCTTGATGATCCCGGTGACGATCGGGATCGGACACAGCCGGACGGAGCTTGGACTGATCTGTGAGTCCTTCCGGTCAGCGCTCGATGCCCTGGGCTACCGCGCAATTGTCGGGCGCGGCAGTACGATCTACATCAACGATGTGGAGCCGGTGAACACCGGAAAACTCCAGTTTACCGCGGAGGACGAGTCAGCCCTCATCCAGGCAGTAAAATTCGGCCCGGAGGAGAAGATAAGGTCCGTGGTCTCCGGGATCATCGGAAGGATGTCTGACGCGAAGGTCCATGCGCGGCAGTACCAGACCTACATGTTCAGCGTCGCGAACTGTCTAGTCCAGCTTATCCAGCAGTACGACCTGGAGATGGGAGTGCTTTTTGGGGATGCCGGGATGGGAACGGACCCGTTTATGATGATCCGGCAGGTGATGAACCGGGAGAAGTTCTCAAAATGGCTTCTTGAGGCGGCGCTCAGGATCAACGGGGCGATGGACCAGGAGCGTGACAATACGACGCGTCAGAGCATGGAGCGCGCGAAGCGGTATATCATGGAGAATTACCAGGATCCGGACCTGTCTGTGGAGCAGGTCTGCCGGACGCTGCACATGAGTCCTGCCTATTTTTCGACGATGTTCAAAAAAGCGACGGGGCAGACCTATATCGGTTATCTGACGGATGTGCGTCTCAATAAGGCAGTGGAGCTGTTAAATAAGACGGATGACAAGACCTATGTGATCGCGGCAAAGGTCGGATACCAGGAACAGAATTATTTCAGCTACGTATTCAAGAAAAAATTTGGCGTTTCGCCGACGAAATTCAGAGGAAGCCGGTCGTAGGACCGACGGGGGAGAGAGGTATGAAACCGGAAAACGAGGGCAGCTTTTTCAAACGGACCAGCATCCGCTATATGATCTTCGTCTACTTTACGGTGACAGCCCTGGCGGCGAGCATCTTTATCGGGCTGTCCCTGTACAGCCGGATGTCAAAGCAGATGTCGGATACGATGCAGGAGGAGAACCAGATCCTGATCGACCAACTGAACCGGTCTGTGGATGTATGGCTCCGCGGAATCATGAAGCTTTCGGACACCACATACTACGGGATCGTAAAAAATGCGGACCTGAGGAATCAGAGCGTCAACAAGGAGATGACGCTTCTCTACGACAATAACAAGGATAATGTGGAGAATATCGCCCTGTTCTCCAGAAGCGGGGAGCTTCTGGAGGCAGTTCCCGCTTCCCGCCTGAAGACCGGTGTGGATCCGACGGAGGAATCGTGGTTCCGGGCGGCACTGAGCAAGACGGAGAACCTTCATTTTTCGGTTCCCCACGTCCAGCGGGTCTTTGATGTGAGCGAAAACCAGTACCGCTGGGTGATCTCGGCGGCGCGCGCGGTGGAGATCACGGAGGGCGCGTCCACGGAGCAGGGCGTTCTCCTCATCGATATCCGTTATGACAGCCTGGAGCAGCTGTTTGACGGTGTCACCCTGGGAAACGGCGGCTATGTCTATCTTCTCGGCGCGGACGGGGAGCTGATCTACCATCCACAGTCCCAGCTGATCTACTCCGGGCTCGAGGATGAGAATCTTGAGGCGGCAGCGGAATACAGGGACGGGATCCATCAGGAGGAATATAAAGGAAAGCGGCGTGCCGTGACGGTCAAGACGGTCGGGTATACCGGCTGGAAGATCGTCGGGGCGGCGGCGCTCGGCGGCGTATCCTTAAACGCGTTAAAGACAAGGATCCTGATCGTGTTTATTGTTGCTTTTGTCGTATTCATCCTCGCGATCATCAATGCTTACATTTCCACGAGGATTACGACACCGATCAAAAAACTGGAGCGTTCTGTGAATGGGATCGAGGCGGGCAATCTGGAAACGGAAGTTTATGTGGGCGGTTCCTATGAGATCCGTCACCTCGGCACCTCCATCCGGAACATGACGACCCAGATCCGGCATCTGATGGATGACATCGTGGCGGAGCATGAATCCAAACGGAAAAATGAATTTGATGTCTTACAGTCGCAGATCAACCCGCATTTCCTTTACAACACCCTCGATATCATCGTCTGGATGATCGAGAATGAGAAACAGGCGGACGCGGTGAAGGTCGTGACGGCGCTCGCCAGATTCTTCCGGATCAGCTTAAGCCGTGGGAAGAGCATTATTCCCGTCCGGGATGAGCTGGAACATGTGAGAAACTATCTGATGATCCAGCACATGCGGTTTAAGAATCGTTTTACTTATGAGATCGAGGCGGATGAGGATGTCATGGAACTCGCGAGCGTGAAGCTGATCCTTCAGCCGCTCGTGGAGAATGCGATCTATCACGGAATGGAGTTTATGGACGGCGATGGGGAGATCCGGATCCGGGTGTACCGGGACGGGGATGATCTTTATATGAAGGTCTCCGACAACGGACTCGGGATGACGAAGGAGCAGGTGGAAGGCATGTTCATGGATAAGCCGCATGTGAAGTCCGGAAGTGGCTCCGGGATCGGGGTGCGGAACGTCAATGAGCGGATCCGGCTGTATTTTGGACAGGAATACGGTCTGTCCATCGAATCCGAGCTCGATGAGGGGACGGTCGTGACGATCCACATGCGGGCGGTGCCTTACGCTGAGACTGCAGAGGGGGAAAAGATCCATGTCAAATAGAGAAAAAATCAGCTGGTGTGCCGGCGTCCTTCTCCTTGTGGCGCTCTATCTGCTGTCGTCCACGGATCTGATCATCAAGGAGAAAAAGAGGGAGATCTGCCGGATCTCCGTTATCATAGACAACGTGAATGACAACTATTATGGGAGCTTCCGCGCGGGCATGGATATGGCGGAGAAGAAGTATCAGGCGGACGTTAATTTCATCACGCTGTACGCGGAAAACGATGAGGAACAGCAGGAAGAACTGATCGTCCGTGAAATAAAGGACGGAGCGAATGCGATCATCCTTGCACCGGTCCGCGAAGATCTCGCGGTCATGAAGCTTGATGAGATCTCGCCGGGCTGTCCGGTGATCTTTCTTGGTTCCACGGCGATCAACAGCTCGGTGGCTTGCTCCATCTCTGTGGACCGCTACGAGATGGGACGGACGCTTGGGTTGAAGATCGTGGAGAACGAGGATCCGAATGTGCCGGTATGCCTGTTCTCCGAGGGAATGGCGTACACGGGGAACCTTGACGCGTATGACGGGATCCGCTCTGCGCTGGATCCTGCCGGTTTTACCACACGTCTGATTGAGAAAAAGTCTGAGGACACATACCGCAAGGCCATCGAGGAAACGGTATATCCGGAGAGCGGTGATTTTATGGCGGTCGGCATGGATGTTGGTGCTCTATCCGAGCTTGCGGATATCCTGGAGGGCAGCAGTGTGTACCGGGAACATGTGACGGCCCTTTACGGGATCGGGAGCACGACGGCACTCTTAAACCAGCTCGACCGGGGGATCGTCAAGGGTCTGATGGCGTGGAACCGGTTCGATGAGGGTTATTTAAGTGTTGAAAAGGCGGTTCAGGCAGCCGGGGGAGAGTGGAAGGAAAAACGGATCACGTTGACACCGGAATATATCGATGGGGAGATCTTAAGGAGTGGGATCTTCGAAAAGATGCTATATCCGATGGAATAGGGGGAGACAGGTATGAAAAAGGGAAATGTTCTGATCCTTGCCATTGCGGTGACGGCGCTTCTCGGGGGAAGCGTCTGGCTGTACGCGAAAAAGACCGGAGGACATGAGGAAAAAAAGACGTCCCTGCGGATCGGTGTCCTGCTATACCGTGGGGATGACACATTCATCGGCACCCTCCGGAATTCCATGGAGCAGGCGGCGAAGGAATATGAAAAGGAGACCGGAGTCCGCGTGACGCTGGATGTCCGGGATGCGAAGAGAAACCAGATGACCCAGAACAGCCAGGCGGAGCGGATGATCGGCTTAAACTGTGATGTGCTCTGTGTGAACATGGTTGACCGCTCGGCAGCTTCCGGTGTCATCGACAAAGCGATGGAGGCGGATATCCCGATCGTGTTCTTCAACCGGGAACCTGTGTCGGAGGATATGAACCGCTGGGAAAAACTCTATTATGTTGGGGCGGATGCGAAAGAGTCGGCGGTCCTTGAGGGGCAGATCCTCGTTGATGCCTACCGGAAGAATCCGGCATCCCTTGACCGGAATGGGGACGGGGTCGTCTCATACGTCCTTCTTGAGGGGGAGACGAACCACCAGGATTCCCTGATCCGCACGGAGTGGTCCATTGAGACTCTGAAGGACGGCGGTGTTCCGATCGAGAAGATCACAGGCGGGATCGCGAACTGGGAGAGAAACCAGGCGTCTGCACTCATGGAAGAATGGCTTTCCGATTACGGGGATGAGATCGAACTTGTGATCTGCAACAACGATGATATGGCGCTCGGGGCGATCGATGCGATCGAGCGGGAGGGGATCATGGCCGGGACGCTCAAACTCGTCGGGATCGACGGGACTCCGGCCGGTCAGGAGGCATTCCGCGAGGGAAAACTTTTCGGAACGGTGGAATCGGACAGGGAGGCTTATGCGAAGCGGATCTTTGACACGGCGGAGGAACTGGCGATGGGAAAAGAGGTTACACAGGAAAAATACTTCTGGTGCCCGCAGCATATGGTCGCAAACTGATCCGGATCCATTTGTAAAAGTTGATGGAAAAGCAGCCCTGGATCCGGGGCTGGTAGTGCCAATTAAGCGTTTTTCTGCCGTGATATGACAAAAAATTGTAGTTTTTTTACATAAATCAAAGAATTTCAATAATTTATCATAAAAAAAAGTATGGAAAAATGCACAAAGACAAGCTATAATCAACTTGTCGTTAAGGGAAAATGCCTAAACGGTCAAAATTATTTTTTGAATGGGAGGATTCAAAAACATGAGAATGACAAAGAAAGTAACAGCAATGGCACTGGCTTCCATGATGGCCCTGTCTTTAGCAGGATGCGGAAGCTCTTCCACAACAGCAACAACAGCAGCTACTGAGGCAGCGACAACCGCAGCTGCAGCAGCATCCGAAGCAGCAACAACAGCAGCTGAGGCAACAGGAACCACAGATGTAGCAGACAAGAAAGTCGGCATCAGCATCTACAAGTTCGATGATAACTTCATGACTCTTTACAGAACAGAGTTAGTTCGCTACTTAACCGAAGACCTTGGATTCAAGGCTGAGAACGTAGTCGTTCAGGATGGTAAGGGCGATCAGGCAGAGCAGACAAACCAGATCCAGAACTTCATCACACAGAAATATGACGTTCTGATCTTAAACCTTGTACAGGCTTCTTCCGCACCGGAGATCACAGATATGTGTAAAGAAGCTGGTATCCCGGTTGTTTACATTAACCGTGAGCCGGACGCAGCAGAAGAAGAGAGATGGGAATCTGAAGGTCTTAACGCTACATACGTAGGATGTGACGCAAGACAGTCTGGTACATACCAGGGCGAAGAGATCCTTGAGACTGCGAACAAGGGCGATATCAACGGCGACGGCAAAGTTTCCTACATCATGATCCAGGGCGACCCGGAGAACGTAGATGCTCAGTACAGAACAGAGTTCTCTGTAAAAGCTCTTACAGATGCAGGCGTAGAAGTTGAGGAACTCTTAAAGCAGCGTGGTGACTGGGATCAGGCAAAAGCTCAGCAGATCGCTCAGGATGCTTTAAACCAGTACGGCGACAAGATCGAAGTAATCTTCTGCAACAACGATGCAATGGCACTTGGTGCATTACAGGCAATCGAAGCAGCAGGACGTAAAGTTAACGAGGATATCTACCTTGTAGGCGTTGACGCTCTGACAGAGGCTGTTCAGAACGTAATCGACGGCAAGCAGACAGGTACTGTATTCAACAACCACTTCGCACAGGCTCAGGCAGCAAGCGATATCGCTGTTAAGTTCTTAAGCGGTGAGAAAGTTGACGCAGTCAACATGGTTAACTACGAGAAGGTTACAAAGGATAACGCTCAGGAAATCCTTGATATGTTAAAGTAATTGATACTGTAACAAATGAGAACCGGGTGTGTTGTCTAACACATCCGGTTCGTTGATTAAAATATGCCACCCGGAAATGCGGGGGAGTGTAACTGAAAGGAGTTTTGGGATGGCAGAACAGTACAGACTCGAAATGAGAGGAGTCAAAAAAACTTTCCCGGGCGTAAAAGCGCTTGACGGAGTTAACTTACGGGTTCGCCCCGGAACGGTCCACGCACTGATGGGAGAGAACGGTGCCGGAAAATCGACACTGATGAAATGTCTTTTCGGAATCTATAAAATGGATGAAGGCGAGGTCTATATCGACGGCGTCAAGACGGAGATCGCAAACCCGGATGACGCGCTGAAAAAAGGACTTGCCATGGTTCATCAGGAGCTTCAGCCGATTCCTGAACGCTCGATCGCTGAGAACATGTATCTTGGAAGGTATCCGATGAAAAACTTCGGACCGATCAAGGTGGTGGATCATGCGAAGATGAACAGTGAAGCTGAGAAATGGCTCCGGGATGTAAAGATGGATTTTGACCCGAAAGCAAAACTCGGCACCTTATCAATCGGACAGATGCAGTCAGTAGAGATCGCGAAAGCGGTCAGCCAGAGTGCAAACCTTGTAATTCTGGATGAGCCGACCTCCTCACTGACTGATAACGAGGTAGAAGCATTATTCCGGATCATCAGAGACCTGAAATCCAGAGGCGTTTCTATGATATATATCAGCCACAAGATGGCTGAGATCCGCCAGATCTCCGACGATATCACGATCATGCGTGACGGTACATACGTTGGAACCTGGGCGATCGAGGATATCTCCGATGAGGAGATCGTAAAACAGATGGTCGGACGTGAGTTGAACAACGTCTATCCGCCGAAGGATGATTACCGGACGGATGAGACGGTCTTAAAGGTCAGCCACCTGACAAGTATTCTGCCGAATTCCTTCAAGGACTGCTCTTTTGAATTAAAGAAAGGTGAGATCCTGGGCTTTGGCGGACTGGTAGGAGCGCAGAGAACCGAGCTTATGGAAGCGATCTTTGGAATGCGCCACATTGAGAGCGGTACCGTGGAGATCCTCGGAAAAGAGACTCACATCAAGAGGCCGCAGGATGCGATCAACAGCTCCGTCGGAATGATCACAGAGGATCGACGCGGAAACGGTATCTTCGGATGCCTGAGCATCGATGACAATACTGCGATCGCTTCCTACAAGAATTACACCCATATGGGTAAGATCAACAAAAAAGAAGTCGATGCGGTCGTAAAGGACAGCATTGCGAAATTAAAGATCAAGACACCGAGCGGAAAGACGCTGATCCAGTCTCTCTCCGGTGGCAACCAGCAGAAAGTAATTATCGCAAGATGGCTTGCAAACAATCCTGATATCTTGATCATGGATGAGCCGACCCGTGGTATCGACGTCGGAGCCAAATACGAGATTTATCAGATCATGATCGATCTCGTAAAACAGGGCAAATCCATCATTATGATCTCGTCGGAAATGCCGGAGTTGATCGGTATGTCCAACCGAATCATCGTAATGTGCAACGGTCACATCACCGGTGAGGTGGAAGGAGAAGACGCAACTCAGGAGAAGATCATGTCCTTTGCCACAAAATTCACTTTAAGCGGCAAGGAAAACAAGTAGATTACAGGGAGGTTCAGTCATGACAGCGAAAAAAGTAAGTGCAAAAGATTTCCTTATCAATAATGGAATCATCGTCGTTCTTTTATTACTTGCAGTATTTACTGCGATCAAGCAGCCTACATTCTTTTCACGCGGCAACTTAATCAACATCGCATTAAACGTAGCTCCGCGATTCATCATCGCCTGCGGTGTATCCGGATGCTTAATTACAAAAGGTACAGACCTTTCCGCAGGACGTATGGTTGGTCTTTCTGCCTGCTTAGCAGGTACCTTACTTCAGAAGCCGGATTACAGCGGCAAGTTCTTCCAGAACCTTCCGGATTTCGGAAATGCCTGGGGCTTATGGGTTCTCGCGGTTCTTCTGATCTGTGTGGCAATTTGCTGTATCTTTGGTTTCATCAATGGCATCGTAATTTCTTACTTACAGGTTCCGGCCTTCATCGGAACACTTGGTATGCAGCTTATCGTTTACGGTGTCTGCCTTGTTTACACAAACGCGACTCCGATCGGTGGTTATCATAACGCATACACAGCAGTAGCAAAAGGAAAACTCTTTGGCGCGATCCCGTTCCTGTTCCTGATCGCCCTTGCGGTTGGTCTTGTTATGTGGTTCATCTATAACATGACTCCTCATGGAAAATATATGTATGCGATCGGCGGCAACGAGCAGTCCGCAGAGGTTTCCGGTGTAAACACAAAGAAGACAAAGATCATCATCTACATGACAGCAGCAGCTCTCTATGCACTCGGCGGCTTCCTTGTAGGAGCAAAATCCGGTGGTTCCTCCGTTAACATGGGACAGGGCTGGGAGCTTGAGGCGATTGCAGCCTGCACCATCGGCGGTGTATCCGTAAACGGTGGTATCGGACGTATCTCCGGTGTCCTCATCGGTGTTCTTGTATTCGAGATCTTAAAGACCTGCTTACAGTACTTAGGAGTAGATACAAACTACCAGTACATTGCACAGGGTATCGTTATCGTAGTTGCGATCGCAC
>ERZ773216.4234-NODE-4234-length-10072-cov-2.855546_pt1 | contig 10072 bp, 10 predicted proteins | sample MGYA00511259_ERZ773216 | MGnify/ENA primary metagenome ERZ773216 (study PRJEB29015, sample SAMEA2737764) | human gut metagenome | biome: human gut; feature: human-associated habitat; material: faeces | place: China | collected 2012 ... | reverse complement strand
CATCAATGGCATATTCTCTGCTTCAAAACCAAATTCCTGTGCTGCCTGTTGCATCATATCGTGGAAAAGTGATCTCGCTTTTTCTGTACCATAAGCCAGTTCGCTGATCTTGAGATTGCGGGCTGCAAGATCGGCATGTGTCAAAGTACAACGAATCTGATTGTCATTGATTTTTTCAATTTTCATATGATCACATCCTTATGTCTTATGATATTAAGATAATCTGTGGATTAAGAACTGTTCATTATGTTCATAACTAGATATATCTTTTCATTGTTTAGTATAAACAAAAAAAGAAAAGATGTAAAGGAAAACGAAAATTGTTTATAACTATTTTAGGTTATCAACAAATCCCACCCACTTATCAACAATAAACACATTGAAATTCCGAAAGGCTGCTCATATAATGGCACTTACAGAAGACACACCATTTGATAAAACAGAATGTTAAGAAAGGAGGCACTGAAAGCATTTCTGATTTTCAAAAAAATTCAATTCCCTGAAATCAAGGGAAAATTCACAATAATTATGAGAAGGAGACCCTCCGAAGATCAGGGTTGGCTTCTTGTCCGTCACTTGTTCTACAGTATGTCACAGATACCTTTTATGGTCGAAGATGGCGGACAACGTTTTATCAGGATCCAAGGAGAGAAGGAGTACATACGATATGAGAACGGAAGATGGATATAAGGAATTATATGCGGAACTAAGAGGTTATGAAGAAAAAGGAGTGGACATAGTTATGGATGGATATCCGATGAGTCCATTGCAGATTGTGACAGCATATATGGCCAGAGAAGAAGGTACTTATATGAGAGATTATGTGATTGATCCGGAAGGAAGGATAGAATCATTGGTTTTTACAGATGTGAATCATAACAGACAGGCAGAGATTACCCCTTGAACTGCCGGACAGAAGTATATTTGTAAGCTGTTATAATTGATAGAAGATGGACAGACATTTAAGGTATAACAACTTTTTGATATGTACAACTGTTGTAGATGCAATTTGTTAATGACGCAAGATGAAAATATGATATAATGAATTCCAGAATCATTATTTTATCCAGAGATGTGGAGATATTAGAAATACACACAGCAGGGCAGGAAGTAAGGAACTGTTTGTGTAGGAGAGCGCCAGAGATATAAAAATTGCAATCAGGAGGGTTGGCATGGACAAAAGAAAAGGCAGTACCCATGCGCGAAGCAGGGGAAGAGTAGAAGGACAATCTGGACATCCGGGGAGTTCCCGGAGAAAGGGAAGACCAATGACAACAGGTAGAGGCAGAAATGGAAGGTCAGGAACACGACGTGCGAAGAAAGTGAATAGAGCGCGAAAAAGACGTAACAAAATTCTTTTCGTAATGATCATCATATTATTGATCATGATTTTGGCAGCAGGCGCAGTTTTCTTTAAGAGATACGGTTCATCAAATGAGGAAGCCGATAAAGAACAATATTATGGAATAGAAAACAGTGATGATCTGGCATTGATCATTAATAATGAAGTAGTGAAAAAAGAAGAGAGTTCCGCGGAATCTTCTTCCGATTCTTCTACAGATAGTGTTATACCGGGTAAGATTTTTGATGGACAATATTATGTAGCATATCAGGTTCTTCGTGATAAGATAAACAGCAGATTTTACTGGGATGCGAACGAACGGGTGCTTTTATATACCTTGCCGGATGGAAATGTTTCTGTAAGTGAGAACAGCAGTGAATATACAGCAGTGAACGAAACAAAAAGTGAAGATTATGTAATTCTTAAGACGGATGGAGATATCGCATATATCGCACTTCCGTTCATACAAGAGTATACGAATATGGAATATTCTGTGGAACAGGAACCAAACAGAGCAATTATCACATCAAAGTGGGGCGAGATCGAGACAGCAGAAGTGAAGAAAGACACACAGGTTCGTTATCTTGGTGGCGTTAAGAGTCCGATACTGACAGAAGTTAAAAAATCGGACAAGGTGACAGTGCTTGAAGACGAAGATGACTGGATGAAAGTTGCCACAGCGGATGGTTATGTAGGATATATTAAGACCAAATCTTTAAAGAACCAGAAAAAAGAAAAAACATCCAGAGATTTTACGGAACCGGTTTATTCAGACATGACAGAAGATCATTCGATCAATATGGCATGGCATAATGTGACGAATGCGGCAGCGAATAATGCGGTTCAGCAGGTACTTGCATCAACCAGTGGACTTACGACGATCGCACCAACCTGGTTTAGTCTTGCGGATACGGAAGGTAATATCAGTTCAATTGCAGATGCGGACTATGTGAATTATGCACATACGGCAGGACTGGAAGTGTGGGCTGTATTCCGGGATTTTCATGGTGGAACGAATTCCTATGATGAGACCTATGAGACATTGCGTTATACATCAAAAAGAGCAAAACTGGAAGATCAGGTTGTAGCTGCGGCAGTGGCAGCAGGAGTGGATGGAATTAATTTAGACTTTGAATTGATTTCTTCCAAGTGTGGTGTGCATTACGTGCAGCTTGTGAGAGAGCTGTCTGTGAAGTGCCACCAGAATAATCTTGTATTTTCAGTTGATAATTATGTGCCACAGTCATACAATTCACATTATGATCTTAAAGAGCAGGGGATTGTGGCAGATTACGTGGTGATTATGGCTTATGATGAACATACAGAAGGATCCTATGAAGCGGGATCAGTGGCATCAATCAGCTATTTGCAGGATGGAATAGAAAAAACATTGAAAAAGGTATCAGCTGATAAAGTAATTGCCGGAATTCCATTTTTTACCAGATTATGGTTTGAGACAGCAAAGAGCCCGGAGCAACTTTCGGAAGAAGCTGGTACAGAAGCAGCATCTTATCCGAATAAAGTATCAAGTAAGGCACTGGGAATGGAAGAAGCGGCGCAGAGTGTTGTGAATGCGGGAGCAACAGCACAGTGGGATGAAAAGACACAGCAAAACTATGCAAAATGGTCTGCGGATGGCGGAACCTACCGTATCTGGCTTGAAGATGCTCAATCATTGGAAGCAAAGCTGAAGGTGATACAGGGAAATAAACTGGCAGGTGTGGCAGAATGGAGCCTGGGAAGAGAAGAAAGCAGTGTATGGAAGCTCATTTCTCAGTATGTAAATTAAATAAAAGATAAGTTAAAAAACGGCTTCTCATTGCATATAGATAGAATATGTGAAGGGAGGTCGTTTTTTTGCAAAGAAAAATCAGGTTGATGATAGGGATTCTGATTATGACAGGGCTTATCGCAGGTTGTTGGAAAGTTTCGAAAAACTTACAGAAAGAATTAAAAGAAGAAATGGAGACAATCGGAGAAGCAGAAAAGTCAGACAGGATAGTTGTTTTAGATGCAGGACATGGTGGTACTGATTCGGGGAAGGTCGGAATCAATGGAGTGAAAGAAAAAGATATCAATTTAACGATTACGAATTCTGTAAAGAAAATTTTGGAAAAAGAAAATATACAGGTAATCATGACCAGAGAAACAGATGAACAGCTTGCACAAAGTAAAGTAGAAGATTTGAAATACAGAGTAAAGATTATGAATGAAGTTTCTCCTGTATTAGCAGTCAGTATACATCAGAACAGTTATCATGAAGAAAATGTTTTCGGTGCGCAGGTCTTCTACTATCAGACATCGACGGAAGGAGAAAAGGCTGCAGGGATAATACAGGACGCTTTACAAAAGGTAAATCCGGATAATACCAAAAAGATAAAAGCAAATAATACATATTATATATTAAAAAAGACGGAAGTACCTACAGTGATCGTAGAATGTGGTTTTTTGAGTAACTATAAAGAAGCACAGAAGCTGGTTACGGAAGATTATCAGAAATCAGTAGCAGAAGCAGTGGCAGAAGGAATTTTATCTTATATAAAAGAAAATGAATAGCAGAAGAGAAACAGTTTTTTTTTAGAACAAATAATGATATAATAACATTTATGGAAACGATTATTAGAAAAATAGATAAAAACCAAATAAACCAGGATGTAATAGAAGAAGCGGGAAATGTATTAAAACAAGGAGGTCTTGTTGCATTTCCTACGGAGACGGTTTACGGACTTGGGGCGGACGCATTAAAAGAGGAGGCGGCAAAGAAAACATATGCAGCAAAAGGACGTCCATCAGATAATCCGTTGATTGTTCATATTGCAGACTATGAGGACCTGAAAAAAGTGGCGGTGAATATTCCACCGGAGACAGACGCACTGGCAGCACATTTTTGGCCAGGTCCGCTGACGATGATATTTGAAAAAAGTGAGAGTGTACCTTATGGGACAACCGGAGGATTAGATACGGTTGCAGTTCGTATGCCAAGTGATCCAATTGCAGCGGCATTGATCCGGGCGGCAGGTGGATTTGTTTCAGCACCGAGTGCGAATACATCCGGGCGTCCGAGTCCAACGACAGCAGAGCATGTGCGGGTGGATCTGGAAGGTAAGATTGATATGATCCTGGATGGAGGTGCGGTAGATATCGGATTGGAATCCACAATTCTTGACATGACGGTAGAGCCGCCGATGATTTTACGTCCGGGTGCAATTACAGCGGATATGTTTGAGGAGGTAATCGGACCGGTCGGTGTTGATGAGACATTGGTTAACAGTGAAAGCAAGCAGGCGCCGAAAGCTCCGGGAATGAAGTACCGACATTATGCACCGAAGGCGAAAATGATGATTGTGGAAGGAAATATAAGAGAAGAGATTCTTGCAATTCGTCAGCTTGCCTATGCCGCGCACAGGGAAGGGAAGGAAGTCGGAATCATTGCAACGGGGGAAACAGTTCAGTTCTATAATTATGGGATTGTGAAGAATATAGGAACCCGTGAGAATGAGAATACTATTGCAAGAAACCTTTATCGAGTGCTTCGCGAATTCGATGAAGAAGACGTTGATCTGATTTATAGTGAATCTTTTGCTATGAACGGAATAGGAAAGGCGATTATGAATCGTCTTGAAAAGGCGGCAGGACATATGCACCTGCAGGCAACAGAGATCACAAAGAAGCAGAAGTATCGCAGAGTGATTTTTGTCAGCGAGGCAGATTCGGCAGTAGGACCAATGGCGGCAGAATTACTATGTCACCAGGATCTTGAGCAAGAGTATATTATTGAATCCGGCGGACTGGTTGTGCTTTTCCCTGAACCGGTAAACCAGAAGGCAGAGGCAATTATGAAGAGCGCGCAGATGACGTTGGAAAATCATGTGTCAAAGCAGTTTGATGGCAGCAATCTACAAGGAGATACACTTGTATTGACATTGAATGAGACAATTAAGAACAAAGTTCTTTCGGATTATGAAAACGTAAAAAATGTATATACAATAAATGAATTTGTCGGAGTATCAGAAGAACTTCCAAATCCTTATGGAAAGCCCCTGACAGCGTATGGAGAATGCTTTGAGATACTCACAGGGCTTATAGATAAACTTGCAGACAAACTGAATTCATATGCAAAAGGAGAAGAATAATGTCGGATAAAAGAACAGATTATTTATCGTGGGATGAATATTTTATGGGCGTGGCAATGCTTTCCGGAATGCGATCAAAAGATCCGAATACACAGGTTGGCTGTTGTATCGTAAGTCAGGATAACAAGATTCTTTCCATGGGATATAATGGTCTTCCGATGGGATGTTCTGATGATGAATTTCCATGGGCGCGCGAAGGCGAAGATCCGTTAGAGACAAAATATGTATATACAACACATAGTGAATTGAATGCAATTTTGAATTACAATGGCGGAAGTCTTGCGGGAGCAAAACTTTACGTATCTCTTTTTCCATGCAATGAATGCGCAAAAGCAATTATTCAGGCAGGAATTAAAGAAGTTATTTATGATTGTGACAAATACGCGGATACAACGGGAGTAAAAGCATCAAAACGAATGATGGATGCAGCAGGAGTGAGATATCACCAGTACCATCGAACAGGCAGAAAAATTGAATTTGAGATATAAAAAATACAGGTACGCTTGCATTGCGCTTGCGTACCTGTTTCAAAGAAGAGGGAGATAGAAGAAATGATTCGGACAATACGTGTAGAAGAAATAACAAAAAACATCAAAGAAATGTGCATTGAAGCAAATCATTTTCTGTCACCAGATATGGCAGAGGCAATGAAATGTGCCGAAAAGAATGAGGAAGCACCACTTGGAAAACAGATATTGGAACAGTTGCAAGAGAATTTGAAGATTGCAGGAGAGGATATGATTCCGATTTGTCAGGATACAGGAATGGCGGTAGTGTTTCTTGAGATTGGTCAGGATGTTCATCTTGAAGGAGGAGCATTGGAAGATGCGGTAAATGAAGGGGTACGTCAAGGCTATGTAGAAGGTTATCTTCGTAAATCAGTTGTTGGAGATCCGTTGATCCGTGAGAATACAAAGGATAACACTCCGGCAGTTCTGCATACAAGAATTGTAGATGGAGACCAGGTAAAGATAAAAGTAGCACCGAAAGGTTTCGGAAGCGAGAATATGAGTCGTGTATTTATGTTGAAACCGGCAGAAGGAATTGAAGGTGTAAAAGATGCGGTTCTTACAGCGGTAAAAGATGCCGGACCGAATGCATGCCCGCCAATGGTGGTTGGTGTTGGAATTGGTGGTACATTTGAAAAATGCGCTTTGATGGCCAAAGAAGCTCTGACACGTGAAGTTGGATCACATTCAGAAATTGAATACGTAAAAGAGTTGGAAGAAGAGCTCCTTACAAAAATAAATAGCCTTGGTATCGGACCTGGTGGACTTGGAGGGACAACAACAGCACTTGCGGTGAATATTAATACTTATCCAACACATATCGCGGGACTTCCGGTGGCGGTTAATATTTGCTGTCATGTAAATCGTCATGTGATCCGTACAATTTAATTCAACAAGCTAAGTGAAAGAGGAAAGTAAAATGGACAAGCATATAACAGTACCAATGAAGAAAGAGACCGTAGCAACACTGAAGGCAGGAGATTATGTTTATCTTACGGGAACGGTCTATACAGCAAGAGATGCAGCGCATAAAAGAATGTATGAGATTTTACAGGAAGGCGGGGAACTTCCAATTGATATTCAAGGTCAGGTGATTTATTACATGGGACCATCACCGGCAAGAGAAGGACGCCCAATTGGCTCGGCAGGACCGACGACAGCAAGCAGAATGGATAAATACGCACCTCAGCTCCTGGATCTTGGGCTTGGTGCCATGATAGGAAAAGGAAAAAGAAATCAGGCGGTAATTGATGCAATTGTACGCAATGGTTCAGTATATTTTGCGGCTGTTGGTGGAGCGGGGGCGCTTCTTTCAAAATGTATCACATCTTCAGAAGTGGTAGCGTATGACGATCTTGGAACAGAAGCGATCAGAAAACTGACAGTTGAAAATTTTCCGGTGATTGTAGTAATAGATAAAGATGGGAATAATCTTTATGAAACAGCAATTAAGGATTATTGCAGAATGGAGGAGAATGCATGAGAAGAATTCTACTGATGGTATTGCGGAATCTGTTGATCGTGCCGGGGGGATGGATTAAACTCTGCTATCGGTCTTCACATGTGGATAAATATACAGAAGAAGATAATTATGAATTTTTGCGTTGGATTGTTTTTCGTGCAAACAAAGGCGGAAATGTAACAATCGATGTACATGGACAGGAGAATATTCCAAAGCAGGACGGATTTATGTTTTTTCCAAATCATCAAGGCTTGTATGATGTATTGGCAATTGTTGAAGCGTGTACGCACCCCTTTTCTGTTGTAGCTAAAAAAGAAGTGGAAAACGTTCCGTTTTTAAAACAGGTATTTAAAATCATGAAAGCATTTATGATTGATCGTGAGGATGTCCGTCAGGCAATGAAAACTATTACAAGTGTGACAAAAGAAGTTGTAGCGGGGAGAAATTATCTTATCTTCCCAGAAGGAACGCGTTCAAAAAATGGAAATAATGTCGGTTCTTTTAAAGGGGGAAGCTTTAAAGCAGCAACCAAAGCAAAGTGTCCGATTATTCCGGTAGCACTTGTTGATTCTTTTAAACCGTTTGATACAAACAGTACCAGACCGGTGACGGTGCAGGTGCATTTTCTGAAACCGATGCTTTATGAAGATTATAAAGATATGAAGACCGTGGAAATTGCTGCTGCAGTAGAACAGCAGATCCAGGAAACAATCAATAAGAACCTGACGAAAGAAAAGGTAGAAGAGAAATGCTAAAGGAATGCTTGGATCAAGTTAGAAAAACAGCCCCTGTGGTGCATAACATAACAAATTATGTAACAGTGAATGATGTTGCGAATGTGATTCTTGCATGTGGTGGCAGTCCAATTATGTCAGATGAGCCGGAAGATGTAGCGGACATTACATCTATATGTGGAGGGCTGAACATTAATTTGGGAACATTACATAAAACGAGTATTGAGGGAATGATTAAAGCCGGGCATCGCTCTAATGAACTGGGACATCCGGTATTATTGGATCCGGTGGGAGCAGGAGCAAGCAGGTTCAGGACGGAGACGGCATTAAAATTAATAAAAGAGATAAAGTTTTCTGTGATTCGGGGCAATGTTTCAGAAATTAAGACGCTGGCTTATGGAAGCGGAAGTACAAAAGGTGTAGATGCTGATCTTACAGAAGCTGTTAATGAAAGAAATTTGCAACAGAGCATATCGTTTATTAAAGGTTTTGCGAAAAAGAAAGAAGCAATTGTTATAATTACAGGAGCAATAGATCTTGTGACAGATGGCGAGAAATGCTATGTGATTAGAAATGGACGTTCGGAAATGGGAAGAATAACTGGCACGGGATGTCAGTTATCCGGTATTACGACCGCTTTTTTGGCGGCAAATCCGAAAAGAAAACTGGAAGCTGCTGTGGCAGCAGTTTGTATGATGGGCGTTGCCGGTGAAATAGCATGGACGAAAATGCAGGAAGGTGATGGTAACGCTACATATAGAAATAGAATTATTGATGCCGTCTATAATATGCCAGGAGAAGAACTGGAGAAAGGGGCTAAGTATGAGCTTTACTAAGGAACAATTAAGGGAACAGATGTTGCTGTATGCTGTTACGGACAGACATTGGCTGAATGGGCAGACGCTTTATGAACAGGTTGAGGAAGCGCTGAAAGGTGGCGCTACCTTTATTCAGTTACGTGAAAAAGATTTGACAGAAGAAGAGTTTTTAGAAGAAGCAAAAAGATACAACAGTTATGTAAAAAATATAGAGTTCCATTCATAATTAATGATAATGTGAAGCTTGCGAAGGAAATTGATGCGGATGGAGTGCATGTTGGGCAAAGCGATATGGAAGCGCTTGATGTAAGAGCGCAGCTGGGAGAAGATAAAATCATAGGCGTCTCTGCACGGACAGTAGAGCAGGCTTTATTAGCCGAAAAGCACGGGGCAGATTATCTGGGTGTTGGAGCGGTGTTTCAAACAGGAACAAAAACAGACGCACGGGAAGTAGAACACAGTGTGTTGAAGGAAATCTGTACTAAAGTTGATATTCCGGTTGTTGCTATAGGAGGAATTACACAAGATAATGTAAAAGAGCTTTCGGGTAGTGGAATTAATGGTGTTGCAGTGATCAGTGCAATCTTTGCCCAAAAGGATATTGTGACAGCAACTGCAAAGCTGAAAAGCTGCGTAGAACAGATAGTTTAAAATTTTGTTAAAAAATGAAAAAAAGTGATTGACAAGATGACGGTGTATTGCTATAATAAATTTCGCACTGTTGGTGCACACAATTGAACAAAGCTATAGATTCTATAGTAGAATTCAGTGTACGGAGAAATACTCAAGAGGCTGAAGAGGCGCCCCTGCTAAGGGTGTAGGTCGGGCGACCGGCGCGAGGGTTCAAATCCCTCTTTCTCCGTTTAACTTAAATCAAAAGAGCGGGACGACAGAAGTCTGGCGACTTCTCCTGATTTTGAAGAAAGTTAAAAATCATGTAAAAAGAAAATAAAAAAACTTCAAAAAGTTCTTGACTTTCTAAAAAATACATGATAATATAAATGAGCTGATTCGCTGAAACAAAGCGAAGAGGTCAAAAAAATAAAAAAATTCAAAAAAGTTCTTGACAAAGCG
>ERZ773216.4229-NODE-4229-length-10096-cov-4.734588_pt1 | contig 10096 bp, 9 predicted proteins | sample MGYA00511259_ERZ773216 | MGnify/ENA primary metagenome ERZ773216 (study PRJEB29015, sample SAMEA2737764) | human gut metagenome | biome: human gut; feature: human-associated habitat; material: faeces | place: China | collected 2012 ... | reverse complement strand
ACATATAATATACTTGTGCGCAAAACACGTTTAATAAACATAGTAAAGACTATGTAAATATTAATTATTATAACCGAAACAACCGGTGAATGATTGAATAATCAATCATAAAAAATGTGCATAGAGAAAATGGAGGGTGGAATATGCCAGGTTTAAATATTGCCACTATTTTATCCTATGTTCTAGCTGTCGCTGTTGGGGTTCTTATTTATTTTGTATATGCAAAACTAAATATTTCAAAAGCTAATGTCAGTGCTCAAAAGATTATTGATGATGCAACGAGTAAAGCTGATAATCTAGTTAAAGAAGCTATTTTAGATGCTAAAACTCAAGCTTATGAATTAAAATTAGAAGCAGAAAAAGAAATTAAAGAACAAAAACAAGAAATTACTGAACTTGAAAATAATCTTTCAGAACGTGAAAAAGGTATTGAACGAAGAGATATTGCTGTTCAAGGTAAAGAAGACGTTCTTGAACAAAGAATTAAACAATTAGATATTAAAGAAGCTGGAATAGATAAATTAGAGGCTGAATTAAAAGATAAAATTGATTCTAAAGTTGTTGAATTAGAAAAAGTTGCCGCTATGTCAGCAAGAGAAGCTAAGGAAGAATTGTTCAAACAAGTTGAACAACAAATTTCATTAGAAATGTCTGCTTACATAAAGGAACAAGAAGAAGAAGCTAAAAGCAAAGCTGCTGATATGTCTAGAGACATTATTGCCAATGCAATTAATCGATATGCTCAAGAGGAAGTTACTGAAAGAACAGTAACTGTTGTTGATCTTCCAAGTGAAGAAATGAAAGGGCGTATTATTGGACGTGAAGGTCGTAATATTAAAGCAATCGAACAAGCAACAGGTGCAGATTTAATTATTGATGATACACCTGAAGCAATTACGATTTCTTGCTTTGATCCAGTAAGAAGAGAAGTTGCTCGTTTATCGTTAGAAACTTTAATTAGAGATGGACGTATTCAACCAGGAAGAATCGAAGAAGTTGTTGATAAAACAAGAAAAGAATTAGATGAAGTTATTCGTAAAACTGGAGAAAATGCAATTTTTGAATTAGGTATTTCTCGTATTGATAAAGAAATTGTTAAACAAATTGGTAAATTAAAATATCGTACAAGCTATGGTCAAAATGCGCTTCAACATTCATTAGAAGTTGCACATTTAGCAGGAATTATGGCTGCTGAATTAGGATTAAATCAACAATTAGCTAAACGTGCAGGTCTATTACATGATATTGGTAAAGCTGTTGACCACGAGATGGAAGGCTCACATATTCAGTTAGGTGTTGATCTTTGTAGAAGATATAAAGAATCAGCTCTTGTTATTAATGCAGTAGAAGCACATCATGGAGACGTTGAGCCAGAAAGCTTAATTGCTTGTCTTGTACAGGCTGCTGATACAATTTCAGCTGCAAGACCTGGTGCAAGAAGAGAAACGTTAGAAACTTATACAAACAGACTGAAACAATTAGAAGATATTACCAACTCGTTCAAGGGAGTTGAGAAATCCTTTGCCATTCAAGCAGGTAGAGAGGTTCGTGTTATGGTAGTTCCTGAAGTCGTTAGTGATTCAGATATGGTAATCATGGCTCGTGACATTTCTAAGCAGATTGAGGATCAGATGGAATATCCTGGTCAGATCAAGGTTAGTATTGTCAGAGAATCAAGAGCTGTAGATTACGCAAAGTAAACTAACATAAACCAAGGCTGTTACATAATGTTAATTCGTTATGTGACAGCCTTTTTTGATTTTAACACACTTAATATAATTAAGCATTTTAAAGAGATGTTTTAAAATATTAAGTTATTTTTAAAAATATTTGCAATTATGAAATATACATTGTAGAATAGAGCATGTTGATTATATGCTGATTAGGAGGAAGATTATGCAGTACAATGATATGAGTAAAGAAGAGCTTTTAGCTTTAAAGGAAAGCTTGAACAAAGAGTATGCAGAAGCTAAGGCAAAGGGACTTGCGTTAGATATGTCAAGAGGTAAGCCATCAGCTAAGCAGCTTGATGTTTCATTAGGACTTCTTGATACAATCAATAGTTCATCAGACCTTAAGGCTTTAGATGGAACAGATTGCAGAAATTATGGTGTTTTAGATGGTATTCCAGAAGCAAAGAAGCTTATGGCAGATATGATGGGAACAACACCAGATCATGTTATTGTGTATGGAAACGCAAGTCTTAATATTATGTATGACCAGATTTCGAGAGCATACACACACGGTATTCTTGGTAATACTCCATGGTGCAAGCTTGATAAGGTTAAGTTCTTATGTCCAGTTCCTGGATATGACAGACATTTTGCAATTACAGAAAGATTTGGAATTGAGATGATTAACATTCCAATGTCAGAGTCTGGTCCAGATATGGGCATGGTAGAAGAATATGTAAGCAAGGATGCTTCTGTAAAGGGTATCTGGTGCGTTCCAAAGTATTCTAATCCTCAGGGATATACATATTCTGAAGAAACAGTTAAGAGAATGGCTGCACTTAAGCCAGCTGCTGAAGATTTCAGAATTTTCTGGGATAACGCTTATGTTATCCATGATTTATATGATGACAATAAGGATGAGATAGCTGATATCATCAGTGAATGTGAGAAAGCTGGTAACCCAGATATGGTATTCGAGTTTGCTTCAACTTCTAAGGTGAGCTTCCCTGGTTCAGGTATAGCAGCACTTGCTACATCTGCTAATAATATTGCAGATATTAAGAAACAGCTTACAATCCAGACAATTGGACATGATAAGCTTAACCAGTTAAGACATGTGAGATTCTTTAAGGATATTAATGGACTTAAGGAGCATATGAGAAAGCATGCTGAATTCATGAGACCAAAGTTTGAGGCTGTTGAAAGTGTTCTTGAAGAAGAACTTGGCGGACTTGGAATTGGTTCATGGACAGAGCCTAAGGGTGGATATTTTATATCATTTGAAGCTTTGGATGGATGTGCCAAGGCAATAGTTGCAAAATGTAAAGAAGCAGGTGTTAAACTTACAGGTGCAGGCGCAACATTCCCTTATGGAAAGGACCCTAAGGACTCTAATATAAGAATTGCCCCATCATTCCCAACTCCAGAAGAGATGAAGCAGGCTGCTGATCTTTTTGTACTCTGCGTAAAGCTTGTAAGTGTAGAAAAGTTACTTGAAAACAAATAATTAAATGAATATAATTAATATAAGCTTGCTTTTTATAAGCAAGCTTATTTAATAACCGGGTATATAATAATCAGATGTTATATATCATGATATAGTTGGGAGGATATACATATGGCTAAGATTGGTTTTATTGGAATGGGTAACATGGGATATGCAATGCTTAAAGGTGCTTTGGCAGCATTTTCACCATCAGATATTATATTTTCATCACCAGACAGAGAAAAATGCGAAAAAATATCATCTGAGACAGGTGTACGATTTGCAGAAAGTAATGCAGAGTGTGGCAATAATGCCAAGTATATTGTGCTTGCAGTAAAACCACAGATGTATTCAACAGTACTTAAGAATATTGTAAATGTGGTAACAGAAGAAAGCGTTATTATATCAATAGCACCGGGAATTACCATTGCGTCTATAAAGAATGCTCTTGGAAGCAATATAAGAGTTGTAAGAGCAATGCCTAATACACCTGCACTTATCGGGGAAGGAATGACAGGAGTAGCATATAATGCATCTGATTATTCATTTGATGAAAGAGATGTTATAGATAAATTCTTTACTTCATTTGGTAAGGTTGTTTACGTTGATGAAAAGCTTATGGATGGAGTAGTATGTGCAAGTGGCAGTTCACCTGCTTATGTATATATGTTCATTGAAGCCCTTGCTGATAGTGTTGTAAAGTATGGCATTAAGAGAGATGATGCATATAAGCTGGTTGCCCAGACTGTTCTTGGTTCGGCAAAGATGGTGCTTGAGTCAGGAGAACACCCCGCAGCACTTAAAGATAAAGTGTGTTCGCCTGGTGGAACAACAATTCAGGCTGTTTCTGCGCTTGAAGAGAATGGCTTCAGAAATGCACTTATCAAAGCAACTGACGCCTGCTATGACAAATGTACAAGCATTAAGTAACATTTTTATATAGAAAGGCTGAATATGAAAGAGCATATTAAAAGAGTGGATAGAATTCTTAAATATAAGGGTTCAATACTTGATATATATACAGATGTTATAGAGACTCCCGATGGACATAGGGCAGAATGGGATTATATTGACCATAGGGGAGCGGCGGCAGTTGTTCCGGTGTTAGATGACGGAAGGCTGCTTATGGTAAGGCAGTACAGAGATGCACTTGACAGAGAGACGATTGAGATTCCCGCAGGTGGTCTTAATGGCTGGGATGAGCCGACAATTAATGCGGCGGCAAGAGAACTTGAAGAAGAGACCGGATACAGGTCAGATAATCTTACCAAGCTTGTATCAGTTGTGACTGCGGTTGCGTTCTGCAATGAAGTGGTAGATGTATATCTTGCAACAGATCTTGTAAAAACAAGTCAGCATCTTGATGAAGATGAATTCATAGATGTAGAAAAATACACACTGGATGAACTTAAAGACATGATATTTGCAGGAACGATACAGGATTCCAAGACAATTTCAGCAGTTCTTGCTTACGATGCCTTACTTAACCGTAAAAAGAATAATTAAGACAAAGTCTTCATATATTGATTCAAAGTACATTTTGATGGATATATATGAAGGCTTTTTTATTGTGGGCAATTAAGAATGTAAGATTTGCTGCATTAATTATTGCGGGAATTATACTTGGTACATGCTTTATAAAAATGTGGCGTTATGGTGATGTGTTTTCAACTGAATATCTGATTGTATACATTAATTCTAATGTTGCATATGCAGATGTATGGCAGGAGGTGCTTGCTTACAGATTAAGGAGATTCATAACATTGGCAGTATTGATGATTACTCCATTCAGAAAATTGTATGTATACTGGCTGTGTCTGTATAACGGGTTCTGTCTTGGAATATGTATGACAAAGGCTGTTATGTTCCATGGAGCAGGGGGAGTAGTTATGGTTTTGGTCTGGTTGTTTCCACATTATCTGTTATATATAATGACCGTTCTCCTTATGTGTCATTATTTTCTAAACAGAATTGACACTTTAAGAAGAACGGTCATTATTGTGAGTATGTCATTGTTACTTACATTAATCGGAACATTTGCAGAAAGCTACATTAATCCCGACATAATGAAAATGTTTTTAAACAAGGTCTGCAATATCGTATAAAAGCTTTTCAGACTCAGCCCATCCGAGGCATGCGTCTGTGATTGATTTTCCATAAACACCGTCGCCAACCTTCTGGTTACCCGGCTCAATATAACTTTCAATCATAACACCCTTAACAAGCTTCTTAACATCAGCAGAGTGATGGCAGCTATGAAGAACTTCCTTGACAATACGGATCTGCTCAAGATACTGCTTACCTGAATTGCTGTGGTTAGCATCTACAATAACAGCAGGATTCTCAAGATCTCTTGCAGCATACATGTTATAAAGTCTTATCAAATCTTCATAGTGATAGTTAGGAATGGTCTGGCCGTGTTTATTTACGGCACCTCTTAATATTGTGTGTGTAAGAGGATTTCCAGGTGTATTAACTTCCCAGTTTCTGTATATAAATGTCTGCTTAGACTGGGCAGCAACTACAGAATTTAACATAACTGAAAAATCTCCACTTGTAGGATTCTTCATTCCGGCTGGAACATCAATTCCTGAACATACAAGTCTGTGCTGCTGGTTCTCAACTGATCTTGCACCAACGGCAACATATGAAAGAACATCTGAAAGATACCAGTAGTTTTCAGGGTAAAGCATTTCATCAGCAGGACTAAGATGTGTCTCTTTCATTACATCAATATGCATTTTTCTGATTGCAACAAGACCGGCAAGAAGGTCAGGTTTCTTTTCAGGATCTGGCTGGTGAAGCATTCCCTTGTAACCTACTCCTGTCGTTCTTGGCTTGTTAGTATAAACTCTTGGAATAATAATAACTTTGTCTTTAATCTTCTCCTGAACCTTAACAAGTCTTGATGTGTAATCAAGGACAGCAGTTTCATTATCTGCTGAGCAAGGTCCGATAATAACAAGAAGTTTGTCTGATTTGCCAGTGATAACATCAGCAATTTCAGCATCTCTTTCAGCTTTTAATGCTTTTATTTCTTCCGGTACAGGGTACTGTTCTTTGATTTCAGTAGGTGTAGGAAGCTTTGTGACGAACTCAAAACTCATATAATTTTCTCCTTAAAAATGTATATTCAATTAATTACATTTGCATAAAAAACACAATGTCTATGTGATTATAACATTTGTTTTCAAAAATGCAAAATAATAATACAGAAAGTATTCTTTGTGGTACAATATATTAAAGATTGTCGGGAGGCGTGGCTATGAATATTAACAGAATTATATGGATAGTTTTGGATAGTGTTGGAATTGGTGAGGCCAGGGATGCAGCTAAGTTCGGTGATGAAGGTGCAGATACATTGGGACATACTGCAGGGGCTAATGGAGGTCTTAATATTCCTAATATGGTAAAGCTTGGAATTGGCAATATTGACGGTGCACATAACCTTGAACGTTGTGATAATCCTATTGGGTGTTTTGGAAAACTTGCAGAAATATCTGCCGGAAAAGATACAACAATTGGGCATTGGGAGATGGCTGGAATATATTCTCCGAATCCGTTTCCTGTGTATCCAGACGGATTTCCGCAGGATATTATTGATGAATTTATCAGAAAAACAGGTGTGCCGGGTATACTATGCAATAAGCCGGCTTCAGGAACACAGATAATTGCAGAACTTGGTGATGAGCATGTGGCAACAGGAAAACCGATTGTATATACATCTGGCGATTCGGTTTTTCAGATTGCAAGCCATGAAGATGTTATTCCGGTTGAGAAACTTTATGAAATGTGTGAAACAGCAAGACACATTCTTACAGGAAAGAATGCTGTAGCAAGAGTTATTGCACGACCTTTTGTCGGGGAGAATGGCAATTATAAGAGAACACCTAACAGAAGGGATTTCTCACTAAAGCCAAGTGAGGATAATATATTGTGCAGAGTCCGTGATAAAGGGTTTGATGTAATCGGAGTCGGTAAGATTCATGATATATTTGCTGGTGTGGGCCTTACAGAGTCTAAGCACACTAATGACAATCAGGATGGAATGGATGTAACACTTGATTACATGAAGCAGGATAATAAAGGAATTATATATACTAATCTGGTTGAGTTTGATTCAACATGGGGACATAGAAGAGATTATAAAGGGTATGCCAGAGGTCTTGAAGAATTTGATGAAAGGCTTTCACAGGTGTTAGACACTTTGAAAGACACAGATATGCTTGTTATTACGGCTGACCACGGTTGTGACCCAACCTATAAGGGAACTGACCATACAAGGGAATATGTTCCACTGCTTGTATATGGAAAATGCTTAAAACATGGCGTTAATCTTGGAACAGGTGACACTTATGCTGATATAGCACAGACACTGGCTGAGATTTTTGGCACAGAACCGGTTAAGATAGGAAAGAGTTTTCTTAATAAGATTATGTAGGAGGTCTGCATTATGAGAATGGTTGATATTATAGAGAAGAAAAGAGATGGTGGAAAGCTTACTAAAGAAGAAATAGAGTTCTTTGTTAATGGCTATGTCAGGGGGGATATACCTGATTATCAGGCTTCTGCCCTTCTTATGGCAATATATTTCAGACATATGGATTATGATGAGACTCTTAACCTGACGCTTGCAATGGAAAACAGCGGAGATAAGCTGGATTTGTCTGGTATTAATGGAATTAAAGTAGACAAGCACAGTACAGGTGGCGTTGGAGATAAGACTTCACTTGTTCTTGCACCTATGGTTGCAGCACTTGGTGGCAAAGTTGCAAAGATGAGTGGAAGAGGACTTGGACATACAGGAGGCACGATTGATAAACTGGAAAGTATTCCGGGATTTAACACTTCTCTGTCTGAGGAAGCATTTGTTAAGCAGGTTAATGATATAGGAATTGCAATAACAGGGCAGACAGGTAATCTTGCACCTGCAGATAAGAAGATATATGCGCTAAGGGATGTTACGGCAACGGTCGAGAATATTTCGCTTATTGCAAGCAGTATTATGAGTAAGAAACTGGCTTCTGGTGCTGATGCGATTGTTCTTGATGTCAAGACCGGAAGTGGCGCATTTATGAAAAATGAGGCTGATGCCGTAAGTCTTGCTAAGGAGATGGTTCGTATTGGAAAGGGAGCTGGAAGAAATGTAACAGCACTTATTACTGATATGGACCAGCCGTTAGGATATGCAGTCGGTAATGCACTTGAAGTTATCGAGGCTATCAATACGTTAAAAGGTGAAGGACCAGAGGATTTAACTAAACTGGTTCTTAATCTTGGAACTTATATGGTTCTTGCAGCAAGGAATGACCTTGACAAAGAGACTGCAAGAAAAGAACTTGAAAGGGTAATCAGTGACGGAAGCGCACTCGATAAGATGGCAGAATTCGTCAAAGCACAGGGTGGAGACCCTGACGCTGTGTATAATACGGATAAGTTAAAGATATCTGATACAATAACAGAGGTGTGTGCAGATAGCGATGGATACATCCAGTCAATCCAGTCTGAGCTGATAGGAAAATCTTCAATGATTCTTGGAGGCGGAAGGACAGCCAAGGACGATGTGATTGATTTATCAGTTGGAGTTGTGCTTTCTAAGAAAATAGGCGACAAAGTCAGCAAAGGTGATGTGATTGCAAGAATTTACTGTGATAATGCAGAAAAGACTAAAGAAGCAGAAACAATGATTAAGGATGCGTATACATTTTCACAGGAATTTGTCGAAAAAAATGTACTTATAAAGGGAATAGTTGGTTAATAGTTGTAAATAATTGGATTTTGTGATATTATATTGACCAAACGGGGCTTTGCCCTAGGTTTGTGAATTGAAAAGGAGAGTTACGATGGAAGTAAGACAGGGTGCTAACGCAAGAGATGTAAAGGGTTATGATACAGAAAGACTGAGAAATGATTTTCTTATCCAGAATCTTTTCCCAGCTGATGATTTCAAGCTTGTTTACAGCCAGATTGATCGTATTATCGTAGGCGGATGTATGCCGGTTAATAAGGAACTTACACTTGAGGCAGGTTCTGAGCTTAAGGCAGCATATTTCCTTGAGAGACGTGAGATGGGTATCTTTAATGTAGGTGGCAACGGTTCAGTTATCGTTGATGGTACTGAATATAAGTTTAAATATAGAGATGGTCTTTATATTGGTATGGGTTCTAAGGAGATTAAGTTCAAGAGCGAGGATTCTTCTAAGCCAGCTAAGTTCTACTTTAACTCAACACCAGCACATAAGACATATCCTACAGTATTCATTGATCCAGAAAAGGATATTAAGGATGAGTTCAAGCTTCAGCTTGGTTCTGTTGAAGGATGTAATAAGCGTCTTAACAGAAAGTATATTTTACCAGGTCAGGTCGAGACATGCCAGTTAGAGATGGGTATCACAACTCTTGAGCCAGGAAGCGTATGGAATACAATGCCATGTCATACACATGACAGACGAATGGAAGTTTATTTCTACTTCGAGATTCCAGAAGAAGATATCGTTGTTCACTACATGGGTGAGCCAACAGAAACTCGTCATATCATCATGAGAAGTGAAGAAGCAGTTATTTCACCAAGCTGGTCAATTCATTCAGCATCAGCTACACATGCATATGCATTTATCTGGGGAATGGCTGGAGAAAACCAGGATTTCGATGATATGGACTGGGTAGACATGAAGGATTTAAAGTAATCCGTCAGTACATATTTTACTAAGGAATGTAACCTGTAGAGGGTTTCATTTATAAATTATTATTAGGAAAAGGAGAATTAAAATGTCAGTTAATTTTTCACTTGAAGGTAAGATTGCATTTGTAACTGGTGCATCATATGGTATCGGCTTCGCTATCGCTAGTGGTATGGCTAAGGCTGGTGCAAAAATCGTTTTCAACGATATTAAGCAGGAATTAGTAGATAAGGGATTAGCAGCTTATAAGGAAGCTG
>ERZ773216.4228-NODE-4228-length-10097-cov-4.171480_pt1 | contig 10097 bp, 6 predicted proteins | sample MGYA00511259_ERZ773216 | MGnify/ENA primary metagenome ERZ773216 (study PRJEB29015, sample SAMEA2737764) | human gut metagenome | biome: human gut; feature: human-associated habitat; material: faeces | place: China | collected 2012 ... | reverse complement strand
CAAAGGACTTGTTCTGCATGATGGTCTTGCGGTAGATGCCGTAGATGCTCTTGACCCGGCGCTTGATGGTGGCACCCTCGATGCCGCTCTCGATCAGGCGGCGCTCGATGACGCCGGACACCTTGGCCAGGAACTCCTCCCCGGCCCGCTCGCTCAGCATCTTGCTGATGTCCTCGTAACCCACGGGGTCGAGGTAATGCAGGCTGCGGTCCTCCAGCTCTTCCTTCACGTTCAGGATGCCCAGCCGGTTGGCGATGGGGGCATACACCTCCATGGTCTCGCGGGCCTTGTCGCGGCGCTTCTGCTCCGGCCAGGCGTCACCGGTGCGCATATTGTGCAGCCGGTCGCACAGCTTGATGATCATCACGCGCACGTCGCGGCTCATGGCCAGCAGCATTTTACGCAGGTTCTCGGCCTGCAGCTCCTCGATGTTGGAGAACTGGATCTTGGTCAGCTTGGTGACGCCGTCCACCATCTGGGCCACCTCGGAGCCGAACTGTGCGGTCAGGTCGTCCAGGGTGGTGGGGGTGTCCTCCACCACATCGTGCAGCAGAGCGGCGGCGATGCTCTCGGAGTCCATGCCCAGATCCAGCACCAGACGGGCCACGGCCAGCGGGTGGCAGATATAGGGTTCGCCGCTGCGGCGGCACACGCCCTTGTGGGCGTCATTGGCAAGGTTATAGGCCTTTTCGATCATGTCCATATCGTAGGCCCTGCCGCTGGCCTTGATGGCCTCACAGAGTTTGTCCCAGGTGACGATCTCCGGGCGCACCTCGGAGGGCAGAGCACCTTCCGGGGCATCTGCCGGCTGCGCCGTGGCAGCCACGGTGGCCGTCTCCTGCACCGGCTGGTGCAGGTGGGTCTTGGCCGAATACGAGTCCTCCTCCCGCACCGGGGCGGGGGCAGGCAGTTTCTTTCCCTCAGGCATTTACATTCCCTCCAAACATTTCAGGATCGGGGCGTCGGCAAGGTTTTTCTTGCCGGCCGTGGGCACCAGCTCCCACACTTTGGCTCCGCCCTTTTCTGCAGCAGCGATCAGCCCCACCTGTTCCAGTGCCGTGACCGCCACCAACGTTTTGCCGGTATTTTCTTCTCCCAGCTTCGCGCACAGGGGCTGCAGATCTTCCGCGTGCCAGCGGCGGGCCTGCAGCTCCCGGTATACCGCGATGATATCGCTGCGGGCCGGGGTGATGAGATTTTTCTGTTCTGTGGTGAGCGGGGTGCCGCGGCGCAGTGCCTGCACCAGCGCTGCCTGCTGCGGCATGGCACTGCCAAGGCCCGCCGGGTGCAGGTCGATGATGCGGCCCGAAAGCTGCGCGCCACGGGGCGCATCGTAGACCGAAAGATTCAGGGCAGTGTCTACCACGTCGCCCGTGGCATAGGGCAGCTGCTCCGGCCGCATGCCGAACCACACGGCGTACAGGCTGGCATTGCCCTGCCGCAGACGCAGGCGGCTGTGTTTGCCGTCCGACACCGGGTATACCCCGTCCAGCACGGCATTCTGCAGCAGGAACACCGGGGTGGGGTTCTCAGCCCCGAAGGGGGCCAGCTGATCCAGACGGCGCACGGCGTCCACCGTGACCCGGTCCAGATGGATGGACAGATCGCAGGTCAGCGGCGGGATCTGCAGCACGGGGCACTCCCTTGCCGCCCACTCGTTCAGGCGGCGTCGCAGGGCTTCCAGATTTTCTTCCCGCACCGAGAGGCCCGCTGCCATGGCGTGGCCGCCGTAGCGGATGAGCAGGTCGGCGCAGGCCCCAATGCAGGCGTGCAGATTGAAACCCTGCACGCTGCGGCCGCTGCCCTTGCACTCGCCGTGCTCGTCCACCGTGACCACGATGACCGGGCGGCCGGTGCGCTCCACCAGCCGGGACGCCACGATGCCGATGACGCCGGGGTGCCAGTCCCGGCCCCACAGCAGGATCACACGATCCTCCAGCCGCTCCGGCTGCTGCTCCAGCAATTCCTCAGCGGCCTTGAAGATCTGCAGTTCAGTCTCCTGCCGTTTCGCGTTGATCTCGTTGAGTTTATGGGCCAGCTCCTCGGCGCGGTCCGGGTCCTCACACAGCACCAGCTGCAGGGCCGTCACCGCGCTGTCCATGCGGCCGGCCGCGTTGATGCGGGGCGCAATGGCGTAGCTGATATTCTCCGCTGTGACGGGTTTTCCGGCAAGGCCCACTTCTTCCAGCAAGGCTTCCATGCCGGGGCGGTCGGTCTGCTGCAGCTGCCGCAGGCCGGCCTTGACCAGGGTGCGGTTCTCTCCGGTCAGGGGCATCACGTCCGCCACGGTGCCCACAGCGGCCAGGTCGCCGCAGTAATCCAGCATTTCCTCCGGGGTGCAGTCGTCCAGCGCGGCGCACAGCTTAAAGGCCACGCCTGCGCCGCACAGCCCTTTGAAGGGGCTGGTATCGTCCTCCCGGCGGGGGTCCACCACGGCCACTGCCTTGGGCAGGGTCTCGGGCGGCAGATGGTGGTCGGTGATGATAAGGTCGATGCCCAGCTCTGCGGCAAAGTCGGCCTCGGCTACAGCGGAGATGCCGTTGTCCACCGTCACGATGAGCCGATAGCCCTTGTCGTGGATGGACTGGATGGCGTTGCGCGACAGGCCGTAGCCATCGCCCTCGCGGCTGGGCAGCATGCATTTGACGGCAGCACCCATGCCCTTGAGGTGCTGATACAGCAATGCCGTGGCAGTCACGCCGTCCACGTCGTAGTCTCCAAAGACCACGATGGTCTCGCCATTGTCGATGGCCTGCCAGATGCGCTGGCAGGCTTTTTCCATATCGGTGAGCAGGGCGGGGTCGCTTAGCTCCTCTTCCCCGGCCAGCAGGGTGAGCGCGTCGGCCGGGTCGGTGATGCCGCGGGCCGCCAGGATGCCGGCCAGCAAGGCCGTCTCCTTCTGCTGGGCGGCCAGCGTGGCGGCATATTTCTGTTCGCTCCAGGGCTCCTCGTCCATGGCGCTGTATTCCAGTTCTTCGGTACGCTGCTCCGCGATGGCATGGGTCAGCTCCCGGACGGCGGCGCGGTCCAGCGTTTTCAGGTCCCAGGCACGGTAGGTCATTGGAAGTCCCTCCCGGTCAGGCCGTCGTTGGCCAGCATTCCCTGCAGGGCTGCGATCTCGCTGGAAACATCCATGGCCACGTCCGACAGCAGATTGTCGTAGAGGTTGTCAAAGGCCTGGTTCAGCGTGTGCAGGATGCCTGCAATGTCCCGCCGGATGTTCTCGGCGTTTTCACCCTGCTGGCCCTGGACATCGTTGTAGGTGTACAGCAGCTTGAGGGTGGTGGGGATATAGTATTCCGCAAAACGGCGGGCCTTGGGCAGACTTTCCGGGTGGGCTTCCAGCCAGTCGCAGATAGCGGCGGCGGTCTTTTGCATCTGCTCCAGTTCCTCCCGGGCCTGGGGGTCCTGCATGAGCTGCTTTTCCTGCTCCAGCACAGCGGCAAAGCGTCGGGCAGTGTCCAGGTTCAGGGGCACAGCCTCCGCCTCCGGCTGCTCCGGTTTCGGCTGGGGAGCCGGGGCCGCTGCTGCCTCCTTGGCGGCACGGTAATCCTCTGCGGTCAGGTAGAGTTTTTCTGTTTTTTCATCCAGCCAGGCGGCAAGCCAGCCCTTATTGATGTATCTGCGCAGCTTTTTCAGAGCTTTTGCCTTTTTCTGGTGGGTCAGGTCGGCCAGCATCGAAACAGGCAGGCCCTTATGGTAGTCCACGCTGTCGGCGTAGTCGGCAAACTGGCCCATCTGTCTGCCCGCCTTCATCCGGGCTGCACCACAGGCCGTCATCCAGCCAAAGCCCGCCGTGGCAAGGCCCAGCACGCTGCTGACGATGCCCAGCACGTTGTAGGCGGTGTTCATAACGTAGTCCGTGCCCGTCATTAGGATGCCGCCGCCCTCAGTAGCCGACACCACAACGTCACCCAAAGCAGCCGGCGAAATAGTGCCCAGCCCGATGAGGCAGCCCAGCGTCCCCAGCCCGAAGATCACCGCAAAGGTGATGCCCACGGCCAGCAGAGTGCAGCCCGCGCTATAGCGTTTTTTTGCGCTGATACGGATACTTTCCACCGGGGTCGGCTCCGGCTTTGCAAAGATCTGCCGGAACCAGCCGGGCATCCCGCTGGTGTCGGCCTCCGCATAGCCCTCGTTGAAGGTCTGCTTTGCCCAGTTCTGCCGTGCCTCGCCCCACGACTTGCGGAAGGCTTTGCCTGCCTCCCCGATGCCATAGTTGGCCGCATGGACGGCCGCCCTGCCCACATCGTAGGCGCGGTCCCCGATCTCCATGCCCCGGCCCTCAAAGCCATGGGCAAAGGCGTCGGTCATGGTGTCGCCAAAGGCGCGCAGCTGGTCCTCCAGCTCCTGCTGCACCTGACGGCCCTCGTCCTTGATCCGGTTGTCGTTTTCACGATCGTTCATCAAAATCTTCTCACCCTTCTGCCGGAGCATACCGGCTGATGATGGCGCGGGCCACCCGCAGGCCATCCACGGCGGCGCTCATGATGCCGCCCGCATATCCCGCGCCCTCGCCGCAGGGGTAAAGCCCTGCCAGCTGGGTGCACTCGAAGTTCTCTTCCCGCTTCAGCCGCACCGGGCTGCTGGTGCGGGTCTCCAGGCCGGTGAGGATGGCATCCGGTGCGGTGTAGCCCGCGATCTTGTGCTCATAGGCACGCAGACCGGCCCGCAGGGTGTCGGCCAGCTCTGCAGGCAGCAGGCTGCCCAGGTCGGCTGCGGTCACGCCGCGGTCGTAGGTCGGTTCCACGCTGCCGATGTGCAGCTGCCCCTGCCCTTCCAGAAAGCTCCGGATGTTCTCGGCCGGGGCGGCGTAAGGCCCGGCCGCACGGCCTGCCGCGTAGGCCTTTGCTTCCAGCTCCCGCTGGAACGCGATGGCCTGCCGGGGGTCGTTTGCAAAGTCGGTGCCGTTCACGCTCACCACCACGGCGGCGTTTGCATTTTTGCCGCTGCGAGCATGGTAGCTCATGCCGTTGGTCACCACACGGCCTTCCTCACTGGCCGAGGCCACCACCTGCCCGCCGGGGCACATGCAGAAGGTATACACGCACCGCTCCCCCACATGCTGGGACAGCTGGTATTCGCCGCGGGGCAGGGCCGGGTGGCCTGCCGCCTCGTGATACAGGCTCTTTTCGATCTCGCTCTGCAGATGCTCTGCGCGGAAGCCCACGCTGAAGGGCTTGCACTCCAGCACAAGGCCGCTGTCCATGAGCATGGCAAAGGTATCGCGGGCTGAGTGGCCCACCGCAAACACCAGTGCTTCGCAGGCAAAGGAACCATCCGTTGTGAAAATTCCGGTAATGTGTCCGTTTTTCTGTTCCAGACCGGTGAGGGCCGTGTTGAAATGCACCTCACCGCCCAGGGATTCGATCTCTTTGCGGATGGAGGTGATGACCCCCCGCAGCAGGTCGGTGCCCACATGGGGCTTCTGCTTCCAGGCGATCTCCGCCGGGGCACCGTGCTGCAAAAACACTTCCGTGACAAGGCCGCACAGCTCGTCACCGATGCGGGTGGTCAGCTTGCCGTCCGAGAAGGTGCCTGCGCCGCCCTCACCGAACTGGATGTTCGCGTTGGGGTCCAGCTCGCCGGTGGCAGAAAAGTGTTCCACCGCCTGCACCCGCTCGTCCAGCGCCGGGCCGCGCTCCAGCACGATGGGCCGGTAGCCCTGCCGGGCCAGCAGCAGCGCCGCAAACAGACCGGCAGGCCCCAGGCCGCACACCACCGGGCGGTGGGGCAGCTTCTGCGTACCCCGTTGCACCCGGAAGTCGGTCCTGCTGTGCAGGGACACGTTGGCCGATGCCCCGGCGAAGGCGGGTTCTTCGGCTTCGTTTTTCAGGGTGACAGCCACGGTGTACACCAGCTTGGGCTGGCCGCGGCGGGCGTCCACCGACAGCTTTGCCACGCCCAGATGCTGCACCTTTGCGCGGGGGATGCGTGCCTCCCGCAGGGCCTTTTCAAATGCCTGCGGTTCCCCGGCGGAGAGCGGCAGACGGATGTTGCGAACGAGAATCATAGTACAGTGTGTTCCTTTTTATCAGTTGCTTTCAATGCGGCACTGCAGCACATAGCTGCCCAGTGCAAAGATCTTGCCGTTGGAGGGCACATACAGGCGGCAGGCAATGTTCTGCTGGCCGGTGGCCACCGAGAAGTCCTCTGCATCGATCTCCACGACCACCTGTTCCGGGGTCAAGGTCTCCAATGCAGCCTTCGGGCCGCAGAGGGTCACGTTCATCAGCCGTTCGGTCTCCACCGTGAGCTGATAGGTGGACGGCAGATTCACCACCTGCACACAGCTGGAAGGCAGGTTCATGGTCTTGGTCTCCAGACCGGAGCAGTCAAAGCTGAGGGTAATGGTGGAAATGTTGTCCAGCAGGTAGATGTCGCTGGGCAGCTCAATGGGCAGCTCATAGACCTTGTTCAGCGTGAAGGTGGACAGGTCGATGGTGCCGATGGACAGGGTGGACAACGCGTCGATCTTTCCCGCCGGGCCGGCCACCTTGAGCTGCTTGCGGCTGAGCTCATACACCAGAACCGACTCGTCAAAGTCACGGGGCGCGTTGATGAAGCTCACGTTCACCGGCAGGGTGGCCATCTTGTACACCTGCAAGGTCACGTCCACGCTGCTTTCTTCCAGCTCGGTGTACTCAAAGTTCACTTCCGTGCCGCCGGAGGTGTAGAACCGCAGCGGCGTTGCCAGGGTGACCGAGCTGTCCAGCTCGCCGGAGTAGGTCACCTCGGCGGTGCAGGTAGTCACCTTGTCCAGCTCACTGCTAGGGCCGGACAGAGTGACCATATCCTTGGACACCTCGGTGCTGTAGAGGATATACCCGTCCGAGATGGCCAGGTAATTGGTGGTCACGGTGACGGGAAGGGTCTTTTCCTCCACCACATCGAACACCACGTCCACCATGTTGTCGGAGCCGTCGATGGTCACGGTGACGCCATTGAGCATGCCGTTGGCCCCCCGCACCAGCAGGCGCAGGGTCTTTTCACCGCTGTCCCGCACGCTGGACCAGTCCGGGTAGACCACAAAATCAGAGGCCGTCAAGCTGCCGATGGTGTAGCCGTCGCCGGAGATCTTCAGGTTCACCGTCTTGTCCTCGGCACTGACGATGCTCAGTCCACGGGAGGTATAAACGGAGGAATCGTAGGTATAGTCCACCGGCACATTGTAGATGGTGTTGGTGGTGCCGGGCTGCACGATGATGGTCACGATCATCCAGGCCACAATGGCACCCAGAATGGACAGTGCCAGCCGGATGCGGCGGTCGTCCAGAATGCTCCGGCTGTGGCTGCCCACCGCAGGCTTTGTGCCGTTCGACTTGTTCGGTTTGCTGTTCATTGCTGCTCGTCCTCCCCTTTCTGGCTGACCCACTTCATCAGGCTCTTTGCGCGGTCCTTCCAGGTGTCGGCCGTGCTCTTTTCCACCACAGGCTCCTTGGGGATCATCTCGTCGATCAGGCGGGTGTACAGGGTCTGGCGGTCAAAATGACGGATCAGCACGCCATTTTTTGCCATGGAGATGATGCCCGTCTCCTCGCTGACCACGATGGCGATGGCGTCCGAGTTTTCGGCAATGCCCAGGCAGGCGCGGTGGCGGGTGCCCATGTCCTTGCCCAGATCCAGATTATTGGAAAGCGGCAGCACGCAGCCTGCGGCCTTGATGCGGCCGTTCTCGATGATGGCGGCACCGTCGTGCAGGGGGGTGCCCTCGTAGAAGATGGTGCCCAGCACTTCCAGATTCACCGCGCTGTTCACCGGGGTGCCGGTGCGCACGATCTCAGACAGGTTGGTGTGGCGTTCCAGCACGATGAGCGCACCGGTCTTGGTCTCCGAAAAGCGCTCTGCCGCGTCGCAAATGGCAATGATGGCGCTGCGCCAGGCCCCTTTCAGGCTGGGGTCGTTGTAGCGGCCTTTCACGTTGAACAGCTTTGCGGCCCACTGGTCGGTCTGGCCCATGCGCTCCAGCGCACGGCGGATCTCCGGCTGGAACAGCACCACCAGGGTGAGCAGGCCCACCTGCAGCAGCGAGTTGAGCAGCCAGGTGACCGTGCGCATGTTCAGCGTTTCGGCCACCAGATAAACCGCCATGACCAGCAGCGCGCCCTTGAACAGCTGCCCGGCGCGGGTGCGGTTGACGATGCCCAGCAGCTGGTAGATCAGGAACGCAATGATGATGATATCCAGCAGGTCAACGAGCTTGAAGGTCTGAAAATTGGCAATGATCGCATTCAGTGTCATGGACGCACACTCCTGTTACCGTGTTTCGATCAGGGCGACGGCGTGGGCGGCAATGCCCAGTCCCTCGCCGGTAAAGCCCAGATGCTCTTCCGTGGTAGCCTTGACGCTCACGGCGTCCACCGGCAGGCCGAAAGCCGCCGCCAGATTGGCCCGCATGGCCGGGATGTGCGGGGCCAGCTTAGGCCGCTGGCAGAGGATGGTGGCGTCGATGTTTTCCACCCGGTAACCGTGCTCCGACAGGATGCGGGCCACATGGCGGGCCAGCTCCAGGCTGTCGGCCCCGGCATAGGCGGGGTCATTGTCCGGGAAATGCTGGCCGATATCCCCCAGCGCCGCCGCACCCAGCACGGCGTCCATCACCGCGTGGACCAGCACATCGGCGTCCGAGTGGCCCAGCAGGCCCTTTTCAAAGGGGATTTCCACGCCGCCCAGGATCAGCTTGCGGCCTTCCACCAGGCGGTGCACGTCATAACCATGTCCAATGCGCATTCTCGTTTCCTCTTTCTGTACCGGGCGGGGCAGGTCCTCCCGCGTGGTGATCTTCAGGTTGGCGTAGTCACCCTGGGTGAGCTGCACCGAGCGGCCAGTGAGCTCGAACAGGCTGCAGTCATCGGTGACCAGCCGGGCTTTTTCGGCGTCCAGTTCCTGCAGGGCGGTCAGATACTGCGCCCGGTCAAAGCACTGGGGCGTCTGCACCGCATACAGGGTACTGCGGTCCGGGGTGCTGCGCACAAGGCAGGCTTCCGGCACCGTTTTGCCGTCGCCGGGCACAGCCTGCTTGATGGTGTCCTTGACCGGCACTGCCGGGGCGGCGGCTCCGCAGCGGGCAGCGGCTTCCAGCACCGCCGCGATGACGGCCGGGCTCACAAAGGGCCGGGCTGCGTCGTGCACAGCCACCAGCTCCCCGTGGGCTGCCAGCACGCCATTCTTGGCGCTCTCGGCGCGGGTGGCACCACCGGCCACGATCTGCACCGGCTTGGTGCAGCCGACGGCCTGCTGCTCCACGAAAGCACGGTTTTTGCCCGCCACCAGCACGATCTCGCCGATCTGCGGGCACTGGTCAAAAGCGAGGATGCTGCGGTGCAGCACCGTTTCGCCGCCCAGGTCAAAGCTGAGCTTGTCGAACCCCATCCGGGTGGAAGAACCTGCCGCCACCAGCACGGCCGAAATCGTTTTTTGCAATCTGCACACCTGCCCCTGCTGCCGCCGCGCCGGTGTTTCCGGCTGCGGCTGGCTATAATAAGTCATCTTTTATTATAGCGTATCGGCCCGCAAACTGCAACCGGTTCAGCCCAGCAAAAAAGCCCTTTTGCACCGCCGGGCAGGCGGGTGCAAAAGGGCTTTGGGACCTTATTTCAGTGCGGTTTATGCCAGGATGGGCTCAATGGCAGCAGCCAGAGCATCCTTCTGGGCCTGGGCCTCGGCCAGATCCTTGCCCAGGGTGGTGAAGTAGGTCTTGATCTTCGGCTCGGTGCCGGAGGGACGGACTACCACAGTCGCACCGTTCTCCAGTGCGTAGATCAGCACGTTGGCAGCCGGCAGGCCGGTCTCCTCGGGCTTCTTGTAGTCGGTGACCTTGACCACCTTGTGGCCGGCCAGCTCGGTGGGCGGGTTGTCGCGCAGCTTCTGCATGATGGACGCCATCTTCTCCATGCCGGTCAGGCCGGGGAATTCAAAGCTGTCCACCTTGTTCAGGTAGCGGCCGTACTCCTTGTAGATCTCTTCCAGACGCTGCTTGATGGAGGAACCGATGCTGCGGTAGTAGGCAGCCATCTCGCAGATCAGCATGGAGCCGATGACGGCGTCCTTATCGCGGACATAGGGGCCGGCCAGATAGCCGTAGCTCTCCTCGAAGC
>ERZ773216.4214-NODE-4214-length-10163-cov-4.587950_pt1 | contig 10163 bp, 8 predicted proteins | sample MGYA00511259_ERZ773216 | MGnify/ENA primary metagenome ERZ773216 (study PRJEB29015, sample SAMEA2737764) | human gut metagenome | biome: human gut; feature: human-associated habitat; material: faeces | place: China | collected 2012 ... | reverse complement strand
TTCGATGCCATTTGGGCATAAAGCAGGGCTGCCGCCCAGCAAAAAATATTTGCTAATGCGACAGCCCCATGGTAAAAAACACAGATCAGATCAATTATTTGATCACATGGATCCAGCCTTCCGGTGCCTCGATGTGGCCCATCTGGATGCCTGTTAATGTGTCGTAGAGTTTCTGGATCACCGGACCCATCTTCTCCATACCGCTCGGGAAGCAGATCTCGTTGCCGTGGTCTACGATCTTGCCGACCGGAGAGATAACAGCAGCAGTACCGCACAGACCGCACTCTGCGAAGTCTTTTACTTCTGAGAACGGAACCTTGCGCTCCTCTGTCTTTAAGCCGAGGTAATGCTCAGCAACGTAGAGGATGGAACGACGTGTGATGGACGGAAGGATGGAATCAGACTTCGGCGTTACGACTGTGCCGTCTTTTGTAACGAAGATGAAGTTTGCTCCGCCTGTCTCCTCAACGTATGTTCTTGTACCTGCATCAAGGTACATATTCTCATCGAAGCCCTGCTTGTGAGCGTCAACGATCGCATGTAAGCTCATTGCGTAGTTTAAACCAGCTTTTACATGACCGGTTCCGTGAGGTGCTGCACGGTCGAAGTCTGTGACACGGATCGTGATCGGCTTAGCGCCGCCTTTGAAGTACGGGCCAACCGGAGTACAGAAGGCACGGAACTGATACTCGGATGCCGGTTTTACGCCGATAACCGGGTTTGTACCGAACATGTACGGACGGATGTAGAGAGTAGCACCGGAGCCATACGGCGGAACGAAGTCAGCGTTTGCCTCAACAAGCTTTGTGACAGCCTCAACGAAGCGCTCCTTTGGGAACTGCGGCATCTCAAGTCTTGCTGCGGAGTTCATCATACGTTCTGCGTTTAAGTCCGGACGGAAGATCACGATGTGACCGTCTTCTGTTGTATATGCTTTTAAGCCCTCGAAGCATGTCTGAGCATACTGTAATACGCAGGCACACTCGCTTAATGTAATCGTATCGTCTGTGATGAGAGCGCCTTCATCCCAAGAACCATCTTTAAAATTGGATACATATCTGTAATCAGTTTTGATGTAACCGAATCCGATATTGGACCAGTCGATATCTTTCTTTGCCATTGGAAATTCCTCCATTCTGCCGTCTGACGGCATTGTATTTTTTGCCGCCGGGGTCGGGCGGTAATGTCTTTTTACTGCGGTACTGTTTCGATGTAATGAACAGTTACCGTGTTTTCTATTATAAATACTTAAGATTTATCCTGCAAGTTCTTTATGGCAAAAAGATGAAAAAAATATGGGAAAATGGAAGAAAAAATGCTACAATATAACTTTAAGGAATAAAGTGTATTCCGCAGATTTATTCAGCATGCCCGCAGAGGACGGATGTCTGCCATAAGAGTGAGTGACGGAGATGGAACCGGGCGGATATGTGGCCGGAAGTTTTTGGGGCGGACAGCCGGATACCGGCGATATGCGGAAAAGAAAAAAGCTGAGGAAAGGCAGAAATAACAATGGAACAAAAGAAAAACAGACTGCACTATGCCTGGTTCATCCTTGCGGGCTGCTGCATCCTGCAGGGGGCGACTCTGGGACTCATCAACAACTGTGCCGGTGTCTTTTATTCCCCGATCTGCAAAGAACTGGGGTTTGAGCTGGGAAAACTTACGCTGTACCGGATGCTCTACTGCATCAGTTCTGCTTTGGCGCTGCCGTTTGTGGCGAAGAGCTTTCGGAAACATGATGTGCGGATCGTGATCAGCATTGCGGCTGTCGTTTACGGAGTCTGTGCGGTCCTTATGGGTACCTTCCGGGAACTGTGGCAGTGGCATGTGACGGGCATCATTCAGGGAATTGCCTCGTCCTTCGTCTGCATGATCCCGGCGCCGATCATTCTTGGAAACTGGTTTAAGAAAAAGACCGGAACGGCGGTAGGAATTTCCGCGGCATTCTCCGGCCTCGTCGGTATGATCGGCAGCAGCTGTCTTGGAATGGCGATCCCGGCATTCGGATGGAGGATGAGCTATGTGGCGGTCGGAATCGTCAGTATCGCTCTTGTCCTCCCGATCTCCCTGTTCATTCTCCGCTACAAGCCGGAAGAGATGGGACTTCTGCCGTACGGGGCAGAGGATGTGGAGCAAAGGGCTGTATCAGGCACATCAGCGCCTGCATCCGCGGAAAACGGGACTCCGATAAAAGAATTGCTGCGTCAGCCGGAATTTTATATTGCCGTAGGTGCATACTGGACCAGTGTGTCGTGCGCGTACCTGAATTCCTTCCTGACGCCCTGTGGGATCGCAGCCGGCCTGACGCTGCAGGCGGCGGCCATGATGACGAGTATATCCCTTCTCGGAAACATGTCCAGCAAGCTGATCCTCGGAAAGGTCAGCGACAGCCTTGGGATCATAAAGACCTTCGAATTTTCCATTGCGCTGGCGTTCTTTGGTCATGTGCTGCTGTTCCTGGGCTCCCCGAAAACTGTGATGGCGGGTTCCCTGTTCTTCGGTGTGACATTGCCGCTTTCCTCGGTCATGATGCCATTATTCTGCAGGATCTTCTGGAAGGGCGAGACATACAGCACGGCGTACGCCTACTCCACCATGGTGGGAACGCTTCTCGGCGCCCCGTTCAACATGTGGTTTGGAACATTCTATGACATAACAGGGGATTACAGGCTGACCATCGGGGTGAGCGCTGCAATGCTTGTTATGTTAACCTTCCTCATCATGTTTGAGGGAACTCGTCTGAAACGGATGAAGTCTGGAACGTCTCCTTCGCAAGCTCGATGAAGGCATCCATCTCTCCGGTGTGCCATTTGTCCTTGTGGTAGAGGACCTGGCGGTATAATTCCATATGAAAATCCTTTACCGGCAGGATCGAGAGGATGCCGGATTCCACTTCATGCCTTACGGCAAACTCCGGGAGAAATGAGATCCCGGCGTTCTGCTTCAACATATTGATGATAAATTCGGTGTTGCCGATTTCAAGGAAAGGTTTGATCTCCTTCCCGAGAGATGCCAGGTACCGGTCGAGTACGAACCGGTAGCTGGCATTTTTTTCGGTCAGAAGGAATGGCTGACCGATGATCGCGGAGAGCTCCGAAGGCCCGTTCCCGGCGAAAGGATGGACGGAGGAGGCGACAAAGGAGATCGGTTCCGGTGCCTCCAGCACCTTGATGAAGCGTTTATCATCGATCGGCTGGTCGAGGAGATAGACGATATCGATCGAGTTCTTGTTCATGCGGTCAAGAAGGACGTCCGGGGAATCGAGGACAATGCTCACGGACACATTCGGGTATTGTTTATGGAATTCCTTTAAAAGTTCCGGGAAGATGGATTCGCAGATCGATTCGATCGTTCCGATCGTGAGGGAGCCGGTGAGCTCCGAAGTAGCGGCGACTGCGTTTTTTGCATCGGCGACGGTCCCGAGGATCGTGACCGCATAGTGATAGAAGATCTCTCCGTGGTGTGTCAGGACGGTCTTTTTTCCCAGCCGGTCGAAGAGGTGGATGCCGAGTTCCTCCTCGAGCTGTTTGATCTGGACGGTGACGGCGGCCTGGGAATAGCCGAGTGCCTCGGCGGCCTTGGAAAAGCTTTGTTTCTGGGCAATCTGTAAGAAGGTTCGGATCTCGCGAAGTTCCATAGTTTGTTCCTCCTTGGGAAAATAGATGGCGCTGCCGGAAATTCTCCTGCGGACAGGGATGGGATGGCTTGACAGTGCAGTTTTTGAATGTTGATTTATAAAAATTTGTAAACGATTTATTTAAAACGTTCAATTTTACTTTTAGTACTTCTTATGATACGCTAAGAATATAGAAATTGCAAGAAAATAGCAGGATAGAATGCGAATTTTCAGGATGTGAGACTCGGAGTCATGAATGGCGGGCGGAAAAAGTGATCCGATCGGCAGAAAAGAACGGAGAAAGGACGGATACAATGGAGAAAAGCGATATTAGATATCAGGCATATGTGAGTATTCTGGAAGAGGAGCTGAAGCCGGCGATGGGATGTACGGAGCCGATCGCCATCGCTTACTGCGCGGCAGTCGCGAGGGAAGTGCTCGGCGGACTCCCGGAGAAGGTGAAGGTAGGAGCCAGCGGCAGCATGATCAAGAACGTAAAATCCGTGATCGTCCCGAATACGGATCATTTAAAGGGAATTCCGGCGGCGGCGGCGGCAGGAATCGTTGCAGGTGATCCGAAAAAGGAACTTGAGGTCATAGCGTCTGTCACAAAAGAGCAGATCACGGCGATGAAGGAATTCCTTCAGACGACCCCGGTGGAAGTGGAGCACATTGATAACGGAATCACCTTTGATATCATTGTGACACTGACACGCGGAACAGATACCAGCATGGTCCGCATCGCGAATTATCACACGAATGTGGTACATATTGAAAAGAACGGAGAAGTCATCAGGGATACCCCGGTGAATGGTGAGGAGGAGGAAGGTCTTACGGACCGCTCACTGCTCGATATGGAGCATATCTGGGACTTTATCCACACAGTGGATGTGAATGATATCAGAGAGGTTCTGGAGCGCCAGAAAACCTACAATATGGCGATCGCCAGAGAGGGAATGCGTGGGAAGTATGGATCCAACATCGGTGCACTTCTTCTTGATATGAATGGAAATGATGTTCGTACACGGGCGAGAGCCATGGCGGCAGCCGGATCTGACGCACGAATGAACGGATGTGAGCTTCCGGTTATCATCAACTCCGGCAGTGGAAATCAGGGAATCACGGCTTCTGTTCCGGTCATCGTATACGCAACGGAGCTGGGAGTCGATGAGGATACCATGTACCGGGCGATGGCACTCTCAGATCTCACGACGATCCACCAGAAGACTCCGATCGGAAGACTTTCCGCCTACTGCGGCGCAGTCAGTGCGGGCGCGGGTTCCGGAGCGGGGATCGCGTATCTTTCCGGAGCGTCCTACGATGAGGTGGTCCACACCGTGATCAATGCGGTAGCCATTATCTCAGGTATGGTCTGTGATGGCGCGAAAGCGTCCTGCGCGGCAAAGATCGCGGAGGCAGTGGACGCGGGGATCATCGGCTACTATATGGCAAAGCGTGGTCAGAACTTTGATGACGGCGACGGAATCGTGACGGCCGGGATCGAGGCGACGATCCGCAACGTGGGACGTCTCGCAAAAGAGGGAATGAAGGAGACGAATGATGAGATCATCAGTATTATGATCGGGAGCTGAGGCCTGTCATCCCGTGCGAATTAAGATAAGCTGGAAAGCAAAAATCCATCGGCGAAGCCGATGGATTTTTGCTTGTAACTATGAAGGTGCTGAATAATTACGTATAAGGTTTTTTCTGCGGGAAATAACCTTAGTTTGATAAAGAATAACAAAGAAGTGGAAAGATATAGCAAAAAATGATACATTATATACAAGAAAAGTCACAAGAATGTGCGGCTTTCAGAAACTCTTTTCAGCAGCGATGCGCGGGAAGAGAGATAGAAAAATGAGGGAGGGAAGGACATGAGCTATGATATCAATCTGAAACATCTGGAATATTTCATCAAGGTGGCGAGACTTGGTTCCATCAACAAGGCGGCCCAGATGCTCTATGTTTCCCAATCCCATCTCGGAAAGATCATTCATGACCTGGAGGAGACCGTTGGAGCGCCGCTCTTAAACAGGAGCCGTCAGGGCGTGACGCTGACTCCCGAGGGAAATGAGTTTTTGGAGCGGTCGGTGCGGATCTTAAAGGAAATGGAAGGAATGCATCTGCGGCCATTAAAGGAGATGGAGAAGACAGAGCCCCTGGCGGTGTCCATGACAAAGTTTTCCCATGTGATGGAGAGCTTTATCACTATCGTGAGACGCTACCAGGATCAGCCGGAATTCACCCACCGCCTGTATGAGGGGCAGTTGGAGGATGTCATCGAGGATGTGGTCTCCGGTCGGGCCGACATCGGAATTTTCCATTTCGACAGTCAGAGACATGAGGAGATCCAGATGATGGCGGCGGCGAAAGGCCTTACATACCGGTTCCTCTCTTATGTGGAACCGCAGATCGTGATCTCAAAGGATCATCCACTCGTCCGGGAGAAGAAGCCGATGACGAGGGAGAATCTTGCGAATTACGGATTCATCCGCTATATGGGGCAGTATGATGATATTCGCTCCAATATCCTCGGACCAAATGAGGATGGGGGAAGTACGGGAAAGAAAAAGGAGATCTATGTGACGGGGCGTGCGACGCTCATGAATCTGATCTCGCAGACGGATTTTTACAGTATCGGAATCCATGATTTTGATAAGCAGCTTTCTGATTTCCGGGCAGTCTCGGTGCCGATCCCGGGCTGTGAGGTAAAGCTGGAATTCGGGTATGTGACGCTCGCGGATGTGCCGATCTCCGGGATCGGGGAGGAATTCCTGAAGGAAGTGAGAGAGCGTCTTGAGAGAGGTCAGGACGCTTAAAATAAGGGAAAGTTAAATGTGCCGGTGGCCTGGGCGCGGAGGAGCGTGAAACGCGACAGCAGGGGCATATGATGGAAAAGAAAGGGGTAAACAAAAGTGATGTTTGAGGATCTGATCAACGAGGCGCTGGAGGCAGGGCGCCCATATATCGAGAAGGGGGAGGTTGCAACCTACATCCCGGAGCTTGGAAGAGCGGACAAGAATAAGCTTGGAATCAGCATTTTCTGCCGGGATGGAAGCCGGTTCTCTTGCGGGGATACGAAGGACCGGTTCAGCATCCAGAGTATCTCGAAGGTTATCAGCCTTGCAGTAGCACTTGAGGTATGCGGATTTGACATGGTGTTTGAGAATGTGGGGATGGAGCCGTCGGGGGACGCGTTCAACTCTCTGATCAAGCTGGAGGGATCCAACAGTCATCCGTACAATCCGATGATCAATTCCGGTGCGATCGCTGTTGCAAGTTATATCGAGCCGAAGATTTCGTTTGAGGAGATGCTAAAGCTCGCGAGATGTTTCTGCCAGGATGAGGGGATCGTTCTGGATGAGAAAGTTTATCATTCGGAGATGTCGAATGTCGCGAGAAACCGCGCGATCGCTTATCTTCTCGAGAGCAAGGGAGTGATCAGGGGAAATGTGGAGGAAGCGCTGGATTTCTACGTAAAAATGTGCTCCTTAAGCGTCACAGCAGAGAGTCTTGCGAGTCTTGGACTTCTGTTAGCCAATGACGGTGTAGATCCGTCCGGAAAGCGGCTTTTGGATTCTGACACCGTGCGAGTCGTGAAGACGATCATGATGACCTGCGGTATGTACGACGGTTCCGGTGAATTTGCGGTCCGCGTGGGGATCCCGTCAAAGAGCGGCGTCGGCGGCGGTCTGCTCTCGGTTGTCGACGGGAAGATGGGGATCGGGATCTATGGACCGGCTCTGGATGAGAAGGGAAACAGCATTGCGGGGAGAAAGATCCTGCAGTTCCTTTCTTCGAAGATGGGACTTCATATTTTTGCAAAGAAGTAAATTGGGACAGGTACATTCTGCCTGAATGACAAGAAAAGGCTGGAAGCAGCGAAAGCTCTGATAGGGGAAAACGGGGCAGGCAAAAGCTTCCTTCTTTATAAAAAAGAAAGGTGAAGGAAGGGGGAGAAAGAATCCGGATGAGAAAATAAGACGTTACTTTTTATGGGGTAGGAATTTTCTGAACTGAAAATTCCGTACAATACAGTGGTGGAAGTTTCTGAAAGAAAACATTGTCAATATAAGAAACTTACAGTAAAATATCTGAGGTAAACAAAATGATGACGATTCATGCATCCGAAGGGAAGCTCTGGGGGAGGTTCCTGTAGATATGATGGCATTGAACCGTTACACAAAAAGAAAAAAGAGGGGTAACAACACATGTACGATTTGTATGGAAAACTGATCGGGAATCTCAGTAACTATCTTTACACATACATCCTGATCATTCTGCTCGTAGCAGGCGGAATCTACTTTACCGTCCGCACAAAATTTGTCCAGTTCCGTTATTTAAAGGAGTCTATCAAGGTTGTTCTCGCACCGAGCGAGGACGACAAGGCGATCTCATCGTTCCAGGCACTTATGGTTTCGACGGCATCCCGTGTTGGAACCGGAAATATCGCAGGCGTATCCACAGCGATCTGTCTCGGAGGTGTCGGATCTTTATTCTGGATGTGGCTCACAGCGCTTCTGGGTATGTCCACCGCTTTCGTGGAGGGAACTTTGGCTCAGATCTACAAGCGCCGTTCTGATGACGGCGGCTGCTACGGCGGTCCGTCCTACTACATCGATCAGGCAATCGGAAAACACTGGCTCGGAATCCTGTTTGCAGTGTTCATGATCCTGACCTACATGGTCGGATTTAACCTGGTTGCATCGTTTAATATCGCGGATGCGTTCCGTGTTATTCCTGGATATGTGGAGCATGAAAATCTTGCAAAGTGGATCATTGGCGGTGTGCTTGCAGTGTTATTCTTCGTCTGCATCAGCGGCGGTGGAAAACAGATCGCAGGAATCACGGAAAAGATTGTTCCGTTCATGGGATTCTTCTATATTGCCGTTGCACTGTTTGTGATCGTGACACATATCAACCTTCTTCCGGGTGTGTTTGCAGAGATCTTCCGCGGCGCTTTTGATGTGAAGGCGATTTTCGGAGGATTCACAGGATCTGCGGTTATGCTTGGAATCAAGAGAGGTCTCTTCTCCAATGAGGCCGGTGTCGGTGCTGCCGCATGTGCAGCAGGTTCCGCGGGCGTTTCCCATCCGGTAAAGCAGGGTCTCGTTCAGGTTCTTTCCGTATTCCTTGATACCTGCATGATCTGTACCGCAACTGCAATGCTGCTTCTCTGCTCCGGCGTTGAGCCACAGGCAGACATGGCCGGAATGGCTTATGTGCAGGCAGCCATGAACAGCACACTCGGTAAATTCGGTGTAATCTTTATCACCGTCTCCCTGTTCCTGTTCGCATTTACGACTTTACTCGGAAACTTCTACTATGCAGAGACAGGCCTTGCATATCTTTGCGGTATGACTCCGTCGAACGGAGCGAAGTGGGGAATGCGGATCATCGCAGCGATCGTTGTCTGCGTCGGTGCTACGATGAAGCTCGGCATCGTGTGGGATACCGCAGATGTCCTGATGGGCTTTATGGCACTCATCAACGTGCCGGTGATCTTCATCCTGTTAAAACCGGTTCTCCGCTGTCTGGATGATTACGGAAAACAGAAAAAGGCCGGAAAAGATCCGGTGTTTAAGGCAGAGCATATTGGACTCACAGAGAAGGTAGATTTCTGGAATTAGGTGATCGGGGCTGTCGCATCAGCAAATATTTTTGCTGGGCGGCAGCCCTTTTTTTTATTGTGCCTTTTCGGAAAAATGAGAAATTTACATCTTGTGCAGGAAAGCTTGAAAGGAAGGAGAAAAATTGCTATAAAGGGAGTATACGGAGAAATTGCTGATGTCAAAACAAATATCAGATGATATAAAGCAGTTTTCTTACTATTCTTGCAAGCTATCTCAACGATATGAGCAAGTATAATAACTTGAACGAAATCAAGAAAACCAGACTTGCCTATGACAACATTACCGTTCAGCTCTCAAAGAAGAATACACGTTTTCAATATAAGCTGATTAAAAAAGGCGGGCGGGCTTCTGAATTTAAAAATGCGATTGAATGGCTCTGTCTGTCTGGTATCGTGTCACAGGTTTATAAGGTAGCGCAAATCAAAAAACCTTTGGAAAACTATCGTGATATTGATGCTTTCAAGATTTATGTATCGGATTTGGGATTGCTTTGTGCCAAGAAAGACTTAGTGGCAAACGATATTCTCTATATGGTTGAGGAGCTAAATGACTTCAAGGGCGGTATGGCTGAAAACTATGTTAATGTACAGCTTTCCATAAACGGCTATAACGCCTACTATTGGGAGTCTGAGCGTGGAGCTGAGATAGACTTTATTATTCAGCGTGACGGTCAGCTCATTCCGATTGAAGTCAAGTCAGCAGACAATACCAGAGCAAAGAGCTTAAAGGTTTATATGGACACCTACAAGCCTGCCTATGCTATCAAGCTCTCTGCGAAAAACTTTGCATTTGAGGACAATAAAAAGATTGTTCCTCTCTATGCAGCATTTTGTATTTAAGATACGCAATGCTAACTAAACAGCAACGGATTTTGCCGATGCTTCGCATTCCAAATCGGCAAAATCTGTTAC
>ERZ773216.4204-NODE-4204-length-10209-cov-2.429584_pt1 | contig 10209 bp, 6 predicted proteins | sample MGYA00511259_ERZ773216 | MGnify/ENA primary metagenome ERZ773216 (study PRJEB29015, sample SAMEA2737764) | human gut metagenome | biome: human gut; feature: human-associated habitat; material: faeces | place: China | collected 2012 ... | reverse complement strand
TAAAATCAGAACCATCATTTACAGCTGGATTTCCTTGGAATTTTCCAGGTGACCATTCATTATAGATTTTACGATCTGCATTTAAGTTATCAAATGAATGTTGTTCTCTGCCATCTGTAGGTTTACTATTACGTAATACATAATAGAAAAAGCTTGCATTGATATTGTAAATTGTATCATGGCCTTTATTAATGAATGTTTGTAAATTTGCAATACTTGAATTCCATGACATTTGTGACCAGAAATCAATTCCAATATAGTCATGCATTTTTATTTTTTGTGCACCTTCATAAGAATTTTCACCATAATAAACACCATCATTCCAAATTCTTGGTGTAAATCCACGATTATGTACATATTCTGCTAAATCATTGATATATCCAGCAATTACATCTTTCCAAATATATCCTTGACCATATTTTTTAACTGCATATGAATTTAATACACTCTTATATTTTGTAGTAAATGGTGCACGGTCAAACTCCATATACTCATCGCCACCAATATGGAAATCAGTACATCCTTCAAATAGATCCATATATTCATCATATAAACTACGAATATATGCAATAGCTTCAGGATTAGTAACATCTAAACCAGATTTATAATGATTTCCACTAGTATTAACTTGCCCATATTCTGGATGAGCTTTTAAAATTTGATCAACATGACCTGGACTATCAAATGATGGAATAACATTAATACCATATTTTTTAGCTTCTGCTAATATTTCTCTCACTTCTGTCTTTGTTAAATATTGATCAGAAACGATAGATGGATCTGTTTCACATTCAATTCTAAATCCCATATTTTCAGAAAAATGAATTTGAAGAGCATTCATTTTCATATATGACATTTCTCTAATTTGACGAATAAACCAATCTTTAGAAATATATTTTCTAGCACAATCGACATGTACTCTGCGTTCTGCAACATTTGGATAATCTACGATTTCACCGTAAACTAATCCATCGTTAGTAATAATCAAATTTTGGATTGTTCTTAATCCGTGCATAATAGCATTTTCACTAGCACCAGTTAAACGAACTCCATTTTCTCCAATAGTGATTTTATATGCTTCTTTACTATTAGAGCTACTAGTAATTGAACTTGTTTGATCAATATCAATCAAAATATCTCCATAACTCACATCTTTTTCTTGAGCATAAACCATTGCTAACGGAGATGAAATAATTTCTTTTTCAACAAATTCTGAATTTACTAATTTTACCACTTCTTGTAATCTTGCATTTTCGATATTAGTTTGATTTGCTAAAACAGCTAATCGACTATCGTTAGTCATTTTCCAAACTTTATGGCTACTATCTGCTTTGTAAGATTGAAGAATAGGATTTGTTAATGCTTGTAATTGTTGATCTGTAAGGTTTGAAATACTGTCGCTAGATGTTGTTGCAACATTGCCTTTAGCTAAAACTGCCTGAAAACCGACTGCTTGACAAATAATAGCAACTACCAAAAGTGCCGGTAAAACTACTTTAAGAAACTTATTCTTCGATACTTTTCCTTTCATTTTCTACTCACTTTAAATTAATAAATTAATACATATACTAGTTTTTATTAATGATGTAAATTAGGTATATAAAACCAAAAACCTTATCTAAAACTTTAATTTATGCTAATTATTATCAATTGTTTTATCAATAATAGAATATTAGTAAATTATTATAATAGAATAGTAATTCTGCTATATTTGTGAATGCCTATTTAAGCGAGTCATAAAACTATAAATAATACCCCTTAACATCACCATTAATCATTCACCAGTATTTTACGTATTATTTAAGTACTAATTTAACCCCTTTCCTAATTTTCTTTTTAAACTGCGAACATCCGTTTAAGCGCTTACATTTCTCGCTAAAAAAAGTGGTTAGGTTTAAATAAAATGACCGTATTTTTTTATAAAAACCTAACATCACATTCACTTCTATAAGAATCATATCATGATATAAATATATATTCAATAATATTTAACATATTATCCCGCTTTTTGTGATTTTTTTAACAATTAATAAAAAACATAACAAACTACTACAATTACAAAAAATTTTTTATCCATTAATAAACGCTTAAAAACTGTATTCATCCCAAAAATCCAGTTATCAATACAACTATAAAAGCCAAAAAAGTGAGATGAAACTGAACTCACCCCACTATATTTACTCGCTATTCTATCTTTTAAATCCTTTCTTAAATGATTCAAAGATAGATTCTTTTTTACTTAATTTTTGTAATTGTTCATACAATGATTTTTCTTTACTAGAAAGTTTTGTAGGAATTTTAACTTCAACCTTAACCATTTGATCTCCGTATCCGTTTCCTCTTAAATCTTTGACCCCTTTACCTTTTAATCTTAAAGTTGTTCCAGATTGTGTTCCTGAAGGAATTTTAACTTTCACGTCACCTTGTACTGTTGGTACATCTACCTCACATCCTAAAGTTGCATCAACTGAACTAATAGGAATTGTAACATAAATATTACGTCCTTCACGAATAAAGTGTGTATTGTTTCTTACACGGATTTCTACAAATAAGTCACCATTAGATCCACCATTAGATCCTCTTCCACCTTTACCAGCAACGCGTAATTGTTGACCATCATTGATACCAGCTGGAATATCTAATTGAACAGTAACTGTTTTAGTAATATATCCTTTACCATGACAGTCAGGACATTTAACTTTAATTTCTTTACCAGTACCATTACAATGTGGACATGTTGTTTGTGTTACAAATGTACCAAATGGAGATTGTTGTTGTTTAGAAACAGTTCCTGTACCATTACAATGCGAACATGTTTGTACATCGTTTGGTGTTTTTGCACCACTACCATGACAATGTGGACATTCTGCATCATAAGTTACTTTAATATCTTTTTTAACACCATTGATTGCATCCATGAAATCAATTTCTAGACGCATTAAATGATCATCACCACGACGTGGTCCATTTTGTCTTTGACGACGACTTCCCCCGCCACCAAAGAATGATCCAAAAATATCTCCTAAATCGACATCTTCAAAACCAAATCCACCAAAGCCACCGGCTCCAGCACCATCTGCACCTTGTTCAAAGGCTGCATGTCCATAACGATCATAAGCCGCTCTTTTATTATCATCAGATAAAACTTCGTAAGCTTCTTGAACTTCTTTAAATTTTTCTTCTGCATCAGGTTCTTTACAGATATCGGGATGATATTGTTTTGCTTTTTTACGGTATGCACGTTTTATTTCATCAGCGTTTGCTGTTTTTGAAATCCCTAAGACTTCATAAAAATCTCTTTTACTTGCCATAAAATCATCCTTTCTATAATACTTTTAAAAAACCAAGGAAGAACCTTGGTTTTTTAAGTGATTAGTTCTTTTCTTCGAAATCAGCATCAACAACATTATCATCATTGTTATTTGATGTTGTTTGTCCAGCACCACCATTAGGGTTTGCTTGTTGTTGTTGATAAGCATATGATGCCATTTGTTGAGCCATTTGTTCTAATTCTGACATTTTAGCTTCAAGAGTAGCCATATCATTGTTATCTAAAGCAGTTTTTAATTCAGTTTTTAATTGTTCTGCTTGTTGTTTTTGATTAGCATCAATCTTATCACCTTGTTCAGCTAAAGCTTTATCAATTTCATTGATCATTTGTTCAGCTTTATTTCTTGTTTCGATATCTTTACGTTTCTTTTCATCTTCAGCTTTATTAGCTTCAGCTTCTTTTACCATACGATCGATTTCTTCATCAGATAATCCTGTAGAGTTTTGAATAACGATTGATTGTTCTTTTTGAGTTTTTAAATCTTTAGCTTTAACATTTACGATACCGTTAACGTCAATTGAGAAAGTAACTTCGATTTGAGGTACTCCTCTTGGAGCTGGTTCGATACCATCTAATTTGAATAAACCTAATTGTTTATTATCTCTAGCCATTGATCTTTCACCTTGTAATACGTTGATATCAACAGCTGGTTGATTATCAGCAGCAGTAGAGAATACTTGTGATTTAGTAGTTGGAATTGTTGTATTTCTTTCAATCAATACTGTCATAACTCCACCCATTGTTTCGATACCTAATGAAAGTGGTGTAACATCTAATAATAAGACATCTTTAACGTCACCAGCGATAACTCCACCTTGGATAGCAGCACCCATAGATACAACTTCATCTGGGTTTACTGATTTGTTAGGTTCTTTTCCAAGTAAACGTTTAACAGATTCTTGAACAGCAGGGATACGAGTAGATCCACCAACTAATAATACTTGATCAATTTCACTTGGTTGCATTCCAGCATCACTTAATGCTTGTCTAACTGGTCCTTCAGTAGCTACAACTAAGTCTCTTGTAATTTCATCAAATTTAGCTCTTGTTAATGATAATTCTAAGTGTAATGGTCCAGCAGCACCAGCTGAGATGAATGGTAATGAAATTTGAGTTTGCATTACACCAGATAAGTCTTTTTTAGCTTTTTCTGCAGCTTCTTTAATACGTTGCATTGCCATTTTATCGTTAGATAAATCAATACCATTTTCTTTCTTGAATTCATCTACGATGTAGTCCATGATTTTCTTGTCGAAATCATCCCCACCTAATTTATTGTTACCAGCAGTAGCTAATACTTCAAATGTACCATCAGCTAAGTCTAAGATAGATACGTCGAAAGTACCACCACCTAAGTCATAAACTAATACTTTTTGTTCTTGGTCTAATTTATCAAGACCGAATGCTAATGCTGCAGCAGTTGGTTCGTTGATGATACGTTCAACATCTAAACCAGCGATTTTACCAGCATCTTTTGTTGCTTGTCTTTGAGCATCATTGAAATATGCAGGTACAGTGATAACTGCTTTTGTTACTGTTTCACCTAAATAAGCTTCAGCAGTTGCTTTTAAGTTTTGTAAGATCATTGCTGAAATTTCTTGTGGTGTATAAGATTTACCATTTACATTTTCTTTATGATCAGTACCCATATAACGTTTAACTGACATTACTGTATCAGGGTTTGTTACTGCTTGTCTTTTTGCAGCTTCCCCAACAATAATTTCACCATTTTTAAAAGATACAACTGAAGGTGTTGTACGATTTCCTTCTGGGTTTGCAATTACTTTTACTTCATTGTTTTCTAACACACTTACACATGAGTTTGTAGTTCCTAAGTCAATACCAATAATTTTTGCCATAATATAAATCCTCCTATTTTATTCACTTACTTTTACTAAAGATGCACGAATAACGCGATCTTTTAACATATAACCTTTTTGTAACTCTTCAACAACCATACCAGGTTTAAAGTTTTCATCACTTACAGTCATTACTGCTTGGTGGAAGTTAGGATCAAATTCTTTACCTTCAGCTTCAATCACTTTAACTCCTTGGTTTTCTAATAATGTCATGATTTGTTTATAAATCATTTCATATCCTTTTAAGAAGTTTGCCACTTCTTCACTTGGATTTTCAATTGCTAATGATCTTTCAAAGTTATCAACGATTGGTAACATTTGTTCAATAAAACCTTGCATCATGAACTTTAAGTTATTTGCATGTTCATTTTGCATACGTCTTTTAATGTTTTCCATATCCGCAAACACTTTATAATAATCATTTTTCCATTTATCAACTTCACCTTGAAGAATTTTAATTTGATCTTCTTGATCAACTTTTTCCTCTTCAACAACTTCAGCCTCAGCTTCTTTGTTTTCTTCAACTTCTTCAGTTACTTCTTTTTCAACTTTAGTTTCCTCAGCCAATTTGTTCACCTCTATTTCTCATCTTGTTTATCTTCTAAACAAGCCTTTTCAATATTTTCAGATATATACTCTACTAATGCCACTACTTTTTCATAAGGCATTCTTGTTGGACCAATTACCGAAATAGAACCTTTTGATGTTTCCCCTGTTTTAAATGAAGCAGAGATTACTGAAACATCATTCATTTTTCCTAGAGGTGTTTCATTTCCAATATTGATTTGAATACCATCCTCACTCGATAACGGTAGAGTTTTCCACACTTTTGAATTTTCAAAAGCACTTACAAGTTTTCTTAATTTATCCACATCATTAAATTCTGGTTGATAGAGAATATTTTCTTTTCCAGAAAAATAAACACTATTTGAAGCAAATTTAACGAATGCTTCCAAAAACGCATTAAATAATTCTTCATGTTGCTTCACTTGCGTTGTAAGAATTGGTCGAACATCTCGTTCTAAACGAAATGCCACTTCACTGATAGGTGTTCCTATCAATAATTCATTCATCACATTAACACAACTTAATAAATCTTCCATTTCTACATCACTTGAAAATTGGAAAACTTTATTTTCAACATGACCTTGACTTGTAATGATAATTGCTGTTACACGTCCATCATCCAAAGGAACAACAGAGATGCGTTGCAACATATCATCTGAAGCATTTCCTAATGCAACACTTGTAAGATGAGTTAATTCACTCAACATGTTACAACTTTCATGCACCATCTCATTTAAATTTCGACGATGCTTATTAATAATTGTAGCAACTTGATTTTTTGTTCCTTCATCCAAATCAACTTTTCCTAAGTTATGAACATAGAAACGATATCCTTCTTTGGAAGGTACTCTTCCTGAAGAAATATGTGTTTTTTCTAGATAACCATAATTTTCTAGAAAGTTCATTTCATTACGAATCGTTGCACTTGAATACGGTAGTTGATATTTTACCATCAACGCCTTGGATCCAACCGGTTCAGCATTTTCGATAAATTCTTCAACTATACCTTTGAATATCAGCATTTGTCTTGCTGTTAACATCAAGTTCACCACCTTTAGCACTCCTATTTCTCTTGTGCTAAATACATTATACATTTTATTTTAGCACTGTCAACAACTTGGTGCTAAAAAAATAAAAAAATAGCATTCCTGCTATTTCATAAAATCAATTAATTCTTCCTTTGACATATATCCAATATTTCTTTTAACTTCCTCACCATTTTTAAATAAAATAACGGTCGGAATAGTCATAACACCATACCTTCTAGCAATATCATTTTCCTTATCAACATCAACCTTAACAAAATTAATATTACTTTCCTTAGAAACCTCTTCAAATACTGGGCCAAACATTTTACAAGGACCACACCACGGGGCCCAAAAGTCAATTACTACAGGTTTACCCTCTGCAAGGATCTCCTTATAGTTGCTGTCTGTAATTTCTAAAGCCATTGCGTTATTGATTAATTATTTAATGTTTAATGATTACTGTCAAAATCTTTATGGAAGCAAAGATACTAATTTATCCGGAATTCCAGTTCCGGACGATCATTTAAATAAGAGATTAACTCACGTCCTACGGAAAGTTTCACCGGACGGGAAATCATATCTACCACTGTCTTACTATCAGGATCACTCACTTTGAAATAAAGTTCCGTCGTTCCGGGATTCCCTTTCATTAGCGCCGCAAGCTCTGTAACCAAAGCCTGGTTCAGCACGGAAAGCGGTATCAGAATGGTAATTTTGGAAATCAACTTCTCCTTTACATCCGGCAACAATTCCATAGAGGTAATTTTTACTTCCAATTCATCCTGCCGCCACTGTTTAGGCTGGCAACGCGCTTTTATAAAGAGGAAAGTACGTTCACCCAGATACCCCTGGTAGGTCACCCAATCATTACCAAAGAAAGGAAGTTCCGCCGAACCGGAATAGTCTTCAATCTTGGCTATGCCGTAAGGATTACCATTCTTACTGATGCCCCTGCGTACAGAAGTAACAATTCCTCCCATCGTTATTTCACGTCCGGCAAGTGCCGCTTTGTCTTCCAGTTCAGCCATACGCGTATTGCAAACATGTTGCAACACAACCGAATATTCATCCAGCGGATGAGCGGAAAGATAGATACCCACCAGATCACGTTCCCTGTTCAGACGATCCAGATCACTCCAGCGTTCAGCTTCAGGAATTTCGGGAGTAGCTATGTCAACTACATTCTCACCACCGAACAAGGAATTGGCGGCAGCTGCCTGATCTGCCTGATAACGGTTACCATATCGTACCAAAGTTTCCATGAAAACTTCATTCTTAGAGTTCACGGCAAAATATTGCTCGCGTTTCAATTCCGGGAACTCATCGAAACCTCCTGCCAAAGCCAGACATTCCAGATTCTTCTTATTACAAGCTGTCAGATTGACGCGTTGCACAAAGTCGAATATACCTTTGAAAGGACCATTCTTCTCACGTTCTTCCATGATATTCAGCACGGCACCTTCGCCCACACCTTTCACTGCACCAAGACCAAAACGAATATTTCCTTCCGGGTTAACAGTGAACTTCAGATTACTCTCATTCACATCCGGACCAAGAACTTTGATACCCATAGCCTTACATTCGTCCATCAGCTTAGTGATATCGGTAATGTTCGACAAACTTCGACTCATTACGGCTGCCATATACTCGGCAGGGGAATTAGCTTTCAGATAGGCCGTCTGATAAGCTACCCATGAATAGCAAGTAGCATGAGACTTGTTAAAAGCATAGGATGCAAACTTTTCCCAGTCTCCCCAAATCTTTTCAAGTACTTTCGGATCATGTCCATTCTTACGTCCGCCTTCAACGAACTTAGGTTTCATGTGATCCAGTTTGTCACGTAGCTTTTTACCCATCGCTTTACGCAAGGCATCGGACTCACCACGAGTGAAGTCAGCCAACAGACGGGACAAAAGCATCACCTGTTCCTGATATACCGTAATACCATACGTATCCTTCAGGTATTTCTCCATGACAGGAATATCGTACTCAATCGGTTTCCGCCCATGCTTACGGTCGATAAAGTCCGGAATGTAATCCATAGGTCCCGGACGATAGAGAGCATTCATTGCAATCAAGTCTTCAAAAGTAGAAGGTTGCAACTCACGCAGATATTTCTGCATACCGGCAGACTCAAACTGGAATGTACCAATCGTACGCCCATCACTATATAGTTTATAAGTAGCAGGATCGTCAATAGGCACTTTATCTATATTCAACTCCAGCTTGCGGTGCAGGCGAATATTCTCTACAGCTTCCTTGATGATTGACAATGTTTTCAATCCCAGAAAGTCCATCTTAATCAAGCCTGTATCTTCAATTACCGAACCTTCATATTGAGTAACGAGCATCTTTTCACCCGTTTCTTTATCATCAGCCGTACTAACAGGCACCCAGTCGGTAATGTCGTCACGACAAATAATCGTACCACAGGCATGCACACCCGTACCGCGTACGTTACCTTCCAACATTTTAGCATATTTCAGCGTATCACGCACCAAAGGATCGGGAGAAGCCTCAGCCGCCTGCAATTCAGGAACATAATCAATAGCATTCCGCAGGTTCAGCTTTTTATCAGGTATCTTATCGGGAACCAATTTGGCCAAACGGTCAGATTCCGACAGAGGAAGTTTCTGCACACGGGCCACGTCCTTGATAGCAAGTTTGGTAGCCATCGTACCATATGTGATAATATGCGCCACTTTTTCCTGACCGTACTTTTGTGTCACCCAGCGAAGCACTTCACCACGTCCGTCATCATCAAAGTCGATATCGATATCAGGCAAGGAGATACGGTCGGGATTCAAGAAACGCTCAAACAGCAAGTCATATTTAATGGGGTCGATTTTTGTAATCTGCAAGCAATACGCTACGAACCGGCTGCCGAACCACGTCCCGGACCTACCGAGACACCCATATTACGCCCGGCAGCAATGAAGTCCTGTACAATAAGGAAGTACCCTGGGAAACCCATCGTCTTCATAATGTAAAGTTCAAACGTCAATCGTTCCATTACTTCTTCGGACAGAGGATCACCATAGAATATTTTAGCACCGTCAAAAGTAAGTTTGGCAAGGTAGTCCGCTTCTAATTTTATACGATATAACTTTTCATATCCGCCCAAGCGTTTGATTTTAGCCTTGGCAGCCTCATCACTTAATACTACATTACCATTTTCGTCCTGAGTGAACTCATCAAACAAATCCTTCTCAGTATATTTTTGCCGATACCCTTCTTCTGTTCCGAAATCTTCAGGAATAGCAAAAGTCGGCATGATAGGCGCATGATCGATTGAATAATATTCTACTTTATTTAGGATTTCCAGCGTATTGGACAAAGCCTCGGGAATGTCTGCAAATAATTCATTCATTTCAGCTTTTGTCTTCATCCACTCTTGTTTGGTATAAAGCATGCGTTTAGAGAT
>ERZ773216.4194-NODE-4194-length-10242-cov-7.436929_pt1 | contig 10242 bp, 6 predicted proteins | sample MGYA00511259_ERZ773216 | MGnify/ENA primary metagenome ERZ773216 (study PRJEB29015, sample SAMEA2737764) | human gut metagenome | biome: human gut; feature: human-associated habitat; material: faeces | place: China | collected 2012 ... | reverse complement strand
TGTAAACAAGCCATCGGATTTATCTTTCCGATTCACTATTCAGAACAAATTAACTTCGTTAATTTGTGCCTTGATAAATCAAGGCATCGGATTTATCTTTCCGATTCACTATTAAAAGCTATATATAAAATTTACACTCTATTCCTTTATAACCTCCATTCTACCACAAATCAATACGAAATTCAAATATATTTTAAAAAAACATTATACATTATTTGTATATCTTTATAATTCAAAATCCACTTGTTCGGCCATTTCATTTAATTTCATTTTTAGCCCAACAGGTATAAATTTTCTACTTTTTCTATAAATTTCTCCAATAACAGAAATAAACTGTCTAGGATAGTCAATGACAGCTTGAAGGTCCTCTATTTGATTATCTGTCAAATAGTTGTTTTTGCTATATGCCCCCAAAATATCCTCAATATTTAGATAGTTAAGTCCTTTATTATGGGCATAAAAAGCATTTTTGCGTTTATACCTGTTTATAAAAAATGCCAAATCCCAAAGAGGCGAGCCAACTGTCATATAATCCCAATCAATAATAGAAATTCTGCCATAGTTAAATAGAATATTACCCTCTTTTAATCTATTGTGTATAAAGGATTTTTCAAGGGTACTTTTTTGTAATCTTTCAACAGCCTTTTCAGCCTTGCTATAATACTTGTCATAGACTTTCAGTACAGTCATATCCCAATCTTTTAAAGTCTTTGTATTGGATATTGCTTTTCTACACTTTGCCATAGTAGTAAGCCCCTTTTCCATTTCATCTAAGGGATGAGGCTTTAAAATAGATGCGGCTATTACCATTGGTTGGCTGTCTATTCGGCTCAAGGCATACTGCATACTACCTATGGTTTCAATAGCTTTTACAACTTGAGCATTATTAAGGAAGTCCAGTTCGTTGGCTCCCTTAAAAGGCGAAAGGATATACACATCACTATCTCTCTCTACATAAGGTAATCCACTTTTTGCCGGTAAATATCTGTCAAAAGCCCTAAAACCTTTTGTCCATAATTGTTCCTTTAATCTGTAAATTTCCATTATTCTGTTGGTATTGACCCTTGCCTTGCAAATGCTGTAAGTGCCCTTGTCAGTATGAACAATATAAAAATATTTGCAACGCACTATATTCTTAGGGCATATTCCAAAATCATAGACAGCAGAATATATTTCGGGATACATATTGTCACTTCCTTAAATAATATTTATCCCTTAATATTATGACAAATACAATAAAAAAAGAACCTATCAAATGATAGGCTCTCTAAATTAGTCTAAATTTATATCTGTAGCATCGCCACTAAGCATCTTGTCAGCTTCCTCTACTGTAATTGGCACAACAGAGAATGGGTGTGTAATACTTGCAGTCTTTGTTTCGCCGTCCCACTTAATACCAACAAATTCTACACTTTCGATAGCTCTTAAAGGCAACATAAATCTGCCCTCAATAATCTGCTGAGGTACTTCTGTTTCTATTTTCTTATCATTGTATGTAAAATAGTTTTCTCCTGCTGTAAACTTTAAAACATCACTATCCTTTTTGAGAGTTGCAGTTTTTGTTTCAGCATCATATTCAGCAGTATATCCCATTTTTTCAAACACACCACGAACAGGTACAAGGGTTCTATTATCTACAATAACACCCTTTTGTTCTACTGGAGTTTTATCCACAACAACATTTACCTCTGTTGCTGCAAAAGCATTTACACTAAGAGCCATAACAGCCATAAAAACAGTTAATAACTTTTTCATATTATACCTCCTAATTTATCTTTCCGATTCAATATTAATATAAGAAAAGAGCCTAAATAAATTAGGCTCTTTATTAAAGTTTCATCAAAATTCAATTTATTAGAATTCGATAGATGTATACTTGTTTGTAGTGTTGAACTTAGTAAGGTTTACACCTGCACTTGTAGAAACTACATTTTCGCTATCAAAGGAAGCGATTTTAATTTCTGGTTTTTCGTACTTTTTCATTATCAATCTACCTCCTTATATTATTTAGCTATTGTACCATCAACTGTAGTGTAGCTAGTTACTGTACCGTCCATAGTAAGGTTGATTGAACCAATCTTCTTGTCAGTAGAAGTAGTTGCACCAGCTTCATCAGCAGTAGTAGTTGCATAAATATCAACATCAATAGCATTAGTTGCACCAGTTGCAGAGTTAACTCTTACTGGGAATTCATAAGTTGTAGTACCATCAGCATGTACACAAGCTGTAATATCCTGCTTAGTAGAACCTACCTGAGCATATAAGCCCTGTACCCAGTTACCTGCTGGAAGTGCATCAGCATCAAGAACAACCTTGAAAGCACCCTGAGTAGCGTTAAGCTTTGCTGGGTCAGCCTTAAGAGCATGGTCTTCCATGTTACCATCAATATCACTGAAAGAAATAACTTCACTAGATGAACCAGTAAGTGCTGTATTTAATTCATCAGCAGTAACATCCTTTGTTACTGAACAAACGATATATGCTTCTGGATCGTCAGTAGTGCTAATAGTTAATGCATTAGCCCAAACGGCTCTTACACATCTAACGCCATCCTTAACATAGTTAGGATTAATTGTCCAAGAACCTGGATATGTCTTCTTACGACCAGCCTTGTAAATATTCTTTACAACAACATCTGTACCGTCATCTTCAGTAATGATTTCACCTAAACTTTCAAGATTAGCATACTGGTCATCTGAAAGGTCAGTATCAGCATAACCGATACTTAAAACATCTGTAAAGTTTACATCAAATGTAAGTGAATCAATACCACCTGTTGATGAAAATACATCTACAGGAATAGCGAGAACATCACCAGCTGTTAAAGTATCTGTAACTTCTTCGCCTGTTGCTAAATTAATAGGTGTGCGAACTGCAAAGCCATTATCTGCTGCTGAAACAACAGATGAGCAAGTTGCTACTGTAGCAGCTGCCAAGCACACACTTAAAACTCTCTTTAATTTCATACTTCTATATCTCCTCTACAAATAAACAATTATTACTCTTCTACTGGGAATGTAGAAATAAGACCGGCTACATACTTAGCAATTAAAGTTGCATCCTTTGCCTCTATACTACCATTACCATCTACATCAGCTGCCTTTATCTGAGTGTCTGTAAAAGTAGTTAAACCGGCTACATACTTAGAAACTAAAGTTACATCCTTCGCTTCAATTGCACCATTAGCATCTACATCACCGTAAACAACCTTTGTAGCTGTATCAACAGTTACAGTACCAGAAGCAGCTTCGATTGTACTTTTATCAGCTAAAGCTGAATCAGAATTAGCTACCTGAGCAACAGCAACTTTTACATCAGTAGAACCAGTAGCATTTGCATTAACTGTAAAGTCTACAGTTGCAAGTGTACTTGCTTCAGTTACATTAACAGGTGAAGCTGCAGCCCAACCTATAAGAACTTCATCATTGCCTGTTTCATTATCTTTTAAATCAGCTGTAAGCACGCCACTATTAAAGCTGTCACCAACAGTTGCATAAGTGTTGTCGCCTACTTCGTCAGTTCCCTTTACCACTGGTGTGAGCACAGATGAATCATAGCTAATAGCTATAGCATAGGCGTTCACATCTGTAGATGTTTCTCCAGCACTTGGAGCAACAGTAATAGGTACTGATACTACATTACCTGCTGTAGCATTTTCACTACCTGCTGTAAATGTAGCGGCATTAGCACAAACACAAGAGCCAATAACCATAGTAGAAGCTAATACAGAGCATAATAAACTTCTGAATTTCATAATTAACCTCCTTCTTTTATAATAGAAACATTTTCCTCACCTTTAGAAAAAATTTCCTTTATAAAAGTATACCCTTTTCTTATTAAAATTGCAAGGGTTTATACAATTTTTTTGTGAATATTTTGTGTATTCATTTATTCTTGCTATAAACCCTCGCCCAAATCAACTAATTTTGCTATAAAATCTTATTACTTAACAGTAACCTTGTATAATAATGAGTTATAATCTGGAGTTACTGTAATTGTACCCTTGCCAGTTGCAACAAGTTCGAAAGCTGTTGTTGCAGTCTTTCTGCCACCAAGGTTAGCATCTGCTGGAGTAATATCTGTTACAGTACCACTTTCGTCAGTAAATGTAGCCTTAATTACACCCTTGTTTGCTGCGTTGTTGTTACCAGCGATGAATACGCTTGCTGTTAAAGCATCAGCAACATCAATAGTAATTGAACTATCAGCTGCTACATTTACAGTCTTTGTAAATACAGTACCATTAGCACTTTCTGCTGCGAAAGCTGTGTAACTACTGCTGTTTGTTGCAGTTGTAAGCTTACCACCATTTAACCAAGTTGGTACGCTATCGTTTTCAGCTGACCAGCTGTCACCACTTACAGCAAATGCCTTGTCAGCTGGTGCTGTAGTAGTAGTTTCTGTTGTATCGTCAGCCTTTGTAGTTGTTGTAACTGTTGTAGCCTCTGTTGAAGTTTCAGTAGCTGTTGTTGTTTCTGTTGTTGCATCAGCTTTCTGGTCTGCTAATGCTACATCAGTACCAATTAAGTAGAAGTTGATACCACTCTTACCTGATACTAAGTAGTATGTACCTGCACTTGGAATTGCAATTGTATACTTAGCTAATGTTGTACCAGATACTGTTACTGTACCTACTGTTGCACCACTTGCATCAAGTAAGTTTACTGGTCTATCTTCCTTGTTACTACCACTCATTGCATAGAAGATTACATTACCTGCACCAGTTGTTGTGAATGAGATTGCTCTCTTATCAACTGCACCAGTACCGTTTGTCTTTAATCTCTGAGTAAATTCATAACCATCTAAGCTCTTGCTGTTTGCTTCAATTGTTAACTTGTTTGTTGCATCTGCAATAAGCTTGAACTGACCACTTACTGTGTTAGCTGTAATATCGCCAGCTGTTAAATCACTTGCATTAATTGTTGCTACAATGTCGCCTGCTGGAGTTACTGTTGTTGTTTCTGTAGTAGCTTCAGTAGTAGTTGTTGTTGTAGCTTCTGTTGTTGTAGTAGCCTTTGTTGTTGTTTCTGTAGTAGTTTCTGTTGTTGTAGTTACTGTAGTCTTTGTTGTTGCTTCTGCAGAAATCTGTTCAAGAGTACCTGTTACTGTAATTGTACCAATGTTTACAGAAGAATTAAGACCACCGTTTGTAGATTTATCACTTGAATCAACATTTACACCCTTAATTGTGTAAGTACCTGCTACAAGTGAAGTAGCACTTAAATTGTTCTTAGCACCATTCTTATTTTGAACATTTAAAGTTGCAACTGTATCTCCATTTGAGTTAACAATCGCTACCTGTCTAGCATATGCACCTGAAGAAATAGCATTTGTTAATGCAACTGTACCATCAGAAGTAAGTTTGAACTGAACTGTCTTAGAACCACTAATCTGAACTGAACCACTTGCATTCTTAACGCCAGTCTTTGCAAGGAACATATTTTCTGTACCAACATTTGTGTCTGCTGTAAGAGCAGTGCCAGAAGTAGCATTAATATCAGTACCTGTCAATGTATAAGTCTTAGTTTCAGGTGTAGATGGCTTAGAAGTGTTACCCTTGTGGTTTAATACCCAAGTAGCATCAAGTGCATTGATTACACCGTCGCCATTTGCATCTGCTGCAGCTTCATCATAGAATGTTTCGTCCTTGATACCCTGAATAAACTTCAAGATAAGGGCTGCATCCTTTTCATTAATCTTACCGTCTTTGTTTACATCACCCTTAGCAGAGTAATCAACAGTAGTTGCTTCTGTAGTAGAATCTGTTTCAGTAGTAGTTGTTTCTGTTGAAGTTTCAACTGAACCACCGTTTGCTGTAACTGTTACTGTACCATTAGAAGTAGTGTAGTTTGCAACTGCAAGGTTAGCACCCTTTAATGTATTTACAGTAATTGCAACAGGAGTTGCACCTTCCTTGTTTGCTGTAAATGTTACTTTTACAAGAACTGTACCGTCTGCGTTAATTTTATCAGCAGGGTTGATACCAGCAATTCTTACTGAACCGTCAGTAATGTTGCTGTTAATTGTAGCCATACTGTCATTGATTATGTCGCCGTTTTCAACCTTAGTAGCTGTAAGAGCAGCTGCATCATAAGTTAATGTAATGTTGAAGTCTGCTAAATCAGTCATACCTGTCAACTTAACAGGAACTGTAACAGCAGAACCATTCTTAACCATTGCATTGCCAACAACAACATTTACACCATCAACTGGAGCAGCTGTTGTAGCTTCTGTTGTTTCCTTAGTTGTAGCTTCTGTATCCTTTGTAGTTGTTTCCTTAGTTGTAGCTTCTGTAGTTGTTTCAGTTGTTGTAGTAACTGTTGTGTCGCCACCATCAACTGCATAGCTCATTACATAAACATAAACATTAGTTGTACCCTTTGTAATAGTATGAGTACCAGCTGTTAAATCAAATACATTAAGACCATCAACTACATCTTGTTCTTCGCCATCAATCTTGATAGTTCTTGAACCAGCTGCACTTAATACTAACTTTAATGCACCATCTGCTGGGGCATTAACTGTAATGTTAGTAGATGATTCCATCTTAATACCACCATTATAAGTTACACCGTTATAAGTATACTTATTTGTTGTATCGTTACCAGCAATACTAAAGATGTTAGAATTTACAGCAGCAACATCGTTACCACTTGCATCTACACCATCATCATGCCATACATAACCATCATCAACAACAGGTGCTGATGTAGTAGTTTCTGTAGTACCATCATCACCAGTATTAGCCTTTGTTGTAGTTTCTGTTGTAGCTTCTGTTACTGTAGGAGCATTAGGGTCGTAAGCAACAACCTTTAAGTCATCAAGGTAACCGTCTTTCTGAGTGTTACCAGACTTAATTACATAAACACCTGCTGGAATGTTAGAAACAGTAGCTGTCTTACCACCAGCAACAGCAAGTTTAAGTTCGCCATAAGCATCGTAAAGTTCGATACCGTAAGCACTTGATGCACCAGCTGTAATAGTTACATTTGCACCAGTATTTACCTTAAAGATAACACCGTTATCTCTAATCTTCATATTTGTTGCTGTGTTAGAAATCTTAGCAATAGGAGTAACTAAAGCACCACCCATATTGTACTTTGTATTAGCAGTTAAGCTAGTATCGCTAATCTTCTTTGCCCAGTAATTTGCATTAGTTGGGTCTGTGCAATTTAATTCATATGGAAGAGTTAAAGCATTTGGATTTTCAGATACAATAGGCTCTGGAGTAGGTTCCATATTGATTTCAGATGCAGTCTTCATAACACCTGCAAGGTTAAGACAGTCAGCCTTAGCCTGAATAGGAGAAGTAGCTGTATATTCATACATATCGCTACCACTTTCAAAACCTGCATAAGGATTGCCACTGCTGTCGCTTACCTTATCAGTCTTATTTGTAACCTGCTGTGCAGCATTTGTACCGTTACAACCTGCAAAGCTATCATTATAAGACTTAACAGTTGCAGAACCTTCCTTTGCTGAGTCTACAGGGTTCTTACAAGCACCGAAGTAGTTACCTTCAGAGAAAATGTAAGCATGAGCTCTTGGAGAAATAGCATAAGAAGTAGCACCGTCAAAGTATGTATTGTAAATGTGGATGTTAGACTGTCTTGATAATGGCTGTCTTGATTCAACCTTTTCGTACCAGTTGTGATGAAGTGAAGCATCATACTGAATACTAGAACTTGAAGAACCAATAAGGTTTGTCTTATGGTTGTTTATATAATGGTTATAAGCCATTGTGTAACCATAACCACGCTTCCAGTCACAAGAACCATCACCTTCTGCCTTATCTGATTCGGCAGGGTTCTTACAAAAACCTTGATGGAATGTATTGTTGTGTACCCAACTAAACTTAATTGGTGTACAAGAACTGTTTAACCATTCCTTAGACTGTGGAGATGAAGAAAGTGAAGCTGTACCTTCAAGACCAATAGCATCTTCAGGAGTGTTTGTGAAGTTAAGGTTTCTAAATTCAAAGCCCTGACTTACAAAACCAGTCTGGCTGATAATCTGAACACCCCAACCATCAAATGTTGCGTCAGTACCAATACCTTCAAATGTTACGTTTGAAGACTTGTATACTCTAATCATCATACCGTTATCGCCCTTAGTACCACCGTTTGTAGTAGTATTGTAGCCAGTAAGACCTTTGATGTTTTCAGCTGGTGGGTTGTTGCTTGTGTTAGAGTCACCACCTCTGATAGTACCTACAAATCTAATATCAAGAGGAATACCTTCTTCTCTTAACTGCTTTACAATATCAATCTTTCCACCACCAGTTACACCGTTGGCATCTTCTGACTTGTAGTTAAGGATATTACCAATACCTGCAGGATAGCTATCACCTGTATAACCAGGAAGCTGAACTGTATTCTTGTTTTCTTCTGTTACATAAACAACGATTGCATTAGACTTTAATGTACCGTCATCATTGTATGCACCAATACCAGTTACGCCCTCTTTATGAGCATCATAGTGAGCATAACCACTTCTATCATATTCATATACCTTAATGTTATCCTTAGTGATATTACCACTCTTTGTAGTAACAGTTAAGTTATATGTACCTGCCTTTAAACCAGGAATATCCACTCTTACGTTTGAACCGTCCTGTCTTACAAGGTAAGTTAAATCATCGCCAGTAAGTGAACCACTTGCTGTACCACTATAGCTAACGCCTGTAACATCGCTCTTGTTACCAGACCATTCAGCATAAAGTGTTTCAAACCAACCACCTGCAGTACTAAATGATGTAGCTGCAAAAGTGTTTATAGGCATAGCAGTAAAGCTAGTTGCAAGCATAGTTGCTGCAAGTACGCTACTGATAGCTTTCTTAAAACATTTTATCATGTTTTTGTTTCCTCCCTTTAAATTTAGAAGTATCTCCCCTGCCATAGGCAGGAGAGGAAAAAGTTTCACGACCTATGTCGAATTATAAAGACTTGATTAAACCATTTAAGAACTGGCTAATCTTGTAAGCATCGTCAACATCAACAGTCTTGTCACCTGTTACATCGGCGTTTGTAGCATTTGTTACAGCTGAAATCTTGCCAACTGCAAAATCCATAATCATTGTAACATCAGCTGCGTCAACCTTACCACTATCATTAGCATCACCCTTGATTACTTTAGGTGTACTACCGTTTGGAGTGTATGCAATGTAGAAGATGTAGTTTGAACCACTACCCTTAGTGATTGAGTAAGACTGAGAACCGTCTAAGCTAATAGTTGCCACACCATCAGAACCTATTGTAATTGCCTTATCGTTTAATTCAATAATACCACTATACTGAGGGTTAGTAACAATTGTTAATGTACCAGCAACACCATCTGGGTCGAAGTTAACAGCTGTCTTAGATTCCATCTTTAATGCCTTAGTAAGTGTTAAGCCATTGTAAGATGCTGTACCATAACTAGATGTTAATGTACCAGTAATAGTATAGAATGAACTGCTAGTACCATTTAATGTAAAGTTATGAATCTGAGCACCTTCAACTGGAGCAGTTGTTGTACCCTCTGTTGAAGATTCTTGGCTATTAGTTGTAGTTTCTGTTGAACCGTCTTTGTTTGTAGTTGCTTCTGTTGTAGCACTTGTAGTAGGTTCTGTAGCACCACTACCATTACCACCAATAGACTGAATAGAAGTCTTGTAATTTACAACAGCTGTCTTGAGTGCTGTAATTACAGAGTAGTTTGCGTCTTCAGTAGCATTATCAAAAGCCCACTTGAAGTCACCACCGTTTACACGACCAGCATAAGTTGTAACCTTTGCAGGTACATCATCCGGAGCATCTACATCAGCATCTGATACATTGATACCAAAGTTAGCATCTGTATCGAAGTTGTTATATGTTGTGCCACCCTTTTCAGTTGTTTCGCTTGAAGGAACTGTAGCAGTTCTGCTTGTTACTTCGTAAGCATCATAACCTGTTGAAGCTGGGCTGTTCTGAGTATAGTAGCTGAATACTCTGTTTTCGTTTACCATCTTGTTGTTGTATGCCTTAATGATACCACCGTTTTCACCAGAGAATGTACCCTGACCTAAGGCATCAGAACCCTGACCAGAACTCATCATTGGCTTAGAAACATTTCTAAAGTAGTTCGCTTCAACGAAAGCAGAAGCACCCATTGTTACACCAACACCGTACTTTGCACTACCATCAAAGTAGTTGTTGTAAATATGAACAGACATTGTTCTAATTCTTGGATGTCTTGAATCAGAGTGGTCGAACCAGTTGT
>ERZ773216.4189-NODE-4189-length-10256-cov-4.414861_pt1 | contig 10256 bp, 9 predicted proteins | sample MGYA00511259_ERZ773216 | MGnify/ENA primary metagenome ERZ773216 (study PRJEB29015, sample SAMEA2737764) | human gut metagenome | biome: human gut; feature: human-associated habitat; material: faeces | place: China | collected 2012 ... | reverse complement strand
CGGGATCCAGCTGGATGCCATGTTTGTGGACGAAGGATTCGGTTCTCTTGACGAGGATGCGCTGGACCAGGCGGTAAAGGCACTGGGAAATCTTGCGGACGGAAAAAAACTTGTCGGTATCATTTCTCATGTTGCGGAGCTGAAAGACAGGATTGAAAAAAAGATCGTGATAACAAAAAAACGCGGTCAGGAAGGCGTGGGAAGCAGTGTCAGAATATTGGACGGCGTGATCTGAAAACGTGCGTGACAGCAGATCCGGCAGGAAGAGAGCTATTCCAGCCAATGTCCGTCGCAGTCGGAAGAAGTGTCAGCCAAATATGTGGAGAAAAGGAACCGGAAAAAAAGAAGCATCTACATCGTAGATACGGTGATCTAAAATGCAGATGCGCGGTAATTCAATTGCCGATATAGTTCACGGGATCCTGATCGGCGAACGGGTAAATTCGTTTTTTTGTACCTTTCCTGATTTTAGCTCCCGCACCATCCGGCAGATCTCAGATGCGGTCAGATTTTTTTCAAAAAGCGGATAGACTTCCGGGGAGAGAATCTTTTTGGCATCAGCGGTCTTGACGATGACAGGGATATCGCAATGCTTTTTTAATTCCGATAAAAGTGCTGCGGATGTTTTTCGGAATCCCAGGATCCGGACCCATGGAGCGTAATCGCAGGCAGCAAATCCCCTTTGGTCTTTGTCTGTGATATCCAGCATGAGATTCATAAGAGCGCGGCTGACCTTCGCGTAAGTATACTGCCGGTTTTTCCTGGCTGCGGTCAGTGCATCGGTCCGGAGAAATTCCAGACGGTTTTTATAGAGCTTTGCGGCGAGGTCCTCCGGCATACCGGAAATGCTCTGAATTTTTTCCGGAGTGGAAGTCAGGATCTTCTGTTCTATCAGGAGAGAAAAATCATCCGGAAATAATGGAACCTCGGATTCGGCCTGCAGACTTTCAAAGTGGGAATCCGGGAGAACAGCTGAGAGAAAATCCGGATCCTGCGCAGAGATCGCCTTTCGGATCGCTGTTGCAGAAGCGAAAGAGCCGTCCCGCCCTTCGGAGTGATACCCGGGATCGGAGCGTTTCAGGGTCCAGGGTTCGACCGCGGAAGAAAATTCCTTTAATGCCTTCAGGTACTCAACCGCAAGGATATCGTTGGGCGATACAGGAACAGAATCTTTTCTGGCAAGAGCCAGTGCCTGTGGGTAGGTAAGGCCGCTTCGGAGACTTTTACGGATCAGATCCGACTGTTCTTCCGTCTCTGTGCCGGCCTGGTCTGCCAGTTCCTGCAATTTTTTGATTTCCCCTGCTTCACTGCCGAAGGAGAGCACATCGATGATCCCCATATGATGAAACAAAGAGATTCCGCAGCGCGCGAAATCCTGGGCAGCGCTCAGACTTCCGAAAACGGGCATTTCGACAACGAGGTCAGCGCCGGAGAGAAGCGCGGAGCGAGTCCGGAGAAACTTGCTGTAGATTGCCGGGGCCCCGCGCTGTACGAAGTCACCGCTCATGACGACCGCGATGAAATCGGCTCCGGTCCGGCGTCTTGTCTCTTCAATCTGATATTTATGGCCATTGTGGAATGGATTGTATTCTGAAATGATGGCAGCTGTTTTCATAGTAGATCTCCTCAACTTGTGCAGATCATTTGCCTGCATTCGTTATCTAATATCATAGTCGAAACAAAATCTTAATGCAATATTTATTGTTCTCAAAGAAAAAATGTGATATACTGCGACTAAGCAGCGTGTGAAAGACTGATTGTTCCAGGATGATAAGAATATTCAAAAATATCAGAAGGAATTCAGAGCGGCTGCCTTAGTGTTACAGTTATATCTTTGCGGCGCATACCGCAATCTTCGAAATAAGACGCAGAAAGGATGGATGCTATATGAAACTGATCTACGCAATTATCCGGTATGACAACGAGGACGATGTGACGACATCACTCACAAAACACAAATTCAGTGTGACCCGTCTTTCCACGACCGGCGGATTCCTGAAAAAAGGGAATACGACTCTGATGATCGTGACGGAAGAAGCGCGGGTTGATGAAGCGATCGATATTATTAAAAAGGAGTGCGGCCACCACCAGAAGATCACGATCAATATGCCGTATGTATCCGGTTCCTCCATGGTCCACTGCGCAACAATGCCGATGTCGGTCGATGTCGGCGGTGCGACGATCTTTGTTGTAGATGTTGAGCGGTATGAGAAGATCTGACCGAAAAATGATACTGACAGAGACTGCTGCAGCAATGTGAACAATAAATATGACTGCGGTCCTGCAGAGAAAAGATAAAAGATACAAACAGCTCCGGCAATCAGTATTCCTGGTCGACCGGAGCTGTTTGCTTACGCGAACAACGAGCCAAAGTCCGTGCTTGCGCGAGACCTTGGCGACTGTCGCGATAACAAGGGGAAACTCGCGAAGTGTGTTTTTACTTGTCGCCTTTCCTACGTAAGAAGGTGAAATCTATAAAATTTCGCAGCGTACTCAGATCACGTAGTCATCGCCTGGCTGTCCGTTCTGTATGAGGTCGGCGATCGTGATGCCATCCAGATATTCATTGATGACTTTATCAAGTCCCTGCCAGAGCGGGAGTGTCTTGCAGCTTCCCATCCGCGGGCAGTCGGCGCTTCCGGCTTCCAGGCATGCGACCGGTGCCATGGAGTTTTCCGTGAGGCGTAAGATACTTCCGACGGTATACTGCTCCGGTGCTTTTGTGAGACGGTAACCACCGCCTTTTCCGCGGACACCTTCTAAGAGTTTCGCTTTTACGAGGACTTTAATGATCCCCTCGAGATATTTTTCAGAAATTTCCTGTCTTGCCGCCGTATCCTTTAACGGGATATAGCCATCCGTCTGATGCTCTGCAAGATCGATCAGAACGCGGAGCGCGTAGCGGCCCTTTGTTGAAACCATCATAATTATTATCCTCCGGTGTTACATATTTATCTCAGTCAGATAAGACTCTCCGGTCCGATCTCCGACTGAGATAAACGCTGCGCGAGCATGTACAGCAATTCCGAAAAGAATTTGTTAGCTTACGCTGATCGGAATTACGCGCCAGGTCTCACGAGCGTTCGATTTGAATTTAGATGCTGCAAGAGATGCAAATTTGTTTTGTTCGTTCGAAAACGGGGTGATACTGTGCCTGCATATAAATTCATCTGTTACATTATTCCTATTATAATACAAGGTTTAAGGGGAAAACAAGAGAAGAATGAAAAAAATTATATATTGACAAACGGCTGGAGAAGGAATATAATCCCATTAACATATACGAAAGGTAGGTAATAACTTATGGCAAATATCTACACATCTGCGGATCAGCTGATCGGAAAGACCCCGCTTTTAGAGCTTACACATATTGAAAAATCAGAAGGATTGAACGCAAAGATCCTTGCAAAGCTGGAATATTTCAATCCGGCCGGATCGGTCAAGGACCGTATTGCGAAGGCGATGATCGATGATGCGGAGGCAAAGGGAATCTTAAAGACAGGTTCCACAATTATCGAGCCGACTTCCGGAAATACAGGAATCGGTCTTGCGTCGGTTGCGGCAGCGCGCGGCTACCGGATCATTATCGTAATGCCGGAGACGATGAGCGTTGAGAGACGCCAGTTGATGAAAGCTTACGGCGCAGAGCTTGTCCTGACGGAAGGCGCAAAGGGCATGAAGGGAGCGATCGCGAAAGCAGAAGAACTCGCAAAAGAGATCCCTGGAAGCTTTATCCCTGGACAGTTCGTAAATCCGGCAAACCCGGATATCCATGAGAAGACAACAGGACCGGAGATCTGGGAAGATACCGACGGAAAGGTTGATATTTTCGTTGCAGGTGTCGGCACCGGCGGAACCATCACCGGAACCGGAAGATATTTAAAGAAGCAGAATCCGGACGTGAAGGTCGTTGCGGTGGAACCGGCAAGCTCCCCGGTACTGAGCCAGGGCAAGGCAGGATCCCACAAGATCCAGGGAATCGGAGCCGGATTTGTTCCGGATGTTCTTGACACAAAGATCTACGATGAGGTTATCGCAGTCGAGAATGACGATGCATTTGCAGCAGGAAAGTTAGTCGGAAAGAAAGAAGGCATCCTTGTCGGGATTTCTTCCGGAGCGTCGATCTGGGCTGCCCTTGAGCTTGCAAAGAGACCGGAAAATTCGGGAAAGACGATCGTGGCGCTGCTTCCAGATACCGGTGACAGATACCTGTCCACACCGTTATTTGCAGACTAGTACGTTAAAAAATTGTATCATGGATGAAGAAAAGACTGCAGGATCATGCGAAAAGGCGCGCGATCCCGCAGTTTTTTGCGTTGCCATGCATCTGTAAAGAGTTACCGGCGGCAGGTTCTGCAGGTGACTGAAAATAAGGAGAGATACTTTGGCACATGCCAGGCGGATATCGCTAAGAAGGTTGTGACAGGTTGAAGGCCGGAGACAGTGGGGGAGGCCGGAATGTCGTATCTGTGGAACCACCAAGCTTCTTGTTTTCATGAATATGAAAACAAGAAGATGTAATGGCTGAACTGTAACGAAAAACAAAATAGGAATAATTACTATTATTGACTTTTGAAACGAGATGTGATAGAATACAGACATGAGGAAAACAACGGATGACTGTTGAAAAAAAGTACGGATAAACAGAAGAAAAGAAAGGCAGACTGAATACGGGAATGCCGAAAATAAAAATCAAGATCTGAAAGGAGACCAGTCTTATGAGCAAATACGCAGGAACAAAAACAGAGAAAAATCTTGAGGCCGCTTTCGCCGGAGAATCCCAGGCAAGAAACAAATATACCTACTTTGCATCCGTAGCAAAGAAAGAGGGATATGAGCAGATCTCCGCATTATTCTTAAAGACTGCTGACAACGAGAAAGAACACGCAAAAATGTGGTTCAAGGAATTAGAAGGGATTGGCGATACCGCAGCAAACCTTGCGGCAGCAGCAGACGGCGAAAACTACGAGTGGACCGATATGTATGATGAGTTCGCAAAGACCGCTGATGAGGAAGGTTTCCATGCACTGGCAGCAAAATTCCGTATGGTCGGCGAGATCGAGAAACATCACGAAGAGCGTTATCGTGCTCTCCTGAAAAATGTAGAGACAGCTTCCGTATTCGAGAAGAGCGAAGTAAAGGTATGGGAGTGCCGCAACTGCGGACATATCGTGATCGGAACAAAAGCACCGCAGGTATGTCCGGTCTGCAATCACCCGCAGAGTTATTTTGAGGTTCACGCAGAGAACTATTAAAAGTACGGACCAGTTGAAAATAAAAGCCGAAAAAAAGTGGCCTTCATCCCAGAATCGGATGAAGACCATTTTTTATCGTTGGGGAATGCCCATGGGATTTTTGCCTTCAAGTCAATGTCATCTTACGGTCAGCGCAGTAAATGCGCAGACTTGCTGAATAGTTACATCATTTTTATAACTTTATTTCTGATAAGCAGCCCGCTCTCCGCCGATATATTTAAGTCTCGTTCTCGCACAGACCACATGGGCGGAGCCGATGGACTGGATCTTCGTGCGGACTGGAACGGCAACATGGCGAAGGTGCATGCCGATCAGGGTATCGCCGATATCGATCCCGGCGTGTGCCTGAATGTATTCCACGGCGCACGGAGATTCAAAACCGTTCCATGCGGCGGTGGAGAAGGAACCGCCTGCCTTTAACTGCGGTTTTACATTCACCATCTCAAGGCCATATTTCTCAGCACATTCTTCCTCGACGATCAGAGCGCGGTTTAAGTGCTCACAGCACTGGGCGGCGAGGTAGAGGCCGTGTTTCTTTGTCACATGGGAAAGGGCGGTGAAGACAGCCTGTCCGACTTCGCTGCTGGAGTAGCAGCCGATCGCGTGGGCAGCGATCTCACTGGATGAGCAGCCCACCACCAGGATCTGCCCCGGTTTCATTGCGGCGGTATTGATCAGCTCCTCGGCGATCGCTTTTGTCTGTTCATAAATTAAGTCAAGGTCCACATCGACGGATGTGGCGATATCGGTTGCGCTCATAGTATTTCCTTCTTTTTGCAGAATGCCCGGAGATTGAAAATACTCCGGGCGGTATATGGTTTCATGGTTAAATGGATCCGGCGGTGCATGCCGCTGTCATGAGGAACGTGTGAACTGGAGTTTACTCGAAATGATATTTGTCGAGCAGCTCATGTTTCATATCCCAAAGAGGCTTGGAGAGATCCACATGGACCTCATGCGGGTTTACGAGACGTTTTGTCTCATCCCACAAGGTATTCAGTTCCTCTTTACAGTACTTCTGGATGTCCATGACCTTCGGGGAGTGGTAAATACACTCGCCGTCCTTAAATACCTGGACCGGAAGTTCCCGCATCGTGTAGGTTCCCGGAGCGAGAAGTGTCTTTTTCCAGGTCGCGATCGGGTCAAAGAGCAACAGCGGCTCGTCCTCGTTGAAGGTCTCACCGACGAGGCAGATAATGTCTGCGATGACCTTGTGGCTGTCCTTTCCGTAGATACGGTAGGTTGTCTTATTGCCCGGGTTTGTGATCTTCTCCTCGTTCTCGGAAAGCTTGATCTTCGGGATAAAGGTTCCGGTCTTCTTATCCATGATCGCCGCGAGCTTATAGACGCCGCCGAAGGACGGGCAGTCCTTGGAGGTGATCAGGTTTGTTCCGACACCCCAGGAGTTGATGGTCGCACCCTGGTTCTTTAGGCTTGTGATCAGATTCTCATCAAGATCGTTGGAGGCGGAGATCACAGCATCCGTGAAGCCCTCTGCATCCAGCATCTTTTTTGCTTCCTTGGAGAGGTAGGCGAGGTCGCCGCTGTCCATACGGATCCCGTAGAAGGTAAGCGGGATTCCGGCTTCGCGCATCTCCTTGAATACCTGGATCGCATGCGGGATACCGGAATTTAAGGTATCGTAAGTATCAACGAGAAGAATGCAGGCGGTCGGGTAGAGCTTTGCGTAAGTGCGGAACGCGGTGAGCTCATCCGGGAAGCTCATGATCCAGCTGTGGGCATGGGTTCCCTTTACCGGGACATCGAACATCTGGCCGCAGAGAACGTTGGAGGTTCCGATACATCCGGCGATCATAGCGGCTCTCGCACCATAGATCCCGGCATCCGGTCCCTGTGCACGTCTTAATCCGAACTCCATGACTCCGTCCCCGCGGGCTGCATGAACGATCCGGGAAGTCTTTGTTGCGATCAGGCTCTGATGGTTGATGATGTTTAAGATCGCGGTCTCAACGAGCTGGGCCTGCATGATCGGGGCGATGACTTTTACGAGAGGCTCTCTCGGGAACACAACGGTTCCTTCCGGGATTGCGTAGATATCACCCGTGAATTTGAAGTCTGCCAGATATTCCAGGAAATCTTCCCCAAAAAGTCCTGTGGTGCGGAGATAATCGATATCTTCCTTATCAAAATGTAAATTTTCAATGTATTCGACAACCTGCTCTAAGCCGGCCGCGATGGCAAATCCGTTTCCGTCCGGATTTGTGCGGTAGAATGCGTCGAAGATGACGGTTTCATTTGCATCCTTTGCATGAAAGTAACCCTGCATCATGGTCAACTCGTAGAGATCTGTAAGCAGCGTCAGGTTTCGTTCGCTCATAATGTTTCTCCTTAAATTTCTCCGCGGTAAGTGTCAGCGGAATATTAAATGAAGCAGTCCGGCGCGTATAAAAATGCCGGACGATAACGACAGCTTAAGTGCGGTTCACCCCGAAAGAACCGGGCGGCTGTCAAACGTGTTGTGGTTGATTATATCAGTTCTTGTGCGAAAAGGCAAATTGTGTGTTAAAAAAGTAACGAACACTTCAAAAGAACGTAAAATGTGCCTAAAAAGTTAAGAAAGAAAACAGGAAGACGGCATCAATGTGGAAAGATTTCGCAACTCCAGAGGGATTCCCTTGACTTTTAAATACCTTATTATTATAATTATTTTGATTGTGGGAGCACGTAGTGCGAAACAATCCGGTATCAAAGGGGGCAAAAGACCTTTTGACCCCAACATCATTATTTTGTCTGAATGTAAAAAAGACGTAACCATGAACAGATTCGATAGCTGCATTCAGACGATCCATAGAAAAAAGCCATGACGGAGACAGTAGGTTCACAAGCAGAAAGCCAAAGCGAGCCGGGGACGATGGAAGCCCGGTGCTTTTTCGTGAAAGGAAGATCACTCCCGAGCTGGAAGCCGAACCCCGGGAATAAATGTTCTCCGGACAGTAAGTGTACCCGGTACTTTCTGCCGTTAACGGAAACTCATATGTCAGTATGCAGCAATAGGTGGTTAAAAGCGTTATTTTCGCCCTGTTCTCATTGGAACAGGGCTTTTTTATTTCTTTATTACCAACCGACGGCACCGGAAAGGCGCCGGGCGGACCTGACATACGACACACAAAAACACGAAGAGCGCGGCAGGGGACCGTCTGCGGAGAGTGCAGAGGGAAGCCGAGGCAACGAGAAAGCCCCGCGCGAAAAAAAGAATTGGAGGAAATGTGTCATGTACGAGAAAGTATCAACAGACCTGAACTTTGTGGACAGGGAAAAACAGGTTGAGAAATTCTGGAAAGATGAAAAGATCTTTGAAAAGAGTATCGACAGCCGCAGAAAAGGAACCCCATACGTATTCTATGACGGACCGCCTACCGCAAACGGCAAGCCGCATATCGGACACGTACTTACCCGTGTTATCAAGGATATGATCCCGAGATACCGCACCATGAAGGGCTATATGGTTCCGCGTAAGGCCGGCTGGGATACCCACGGACTTCCGGTAGAGCTTGAGGTCGAGAAGCTTCTTGGTCTCGACGGAAAAGAGCAGATCGAGCAGTACGGTGTTGAGCCGTTCATCGAGAAATGTAAAGAGAGCGTCTGGAAATACAAAGGAATGTGGGAGGATTTCTCCAGCACCGTTGGTTTCTGGGCTGATATGGATAATCCGTATGTTACTTACCATGATGACTACATCGAGTCCGAGTGGTGGGCATTAAAGCAGATCTGGGACAAAGGACTCCTCTACAAGGGATTCAAGATCGTTCCGTACTGCCCGCGCTGCGGAACACCGCTTTCCAGCCATGAGGTTGCCCAGGGATATAAGGATGTAAAAGAGAAATCTGCGATCGCCCGCTTCAAAGTAAAAGGCGAGGACGCATACTTCCTTGCATGGACAACGACTCCGTGGACTCTTCCGAGCAACGTGGCACTCTGCGTAAACCCGAAAGAGACATACGCAAAAGTAAAGGCCGCAGACGGCTATACCTACTACATGGCGGAAGCTCTTCTTGACACTGTTCTCGGGAAGCTTGCTGACAAGGAGAACGGAACTCCTGCTTACGAGATCCTCGAGACTTACACAGGTAAGGACCTTGAGTACAAGGAGTACGAGCCGTTATTCGACTGCGCAGTTGAGATCTGTGAGAAACAGCACAAGAAAGCATACTTCGTGACATGCGCAGATTATGTTACCCTGACAGACGGTACCGGCGTGGTACACATTGCACCGGCTTTTGGTGAGGACGATGCCCAGGTAGGCCGTCGTTATGATCTCCCGTTTGTACAGCTTGTAGATGCAAAGGGCGACATGACAAAGGAAACTCCGTATGCAGGCGTATTCGTGAAGAAAGCGGATCCGATGGTCTTAAAAGACTTAAAGGAAAAAGGTCTGTTATTCGAGGCACCGGCATTCGAGCACAGCTACCCGTTCTGCTGGCGCTGTGACACACCGCTTATCTACTATGCGAGAGAGTCCTGGTTCATCAAGATGACAGCGGTGAAGGATGACCTGATCCGCAACAACAATAAGATCAACTGGATTCCGGAATCCATCGGTAAAGGACGCTTCGGCGACTGGCTGGAGAACGTTCAGGACTGGGGAATCTCCAGAAACCGTTACTGGGGCACACCTCTTCCGGTATGGCAGTGTGAGTGCGGAAAGATGCACTGCATCGGCAGCCGTGAAGAATTAAAGAAGATGAGCCCGAACTATCAGGATGTTGTTAAGAAATACAGCAAGGAGATGGACGGAGACAAGGGGGAGGTTGAGCTTCACCGTCCGTTTATCGATGATGTAGTGATCACCTGCCCGGACTGTGGAAAAGAAATGCACCGTGTACCGGAGGTTATTGACTGCTGGTTCGACTCCGGCGCAATGCCGTTCGCGCAGCACCACTATCCGTTCGAGAACCAGGAGCTTTTCCACAAACAGTTCCCGGCACAGTTCATCTCCGAGGCTGTTGACCAGACAAGAGGATGGTTCTACTCCCTCCTTGC
>ERZ773216.4186-NODE-4186-length-10268-cov-3.756389_pt1 | contig 10268 bp, 6 predicted proteins | sample MGYA00511259_ERZ773216 | MGnify/ENA primary metagenome ERZ773216 (study PRJEB29015, sample SAMEA2737764) | human gut metagenome | biome: human gut; feature: human-associated habitat; material: faeces | place: China | collected 2012 ... | reverse complement strand
CGGTCAGCGGGAAGAAGTCGTAGTTCTCCTTCGGGCTGGAACCGGCGGTGGTGGTGGACAGAATCATGGAATCGTCGTCGAGGTAGGCGGCCACGGCGCCATCGGCCTGCTGGGCGAGGCGGCCGGTCTCGAAGCGCAGCGTGCGCTTGCCAAACGATCCATTGTCGATTACGGCCTCAACGGCCTTGATTTCGGGACCCTCCATGGGGTTCCTCCTTCTTTAATTTTCTAATTATTCCTACATACTGTGCTGCGGTTTGGCGACTCGCTTGAACCGCAACTGTCCTCTTCAGCGGACGTCACATACCTTGTTTCGACTGGCCCCATGGCCGTCGTTCCTCGTGTCAACCCCTTCATTCGGGTTCTCCTGTCGGCCTCACCTGCTGGCCTATCCTCTAACCCTCTTGCCGTTGTTGCCGTTGGCTGGCGATATGTAAAACGCCCGAGCACCATCCTAGGTACTCGGGCGGAAGTCTTCAATTATCGACGCAGACCCAGACGCTCGATGAGGGAACGGTAACGCTCGATGTCAACGCGCTTGAGGTAGTCAAGCAGGCGACGACGGTCACCGATCATCAGCTGCATACCACGACGGGAGTGGTGGTCGTGCTTGTGCTCCTTGAGGTGCTCGGTCAGGTCGGCGATACGCTTGGACAGCAGAGCCACCTGGACCTCCGGAGAGCCGGTGTCACCTTCATGGGTCGCGTACTTAGCGATGATTTCCTGCTTTTCTTCAGCCGTCAGTGCCACGGCATCCTCCTTATATTGCTGCGCGGTGCTACCGGCCCGATGCCGGCGCGCTCTCTATCCGCGGGCGAAATACGCCAAGGGTCAATTATACAGGAGCACCAGACACCACGAATCAGACCAACGTCAGCAGGCCGCCAAACATCACAACAAGCAAAGCAATCGTCTCAATCACAAAAAATAAGATAAACGACGCCCAACTGCGCGTCAGCACATTCAACGGCGACTCTTTTTTAATCGTCACCAACAATCCCACCCACAGCACCGCGAAAACGGCAACGCCAATACCAACTGGAATAATGCCAAGATTCGCCGCATTCGCCAATGCCGACGACTCTCCGTACACCACATATGTCGCATACCAAAAATCAATTTTCAGAATGCACAGGCCGGCAATGAGTTGCTCCGCCGCCAAGCCAATCACAAAAACCGCGCCCCACAAGCGCCGATGGGCGTCAACAACCAGCAGACCAAGGCCGGAAACGGCAATCAGCGTCACCGTCCAGGCAACAAACGCGGCGCCGCGCGGCTCAAGCGCGCTCAAATTATCAAGCAGCCACTGCGTATCGTTCACCGCAATCGCACGCCCCCACCAATACGGCACCACAATGGCCGCAATCACCAGCAGCGCATAAGCCAGCCACAATGCAGGATGCGAGCGCTTACGCTCAATATCGGCCAGCGACAGCGTCGATTCGGGAATGGACGCCACCGGATGCTTGGAAACATCGTTATGTTTGGAAACATCGTTGGGCATGGGCGAAACACCATCGGACCGCGTATCGATTTCAGCCTGCACCTCACCGCTCGCCTGCTGGTCGACCGGCTGTTTCTCCACGCTGGAATTCACCGCCATCTACGTTTACCTCGCGTTCGTTGTTCGACGCCACACCTGTCTGCACAATGCGTCGTCTCATGCCGCGACGCCCATGCTAGGACGGTATTGTATCGTGAGTGCGCCATACGATAATGACATGGCGCCGGACATAACGCCGCAATACCTGATTTTCGCTAATCGCAACCATGCTTCGGCGGACGACATAAGCCATACATATGTTCATAAGGGCGAACCATATCCGAATTACTCACTCCGCTAACATCACCACATAACGGCAACATAGATACACAGCCATACTTGATATCAGGAGAACGCCGTCGATTCGAAATGAAAACTGCCAGCCGCCCACACACCAGCTCCTTTGTTTCCAAAATCGCACATTCTACGCCGATGTCATGCTCCACCATGTCTCACGCCGCGGTCTCAACATAACAGGATGGGTTGTACGAATCCACGTTGCCGAGCATTCGCACAACCCACCATTGCGACACATCACTGATTCCGCACATTCAATCGCTGCAACCAACAGGCTGCGGCGATATTTCAGCGCGAAGAGCGACGTATCCGAATGACACTGATGCCAGCCAGCATCAGGGCAATTGCAGACAGCACCATCGGTGTTACGGACGAACCAGTTGATGACAGTTCAGATGAATTATCATCAGCAGTAGAAGACTGTTGCTGGCCGCCATCACCGGTCTGATCGCCGTTACCCGACTGGTTACCGTCACTGGTCTGATCACCATCACCGGTCTGATCACCACCACCAGGATTTCCGCCATCACCAGACTGACGGTCAACCGCCAATTGCGCGAGCTGCAAACTCAGTGCACGCTGCGGGGCATCCACCTCATTTTGCGTGGAAGGATCGGATGCCAACGCCTGCTTTGCCTTATCAAGTAGCGTGAGCATCTTATCCCACTCATCCATAGGATATTCCGCAGACTGCAGAGAGTCAGCCTGATCAATGGCCGAACGCAGCTTAGACGTATCCACAGCTTTGCCGTCAGAAGTCAACACGTCGCTCAAGTCATAGTAATCAAAATCGACATAACCACCCGTATTCTCCTTGGCGTAATTGAACAAGCCGATTCGATACCCCTTAAAGTGCGACAAGCTCCAATCGTAAGTCAGCGGCCCCTGCTCGTCGCCAAGCTTGGACCATTGCTTACCGTCCAGACTGTACCAATACTGAATCGTCAACTTACCACTCGCATTATCCAGTGTGTTGTCCGACTTGATCCACACATTGGTCGCATCATCTGGCAATGTCACTGTGCCGCCCGATACAAAGGCCTCTTCAGCGTCACGATCAATCGTATCGTCAACGATATTACCGTCCGCGTCCTTCACGCCATTGTCGTAGACACGCTTGACCACACCCAACGTTCGCTGTCCATTTTCTTGACGCACAGCGGCATAGGCAAAACTACGGGTATATGTAGCGAGGCCTGCGGTGTCTCCATCCTTCATATGACTGACATCCATGTGGGTTTCCACAGACATGGATCCGCCAAAGGTACGCTGCGACAAAACGTTACGGGCGGTTTCAAAATATGTCAGGTCGCCATAAGTGCCTTTCATATATTTGGCCGTGGCGGAAACCTTGTGCCCATTAGTCAAACGCAACCAGCCTTCACGATCAGTGAGAGACCAATATCGGTTATCTGGATTATGTCCCCATTCCCATACCAAATCAAGATTCGAACCATTGGGTTGGTATTCTTCGGCGACCGGATATTCCTTCTCATCAGCAAGACCGATCAGGGAAATATCGTCGATGACGTAATCCATGCACGTGCCTTCCGCACCCCACGCGGTTTCGACAATGAGTTTGGAACCTTCCACATTAGCGTCGGATGGGATGGAGAACTCACCTGTGATAGTAGTCGTCTCCCCACGTTTCACTGTTCCTGTGGCCACACGATTAATTGTGCCGTCTGCATATTGAATCGCCACATAAAACAGGTGGGAAGTCACAGCCGATGAATCGACGCCGTCCATCTCATGGTCGTATCGAATCGTTGCACTGGCACGATATGTCACGCCCTGCTGCAATTTTCCATCCATAGATTGACCCGGGCCAGCGCCATTGTATTCGCCACGATTCGTCACAGCAAGACTCGTGGTTCCAGAAAGAGAACCATCCGTAATCGCGGTAAGCGTACCATTCCACTGAGGGGTCCACGATTCAGTCCCGTTTTCGAAATCGCCATTGTCCACCAGCTCGATTCCAATCAGAGAATCGTCAACCTGAGGAGGCTCCTCCAGAGTCCACCAATCCTGATCCTGATAAGACTGATGAGGCGCGTCATTATCAAAATCGTCCGAATTGACCAGGGAACGCTGGCGAACCAGATTCTCCAAATCAGCAGGCAAATCAATCAGTTTGTCGTAGGTGTCCGACGCGCTTACCTGATTATTGTCCCCAAACACAGGCCATCCGTCATCACCCCACGTTGCAGGAATCAAACCGGGAACACGTCCGGTCGGATATGTGTCTCGGAAGAAGAATCCATGCCAAGACGTCGTGCCATCACCGTTGTCGACTTCAACAAGGCTACCTTGTGCGAAAGCACCTAGATAATACTTTTTGGCTTCGTATTTGGAGCCATCAAGCAAATCAGTGGTGCGCAGCAGCATCACCGTACGACCGTCTTTGCCCCAGTAAATCGTTGGAGTATAGAAATAATCACCGATTTTGAAAGTCTGAGATCCTTCAAATCCGGTAGGAGTCTCACCAAGATCATCAGTGAACTGTTCGGCAGAGATGATATTCTCATGGCTCTCCACCACCGTGGTTAAATCATCGGACAGCCTATATTGGTTGACGCCGGAGATAATCCAAGGACTCCCTTGCTCATCAAAATACAATGACGGATCATGGAATCCCCGATTAAGGGCAATCTTCGTCCAAGGACCATTCTCAATATCATCGGTGTAGTAGATATAAGCGCCATTAAGGTTGTTCGTATTGAATAACACGTAGAAGCGGCCATTGTGATAGCGCAGCGACGGAGCCCACTCGCCTTCGCCATACGAGCTAGCTCCATTGCGCAAGGATGAAGCATCGCTCATAGAAATGCGATCATACACGTACGTGACTATCCACCAATTGACCAGATCATAGGATTTCATAATTGGAGATCCGGGACTGAGCTCCATAGTGGTACTCACCATGTAATACACATCACGACCGTCTTTGTTATTCGGATCGTCCTTCGACACACGAATAACACTGATATCCGGAACATCCGTGTTCAACATGGGAATGGAATACGTGCCATCACCGCTATCAGTCGTGGTGTAACTGCCATCCGATGGCGTTGAAGATGGCGTTAAATCATCCGCAAAGACCGGCATTGGCGCCAAAATCAACCCACAAGTCGACAACACCGCGATAGCACTAGCCGAAATTTTTTGTCGTAAATAATTCATAAGTCTTTTAAACTTTCATGATAAGCACTCAACATCGAGTGCGTATTCCAATAGCATGCCCGCACAAATCAGCAATGAATGACGATAAGACATTCCCGCATATGGATAAGTGATGGACATTACCACTGCCAAAACTTACGCTTGAACAAGTACCAGTTCTAGGTTTCATGTGCGGTCATCCCGAGGCTGCCGCTACGGGATGACCGCATTACCAAGAGGTAACTAGCGCATCTCGCGACGCACTCGCGCTACGATCACACCAGTGAGAGCCAAGCAAGCGACAATCACAGCACCAGGCAAGACAGAGGAACCGGTTTGTGCCAAATCCACGCCATCAGTGGAATCATCAGCCAGCTTCAGACCGGCACGTGCACTATTCAATGCAGCAAGCGCATCTTGAACCTGCTGTTCAGTAGCGGATTCATCCTGCAATACCGCCTGAGCCTTCTGCAATGCGTCAGCAAACACCTTCCAGCTCTCTTCCGTGTAATCGGAAGCGTTCAGGCCGGAATTCTCATTCACTGCGCTCTGCAAATCAGACTTGTCCACCGGAGTCGAAGGAGTTTCATCCTGCGACTCCGTGAAAGTGTACGTAGTGATGTCGTACAGCTCATCCTGAGCATTCGCACCACCATCGGATTTGAAGGAGAACACCACATGATGCACCCCTGTCACACCCTCAAGGGTGGTCGTGTAATCGGCGTACTCGGATCCATCACCGGCAGGAATCGAAATAGAAGCCACAGGTTCGGAATCCGGATCATCAAGACGAATCTCAAGGATGCCTCCGGCTTTGCCAGCTGCAGTCACAGTCAGCGAAGAGGCGCCGTTATTCCCGAAATCGACATTCGCCAAAGACGTCCACTCACCATTATTAATATTGCTGAGCTTCTGACCTTCGGAATTGTCTGTAGTCATATCGACCACGCGCACACCAGAAGTCAGGTCATATGCGTTCTGAATGCCGGAATCCCATGCAATGGTGGAAGCTGGAATGCCTCCATCTTGATACGCGTCCAGATTCTTCACCGAAGAGAGACCCTCATATGTCATTGCAATATCGGCAATGGAACCATCCTCGTTAACCGTAATCGGATCGAGATGAGTATTTCGGTAGCCATGCGCCGCGTCAAGATTACCGCCGTTCATCAATTCCTTTGCCACCGTTTGCGCATGGTAGGTCATATACCACTGGTCGCCAAGTTGAACCATCGCGTGATGATTGTTGCCGCCAACACCGAAATACGTGCTCGGATTCTTCAGAATCTCACCCTGATAAGTGAACGGCCCCATCGGGTTGTCTGAAGTCATATACGCGATATTGCCGTAACCGACCGTGTTACCATCAATTACGTTGTCATGGCTGAAATTAGTGCAATACGAGTAGTAATAAGTACCACCTATCTTGGCAATCCCGGAGTCCTCAAACATGGCAGGTGCGTCTATGGCCTGAGCCTCACCTTCGGTATGCAGCATGTCATCGGACAGTTTAATAACGCGAGCCGTGTTCGGATGTTCTTCCTCGCCTGTCGGAACACCACCTCCGTAATACAGGTAGCCCTGCCCGTCATCATCCACGAACACCGCGGGATCAAACAGCCAGACCACACCAGCGGATTCAGGAGTACCGCCCTTAATCAACAGCTCACCGGTTTCGTCCTTCCACGGACCAACAGGAGAATCCGAGGTCAGCACACCGATACCGCTGCCGCCATTGGCGAAATACAGGAAGAACTTCTCTTTACCGTTGATGGTCTTATGAGCGACGGCAGGAGCCCAGGAATTGCTGGCCCAGGTGGCCACCCCCTGTTCTCCAGCCACACGAATGTAACCCTCATTACGCCAATTGACCATGTCATCACTGGACAGAACATTGATGGTCTTTACTTGAGCGAACGAATTGTCCTTGATCTGCCCAGTACTGTCATATTCATAGTCATAATTCAACGAGCCATCAGCATTCACAGAAGTGCCATCACCCGTAGTGTAGATATATACGCGTCCGTTGTATTCCATAGCCCACGGATCGGCGCCATACCAATAATCGATAATCGGGTTTGAATAGTCGCCGAAAGCCTTGGCTGCCGTTGCCGTACCCGTAGTCGGCGGCACGAATGAGGAACCAGAATCCGAACCGGTTACGGAAATGTCGTCGACAATGAAGTCGGCATTGCTCGTGCCATACTTGTTTTCAATCACCAGCGAGGGACTGGTGAAATCACCACTACCACCTAACGTTCCAGTACCTGAAATTTGTGTCCACTCACCCGCTTTCGCCGTTCCGGTCGCAATCTGGTCACATCCGGAACCATTACCCGAACAAACAGTGATATTGAATTCACCGTCTTCCGTGGCCTTGACCCACATACTTCCGGTATATGTCTGTCCTTTTTCCACCTTGCCATCAAGAGACTGGATTGCACCAGCATCAGAGGATGTACGATCAGTAACGCTCAAGGCGCCACTGCCACCATGCACATCATCCGCAGTGACGGCAATGGACGATGCGGAGCTATTCCACACCGTTCCAGACTTCCAACCATTAAGATCGTCTTCGAATCCGCCGTTGACGACCAATTCGACGGGTTCATCGGCCGACGCCGCAGTCACTCCGATAGTCGCTGGAAATACAGCCCCCATGCAACACAGCACGGATGCAGCCGCAGCAGCAACCACACGACCGGTTTTCCTTGTTTGCAATATGTGAATGTTATAAACCATTCAGTTCCCTTTCCTGAATGATGGAGGGCGACTCCCCCCCCATCATTTTTTCTTCGCCGCACAATCGAATCCCACGTTGGTTACGACCACATCGCGGCTCATTGCAAAGCCATGCCAGAGGAACGTCCCTCAAGGGCAGCCATGCAACAGCCATTGTATAAATGAGCGCATTTCACTCGCGATCGTCCTTGATAACAAATTGATAACGATATGCACAATGAAAATAAGTTCACATAAACGCAACGCAACACATCAAATATGACAGTTTCATATGCCAATTACACACTTTGCATAACATATTTCAACAAAGAATGGAGACGTACAAGCGAACTCATCTGATGCCACCACTCATCGCCTATAAAGCTGGCGTGTCGCGCCACAATAACATCACAGCCGATAAAACGACACCCCGAAGTTGAGACTCATTCAACAATGCGGCCAGCTTAGACACACAACCAACGCTTCGCTTCATAGCACCGAACATTGATTCCAGCACAGTCACGACCATCTTCTTTGAAGGCAATCGTGTTTACGCCCCGGGTTCTAAATAGAAGTGCAACACCTTGTCTAGGGTTGGAAGTGTTCGAAGTTTCTAACTTAAGAAGGTGTCGCACTCATGGGTCAACAGTATTCGCACCTGTCGTCCGAGGAGAGGATCCTGATCGAGAAGCTGCATTGCGAACAGCATCCGGGCATCCGTCGGACCGCGGAGAGGATCGTCCGGGACAAGTCCACGGTGAGCCGCGAGCTGAGGCGCGGCCTGTGGTTCGCGTCCAACGAGAACGGGTCGTACCGCCCCTACCGGCCGAAACGGCTGAAGACCGGGCCGTGGACCTCGGGTCCGTTCTATTCGGCGCTGGCCGCGCAGAGAAAGGCCGACCGGCGTCGGCGCGGATCCCGCAAGCCGCGTCGCATGGACTCGGACCGGCTTCGCGCCTGGGTGCTGGACTCGCTGCGCAGGGGGTGGAGCCCGGAACTGATCGAGGGACGGTTGAAGGCCCAGTGCGCCGGCGACCCGTCGATGCGGATCAGCCACGAGTGCCTTTACCAGTGGATCTACGCCAAGCCGCAGCGGGCGCTGGACCTGCGCCAGTACCTGGCGCGCGGCAGGAAACGCCGGACGAGGAAAAAGGGCAGGAAGGCGAAAGGGCCGCGCATCCCGATGCGCGTGCCCATCGCGGACCGGCCCGAGGCGGTCGGATCCAGGAAGGGGTTCGGCCATTTCGAGTCGGACACGGTGGTCGGCGCCGCGCCGTCGAGGCGCTGCATGAACACGCAGGTGGAGCGCAGGAGCCGCAGGCTGTTCGCCCGGCTCGTCGACGACAAGAGCGCGTCCGCCACGGCCAGGGCCGAGTACGAGATATTCAAGGGCATGCCGCCGGCCGCGCGCGTCGACCGCACGTGGGACAACGGCACGGAGGCGAGCCTGCACGTGCTGGTGGACGAGGCGCTGGGCATGCTCACGTACTTCGCCGACCCGTACAGTTCCTGGCAGCGTGGCAGCAACGAGAACAGGAACGGCAGGATCCGCCGCTATCTGCCCAAGGGAACCAGTTTCGAGGATCTCACGCAGGACGAGCTCGACGCGATCGTCGGGGAGATCAACGACACCCCCATGAAACTCCTCGGATACAAAACGCCCAACGAGGTATGGGACGAGGAGATGGCCAAGCTACAATCAAAACAAGCCGACCCGAAACCAGCCGTTGCACTTACAAGTTGAATCCGGGGTTCGGCTGCCGCCTCACGCGATTTCAGCCGTCCGGACGCGACCGCGACCACCGCCTCGCGTTTCAGCTCCTCGGGGACCGGACCGTGCCTCAACTTGCGTTGGCCGGGCGCGAGCTCGTCGATCCACGCCATGAGCAGTTCCTTGCTTTTCGGATAGCCGAGCATCCGCATGGTGCGGCTGAGCCGTCTGCCGTATTCGAGGTAATGGTCCACCGCGGCCCGTTTTTGCCCGTCCGTGTACCGCCTGTAGCGTTCCCCGCGCCCGGAGGGAACGCCGGTGCGCTCCTCCTCGAGCCGGTCCGCGTACCACGACAGCAACACGCCCTTGCTGGGATAGCCGAGCTCGCGGATCACGTCGGCGGCGCAGCGTTCGTATTTGATGTACAGGTCCACGGCTCTGTCGCGCTGCTCCCTGCTGTACTTCGCCATGAGGGGGTTCTCCTCCCGGTCAGGGAGTCCAAGAAAACGTCACCACCTCGGAAAAAGCGGCGGGTTTCAGTCCAGTTGAGCGGAAAGCCCCGCCGCCATTATTGTTTGGTTTCTATCCCATCAGGGCGTGGGTGCGCCTGTACGACTCGCCCTCGAACCTGATCATCCTGCCGTGATGCACCGTCCTGTCCACTATCGCGGTGGCCATGTTCGGGTCGCCGAACACGCGTCCCCAGCCACTGAACTCGATGTTCGTGGTGTAGATCACGCTCTGTCGCTCGTACGCGTTGGTCACGACCTGGAACAGGAGCCTGGAGCCCTCCTCGTCGACCGGCACGTAGCCAAGCTCGTCGATCACGAGGAG
>ERZ773216.4182-NODE-4182-length-10273-cov-3.996379_pt1 | contig 10273 bp, 7 predicted proteins | sample MGYA00511259_ERZ773216 | MGnify/ENA primary metagenome ERZ773216 (study PRJEB29015, sample SAMEA2737764) | human gut metagenome | biome: human gut; feature: human-associated habitat; material: faeces | place: China | collected 2012 ... | reverse complement strand
GATCTAATTATCGACAAACTGCCAGCTGGTTTCGCTACGAGCGAAGTATTTACCAACCTGGCTGAGACCCACAAGCTGGCCGGAATGGATTACTCCAACATGGACAAGGTTGTGGATCTCTTATATAAATTAACAGACAAGCAGTGGGGGGATCTGGCAGCAGCATTCCCGGATATTACCAGCGTAGCCACTGCAGGCGGTGAGAATGCGATTCAGGCGATCAACCGCATGCAGCAGTTCTTTGGTATGAACATTGCATACACACCATTGAATGTATTAACGGAGTTTATGAAGGGTGGTTCCGGTATTTCCATTATTGTTGCGCTGATCGCACTCTCCATACCGATCTTATCTGGTCTGACCCAGTGGTACAGCACCAAGCTGATGACTGCAAACCAGCCAACACAGCAGCAGAGCGCCGGAGAAGGCGGAATGGGCAATGACATGATGAAATCCATGAATGTGACCATGCCGTTGATGTCTGTTGTATTCTGTTTCACATTCCCGTTAGGTATCGGTCTGTACTGGGTAGCCAGCAGTACTTTCCAGGTAATCCAGCAGATCGGTGTGAATGAATATTTAAAGAAGATCAATATTGATGACCTGATCGCGAAAAATGTTGCCAAAGCAAATAAAAAGCGCGAAAAGAAAGGTCTTCCTCCAACAAAGATCACGATGAATGCCAGTGAGACCTTAAAGAAGCTTCAGGAAGAGGAGCAGAAAGAGGAGAAGGTAAGAGAGGCGAAGCTTGAGAAAGCTCAGAAGACCATCAAAGAGTCCAATGAGTATTACAATCAGAATGCAAAGCCGGGCAGTCTGGCAGCGAAAGCAAACATGGTTCAGAAGTATAACGAAAAACATAGCAAATAGGAGGGGAAGCTATGGAGATGATTACAGTAACTGCCAAGACTCTGGATGAAGCCATTACCAAGGCGTTGATCCAGCTGGGAACAACCAGTGATAATCTGGAATATACAGTTATTGAAAAGGGAAGCGCAGGTTTTCTGGGGTTTATTGGTAAAAAAGATGTTGTCATTCAGGCAAAGAAGAAAAAGGAAAATGATCTGGATGATATTTTCTCCCTGGATGAGAAGAAAATCGAACCGGTAAAACCGGCAAGAGAGCCTCGGAAAGAGAAACCAAAACAGGAACTCCGCCAGGAGAGACCATGTGTCAAGGTAGAGACGAAACCGGAGGTAAAAGCACCAAAGGCAGAACCTAAGATGCCAAAAGCAGAGCAGCCGAAAGCAGCGCCGGTCGTGGAAGCAGTCAAAGAACCGGAGAAGAAGACAGATGCTCCAAAGAAAGTGATCAACGTAGAGGCTTGCGAAAAAGCAGCCGTTGATTTCTTAAAGCAGGTATTTGGCGCTATGAACATGGAAGTGACGATTGAGACTTCTTATGATGCCTCTGAGCGGGAACTGGCTGTTAATCTGACAGGCGATGACATGGGCATTCTGATCGGTAAGAGAGGACAGACTCTGGATTCCTTACAGTATTTAGTAAGCCTGGTAGTGAATAAAGAAAGTGATGGCTATTTAAGAGTCAAGCTTGATACCGAAAATTACCGTTCAAGAAGAAAAGAAACGCTGGAGACACTTGCCAGAAACATCGCTTATAAGGTAAAACGGACCAGAAGAAGTGTTTCTTTAGAGCCAATGAATCCTTATGAGAGAAGAATCATCCATTCTGCTCTTCAGGGAAATAAATTCGTTGAGACTGTCAGTGAAGGTGAAGAACCTTACCGCCATGTAGTGGTAAAATTAAAAAGAAATTAATCTGCTGTTTATTTCACAAGGTGTTGGCGACTGAACAGTAACAAATTAAATAAATAGCTGTATGTAGAAGCACATGTTTCATTGCAGATATTAAAAAAGAATGTTATTCTAGGTGAAAGCGTGAATAACACGTAACTTTGCGTGTACACTTTTACCTGGAGTAACATTTTTTATTGTAGAAAATAAGTAATTATCCAACGGCAGCAGTTCCCAGGTGGGACTTGTTTTTGTATAAATAACAGGGATATTAACGATAGGTGTAATGATCTTGTTATTTATATAAAGATTTGAAAAAGATGCTAAGGGTTGCCTGTGTAATCCTGTTTGTATTTTAAAATTTCTAAATGCTATTTGGCTATGAGCAGGCAGCGAGAGTACATATAATAAGTGAGGAGGAAAAAATGGAAACAACAATTGCAGCAATTTCCACAGCTATGAGTGCATCCGGAATTGGAATTGTCCGCATCAGTGGTGAAAATGCCATGGACGTGATTTCCCGTGTCTACAGATCAAAAGGTGGAAAGAAAAAAATAAAAGAAGTTCCGACTCATACCATTCATTATGGATATATTTATGATGGAGAGGAACTGGTGGATGAGGTTCTGGTGATGATCATGCACGCACCGAGAACTTTCACAGGGGAAGATACAGTAGAAATTGACTGCCATGGCGGTGTATTTGCCATGCAGAGAGTACTGGAAACAGTGCTGAAAAACGGTGCAGAGATCGCAGAACCAGGAGAATTTACGAAGCGCGCTTTCCTGAACGGTCGTATGGATCTGTCCCAGGCCGAAGCGGTTATGGATGTCATTCAGGCAAAGAATGAATATGCACTTCGCAGTTCCATGGATCAGTTAAGAGGTTCTGTACAGAAAGCTATCCGCGAGATCAGAGAGAAACTGATTTATCATATCGCATACATTGAGTCAGCATTGGATGATCCGGAACACATCAGTCTGGATGGATATCCACAGGAGCTTCTGGAAGTTGTGGACAACGAGCAGAAAGAAGTGAAACGATTGTTGAAAACTTCTTCCGACGGAAAGATGATCCAGGAGGGAATTCAGACGGTTATTCTTGGGAAACCAAATGCCGGAAAATCTTCTCTGCTGAATCTTCTGATAGGAGAAAATCGCGCTATTGTAACTGATATTGCAGGAACAACAAGAGATATTCTTGAAGAATATATCACACTTCATGGAATCTCTCTGAAGATTATCGACACAGCCGGAATCCGTGAGACGAAGGATATTGTGGAAAAAATCGGTGTAGACAGAGCCAGAGAAATGGCACAGAAAGCAGACTTGATTCTTTATGTTGTGGATTCGTCAGTTCCGCTTGACGAGAATGACGAAGAAATCATGGCTATGCTTGCCGGTAAAAAAGCAATCATCCTGTATAATAAAACGGATCTTCAGCCAGTAATCCAGCCAGAACTTCTGAAAGAAAAGACGGGTCACCCTGTGATTCCTATTTCTGCAAAAGAGGAAAAAGGAATCACAGAGCTGGAAGAACAGATCAAAGAAATGTTCTTTGGTGGAGAGATTTCCTTTAATGACGAAGTATACATCACAAATGCTCGCCATAAAGCAGCACTGGAAGAAGCTGACAAGAGTCTTGATCTGGTCAGAAACAGTATAGAAATGGGAATGCCGGAGGATTTCTTCTCCATAGATCTGATGAACGCATATGAAAATCTTGGAAAGATTCTCGGAGAATCAGTGGGTGAGGATCTGGTTAATGAGATTTTCAGTAAGTTCTGTATGGGTAAATAGTGGATAAGAATCTGGCAGCGAGTAGTGACTTGATTGTATCCGATAGATTATCATTAGTATTGATGAAGTATGATTGTAATAGAATAAATTTTGCAAAAAAATCGCCTTCGGCGATTTTTAATAATAGATTAGTAAATTGTACGATAGTAGATTATACAGTGGAAATAAAGGAGATAAAATGAAAACTTTAGTAGAAGATTATGATCTCGTTGTAGTCGGCGCCGGACACGCCGGATGTGAGGCTGCACTTGCAGGCGCGCGCCTCGGTCTGAATACAGTTATGTTTACCGTCAGCGTAGATAGTATCGCATTAATGCCATGTAATCCAAATGTAGGTGGCAGTTCCAAGGGACATCTGGTAAGAGAACTGGATGCTCTTGGCGGTGAAATGGGAAAGAATATTGATAAAACATTTATTCAGTCAAAAATGCTCAACTGCTCCAAAGGACCTGCGGTTCATTCCCTGCGTGCACAGGCGGATAAACAGGCATACAGCAATGAGATGAGAAAGACATTGGAAAATACTCCGAACCTTACTATTAAGCAGGGTGAAGTAACAAAGCTTCTGGTTGAAGATGGAAAGATTAAAGGCGTAAAAACTTATTCAGGTGCTATTTATAATTGTAAGGCAGTCGTTCTCTGTACAGGAACCTACCTGAAAGCAAGATGTATCTACGGCGATGTAAGCAACTACACAGGTCCGAACGGACTCCAGGCTGCCAATTATCTTACAGATTCTCTGAAAGAACTGGGAATCGAAATGTTCCGTTTTAAAACAGGAACACCGGCACGTATTGCTGGAAATACCATTGACTACAGCAAAATGGAAGAGCAATTCGGAGATGAGAGGGTTGTTCCGTTTTCTTTTTCAACCAACCCGGAAGATGTTCAGATTGAACAGAAATCATGCTGGCTGACATACACCAATGAGAAAACACATGAGATTATCCGCGCAAACTTGGATCGTTCTCCGCTATATTCAGGAATGATTGAGGGAACAGGACCACGTTACTGCCCATCTATTGAAGATAAGGTAGTGCGTTTTGCTGATAAAAACCGACACCAGGTGTTTATTGAGCCGGAGGGACTTTATACAAATGAAATGTATATCGGCGGAATGTCCAGTTCCCTTCCAGAGGATGTACAGGAGGAAATGTATCACTCTGTACCGGGACTTGAACATGCCAAAATCGTCAAAAATGCATATGCCATTGAGTACGATTGCATTAATCCGCGCCAGCTATATCCAACACTGGAATTCAAGAAAATTAAAGGTTTATTCAGCGGTGGACAGTTTAACGGAAGCTCCGGATATGAGGAAGCGGCGGCTCAGGGACTGATTGCCGGAATTAATGCGGCTATGGAAGTTAAAGGCCAGGAACAGTTGATTCTGGACCGTTCAGAGGCGTATATCGGTGTCCTGATTGACGATTTGGTAACAAAGGAGAACCATGAACCATACCGTATGATGACCAGCAGAGCAGAGTACAGACTTCTTCTCCGTCAGGATAATGCAGATCTGAGACTTCGTAAGAAGGGCTACCAGGTAGGTCTTATCAGCGAGGAAGAATATCAGAAGATTCTTGCAAAAGAAGAACAGATTAAGAAAGAAATTGAAAGAGTAGAACATACAAATATCGGTGCAAATAAAGAGGTTCAGGCACTTCTGGAAAGCTACAACAGTACTCCATTGAAGTCAGGAACAACACTGGCAGAACTGATCCGCCGTCCGGAACTTTCCTATGAAGCAATTAAACCGCTTGACAAAGAACGTTCGGAACTTCCATGGGATGTACAGGAACAGGTTGATATTAACATCAAGTATGATGGATATATCCGCAGACAGTTAAAGCAGGTAGAACAGTTTAAGAAACTGGAAGCAAAGAAAATCCCAGCGGATCTTGATTATGAGAAAGTCGGCAGTCTGAGAATCGAAGCCCGCCAGAAGCTGGAGGCATACAGACCGATTTCTATCGGACAGGCCTCCCGAATTTCAGGGGTATCGCCAGCAGATATATCTGTTTTACTGGTATATCTTTCAAGTGCAAGATAAGACACAATAAGCACTATTTAATGTACTTACACATGTGAAAATATGAAAAAAGCAAGCATATTTTACAATATGAAAGAACTGAATAAAGGACCCTTAAATCACCAAAAAACGATTTCAAAGCACGAAAAACAACACTTAAATACACAGACTCAGGTAGAGAAAGAATAGAAAAGAACATTAAAAATCCCAAAAAACAACAAAAAGAAAAATAGAAAGTTGAGAGAAAAGCTAATAAAATAGCAGGGAAACTCAAAATCTGAAATACCGAAATAAAAAAGAAAAATCAGTTATAAGTTGAAAAAACAAAACAACGATTAGAGAATTAGAAATAAGTATAAAAAAGGAGAAAAATACCATGCCATATAATCTGTCGACATTGGAAAACGGATGTAAAGAGCTGGGAATAGAACTGAGTCAGAAACAGAAAGATCAGTTTATTCAGTTCTATGAATTTCTGGTAGAGAAGAATAAAGTTATGAATCTGACAGGAATTACAGAATTCGAGGAAGTGCTGACAAAGCATTTTCTCGACAGCCTGTCCTGCGTAAAAGCGATTGATATGACAAAAGTAAAAACAATCATGGATATTGGTACAGGAGCAGGATTCCCGGGAGTACCGTTAAAGATTGCATTCCCGCATCTGGAAGCCTGCCTGCTGGACTCCCTGAAGAAGAGAGTGAATTTTCTGGAGGAAAGCTTTACGCTTCTCGGATTGGAAGGAATTAAGGCAATTCATGGAAGAGCCGAAGAGTATGCGAAGAACAAGGAATATCGTGAGAAATATGACCTCTGCGTATCCAGAGCAGTGTCAAATCTTGCAACGCTGTCAGAATATTGCCTTCCATATGTAAAAACAGGTGGAACATTTATTTCCTATAAATCAGGAACTGTACAGGAAGAAGCAACAGAGGCTGAAAAAGCAATCAAAATCCTTGGCGGGCAGTTAAGAGATATCACATATTTCCAGCTTCCTGATTCGGAAATTGACCGTTCTCTTGTCATTATAGATAAGAAGAAACCAACTCCGGGTAAATATCCGCGTAAAGCAGGAACTCCGCTGAAAGAACCATTGTCTCACACAAACATCACAAAATAATCACACTTTTATCCTAATTTTATCACAACTTCATCATAAACTGTTCTTGTAGAGATGTCCTCGGGTTCCCCCATTCTCTGTTTCGCCTGAGGACATTTTCTATATTAATCCTGAAGCCAGAGCGTGTTTGGAAAATCATTCCTGCGGAAAGTCTTTTTTAAACACACCAGGACGAATTTGCGGCATTTAAATAAAAGGAGGAGAACACATTGATTGAAGTAAACAATCTGGTCAAACGATATGGCGACCATACGGCAGTTGACCACCTTTCTTTTAAAATCGAGAAAGGTAAAATCTATGGATTCCTTGGACCAAACGGTGCAGGCAAATCCACCACAATGAATATGATAACAGGATACATTGCATCCACAGAAGGAACCGTCAGGATTGACGGACACGATATCCTTGAAGAACCGGAAGCAGCGAAGAAATGTATCGGTTATCTGCCAGAACAGCCGCCACTCTATTTTGATATGACCGTTCTGGAATATATGAAATTCGTGGCTGATCTCAAAAAAATCCCAAAAGACAAAAAAGCAACCATGATAGAAGAAGTTATGGATATGGTAAAGATTTCTGATATGAGAAATCGTCTGATCAAAAATCTGTCAAAAGGCTACAGACAGAGAGTTGGACTGGCGGAAGCAATCATGGGCTACCCGGAGGTTATCATTCTGGATGAGCCGACAGTAGGACTTGACCCGAAACAGATTATAGAAATCCGTACCCTCATCAAAGATTTAAAGAAGAAGCATACAGTAATTCTCAGTTCGCATATCTTATCTGAAGTAAGTGCGGTGTGTGATTACGTGCTGATCATTTCCCATGGAAAACTGGTTGCCAGTGATACTCCGGAGAACCTTGGAAAGCTGGCAGAAGGATCTAATACTCTTGAAATGCTTATTAAAGGTGAAAAATCACAGATTAAACAGGCTCTGGAAAGCATTGAAGGAGTTAACAGCGTGACTATTGAGAAGGATGAGAAACAGAATCTCTGGAGCACTAAGGTTTCCACAGAAGAGAATAATGATATCAGAGAAAAAGTATTCTACAAGATGTCTGATATAAACAGCCCAATTTATGAGATGAAGTCCAAGAAAGTATCTCTTGAGGAAATATTCCTTGAACTTACAGCATCTGAGAAACCGGCATCTGCAAGTGAAGATGATACAGACCAGAAGAGTTCTGAAAGCCAGGAAACAGCAGAAGCTAAAACGGAAGCTGTAAACGTGGAACAGACATCAACAGAATCACAGAAAAATGATGAAGGGGGAGAAAAATAATCATGACAGCTATTTATAAAAGAGAGCTGAAAAGCTACCTGACATCCATGGTAGGATATTTGTTTATCTTTTTTATCCTTGTACTGGCAGGTATTTATTTTTCTGCATATCAGCTTTCAGCAGCATATCCTAAATTTGAATATACATTAAGTGCCATTACCTTTGTGTTCCTTATTGGAGTGCCAATCCTGACGATGCGTGTACTGGCAGAAGAAAGAAAACAGAAAACAGACCAGCTGCTTTTGACATCACCGGTTTCTGTAGGTGGTATTGTAATAGGTAAATATCTTGCACTGGTAACGGTATATGCCATTCCTATGGCAGTTATGTGTACTTATCCACTGATTATGTCTAAGTTTGGTACAGTATCCTTTGCATCTGCTTATACAGCAGTTCTTGGATTTTTCCTTCTTGGATGTGCAAATATTGCAATCGGTGTATTTATGTCAGCATTAACTGAAAGCCAGGTAATTGCGGCAGTACTTACATTTGTCCTTTTATTTGCCTTCTACATGATGAATGGTATTTCTTCATTTTTCTCTCAGACATCAATGTCTACATGTGTAGCATTTGGATTACTGATTCTGGCAGCAGCGATTATTATTTATACAATGATTAAGAATGTTCTGATCTCAGCAGTGATTGGAGTGATCGGAGAAGTAATACTTGTAATCATTTATGTAGTAAAATCCAGTATTTTTGAAGGCGGAATTCAGAAAGTTCTGGATGTATTCAACCTGAGTGGACATTTTGATAATTTCACGAGTAACATTTTTGACATAAAAGGAATTGTATATTTTCTTTCAGTGATCGCAGTATGCTTGTTCCTTACAACACAGTCTATTCTGAAGAGACGTTGGAATTAGTGGGGAGGTGAAAGGAAATGAAGCTGAAAGAAAAAATGAAAAACAGTAAACATACGAAGTTTGATAAAAAGAAATTGATTGGAACTGTCAGCAAGAAACATATTAAAAACGGTTCCTATACAATGGTAATGTCAGTAATATTTATTGCAGTTGTAGTTGTGATAAATATGATTGTAAGTGCGATTCCATCCAAATACTCAGAGATCGATATCAGCAGTGAGAAGCTTTACAGTATCGGCGACGATACTAAGGCAATGCTGAAAGATCTGGATAAGGATGTAACGATTTATCAGATTGCACAGAGCGGTTCAGAAGATGAAAATATCACGAATCTTCTTAAGAAATATGAAGATGAATCCAAACATATTAAAGTAGAACAGAAAGACCCGGTAGTAAATCCTAAATTTGTAGCCGAGTATACAAGCGATGATCTTTCTGCAAATAGTCTTATTGTGGTATGCGGAGATCGAAACAAAGTTATTGATTATAACAATATCTATGAAAGTACAATGGATTATCAGACATACAGTTATCAGACAACTGGTTTTGATGGTGAAGGTCAGATCACAAGTGCTATCGGATATGTAACTTCTGAAGATCTTCCGGTTCTTTATACATTGGAAGGACATGGAGAAAAAGAGATGGATTCTTCTATCAAAGAAGACATCGAAAAAGCAAACATGGATATTCAGTCACTGAATCTTCTTACAGAAAGCAGTGTTCCGGATGATGCAGATTGTCTGTTTATTGATTCTCCATCTACAGATATCTCAGAAGATGAAAAAAATGCCATTATAGATTATCTTGAAAGTGGTGGAAAAGCAATGATCTTCTCTGATTATACAACAGAAAATCTGCCAAACTTTGATGCAGTTCTTGAAAATTATGGTGTTCAGAGAGCAGCAGGAATTGTATTTGAGGGTGACAGCCAGCATTATGCAATGCAGATGCCATATTACCTGGTTCCAACTGTAAACAGTACAGATGCAAGTTCTGAGACAGCCTCCGGCGGATATTATGTACTTGCACCATATGCACAGGGAATCAAGAAGATGGATGATGTGAGAGACACTGTAACGATCAACAGTATCTTAACAACTTCTGATCAGGCATACTCAAAGACAGATCTTAACAGTGATACATTAGAGAAAGAAGATGGCGATGAAGAAGGGCCATTTGATCTGGGAGTGAGCATTACAGAAACTCTGGATGATGACAAAGAAACTCAGATCGTTTATTATTCTACTTCTAATCTGATGGAATCACAGGTTAATCAGATGGTATCAGGCGGAAATGAAAAGCTGATCATTGAATCACTGAAATGGATGACTGATACAGAAGACAGCGCAACCGTATCTATTCCGTCAAAGAGCCTGTCTGTATCTTATCTGACACTTACAGACTATGATGCTGCATTCTGGA
>ERZ773216.4173-NODE-4173-length-10302-cov-4.088123_pt1 | contig 10302 bp, 7 predicted proteins | sample MGYA00511259_ERZ773216 | MGnify/ENA primary metagenome ERZ773216 (study PRJEB29015, sample SAMEA2737764) | human gut metagenome | biome: human gut; feature: human-associated habitat; material: faeces | place: China | collected 2012 ... | reverse complement strand
CGCCGCTTCCGCCCGCCGCAGAAATGAAAAAACGACTAAATTTTGCACGGGCCGCGACGAAGTAGTAAAAAATTACTACTTTTACCCCGTCCCCGTTCATACCGGCTATTTCCCATGGAAGACGAAAGAACACTGCTCGAAAAACTTGCCCGCGGCGACCGCGCGTCGTTCGACGCCCTCTACATGAGGTATGCGGCGAAGACCGAGGAGTTTCTGTGCCGCATGCTCAAGAACCGGGCAGAGGCCGAGGACATCACCCACGACCTGTTCCTGAAAATCTGGCAGAACCGCAGCACGATGGCCGGCGTCACGGCCTTCGGCTCCTACCTGTTCCGCATGGCCCGCAATGCCGTATACGACCGTTTCGACAGCCGCACGGTGCGGACCAACTTCGCCCGGCAGACCAATCTGCTGCCCGAATACGAACTTCCGGACGTGGACAACCGCGATCTGCTGCTGCTGATTCAGCTGGCGGTGGAGAAGATGCCCGGGCAGCGGCAGCGCATCTTCCGCATGAGCCGTGAGGAGGGCATCGCCAACGACGAAATCGCCCGGCGTCTTGGCATCTCCACGCGCACCGTCGAAAATCAGATTTCGAGGGCCTTGTCCGAACTGCGCAAACTCGTCACGCTGATCCTGTTTTTCTTCTAAAAACTTTTTTCACCTTTCGGGCGTGCGTAACGGCCGCGTGAACCGTCTTATTGGTGAAACGGGAAAGATCGTTATGTCTGTAAATCGAATAAAAACCATTATCGAAACCTTCCTCGGCAGCGACATGCCCGGGGAGGTGCAGCAGCGCTTCGCGGAGTGGCTGCGCGACCCCGCCTCGCGCGATGAAAAGGAGCGGGCGCTGGAAAACTACTGGAACGGACTCCGGGCCGAAGAGCCGGGAGGCCGTGAACGCAAACTCGAACGGCTCCACGAGGCGATGCGCCGCGGCGAGCGGTTCCGCGTCCGCCGCATCTGGCGCAACGTCGCAGCCGCGGCCGCCGTCGTGCTGCTGGCCGCCGGAACGAACTACGTCGTGGTGAAGGATTACCTGCGCACGAAGATCGAAACCAACATCGTCACCTCGGCCCACGACAAGGGCGAGTACGTACTGCCCGACGGTACGCATATCTGGCTCAACGCCGGGAGCGTGCTCCGGTACTACGGCGACCTGACGGGGCGCCGCAGGGTGGTGGAACTCGACGGCGAAGGCTTCTTCAAGGTCCGGCACGATGCCGACCGTCCGTTCATCCTGCAGATGGAGGATATGAACATCGAGGTGCTCGGCACGGAGTTCGACGTGATCAACTACGCCGAGTTCGCGACCACGGAGGCCATTCTCTGCAACGGCAGCATCCGCGCCTACGGCGGCCGTCTGCCGGCGCCCGTGACGCTGAAACCCGGCGACAGGCTGGTGTTCGACAGGAAGGAGGGGCGCGCCTCGCGCTCGCGGGTCTCGACGCGCAACTACTCGCAGTGGATGGGCGGCTCGCTGTCGTTCGACGACACCTCGCTGGCCGACATTCTCACCAACCTCGAACGCTGGTACGCCGTCGAGATCGACGCTCCCGAGGCGTGGACCCGGCAGGTGCGCATGTCGTTCAAGCTGATCCGCAACGAAAGCATCGAGGAGATTCTGAAAGCCATGTCGCTCGTCGTGGAGATGGACTACGTCTGCGCAGGGCGGCGCATAACGATCATTCCCAAACAACCGAAAAATTCCTAAAATTACGCGCCTATGTAAAAAGGACCCGGACTTTCCCGCTTTCACTTCCGGAACGCAGAATCCGTTCCGGCCGTTTCGACCATTACCTAAATTACAAACCCATGCGTAAACTTATCCAAGCTAAAATCCTTGGTGCAGCCCTGCTATTGCTTTTTCTGACCACGGGAGGACGGGCGCAAACTCCCCCCCCCCACGGTTAGCATTGCCAAGGAAAACGTCTCTGTCGAACAGGTTTTGAAAGAGATAGAGCGACTGACCAATTACACGTTTTTCTACAATAACGGCGACTTCGACCTCAAGCGGATCGTGTCCGTCGCGGCCGTGCGCAAGCCCGTGTCCGAGGTGGTGCGGCAGATGCTGCCCGACTGCTCGTGCCGTTTCGAGAACCGGAGGATCATCCTCGTCAAGGACGCCGCGCCCCAGCGCCAGACGGTGAAGGGCGTCGTCAAGGACGAGAAGGGTGCGCCCGTGATCGGCGCCACGGTCCTCGTGACCGATGCCGGGCAGACCCGGGGCATATCGACCGACATGAACGGCAGCTTCACGCTCACCCTCCCGGCGCTTACGGCCGAAGCCATGCTCGAAGTGTCGTTCATCGGCTTCGACACCTACAAATCGGCGGTCGGAAGCCGCACGTTCTTCGACGTGGTGCTGACCTACGCCCAGCAGAGCATCGACGAGGTGGTCGTGGTGGGATACGGCGTGCAGAAGAAGGCCAACCTCACGGGAGCCGTGGCCACCGTGTCGCAGAAGGAGCTGAAAGACCGTCCCGTGTCGAACGTGGGCCGCGCCTTGCAGGGCGTGATCCCCAACCTCAACGTGACGCTCTCGTCGGGACAGCCCGGAGCCGGAGCGACCTACAACATCCGCGGTACGACCTCGCCCAACGGCGGCAGCCCCCTGGTGCTGATCGACGGCGTCGAGACCTATCCCGACCGCATCAACTCGAACGACATCGAGTCGATCACGGTCCTGAAGGACGCTTCGTCCGCCGCCATCTACGGCGCACGCGGAGCCTTCGGCGTCATCCTGATCACCACCAAGAGCGGCAAGTACAACGAGAAGGCCGAAGTGTCGTACAACGGCTATTTCTCCGTCTCCAGCCCCACGACCTCGACCGACTACGAGACGCGCGGATACTACTCGGCCAAGATCGCCGACTTCTTTATGATGGCCACGCAGAACACCCCCTACACCTCCTACACCGAGGCCGACTACAAGGCTCTCTGGGAGCGGCGCAACGACAAGACCGAGAACCCGGCGCGTCCGTGGGTCGTCACCGACAGGCGCAACGGCCGTCAGCAGTACGTCTATCTGGCCAACTTCGACTGGTACAACTACCTCTACGACGACAGCCGCCCGACGTGGGACCACAACATCAACATCAAGGGCGGAACCAAGGCGCTCTCCTACATGGTCAGCGGACGCTATTACCAGCAGAAGGGCGTCAACCGCATCGAGCCGGACATGTTCAAGTCCTACAACTTCCGCGTGAAGCTCCAGGCCGAGATCAAACCCTGGCTGACCATCGCCAGCAACACCAAGTTCTTCCAGTCGAACTACAAGTATTACGGTTACGAGGACGAGTATAACAACTTCCGCAAACCCACGCTGCACGCCCTGGCGTCGTTCGTGCCGGTGAATCCCGACGGTACGGCCGTGTCGCACACCTCGATGACCCAGTCGTCGACCCACTACCTGATGGACGGTTACAGCGCCATGATGCAGAAGGGCAAGAGCTTCGGCAACAAGAAGACGCAGGAGATCACCACGACGTTCGAAGCCACGTTCAAACTGCACAAAAACTTCAACGTAAAGGCCGACTTCAGCTATACGCAGGGATACCTCCACAACGACTACCGCAGCGTCAATGTCCAGTATTCGCAGTATCCGGGCGAGGTGATGACCGAACCCGAAGGCAGCTTCCCCAACAAGTACAAGGAGGTCGTCTGGGACCAGAACTACTATGTGGCCGACGTCTACGGAACCTATAACAAGACCTTCAGCGAGAAGCACAACCTGACGCTGATCGCCGGTTACAACTACGAGGCCAAGTATTACCGCGACCTCACGGCGGCCAACGACGGACTGCTGTCCGAGGACCTCTCGGACTTCAACCTCGCCAAGGGCACGACCAACTTCACGCTCAACGGAGGCCGCAACGAATACGCCATCATGGGCTGGTTCTACCGCGCGGCTTACGATTACAAGGGCAAGTACCTGGCCGAAGTCAACGGACGCTACGACGGTACGTCGCGTTTCCCGCGCGGCAAGCGTTACGGCTTCTTCCCCTCGTTCTCGGCGGCATACCGCATCAGCGAGGAGGCGTTCTTCGAACCGCTGCGCAAGACGGTCGACAACCTCAAGATCCGACTTTCGTACGGTTCGCTCGGCAACCAGCAGATCGGTTACTACGACTTCATCCAGACCATCACGACCAAGGGCTCGATGGGCGACTATTCGTTCGACGGTACGATTCTCGGCCAGCACGCCACGGTGAGCGATCCCGTGTCGGGCAACCAGACCTGGGAGAAGGTCATCTCGAAGAACCTCGGCGCGGATCTCAACATGTTCAGCAATCGTCTCTCGCTGACGGCCGATTTCTACATCCGCGACACGAAGGGCATCCTGGGCAAGGGCAAGTCGCTGCCCTCGATCTACGGCGCCAACGAACCGCAGGTCAACTCGAACAACCTCCGTACGAAAGGTTACGAACTGGTGCTGGGCTGGCGCGACTCGTTCAAACTCGCCGGAAGCACCTTCAGCTACGGCATCACGGGGACGTTCTCGGACTACACGGCCGAGTACACCAAGTGCGACAACCCCTCGGGGCTGATCGGAGGCCCTTATGTGGGCAAGAAGTACGGCGAAATCTGGGGCTATAAGGTCGACGGGCTGTTCCGCAACGACGAGGAGGCCGCCGAGTACGCTTCGCGCGTGGACCTTTCGAAGGTCGCCGCAGGATATTATTCCGCGACGGGAGCCTATGGAAAGGGCGTTCGCGGAGGCGACATCAAGTACCTCGACCTGGACGGAAGCGGTATCGTCGACGGCGGCAAGGGAACGCTGGAAGACCCGGGAGACCGCCGCGTGATCGGCAACTCGTCGCCCCGCTACCAGTACGGACTCACGCTCAACCTTTCGTGGTACGGATTCGACCTCTCGGTGTTCATGCAGGGCATCGGCCGGCTCGACTGGTATCCCGGCGCGGACAACCTGCGCTTCTGGGGGCCGTACAGCCGTCCCTATGCGACCTTCATTCCGAAGAATTTTATGAGTCAGGTGTGGAGCGAGAGCAATCCCGACGCCTATCTCCCGCGCGCCCGCGCCTATACGTCGCTCAACTCGACGCAGGGCACGGCCTACTATACCAACGACCGTTACCTGCAAAATCTGGCCTACTGCCGGCTGAAAAACCTCACCCTCGGCTACACGATTCCCAAGCGGCTGACCTCGAAGGTCGGCATCAAGGAGTGCCGTGTCTACTTCAGCGGCGAGAACCTCGCCACGTGGAGCGCCCTGAAAAACGATTTCCTCGATCCCGAGCAGGCTGCCGCCAATTCGGACAAGAAGTCGAACGTCTATCCCTGGTGCAGGACCTATTCCGTGGGTCTGAACTTAACCTTCTAAAGCGATTGCCGTTATGAAAAAATACATTCTTTATATACTGACCGGTGTGGCGGCGTGCGGACTTTGCAGCTGCGAGGACGCGCTCGACCGCTACCCGAAGGACCGGCTCACTCCCGATAACTTCTTCCACACGGAGGAGGAGTGCCAGCTCTACACCAACGATTTCTACACGATGTTTCCCTCCGCCGGGACCATCTACGGCGAGACGGCCGACATCATCGCCAAGACCACGCTCACGAGCGAGGTGCTGGGCAACCGCACCGTGCCCGCGACGGCTGGCTCCTGGAAGTGGGAGAAGCTGCGCGACATCAATTTCTTCCTCCAATACTCCTCCAACTGTGCCGACGAGCACGTGCGGCTCGAGTACGAGGGCGTGGCGCGCTTCTTCCGGGCGTGGTTCTACTTCGAGAAGGTGAAGCATTACGGCGACGTGCCCTGGGTCGACCGTCCGATCGACGCCGGCGACCCGCTGCTCTTCGAAAAGGGCCGCGATCCGCGCGAGATGGTGATGCAGAAGGTGATCGAAGACCTCGATTTCGCCGTTACCAACCTGCCCGTCGAAAGGTCGGTCTACCGCGTGACGCGCTGGGCGGCGCTGGCGCTCAAGAGCCGCGTCTACCTGTTCGAGGGAACCTTCCGCAAGTATCACGGGCTGAAGGACTGGGAAAGCTATCTCACGGCCTGCGCGACGGCGTCGAAGCGCTTCATCGACGAGAGCGGATACTCGGTCTACACGACGGGAACGACGCCGTATCTCAACCTTTTCTCGTCGCTCAAGGCCCTCGACACCGAAATCGTGCTCGCCCGGGCCTACAACACGGCTATCGGTCTGAAGCACGACGTCAACGGCTACCTCACGAGCATCACGATGGGACGCCCCGGCCTGCTGAAGAACATCGCCAACATGTATCTGATGAAGGACGGCACGCCCTTCACCTCGCAGCCCGGCTGGGAGACGATGCAGCTCCCCGAGGAGAGCAAAAACCGGGACGGCCGCTTCGCACAGACGGTCCGCACGCCCGGGTACAAGCGCATCGACGACACGGCGCTGTCGGCCCCGAACCTTGCGGCGACGATGACCGGATACCAGCTGGTGAAGTACCTCCAGTCGGCCAAGTACGATTCGTACAACGCTTCGACGAACGACCTGCCGCTGCTGCGCGCCGCCGAGGTGATGCTCAATTACGCCGAGGCCAAGGCCGAGCTGGGAACCCTCACGCAGGAAGACATCGACCTTGCGATCAAGCCGCTGCGCGACCGTGCGGGCGTCGCCAACCTCTCGCTCACGAAGGCCAACGCCTCGCCCGACCCCTATCTGGCTTCGCCGGAGACCGGCTATGCCAATGTGACGGGCGACAACAAGGGCGTGATCCTCGAAATCCGCCGCGAACGCACCGTCGAACTGCTGATGGAGAACCTCCGCTACTGGGACATCATGCGCTGGAAGGAGGGCAAGCGTTTCGAAAAACCCTTCACGGGGCTGTATTTCCCCGGCACGGGGTCCTACGACCTGAACAACGACGGCGTGGACGACGTCTGCATCTGGTCCGGCTCGAAGCCCGCGACCTCGGCCCCGGCGGTCTACGAGCTGAACAAGGAGATCTTCTTGAGCGGGGGCGACAGCGGCTACATCATTATCCATACGGATTACGCCCGTTCGTGGAACGAGGAGCGCGACTACCTCTATCCCGTGCCCACCGACGACCGGGTGCTGACCCAGGGCGCCATTACGCAGAACCCCGGCTGGAACGACGGCCTGAATTTCTAACCTGAAAAAAAGAATGATTATGAAAATCAAGCGATTCATACTGCTCGCCTTCTCCGGCTGCTGCCTGGCGTTGTCCGGGGCGGCCTGCTCCGGGCTGGAGGGCGACAACTCCGACTTCGATTTCGGGGACATGACCTCCGACGCACCCGACAATCCCTACGACGGACAGGGTTACGACCGCCTGCCCAACTCGGTGCGGCTGGCGACCTACAACACCCACCGCTGCGAGGGATGGACCCAGAACTCCGGGACCGACCGCGCGAACTACAACAACACGGCCAAGGTCATCTCGCTGATGGACCCCGACGTGATCGCGTTGCAGGAACTGGACAAGAACACCACGTGGCATCAGACCGACCAGTTGCAGGAACTGGCCGACCGCACGGGGATGCGGCCCTACTACTGCAAGACGATCAGCTACCGCGGCGGCGACTACGGCATCGGCATCCTCTGCAAGACGGCGCCTAAAAACACCTATGCGGGCGATCTGCCGGGAACCGAGGCGCGGAAGTTCTTCCTCGCGGAGTTCGACGGCTACATCTTCATCGCCACGCACTTCTGCCACCAGAGCGATGAGAACCGCCAGCGGTCGTTCGAGATCATAACCGAGTATATCGCCGCCAACTACGCCGCCTATACCAAGCCGATCTACCTGGCGGGGGACCTCAACACGTCGAAGCTTCCGGCAGCGGCGCTCGAATCGTGGAAGATCATCAGCACCTCGGCCAATACCTTCGTGAACACCTCTTCGCCGTCGCGCATCGACTATGTGCTCGTCTACACGGGCAATTCGCCGTCGTACGAGGTGCTGCGCACCGCCGTGCCCTCGTACGAGGAGATCAACGTGATGACGGTCTCCGACCACCTTCCCGTACTGGTAGACCTCAAAAAGTAAGCGATTATGAAAAACAGACTCTTGAATAGCTTTTTCCGGGCGGCGGCGGCCTTCGCGCTGCTGCTCGCGGCCGGAGCGTGCAAGGACGACGTGGCGCTGCCGATGCAGCGGGTAGCGCTGAACACGCACGCGATTCTCGCGCCGTCGTTCGCCACGACGCTCTCGTTCGACGTCGAGGCCAACTGCGACTGGACGATCTCCGTCGCGGGCGACGACACCTCGTGGGCCGAACTCTCGCAGACCGAGGCCACGGGCATGGCGACCGTGGCGGTCCATTGCCGAAAACAATACTTCCGGCTCCCGTGCGCTGACGATACGCGTTGCGGCCAAACGGAATGCCGCGGTCGTGGAGGAGTTGTCCTTCGTGCAGGCTTCGGCGACGGCCGAGGGGTATCTCTCGATCCCCGATCTGCGGAAACTGGCCGCCGACGGCGACTACTCCGTGACGCAGGACGTGAAGATGCGCGGAATCGTGGTGTCGAGCGTCCAGGACAATAACTATTACGACAACTGCATCGCGCTCCAGAGCGCCCTGAAAGCCAACTGCGGCATTACGCTCCGCACCGACGAGGTGCTCTACCGCAAGCCGGGCGAGGAGCTGGAGATCGACCTGAAGGGGGCGGTCGTCGGGGTGAATCCCGAAACCGGCGTGATGGAGGTGAAACCCGCCGCGGACGACAAGGTGAGCCGCACGGAGACGACGCAGGTGAAGATCGAAGCCTTGAAGATCACCTACGAGGAGCTTCGGTCGGGAGCCTACGAGTCGATGTATGCAGGCATTTATTCCCAGGTCTACGTGCCGGAAGGCGGTTCGCTGAACGGTATAACGCTCAAGGACGATCTGTCGATGCAGGACCCCGACAACAACCGTTTCCGGCTGGTGGCTTCGCAGGCTTCCTCGTTTGGCATTGATCCTGCGCCGACGGGTAGCGGAGTGCTCAAGGGAATCGTTGTGCCGCAGGACGGCGCCTATGCGATCCGCCCCTGCACGGCCGGGGACAAGGAACTCACCGGGCTGCGCTTCGGCGCCCAGGTTGGAATCAGGCTGCCCTATGTCTTCTCGTTCTACGCCGCCTCGCAGGCCAACAAGGATTGCAAGTACGTGACGGTGACCGATGGCACGTTCGACAAATTGGGGGCAGACTTCAAGGTCGAGGACAAGGATGTCACCAAATGCGTCGTGCTGACGGCAAAGGTGGCCCCGACGTCGAACAGCAGCCATTTCCGGCTGACGCACTGGGCCGATGAGGCCGCGCATGACAACATTCCGGCCAAGTCGATGGTTTACGGTCAGGACTCCTATTTCCTGCTGACCGTGCCTTTGGCCGAGGATATGCCTGCATCGTTCCGCATCTCATTCGGTATGTCGGGAACGGGCGGCGCTCCGAAGAACTGGGCGGTGGCCTATTCGACCGACGGCACGGAGTACGTCACTCCCTCCGACGGCTCGACAGCCATCTCGATTCCCGGGGCGATTGCGAGCAGCGGCTATTTCTATTATTTTACGGTGACCCTGACGCCGCAGTTGCGGCTGATGAAGGGCCAGACGCTGCTACTGAAACTTTATCCGACAGACAACGTCAGTTGCAACGGCGGTACGGCTGGATACAATTCGGATTCGCGCCTGCATTCGTGCGTCGCGATTGAGGCCGTGCCGAAATTCAGTACACCGAAACCGGTCGGAGCGGTTTATTTCGAGCCTTTCGACGGGTTGACCGAAGGGTTGGACTACCTCTACGGCGATAAGTTGGCTGCCATGCTGAACTATTGCGGCAGCGACATCTCGGAATGGGACGCCGTGCTGAAAAACGGACTTTCGGGCACCAACGTTCATCAGCGTCCGGGTTATGCCCAGATCGGTTATGTCGAGTCGCAGGCCGTGAAGCGGGCAGAGTATGAGAATAAGGCGGGGGCACTGCTCACGCCGGCGCTGAACGCAACGGGCGATCTGAACCTCTCTTTCCGCGCGATGGCCTACAAGACCTGTTCGGATCGCCCCAAGGGTAAGGCGACCGAACCCAAGGACAAGAAGGGCGATCTGACGGAGATCGTCGTCGAGGTGATCGGCGGCGGAACGATCGACGGCGCGACGAAGAAGGTCGTGTCGGGACTGGCGACCGATGCGTTCAACACCTATTCGCTGACGATCGACGGCGCGACGGCCTCCACGGCCCTGCGCTTTACGAGCGAACCCGCTTCGGGCGAGTTCTCGCGCTGGTTCATCGACGATATCTGTGTGACGAAGTAGGGGTTGCCCGATGATTGAAAAGCGTCCCGGAGCATTCGCTCCGGGAC
>ERZ773216.4168-NODE-4168-length-10310-cov-2.914383_pt1 | contig 10310 bp, 13 predicted proteins | sample MGYA00511259_ERZ773216 | MGnify/ENA primary metagenome ERZ773216 (study PRJEB29015, sample SAMEA2737764) | human gut metagenome | biome: human gut; feature: human-associated habitat; material: faeces | place: China | collected 2012 ... | reverse complement strand
ATACTCCGGACAGTCTCGTTCAGTACGGAGCCTCGAGTGCCCAAACTACGGTGATTCCGCTGTTGGAGCGGGAAGAACGCGCTCTGCGCGATGCCCGTGCCGGGTTGGACGGGTATGACAGCGAGGGCAATCCGCTGGCCGAATCGTCCACATCATCCAAATAATGTCGTGTGCGGTGTTCCGCGCCACGCCGAGCGCGTAACACCGCACATGACGACGCAGACACGCGGCACAATAGAGTACAGAACCTCGGCCGGCGACGGCCACTTACCATGATGTTCGTCACAAAGACGGCAGAACAAGGAGCCTTATATGGATATCGAACTGGGCATTCAGAACGTGGCACGACCGGTGAACTTCAGCACCGACGAATCAGCCGACAATGTGAGCCAGGCCATCGCGCAGGCCGTGGCCGACAACGCGACGATCGATCTGACCGATGACAAGGGCCGTCGCATCATCGTGCCCGCCAAGGCACTCGGTTACGCGATCATCGGCTCCGAAACCAAGCACGCCGTCGGCTTCGGCACACTGTGACCATGAATCGCGCATAAGCGGCCTTGGGCATTATCTCAAGGCCGCTTTTGTATTGCTGAATCACCGATATAGCGGAAGCACGCCGCGATGAACGATCTCTTCGACAGTGGCCTCGTCGGTGAGGTTCTCCCCCAGTTTGTTCGGTTTGCCTTTGCCATGCCAGTCAGACCCACCGGTGACCAGCAGCTGGTGCCGGCGGCAGATGGTGAGCAGCCGTTCTCGCTGCTCCGGTGAATTGCCACGGTGCCATACCTCCAGCCCGTCCAGTCCTTCGCTGATCAATGCCTCGATCTGGTCATCGGACAACAGTCTGCGGTTACGGCTCATATCACCGGCATGGGCGATCAGAATCACACCGCCCGCTCCCTTGACGGCGGCCACCACTTCATGAGAGGTCGGCGAAGGCGTGGGAATATAGTATTTGGATGAGGCGCTGACCGCATCCGCAAACGCTTCCGAACGAGTCCGATATACGCCGGCACTCACCAAAGCATCAGCGATGTGAGGCCGGCCAATGGTGGTTTTGCTACCCTCCTTGACTTGGGCGAGCACGGATTGCCAGGTAATCGGATAATCACGAGACAACAATTCGACCATGCGCTGCGTGCGTTGCAACCGTGCGGCTCGAGTATTGGCGAACAAGTCCGTGATGTGCTGATTCGTGGGATCATACTGGTAGCCGAGCATGTGCACGGAGACGTTCTCATCCGTGGCGGTGATCTCGGTGCCGCAGAGCAACGGCAAACCGACCCTATGAGCCGCGGCTTCGGCCTCCGGCCAGCCGGCGGTGGTGTCATGATCGGAAATGGCCACGCCCTTGAGTCCCAATGCCTTGGATTGTTCGGCCAACGTGGCCGGCGTTTCCGTGCCATCCGAGACGCCGGTATGGCAGTGGATGTCCCACCCGACGGCGGGCGGTTCCAAAGGCATCACATATCCAGTCATACCTTCCATCGTAACCTCATTTCAGCATTCCCACGCAAGGCGCAGACAGGTCGTCACCTTCTGCCAACGGCCGAAACCAGACATTCGGCACCCAGCTGACAACCGCAGAGGCTAATCTGGAGCGCAGCGCTATCGAAAGGGACATGATGACTCGTAACACCGCAACCGACACATCATCCAGCACCACGAACACCACGCCGCTTGGCTTGGCGGAGGCACGACCGTTGATTGGATGGCGCCACAGTGCCACTTGGACATATCTCATCATGCTGATTGCCTCGGCAGTGGCGTTGGGGGCCTCGCTCATTCTGTCCGCTGAGACTTTGCAATTGGCTCGGCATCCGGAGTCCGCACTCGGCTGCGATCTGAACTCGGTGGTGTCCTGTTCGGCGGTGGCCCAGTCCTGGCAAGCGGAAATCGCGAAGTTCGGCGGGCTGAGCTATCCGAACGCGTTCTTCGGCATCGCCGCCGAATCGGTGTTCATTACCATCGCGGTGATCGGTTTGGCGCGTGTGAAGGTGCCGCGTTGGTTCGCGACCTGCACGTGGCTGGGCGGACTGGCCGCTTTGGCTTACTCGTACTGGCTGAGCACGCAGTCGCTGTTCGTGATTCACGCGCTGTGCCCGTGGTGCCTGACCCTGATGTTCTCCACCACCATCCAGTTCATGGCGTTGAGCCATGCGACCGTGGCCGTGCAGGGATTGCCGTCGCGTAAGGCTGTGGCGGCTGATGATAGCGACGGTGAGGCTGAGGTCGCGGCGGTGCCGGCCGGACTCAATAAGTATTACCGCCTCAACATCGACCTCATGGTCGACATACTGTGGATCGTGGCGATCGTGGTACTCATCATCGTCACTGAAGGCGCGGCCCTGTTCGCTGCCTGATTCCTTTACAACAAATCGATATCGGCGACCAGCGTGGCTGCTCCGGTCAGCTTTACGTCGCTGTCGGTGACGTCCACGCGCAGGGTGCCGCCACGTACGGTGATGTCCCAGTGGCTGATGCCGGTCTTGGCCCGCAGCACAATGCCTGTGGCGCACAGGCCGGTGCCGCAGGACAGGGTTTCGCCGCAGCCACGTTCGTTGACGCGCATCGTGGCTTCACCCACGCCGGTGCTCTGATCGATGTCGTCGACCCGCACGAATTCCACGTTCTGGTCGGATTCGATGACCGGAGCCACCACTGGTTTGGTGACCAAATCCAGTGATTCAACCACTGGCAGGGACGCGAAGGCATCCTCGATCACCGCGACCACATGCGGGTTGCCCATATCCACAAACGTACCGCGCGCCGAGCCCTCAGTGCCGGGGATGGTGACCTCGTAGGCGTCGGTTTCGCCGATCTTCCACTCCCCCATTTCGACCTGGAACACGTTGGCTCCGTACGGCCTCATATTGCCGCGTGGCGTCAGAATCTTGACGCCGGCACGGGTGCCGAGGCGGAACGGCTCGGTGGAGTCGGCCACCCCCTCACGCTGAGCGAACAAGGTGATGGCGCGTGTACCGTTGCCGCACATCTCCGCCAACGATCCATCCGCATTGCGATAGTCCATGAACCATTTCGCGCCCCCGGCCAGTACGTCCGAAAGCTGATCATCGCTTAAATCAGACACGAAATCAGGCCGTGTCAGGCGAATCAGGCCGTCACCGCCAATGCCGAAGTGACGGTCGCACAGGAATCGGACCTCATCGGCGGTAGGCTCGAATTTGCCGGACTTGTCGAGGTATACCACGAAATCATTGCCGGTTGCGTGTGTCTTGGTTACTCGTTGCGGAAGACTCATGGCTTTCAGAGTACTCTAGGGAGCGAAACAACACCGCAAAACAATCGGCTTTGTGATCGGTCGCGGCAACATACGGTTGCAGGCATGGCTATAGGGAGGATTCAGGCATGAGCTCTTCGGCTCCAATCGGCGTATTCGATTCGGGTCTTGGCGGTATTTCCGTGGCTCGCCAAATCGCCAAGGATATGCCGGCCGAGCATGTGCTGTATTTTGGTGATTCGGCCAACGCACCGTACGGCATCAAGACGCCTGAACAAGTGAGGGCCCTGAGTTTCGATATTGTCGAACGGTTCGTGCGTCAAGGCGTCAAGGCCGTGGTCATCGCATGCAACACCGCCACTTCCGCCGCGGTGAACGATTTGCGCGAACACTACGATATTCCGATCATCGGCATGGAGCCGGCCCTGAAAGTGGCGTGCGACCGTGGTGACGTGCCTTCCGACCCGCATCATATTCCCCAGAGGGTGATTGTGGCGGCCACTCCCCTGACCTTGCGTGAGCGGAAGTTCGCCAAACTGATGGATCGATTCGATTCCAACAACACGATTTTCAAGGAGCCTTGCCCCGACTTGGTGGAGATCGTGGAATCCGGGCGGCTCGGCGACCATGACCTGGTGATGCGCACGCTGCACGGCTACTTCGACCAGTACGACATGGAGCATATCGACTCGGTGGTGCTGGGCTGCACGCATTTCGTGTTCTACCGCGACTACTTCCGCGAGCTGCTGCCCGAACGGGCTGCTGTCATCGACGGCAATGAGGGTACCGTGCGCCATCTGGGCGTGGTGTTGGAGTCCCTGGGCAAACTGGCACCCGAAGACGCGACCGGCGGCGTGGAGCTCGCCAATTCCGATCCGTCCGAACGGATTGCCGAGTTGTCACGCAAATTGCTGAACGTATGAGCCGTTCTTGGCTCCCCTCTCTGAGGGAAGCCAAGGAAGAACCAGACAAATTCACAGCACACTGCCCATATCGTTGTCCGTGCAGCACGCGTAAGCTCATACCAGATTCAAGTGAACAGGGGGTTGGTATGACAAAGACGGCGATGATTGATGTCGGCGGCGGGTTCCGCGCGATTTTCGGCTGTGGTGTTATGGACCGCATGCTGGAGGACGGCATCGACGTGGATATGTGCTACGGCGTTTCCGCAGGCGCGGCCAATATGACCTCATTCATCGCACGCCAGCACGGCCGCAACCACACCTTCTACACCAAGTACGCCTTCCGCAAGGAGTACGCGAGTGCGGAAAGCTTCTTCAAGAACCACAACTTTGCCAACCTCGACTACATCTACGGCACGCTGAGCAATCACGATGGCGAGAATCCGTTGGATTTCGCGGCGTTCGAGGCCAATGAGACCGGGTTCACCGTGGTGGCCTGCAATGCCGAGGACGGCTCGACCAAGTACTTCGACAAATCGCGCGTGCGTTTTGATGATTTCGACATCATCAAGGCTTCGTCCGCCGTGCCGGTGGCCTGCGAGCCGTATGTGGTGGATGGCGTGCCGTATTTCGATGGCGGCATCGCTGATCCGGTGCCGGTGCAGAAGGCGCTGGAGGACGGCTACGATCGCGTGATTCTGATTCTGTCCCGCTTGCGTGACGAAGTGCGCAAGCAGCAGAAGGATTTGGCTCCGGCCCGCATCCTCGAACGCTCCCACCCCGCCGCGGCCGAGAAGCTGCGCATGCGCTACAAGACCTACAACGACGAACTCGAACTCGCCAAGCATTACGAGGCGGAAGGCAAAGTGCTGATCCTCGCACCCGAAGACCTGTATGGTCTCAACACCCTGAAGAAGAACTTCGAGGGCCTGGAAATGATGTATCGCAAGGGATACGCGGCGGCCGAGGCCATTCCGGCATTCCTTCAGGCATAGCGATAGTGAAGTCCCTCGCTTGGAGGGGCTTCACTATCGATGGATGGGGATTCGCAAACGGGGTGATTACTTCGTCTCGGAAGCGGTGAGCATGGCCTTGGTGACCTGCTCGTAGAGATCCTGATAACCGCCGGGCGTGGAGGCGGGCAGCACCACGGTCTTGGTGTTGTTCGATTCGGACAGCGAGCGCATCACGTCGAGGTACTGGTTGAACAGCACCACGTTGTTCACGTCGTTGATGTTCATGCCCACAGCCTGCAGACTCTTGATCTGGTCGACGATACCGTTGGCGATCTCGCGGCGGTAATTGGCCTGGCCCTCACCCTGCAAGCGAGTCTTCTCCGCATCGGCGGCGGCTTGGGTCTCGATCTGGATACGCTGGGCCTCGGCACGCTGACGGGTGGCTTCCTTTTCACGCTGGGCGGCATTGATGGAGTCCATCGCGTTCTTGACCTGTGGGCTCGGGTCGATGGCGGTGATCAGCGTCTTGACCACGGTGAAGCCGAAACGGCTCATTTCGGCGCCCACGGTCTTCTGCACGTCGAACGCCACATCGTCCTTGCGGGCAAAGGCATCGTCCAAAGACAGTGCGGGGATAGCGGAACGCAGCGCGTCCTCCATGTAGGAGCGCAGCTGACCGGCCGGGTCACGCAGCTCGTAGTAGGCGGTGGCCACATCGTTCGGGTTCACGCGGAACTGAGTGGAGGCCACCACGGTGACGAACACGTTGTCGAGTGTCTTGGTTTCCAGCTGCACGTTAAGCTGGTTGACACGCATGTTGGTTTTCATGGCGATGCGGTCCACGAACGGGATGCGGATGTGGATGCCGGCGAACTGCACCTTAAGGAACTTGCCGAATCGTTCGATGATGTAGGCCTGCTGCTGCGGCACGACGAAGAGTGCGGCACTCAGCAGAACAATGAGTAGCACGATGATAATCAGCGGACCAGCAAAGAATACGGCCATGATGTTTTCCTTTCACCCACGTCGAAACCGCCCTCGGCCTCGACTCGTGATTTCCATCGTATCAGCGTTCAAAACAAAGCGGTAGACATCGTACGCATATGTGTACAACTGTTCACTATGTGTGCATGCTGGCTTCTTATAAAAGAAGTGCGGCATCCAATCAGTATGCTGCGGCCATGCCTGAGCCGACAGCCACGGCGCCGATACCGTCCTCCAGCGCGGCAAGCCGCTTTTCCAGTGCATCGACAGTGGGATTGGCCACACGGGAGTACTCGAAGCCGTCGATGTCACCGCCCGCGAGCGCATCGCCGCGCGCCGCGTCACCCAGGTCGAATGCGGCCGAGGCATAGATTGGCGGCACAGCGGCACGGCCGTTATCCAGCGGCTCGTAGTCGGCGTGGATGGCTTGCGTTCGGAAATCAACGCCCATTAATCCTTCTTCCTCATGCCGCTCTATTGTGGCGGGCTCGACTCTATTCCCGAACTTAGCAAGTCATGGTACGCGACACCGGCACATCGGTATCGCAATTGTCAATGCGCGCTTTAGAATATCCGCCGAATGCCGGAACACACCAAGCTGCCTAGCCCTCTTTCAGCACCTCGGCCGCAATATTACGCTGCCTCAAATAATTCAAAGCCGCGTCAATCCGTACCGGTTCATCATCGAAAATGGCCACGATGCCCTCTACCGGAGTATCCGCGACGATGTCGATATCTCCAAAGATTATGTTGACATCGATGCCGAACCCTTTAGTAATTTGCGACACCAACGCTTCAGAAACTTCCTTGGACACATATTGCATCCGGACCAATCGTTGGCCTTCAGACAATCTCATCAAAAGGGAGTCATGGTTCTCTTTTCATATCTGGCGATAACGCATATCAAATCAGCAATCAGCGCAAAGACGCTCGGTCGCTCCATCCGGATAACAACTTTGCCCTCCGGATGACCGGCCGCTACCAGCTCAAGCGCATCAGCACATCATCCAATGCAAAACACCGGGAGTCAATCACAGGGCGCAGTTTCCGCCGCTCAACGATCTTGCTCACGCGGCGCAACTGGCTACCATCGGCACGCACGAACATGAAGCGATATTCCTTACCCTGTTTACGTGTCATGCGGTCAAGCTTGGCACCGGCGAGCGCGAACAGCGCGCGTTTGAATAGCGGCATACCAAAACGACGAGCAAACTCCGCATTGGGAGCACCGCGTAGACTCAGCAAACGGCCTCCAGGCTTGAGCACTGAAAGCTCCCGCGCAAATTCCGTTTCGCCTAAGGTGTCGATGACATGGTCAACCGGTGCGTCAGAAAGAGCTTCAGCATAGTTCTCGATGCGATAGTCGAAATAACGATCGGCGCCCAGCGCGCTGCTCTCCGAAAGCACCGGGACGAACGCCGTCAGCATTCGTAACGCCTTGGGAGCGCTCAAACGCGCGGGGCTCATCACCGTGGCACGCGGAACCGGCGGCGCCGAACTTGCCCACACCCCCCAAGGAAATCACTCTGCTCGATATCCATCAGGCAGTGGAATCCACGAACCTCGATGATGTGATCGGCATCCACGAGAGAGGGAATCACACATGCCCCGTGGCTCGGAATATCCACGACGTTCTCAAAGATGCGTATGCTCCAGTGGCCAAAGCCATGTCGGATTCCATGAGGGAAGTTACGCTTGCCAATATGCTTGCCGACTACCGAAATCGCATTGGGGTCAAAGCCCGGCAATTGGAACAGTAGTGGGCACCGAAGCGTAAGCCCCCCCTACTCTCTGATCCACATAAACAGATAAGGCGTGCGCCATCAAGACCGATCGATGACGCACGCCTTATGCAGCTCAGACCACGGATTCCTAGTCAGCCAGCAGCCCCAGCTCCTGCAGCTTGTTCTTGATATCCACTGCAGAGGGTTCCACTTGGAACGAGCCGTCATCGTACCGCACCACCGGAATGTGCATCTGGCCGCTGATCGCCACGGCACGGTCGGCGGCACCTTCCTCTTCCTCGATGTTGTGCCAAGTGTATGCCGCGCCCAGTTTGTCGAGAGTGTTCTTTGCCTGGCGGCAGTCGCCACACCATGTGGCACCGTAGACGTCGATGGTCATATCGGGTCCTTTCTTTGTTCCGCCGCGCTTGACTTTTACGCGGTGCACTATCAAACCGTATTCATCGTAACGGGGATGCTGTGATATCGCGGTTGGCATAATGCGGGCGGTCCGCTTAACCACCCCAGTCGGCTACGCCGACAGCCCTCTGCCAGCGGAGGCGGAACCAGAGCATAAAAAAGCGGCTCCGGTGTGGCACAACCGACGCCGCTCCCCAGGAGTAGAAAAATAGGCAGAAAAGAATTAGATCAGGCAAACACCCCCCCCCGAAGTCAGCTGTTGGAACACGTCGAAGTCGGCATGCCGATCGATGTAACGGGCGTAAGCGATATCGAACGCCTGGCCGAGATCTTCGATCAGATCGTTGGCGTCCTCGATGCCAACGGCGAGACGCACCAATTCATCGGTGATGCCGATCTTCAGACGCTCCTCGCGAGGCAGTTCGAAATGCGTCATACGACACGGCAGCTCGGCAAGAGACTCCACCGCACCCAACGACACAGCAAGACGGAACAGGTGCAGGTTGTTGAGCACGTCAGCCGGATCAACGCCAGGCACGACCTCGAAGCTCAACACGCCACCGGCCCCCTTGAGACCTTTGGCAGCCAGACGCTGGTCGCCTGCGCCGGGCAGACCCGGGTAATGCACCGCCTTAACCAGCGGATGCACCAGCAGGTAGCGGGCGATGGCATTGGCATTCTCCTGCTGACGATCCATGCGAAGGGCCAGCGTCTGAATGCCGCGGCGCACCGCGTCGCACTCAGCAGGAGCCAACACACCACCCAAACGGTTCTGCGCGAAGTACACGCGGCTCGCCAGATCCTCACCGGAAACGACCACCAGACCGGCGTTCACATCAGAATGACCGGCCAGATACTTGGTGGCGGAGTGAATCACCACATCGGCACCCAAAGCAAGCGGCTTCTGCAGATACGGGGTCACGAACGTGTTATCCACAATCGAAAGCGCCCCGAAACGGTGGGCCACCGTGGAGATGGCGCGCACGTCGTTCACCTTGAGTAGAGGATTGGTCAGGGTTTCAAAGTAGACGGCTTGGGCAGGCACGATGCCGTTCGCGCGGTCGCCCTTGACGGCGGCCTCCAATGCTGCGATGTCCTGAGTGTCGACGGCCTCGACGAGGATTCCCCAGCGAGTGAAGAACTCATTGAGCTGGGAATACGATCCGCCATAAATATTGTCACCGACCACGATGCGGTCGCCGGGCTTGAAAATGCTCAGCACCGCGTGAATCGCCGCGAGACCGGAGGCGAACGCAAAACCACGCGTTCCCTGCTCGAGCTGGGCGATCTGCTGTTCCAGGTGGTGTTCTATGCGCAAATGGCGCAGGAAGAGGGACGCTTTAACTTTGACGATATCTGCGCCGCCATCAGCGACAAGCTGGAGCGTCGCCACCCGCATATCTTCGGCGAGGCATCGGCGGGCAATAGCACGGAAGTCCTGGCCCGCTGGGAGCAAATCAAAAGCGCGGAGCGAGCGGAAAAAGCCCAGCATTCGGCACTGGACGATATTCCCCATAGCCTGCCGGCGCTGATGCGCGCGCATAAAATCCAGCGCCGCTGCTCGGCAGTGGGTTTCGACTGGACCTCGCTGGGCCCGGTGCTCGACAAAGTGCATGAAGAAATTGATGAAGTGATGCATGAAGCGCAGCAGGCGGTGGTGGATGAAGCAAAACTGGAAGAGGAAGTGGGCGATCTGCTGTTTGCCACGGTGAATTTATCCCGTCATTTGGGCGTCAAAGCCGAGGTGGCGCTGCAGAAAGCAAACCTCAAATTTGAGCGTCGTTTCCGCGAGGTCGAGCGTATTGTCGCCGCCCGAGGCCTGCAAATGACCGGCGTCGACCTCGATACCATGGAAGAAGTGTGGCAGGAAGTAAAACGCCAGGAAACTGATCTCTAACGGATTTTCGTGATCAAGCGCGATTTGTGTGATTTTATAAATAACAAGCGCTTGATTTACGTCAAAAACATTTCGCCAAAAGCGTCTATTTTCTCTTTCCGTTATGTCGTTGAAACACCATGTAGCCTGCCTCTTCGAGTTGTTCGAGTCGCAACACAGGTGCAACTTGAAGAACGAAGGGGA
>ERZ773216.4146-NODE-4146-length-10357-cov-7.082994_pt1 | contig 10357 bp, 10 predicted proteins | sample MGYA00511259_ERZ773216 | MGnify/ENA primary metagenome ERZ773216 (study PRJEB29015, sample SAMEA2737764) | human gut metagenome | biome: human gut; feature: human-associated habitat; material: faeces | place: China | collected 2012 ... | reverse complement strand
TGCACCCGCGAAGGGTCTTCGACCCTCTCGACACCCATCTCGCGATTGAGTTGGTTTCACTTTCATGCTTCTTCCGCGTGTTTATCCGGGAACGGAAACGCAGCAGTTGCAATCCACATAAAAATCAGCAAAAAAGGCAGGAATCACACCATGCAGGAACTTCAGCAGCGCATCCTCCAAGACGGTGACATCCTCCCCGGCGGCGTTGTCCGCGTCGAGCGCTTCCTCAATCACCGCGTCGATACCGCCCTCGCACGCCATATTGGTCAGGCGTTTGCGGACGCTTTCCGCAATGACCAGATTGACTGCATCCTTACCGTCGAAGCCAGCGGCATCATCTTTGCCATGACCACTGCGCTGGCGATGGGCGACCTGCCCGTCATTATCGCCAAAAAGGGTCAGCGCCGCAACCTTGGCGACGATGTGTATACCGCTGATGTTTTCTCCTTTACCCACCAGACGACCAGTACCATCCACGTTGGCAAACGTTGTCTGGAAAAGGGACAGCGTGTGCTGCTGATTGATGATTTTCTTGCTAACGGCGAAGCGCTCAAAGGCTTGATGGACATTTGCCGTCAGGCGGAGTGCCATCCCGTCGGTGCGGGTATCTGCATCGAAAAGTGCTTCCAGCCCGGCGGCGAAACACTGCGTGGGATGGGCTTGAAGGTGGTTTCGTTGGCAGCAGTGGAAAAGACGGAGAACGGCGAAATCCGCTTCCTCGGCGAGGAGTAACGCAGCAAACGCCGCCAAACGCCCACAAAGGGCATCAGGAGCGCTTGCAGACACAGAATCAAGGAAATAGCCCTCCACAGCATCATCGCCTGTGGAGGGCATTTCTGTGCATTTAATACCCTTCCGCCTCTTCGGATAAACACGCGGGCATAGCCTGATAGCGTCACCAACTCAATCGCGCGAAAGGGTCAAGGGAGGGGACTTCGTCCCGTTTCATTCTCCCTTGCAGGGTGCAGGGACAGCGTCCCTGCCGGGGTCAAGGGGCAGCGCCCCTTGGGTTCCCCCAATAAACACGCGGAAGCAGTATGCAGAAGTCACCAACTCAATCGCGCGAAAGGGTCAAGGGAGAAACTCCCTTGCGGGGTCAAGGGGCAGCGCCCCTTGGGTCTCCCCTACTACCTTTCGATTTCGTCCCGTAATAAAGCGACGGCTTTCTTTTCGACACGGGAAACGTAGCTTCGGGAAATGCCTAAGCGGCGCGCAATTTCGTGCTGGGGATGCTGACGGCCGTCGGTCAGCCCGTAGCGCAATTCCAAAACGAAACGCTCACGCGCGGGGAGACGGTGCAGCACCTGCTGTACTTTTCCCGCTGTCACGCGGCGGATGACCGTGTTTTCTAACTCGTCCGCGTCCGTGCCGAGAATGTCCTGATAGGTGATGTCGTTGCCTTCGCCATCGCTGCCTACCGGGTCGGAAAGCGACACGTCCCCGCGCCGCTTCCGGCTTGCGCGCAGCGTCATCAGAATTTCGTTCTCGATGCACCGTGCCGCGTATGTTCCCAGCGGCGTTCCTGATGCGGATTTGAAGCTGTCCACCGCCTTAATCAGCCCAATCACGCCGATGGAAATCAGGTCGTCCGCGCCGTAGCCGGGAATCTGGTACTTCCGCGCAATGTGGCTCACCAAACGCAGGTTGTGCGTAATCAGCTCCTGCCGTGCGTTGTGGTCGCCCGCATCCAATTTCCCAATCAGCTCGGCTTCCTCCGCCCGATTCAGCGCCGGCGGAAACTCCGATCGCCCGGTGATGTATCCCAGAAAAAACAGGCATTGCTGCATCAGCAGCGCAAGCAGCTCCAGCATACGCATCCCTCCGCGAAAAGCGTATGCGCCGCGCCGGAAAAGTATCACCCGTGCATTGACAAGCGCCCTCTTTCGCGGCTATAATGGAAGAAAGCTGGACAAATCAGGAAAGGCGGAAACAACGATGAAGCAGATGGGAAAATGGCTCGTGACGGCAGTGCTGGCGCTGCTGATGATGATTCCGGCGGTGCTGGCGGAGGAAACGGCGTCCTTCATGACGCTGACTGTTCCCACGACGGCGCAGGAGATTGATTTGGGGCAGAACGTCGTGACGGATTACGACGCGCTGTGCCGCTTCCTGGATGAACTGCCGGACGTGCGCAAGGTAGATATGTTCGCCACAAAAATCAGCCGCAAGGATATCGAAATGCTGGCGGCACGCTATCCGCAGGTGAAGTTCGGCTGGACGATGCGCGTGGGCGACCACCTCGTCCGCACCGATGCCACCGCGTTTTCCACGCTCCATAACAACAAGAGCGCAACGCACACCAGTGCGGAGCTTTCGGTACTCAAATACTGCACGGAGATGCTCGCGCTCGACATCGGGCATAATCAGGCGACGGATATTTCCTTCCTCGCGGAAATGCCCCAATTGCGCGTGCTGATTATCGCCTGCAATAAGGTGGAGGATATCTCCCCCTTGGCGAACCTGACGAATTTGGAGTATCTGGAGGTTTTCAAGAACAAGATTCGCGATATTTCTCCCCTTTCCGGGCTGACGAATCTGATTGACCTCAATATCTGCTTCAACTACGTCAAGGACTGGACACCGCTGGAAAACCTGACGCAGCTGGAGCGCCTGTGGGTTTACAACTCCAATAACTACATGGAGAATGACCCGATTCCCAAGAAAGTTGTGCGCTCGCTGAAGGAACATCTGCCCAATACTTATGTTGATTCCAAGTCGTACTCCACCAGCGGCGGCTGGCGTGAGCATGACCGCTATCAGATTGTCTACAAGATGTTCAAGAGCGGCGAATACATCCCGTTTGCGCAAAGTCCCGCGACGCTTGCGCCGGGTGAAACGCCTGCCCCGACGGCTGTGCCGACGCCGACACCTGTGCCGACTGCCACGCCGGAACCTACCGCCACCCCCGCCCCGACGGTTCGCTATGCCAACATGACGTTCGACCGCGACGCGGAAGCGATTGATTTGGGTAAAACCGTCGTGTCGGACTTCAAGAAGCTGACGGCGTTTTTGGACGAGCTGCCGAACCTGAAAAAGTGCGATATGTACGGCACGAAGATGAAGCGCGCAGACATGGAAATGCTCTCGGAGCGCTATCCGCAGGTGGAGTTCGGCTGGACGATGTACGTTGGCGACCACCTCGTCCGCACGGATGTGACGGCGTTCTCCACCCAGCATACCTATCAGAGCAAGTTCCACACCAGCAAGACGTTCTCGGTACTCAAATACTGCCATAATCTGGTTGCACTGGACATTGGGCACAACGAGGTCAGCGATCTGTCCTTCTTGGAGGATTTGCCGCAATTGAAGGTGCTGATTCTCGCGGCGAATAATATCACGGATATTACCCCGCTGGCAAAGCTGGAAAATCTGGAATATCTCGAATTGTTCCTCAACCACATTTCCGACCTGACCCCGCTGGAAGGGCTGACGCACCTGCGCGATCTCAACCTGTGCTATAACAGCATCACGGACTGGTCGCCGCTGGAGAATATGCCGTGGCTGGAGCGCCTGTGGCTGAATTACAGCGGCAAGTACGCGCGGATTGACCCCGTTCCGGCGGAGGTCATCGCCCAACTCAAGGAAAAGCTGCCGAACACAGAAATCAATACAACCGCTGCACATTCCACGGCGGATGGCTGGCGTTCCCATGCGCGTTCGACGCTGGTGGGCGACATGTTCCGCAAGGGTATCTACGTCCCGTTCGAGGATTGAGATGAACCCTTGCGCCGCGGGCGAAAATATGGTATGATAGCCGTTGGAAATCGAAGCATAGCGTATAAGGAGTTATGAGCTTTATGGATATGAAAACGAAACTCGCCGGACTGATGGCGCAGTGCTTGACCGACACATGGCAGGACGCGCAGGGTCTGCCGACGGCGGAGGAAATCCGCGGTCTGCTTGCCGTGCCGCCTGACCCGAAAATGGGCGACTACGCGCTGCCGGTGTTCCGTCTGGCGAAGGCACTGCGGATGGCACCGCCGAAAATCGCCACGACCGTGGTCGAAAAGTGGTCGCATGAGGACGTTGCGCGTGCAGAAGCCGTCAACGGCTATGTGAACTTCTTCCTCAACCGCGTCAATTTCGCGGCGGAAACGCTCGAAAGTGTGCTTAAGGCGGGAGAAAACTATGGCTCGTCCGACATGGGCAACGGCAAGACGATTTGTCTTGACTATTCCTCTATCAATATTGCCAAGCGTTTTCATATCGGGCATTTGTCCACCACGATGATTGGTCACAGCCTGCGCCGCATCTATGATTTCCTCGGATATAAGACCGTCGGCATCAACCATTTGGGCGACTGGGGAACGCAGTTTGGCAAGATGATTTGCGCCTATAAGCTCTGGGGCAACGAGGAAGAGGTGGAAAAGGGCGGCGTGAACGAACTGGTGCGCCTGTACGTCAAGTTCCACGAGGAGGCCGAGAAAGACCCCACGCTGGACGATCAGGGCCGCGCGTGGTTCAAGAAGATTGAGGATGGCGACGAGGAAGCCCTGCGCATCTTCAATTGGTTCAAGGCGCTGACTCTGCGCGATACCGAGCGCGTTTATAAGCTGCTGGGCGTTACGTTTGACTCCTATGCAGGCGAATCGTTCTATAACGACAAGATGGATCGCGTTATCAACGAACTGAAGGAAAAGAACCTGCTGACCATCTCCGAGGGCGCATCTATCGTTGATTTGAGCGAGGACAACATGTCCCCCTGCATCATCCTCCGCTCCGACGGCGCGACGCTTTACGCCACCCGCGACCTTGCGGCGGCCATCTATCGCCATGATACTTATCATTTCGACAAGTGCCTGTACGTTGTGGCGTATCAGCAGGATTTGCATTTCCGCCAGATTTTCCGTGTGCTGGAAAAGATGGGCTACGAATGGGCGAAGGACTGCGTGCATGTCGCGTTCGGCATGATTTCCTACGAGGGTCAGGCACTCTCCACCCGCAAGGGTCACGTCGTCTATCTGGAAGATTTGCTGGAGCAGGCGCAGAAGAAAGCGCTGGACATCATCAACGAAAAGTCCCCGAATCTGCCGAACAAGGAGGACATCGCGCGTCAGGTCGGCATTGGCGCGGTTGTCTATACTGATTTGAGCAACAACCGAATCAAGGACGTTGATTTCTGCTGGGATCGCGCGCTGAATTTCGACGGTGAAAGCGGCCCGTATGTGCAGTACACGCACACGCGCTGCTGCTCTGTTCTGCGCAAGGCGGCGGAAATGTCCCTGCCCGAAGCGGATATGAACGCGCTGACGGACGACGAGGCACAGGCGCTCCTGCGTCTGCTGGGGCGCTTCCCGGATGTCATTAAGGAAGCGGCGGAGAAGTATGAGCCGTCAATGATTACCCGCGCTGTGACGGATATTGCGCAGGCGTATAATAAGTTCTATTACGAGCATCGGATTCTGGATGGCGAACCGGCGACGGCCGCCGCGCGCGTGGCGCTGACGAAGGCGACGAAGGATGTTATTAAGACGGGGCTGTGGCTGATTGGCATCGAAGCACCCGAACGCATGTAAGAAAAAAGAAGAAACGCACGGAAGGCGTATGGAAGAAAAACCAACACAATCGCGCGTGAATTCTTTTTCTGCCCGAATAGGCAGGAAAAAGCGACTGCGTTGTAGAATACCTGATTGTTTGCTAATGAACAGAGGTCAGTCTCTCTGTTCAGAAAAAATCAAAAAAAGGAGTGAAGCACATGGCAGAGATGCTCGAATTCAAGTTCGACACGCAGCTGCTCATTGAAGGGCACGACCTCGACGAGGACGAAATCAACGACTACATCACGGAGCATTTCAAGGGCGACTGCCTGCTGGCAGTGGGGGACGATGAATTGATCAAGATTCACTTCCACACGAACGAACCGTGGCAGGTGCTGGAATACTGCGCGTCGCTGGGTGAAATCCATGACATTGTGGTGGAGAACATGCAGCTGCAGAGCGAAGGTCAGCACGGCTAATTGCACACAATATAAAGGGGCGCTGTCCGGCTCGGTGGTCGGAACAGCGCCCTGCTTATGTGATATGATTTTCCAAACGACAGTGCATCATAATTGCGGAATGTCATTTTCTCTGCTTGGCGGGAAGATGGCAATGCCGTTTGAAAATCGTTTATATTAGGGCAACAGCGCACAACGCGGCGATGTCACCTTATACTATTTCCAGATTCACCTGCGCCATCTGCTTGCGCCTTTTCCCTTCTGGTGTCCGCTCATTCCACTTAGCGTAGCGCTGCTACGCTGCGTTTCATTCACGTTAGCCAGAATGAAAAATTCGCGGCGCATCTTGGCGCATTCTTATCTGGAAATAGTATTAAACGTTCAGGTGTGCCTTCTTCAAGCGGCTGGAAATCATCGGGCCAATCAGCACGACAATCACCATCTTCACGATGTCCAACGGAATGAACGGATAGACGCAGATGGCCAGCGCCGCGTTCGCCGTCTTGCCCGCCTGTACGCAAAACCAGACCGTGCCAATCAGGTACAGCACGACTTCACCCGCGACCATTGCCAGCAGGTGCAGCCACCACTTGTCGCTCTTGCTCATCAGGAAGCCCGCCAGCGCCACCATCGGGATATAGCCGACGATGTAGCCGCCCGTCGCGCCCGCCAGCTTCGACACGCCGCCCGTGAAGCCGCTGAACACCGGCACACCGACCAGCCCCAGCAGGATGTACAGGCAGACGCTGATGGTTGCCTTCTTCCAGCCCAGCACATAAATCGACAGGAACAGCACCAGCGTCGCCATGCTAATCGGCACAGGGCCAATCGGCAGCGAGAGCGGCGCGAGCACGCAGATAACCGCCGTCATCAGCGCAATTGCAACCAAGGTATAGGTCGTATTTTTTGTAGAAGCCGTCTTTTCCATCGTCGGGAATCCTCCTTGCGTAAACCAAAATGCGGTTTTGAGTTTACCATAGTTTCGGACGTTTGTCAACTGCTTTTTGCGCTTTGGTTGACGATACGGAATTTTTCGCCCTTCCTTTTTTTCTCGAAATGTGGTACACTGAACACCGTGAAATGCCAACATTCGACCTGATACTGTTTTCGGATGAAAATGCGACGAGCAGATGGCGCGGATGAATCCGAAAATAGTATGAGAAAGGAGCGATTTTTATGGATTACAATCAGGCTGCCCTGCAAATGCACGAGGAACACCGCGGCAAAGTTGCCGTACAGAACAAGGTGAAGGTGGAAAACCGCGATGACCTGTCCACCGCGTATACCCCCGGCGTGGCAGAACCCTGCCGCCGCATTCATGCTGACCCGCGCGATGTGTACCGCTACACCGCCAAGGGCAATCTGGTTGCAGTGGTGTCCGACGGCACGGCGGTGCTGGGGCTGGGCGACATCGGCCCGCTGGCCGCCAAACCGGTCATGGAGGGCAAATGCATGCTTTTCAAGCACTTCTCCGGAATCAACGCCTTCGACATCGAGATCGATACGACCGATCCGGAGGAGTTCATCGCCGCCGTCAAGCGAATCGCCCCCACCTTCGGCGGGATCAATCTCGAAGACATAAAAGCTCCCGAATGTTTCGAGATCGAACGGCGGCTCGTCGAGGAGCTGGACATTCCGGTCATGCACGACGACCAGCACGGAACGGCGATCATCGCCTCGGCAGCGCTCATCAACGCGATGCACCTGAGCGGGAAACGCATCGACGAGGCGCAGATCGTCGTCAACGGCGCCGGTGCGGCCGCCATCGCCTGTGCAAGGATGTTCCTCGCGCTCGGCGCGCGCCGCGACCAGATCACGATGTGCGACAGCCGGGGCGTAGTCACGACCCGCCGCACCGACCTCAACTCCGTCAAGCGCGAATTCGCGACCGACCGGCCGGTCACGACGCTGCGCGAAGCGCTCGTCGGCGCAGACGTCTTCCTGGGCGTTTCGACGGCCGGCGTGCTCGACGCCGACATGGTGCGGTCGATGGCCGGCAACCCGCTGGTCATGGCGCTGGCGAATCCCGATCCCGAAATCTCCTACGACGAGGCCAAGGCGGCACGCCCCGACGTGATCGTCGCAACGGGCCGTACAGACTACCCCAATCAGGTGAACAACGTGCTGTGCTTCCCCGGCCTGTTCAAGGGTGCCCTGAGCGTGCGTGCCCGCGACATCAACGACCAGATGAAGCTGGCTGCCGCCTATGCCATCGCAGACCTCATCACCGACGATGACCGCAGCGAGGAGAACATCATCCCCGGTGCCTTCGACCCCCGTGTGGCCCAAGCTGTGGCCGACGCCGTGGCCCAGGCTGCCCGGGACACCGGCGTGGCCCGCCTGTAACCGGAGGAACTGCCCATGAGAACGATTTCTGCACAGGAGATCACCGATACCGTTGCACGGCTGTGCATCGAGGCCAACACCCGCCTGCCGCAGGATGTGCAGGCCGCACTGGACAAGGCCCGGCAGGAAGAGCCCTGGCCGCTGGCCAGGAACACCCTCGACCTGCTGTGGTCGAACCTGAGCGCCGCCAAAGAGAAGGACCTGCCCATCTGTCAGGATACCGGCATGGCCTGCGTGTTCGTGGAGCTGGGCACCGATGTGCACATTGACGGCAGCTTTGAAACCGCCATCCATGAGGGCGTGCGCCGGGGCTACACCGACGGCTATCTGCGCAAGAGCATCGTGGCCGACCCGCTGCGCCGGGGCAACACCGGCGACAACACCCCCGCCGCCATCACGGTGCATCTGGTGGACGGTGACGGCTGCACCATCACCGTCGCCCCCAAGGGCTTCGGCAGCGAGAACATGAGCCGCATCCAGATGCTCAAGCCCGCCGACGGCGTGGAGGGCTTCAAGAAGTTCGTAGTGGAGACCGTGAAGCTGGCCGGTTCCAACCCCTGCCCGCCCATCGTGCTGGGCATCGGCGTGGGCGGCAGCTTTGATAAGGTGGCGTATCTGGCCAAAAAGGCCCTGCTGCGCCCGCTGGATGTACCCAACCCCGACCCCTACTACGCACAGCTGGAACAGGAACTGCTCACCGCCATCAACGGCTTGGGCATCGGGCCCCAGGGCTTTGGCGGCCGGACCACCTGCCTAGGCCTTGCCATTGAGCAGATGCCCACCCATGTGGCGGGCCTGCCGGTGGCCGTGAACGTTTCCTGCCACGTCACCCGCCGCGCCAGCGCGGAACTGTAAGGAGGGAGAAGCATGGAATACAGACTGACCACTCCCTGCACCGCGCAGGACCTTGCCCCGCTGAAGGCGGGCGATACCGTGCTGCTGTCCGGTGTGGTGTACACCGCCCGCGATCAGGCCCACAAGCGGATGATCGAGGCGCTGGACAAGGGCGAAGCGCTGCCCTTTGATCTGACCGGCAGCGCCATTTACTACGTCGGCCCCACCCCGGAGCGTCCGGGTGAGGTGATCGGCTCGGCCGGGCCCACCACCAGCGGCCGCATGGACGCCATGAGCCCCCGCCTGCTGGATCTGGGCAACAAGATCATGATCGGCAAAGGCAAGCGGGACGCCGCCGTCAAGGAAGCCGTGGTGCGCAACGGGGCCGTGTATCTGGCGGCTCTCGGCGGTGCCGGTGCCCTGATGGCAAAAAGTGTCGAGACGCTGGAGGTCATCGCCTGGCCGGACCTGGGCTGTGAGGCGGTGCGCCGCCTGACCGTAAAGGATATGCCCCTGACCGTGATCCTGGACGCCCACGGCGGCGACCTGTACCAGTCCGGCCCGGCGGCGTATCTGGAAAGCGAAAACTAACGGGGTTTTGTCCCCTTTGCACAAAACAAAACCGGCCTGGAACTGGCAAACCCACTGTTTTGTGCAGAAGAAAGTTGGTTTGTTTTTACAAACTTCCTGCGAATTGCTTGCATCAACGGCAAAAGTGTGATATCCTGTAACATACAAACCGTGGTGCTTTGCATCCCGGCAGAGAACTTCCCGCCGTGGGGCGGGGCAAGGCAGGAGGCAAACAAACCATGCAGATCCACCAATCCGCAGAAGATTATCTTGAAACGATCCTGATGCTGACCCAGCGCATGGGCAAGGTGCGCTCCATTGACGTGGTCAATGAGCTGGGCTTTACCAAGGCGAGCGTGAGCATCGCCATGAAAAAGCTGCGGGAAAACGGCTATATCGCGGTGGACGGCGAAGGCAACCTGACCCTGTTGGAGCCGGGCCGTGAGATCGCAGAACGCATCTACAGCCGCCATCGTCTGCTCACCCACTTCTTCATGCAGCTGGGCGTGGACGAAAAGACTGCCGCCGAGGATGCCTGCAAGGCAGAGCACATCCTCAGCGAGCAAACGCTGGAAAAGATCCGCGAACGCGCCCTTGAGACTGACGCCGAAACCGGCAGCGCCCAATAAGCAGCAATTCGCACGATACCGCCCTCTGTACCACAGGTACAGA
>ERZ773216.4144-NODE-4144-length-10363-cov-3.633683_pt1 | contig 10363 bp, 8 predicted proteins | sample MGYA00511259_ERZ773216 | MGnify/ENA primary metagenome ERZ773216 (study PRJEB29015, sample SAMEA2737764) | human gut metagenome | biome: human gut; feature: human-associated habitat; material: faeces | place: China | collected 2012 ... | reverse complement strand
GAATCCGCAGCGGAATGCTGTATACTCTTCTGCAGGCTTCGGGAGAAGGACATACCTATCTTCCGAGGGAGCAGTTATTTACAAGATGCGCCAGGCTTCTGGGAGTGGATGAATCCTATATGGAGAAACATTTTATGGATATGGTTATTGACAGGAAGCTGGTGCTGAAAGAGAAAAATGAAGAAACTATTGTATATCCTGCGCAGTATTATTATCTGGAACTGAACACTGCCAGGATGCTCAATGAACTGAATATTGTGTGTCCTGAGGATAAAGAGCTTGTCAGGCACAGAATTGAGCTGATCGAGAAAGAGACAGGAACTGTTCTGGATGAAATGCAGAAGAAAGCAATCACTGAAGCAGCGGATCATGGACTCTTTATTCTTACAGGAGGCCCCGGTACAGGTAAAACGACAACGATCAATGCGATCATCCGCTTTTTTGAGGGAGAAGGTGCAGAGATTCGGCTGGCTGCACCTACCGGACGTGCTGCAAAGAGAATGACAGAGACTACCGGATATGAGGCGCAGACAATTCACCGTCTGCTGGAACTGAATGGAATGCCGGAAGAAGAGAGGGACGGGCATTCAGCTAAATTCGAGAGGAATGCGCAGAATCCGTTGGAGGCAGATGTGATCATTATTGATGAAATGTCTATGGTGGATATTCATCTGATGCATTCTCTTCTTCTTGCAGTGGTAGCAGGAACCAGACTGATCCTTGTGGGGGATGAGAATCAGCTTCCGAGTGTAGGCCCGGGCAATGTGCTGAGAGATATTATCCGAAGCAGATGTTTCCCTGTAGTGGAACTGACTAAGATATTCAGACAGGCATCAGAGAGTGATATTGTTGTAAATGCTCATAAGATAAATAAGGGAGAACAGGTTCAGATCAATAATAAGAGCAGGGATTTCTTTTTTCTGAAGAGATATGATGCAGATATCATTATAAGAGTAGTGATCGCGCTGATCCAGGAGAAACTGCCGCGCTATGTAGATGCCAAACCCTTTGAGATACAGGTACTGACACCTATGAGAAAGGGACTTCTGGGAGTAGAGCGGCTGAACCAGATCCTGCAGAGATACCTGAATCCGCCGGAAGACGGGAAATCCGAGAGGGCGGTTGGAGACCGGCTGTTCCGCACAGGGGACAAGGTCATGCAGATCAGAAATAATTATCAGATGGAATGGGAAATCCGGGGACGATATGGGGTTGTCATTGAGAAAGGCGTGGGAGTATTTAACGGAGACACCGGAATCCTCAGGGAAATCAATGAATTTGCTGAGACAGCAGAAGTGGAATTTGAGGATGGACGTTTTGCAATGTACTCGTTCAAACAGCTGGAGGAACTGGAACTTGCGTATGCTATTACAATCCACAAGTCTCAGGGATCTGAGTATCCGGCAGTCATACTTCCATTGCTTTCCGGACCACAGATGCTTTTAAACAGGAACCTTCTTTATACCGCAGTTACCAGAGCAAGAAAATGTGTGACGGTTGTGGGAAACGAGGAGACCTTTGCAGAGATGATACGCAATGAAAAACAGCAGAAGAGATACAGTGCACTGGATGAACGGATCAGAGAACTGAGTGAGACTACAGGGGATAATAATACAGATGGTGAGGAATGATATTGCAGACTGTGATCTGATGACTGAATAATAACAGAGAAAAATTTATTCCGATAATATGAAAAAAACAGAAATACAGAGGATAGCAAAACAAAGAGTAAAATAGTGGAAGGAAATGGAAATGAAACGGTTTCTGAACATGGTTGCTGATATTTTTTACCCGAGATGCTGTCCGGTCTGTCAGAAAATACTGGCAGATCAGCGAAGGATGATCTGTCCGGAATGCGAGAAAAAACTTCGTCCGATTGGTCATCCCAGATGTTATAAATGTGGAAAACCCATAGAAACAGGGGAATACTGCAGAGACTGTCAGAAACACAGGCATATGTATGAACAGGGAAGAGGTATTTTTGTTTATGATGGCATAATGAGAAGATCTGTTACCAGATATAAGTACTATGGATGCAGAGAATACGGTGATTTTTATGCCAGAGCAATGTATCGATATGCACAGAAAGAATTGCGGGAATGGAAGCCGGATCTGATCGTGCCGGTTCCGGTACACAGGTCGAAGGAGCGGCAGAGAGGTTTTAATCAGGCTGCATATCTGGCGGAGAAACTCGGTCATTATACCGGGATTTCCACAGATGTCAATATTGTGCAGAAAGTTTTAAAGACAAAGTCGCAGAAAAAACTGAATGCTTTGCAGAGAAGAAAAAACCTGGAAAAAGCGTTCTGCGTGACCGGAGATGTCAGGGGAAAGAATATCCTGGTGATAGATGATGTGTATACAACAGGAAGTACGATCGATGCAATGGCCGGATGCCTGAAGAGAAAAGGTGCCGGAAATGTTTATTTTCTTACGGTTTGCATAGGCAGGAGATAAGAAAAAACACTTTTCATACATAATGATATATGTTACAATTAATCTGTATGATTATATGAATGATATCAGGTTGTTGCTGAGAACAGAGTGAACAGTAATAGCGGATTATAGCAAAAGGAAAAGCATACAGTAAGGAGTAATTTATGTTAAATGAAGAGAAGATAAAAATCATGAATAAACTTGCCATGTATGAACAGGGTGAAGGAAAGAAATATCTTCCGGTCAGCAGGTACTACCGTAGTGATTATATCGGACTTGCCATGATTAAGAATTTTTTCCTTGTTACGATTGGGTATTGCCTGATTCTGGCCGGTATCGCAGCATATTTTGCTGAATATCTGATAGATAATGTTCATAAGATGAACCTTGTTTCACTGGGCGTGGAAGTTATTCTGGGGTATGTGGCAGTGCTGGTACTGTTTTCTGTCCTGACATATATCCAATATACGGTGAAATACCATAAAGCAAAGAAAAGTGTGAAAAATTATTATGAAGAACTTACACAATTAAGTAAAATCTACGGTCGCGAAGATAAAAAATCTTCAGCCAGAGGAGTTACAGGAGGATATAAAAAATGACAGCATTACTCGAATTAAAACAGCGAATAAAGAATTTATACAGCCAGTATGAGATTTATATCCTGCCTGTCTTACGTTTTGTTCTGGCAATGGCTTATTTCATATGGATCAATACCAATATGGGATATATGAAGCAGATCGATAATATATTTATTGTTCTGATCCTTGCACTGATCTGTTCCATTCTTCCTTCGGGTGTAATGATTTTTGTAGGATTTGCCCTGATGGTCGCACATGGTTATGCACTGGGGATAGAAGTTGCAGGTTTTATGCTTGTGCTGATCCTGTTTATGGCAATTCTCTTCCTGAGATTCAGTTCAGACAATAATTTAGTACTTGTATTTACACCGCTTTCCTTTGGGTTCAGTGTTCCGACGCTTCTTCCTATCGGAAGCGGACTTTTGTGCAATGCGTTTTCTGCACTTCCTGCAGGCTGCGGAGTGATTATTTACTATTTTATCCGTTTTATACGTGTACAGCATAAACTTCTGGAAAACCCGGATGTTGCCATAGCTGACAAATTAAAACTTCTGACAGATGGAATCGTGCAGAACTGGGGAATGTGGATCACAGTGATTGCCTTTATCGCAGTGATTCTGCTGGTGAATCTGATACGTACCCGCTCTTTTGACTATGCATGGAGAATTGCCATTATTGCAGGTGGAGTTGTGTATGTTCTGATGATTATTGCAGGTGGATTTTATTTCAGACTGGATATTGATGTTGTTACGCTGATCATTTATACAGTGATCTCTGTGGTGATAGGATTACTTCTTGAATTCTTTGTATTTGGTGGTGACTATACCCGTACCGAGAGACTGGAATATGAGGATGATGAATATTATTATTATGTAAAAGCAGTGCCGAAAGCCTGTGTCACAACATCTGAAAGAAGTATAAAGAAGATTAACGGAAGTTCCGCAAAGGATGAAAGACCGGCACAGGATAATGTTGTTTCTTATGCGAATCCTATTTTTCATGGTGATGAGAAAGCAGTGACGACAGATGAGGCTGCAGCACCTGTAGAGAGAAAGAAAGATATTGACAGCGTGGATTTTGAGAAGAAACTGGAAGAATCATTAAAAAATCTGTAAAAAGCAGTTTCCGGTAACGATGAGACATACGAGCCAAAATTCCATTGCCGCAGGCAATCTGGAATGAATTTTGGCTACGTTACTGTGAACGGAGTGAACAGTAACGAGGAAAGAGGCTATTCAGACTTTTTACTTGCGTAACTCTGACGGGAAACGTATAATAGAAAAAAGCAATACTCGAGGGTGAGGAAAAGAGGATGAAGATAACAGAAGAACTGTTAAATGAGATGAAAATTAAGGATGAGAATTTTTCTGACGGTCTGATCAAGCCGGACGGCGATTACGTAAGAATACCCAGAGGACATCTTCATGGAATGATGGAACTGCTTCCATGGACAGAGAACGAAATCTGGAAAATGATCCCGGATGATGATTCTCCGCTGTTCTGGCTGATTGAGAAAACAGGATGCGTTCTTACGGATTATAATAATTCTATTGGCATGAAGATGACACCTGCTCAGCAGACTGTGTTTGATATGATGCGAAAACATGGGGTTCTTACAGATGATTATTACGATCTGACGAAACAGAGGGAGAAAGTAAGAGAAGCCAGAGAACAAAAAGAGAATCGAAAGCAGTAGTTAAGTGTATATGAATATATGGAATTGAAGCGATGGAAAAGTATGCTCATTAAAGTCATCCGACGCAGAAGCAACAATATACGATATTAAAAAGCAGCATATCAGAGTTATGGATCATAACCTGATATGCTGCTTTTAGCGTGTCTGAAGAAAAAACTTCAGTTTTGGAATCTGATTGTTGAGAATCAGTGATTCCGGAAACATAGCCTGGTGGACAAATTCTGCGGAATAAGTGAAATCGCCCACATGATCTTTTCCGTGACTGTCGCTGGATAAAATGATCGGAATCTCATATTTCTGACAGAAATAAAGAATTTCAGTCGCATTGGATGTTGTATCTCCGCGATAGCCGTTTGGAGAAAGAGAAGCTTCGTTTATTTCAAAGATAACATTCTCCTGCAATGCAGCAATAGCCAGAGTTCTGTAATCCACCGGGAAATGCGGATCATCACAATGCCCGAGGACTTTTACAGCAGGATGTTTCATGGCGTTGATATAGGCCAGGGTATTCTCAGCAGCAGCGCCGGAACGGTAATTCTGCTGATGCATACTGATGATCGCATAATCCAGTCCATTCAGCAGATCATCTGACAGGTCGATGTGCCCGTCAATATCAAGAATGTTCAGTTCAACGCCATAAAGAACATCAATTCCAAAGCGTTTTTTGGGACAGAATGGAAGACTTCTGAAATATGAGGAAGTCCCGGAAGTGAGAGTCCCGGGACCATGATCTGAAATTCCAAGAAGCTTCAGACCCTTATGACTGGCTTCCTTTGCCATATCTGAAATGGTACAGGTGGTGCCGTGCCCACTGGCAATGGAATGCGTGTGAATATCGGAGAGATACATATAAGTTTTTCTTTCTGAATGAAAAATAAGCGTGTCAGGAATGCTTTATGAGACAAGTATGGCAGAAGAAAAATGAAATGTCAATCATAAAAACAAAATAAAAATGTTACTGTTCACTCCGTTCTCAGTAACGTAGCCAAAATTCATTCCAGATTGCCTGCGGTAATGGAATGAATTTTGGCTTGTGCGTCTCGGAATTTTGCCACATTTATGCCAAAACACATCGCGGAATAGTGATGTGTGAACAGTAATATAAAAATATCAAAATATCCAAAACAGAAGAAAAATAAATATACAACTCTACTATGATCTGACGTAGGATTTCACATTCTGATGAGCTGGATTAGGATGCGTTATTTACGAGGATTGCTATAAACAGATTGTTGTCAAATACAATTCGAGAGGAACTCAGGTCTGTGGGGTGATGTTTGGAAAAGGCTGTCTTTGATGTTGCTTATTATTCTTGACGATTGAATCAGAGGACTTACCTGATTTTGTTTAAAACAACAAAAACAGGCATAAAACAACATACTCACTAAAATAGTAGATATATGTATAGATAACTGCTGCTTTTTAATGTAAAAAGATTGAAAATTAATTAACAATATTAGATTTGTTAGTGAAAAATAGATAATTAGAATTGGCATATATGCACAAGAAAAATGTTTTGTTTGGTGAATTTGACGTGAAAATCAAATTTGAATTAGAATTTTTGTTCAAAATATGATATGAATAATTGGCTAAAACTACTGAAATACAAAAAAACGGACAAAATGACACATTGTTATGTTTACAAAATTGGTGATATATGTTAATATAAACTCACAAAAACAAAAATGCTTCGGCAAAATATCCAAAAAGGAGGAATATCATGAAGAAAAAATTAATCGCAGCGTTACTCTCAGCAGCTATGGTGGTTTCTGCAGTTCCTGTATTTGCAAGTGATGCAGCAGCAGACGAGGAAACAGCAACAGAGAGCAGTACCGAATCTCCGTTAGCGGGCAAGAAGATAGCATATATTATGTACATGTCATCAGCAACTATCTTCCAGATGTGGTCGGATTCATTTACCGCAACAGCAGAGAAGCTTGGTATGGAAGCAAGTACTTTCTTCTGCAACGATAATGCAGATACATGGAAGAGTACAATTGAACAGTGCGCGCAGGGTGGTTATGATGGATTGATGGTTTCCCATGGTGGTCAGGAATACGCATATGATTTCCTGTCAGGAATCCTGGAACAGTATCCGGATTTGAAGATTGTTACATTCGATACACCATTTAAAGATGCAAATGGTGAGACTGCTAAGATTGACGGTGTTACACAGTTCTTCCAGCAGGATGCAGGATTTGCTGAATCTCTGGTTCAGGCTATCCTTGATATGTATCCGGACAAAACAGAGGCAGGCGAGCCTGTAAATATTCTTCAGGTTCAGCAGGGCGCCGGATATAACAGCCCGTTCGACCGTCGCCAGGTAGGTTATGAACCATTTGAGACAGATGGAAAGATTAAAACAGTTGAGAGAATAGCACCAATTGATGATCAGAATGCTACTTCATCTATGCGTGATGTAACTGCTGCTACTTTACAGAAATATGGCGAAGGCGATATTGATGGTATCTGGTGCTGCTATGATGCATATGCACAGGGCGTATATCAGGCGCTGCGTGAAGCAAATTCCGATATCCCAATGGTATCTGTAGATATCTGTAATGAAGATATCCAGTTCATGCAGGAAGGTAAAAACTGGAAAGCATGTGCTACAACAAACTGGACATCTAATGGAGAATTTGCATGCCGTGTATTAGCACTTGAGATGGCAGATCAGTATGAAGACATTGAAGCTGCTTCCTGCTACTATGCAGATCCGGGCGCCTGGATGGAAATTCCTTCAGTTATTGTTACCCAGGAAATGGTTACATCTAAGGAAGGTATTAATATTGAGAACCTGGCAGAGGTTGCTGGAGAAGACTATTCTGATACTTCTTGGATGCCTACATGTGATTGGATGGTATCAGCACTTGGACACTAATCCTTTCAAAAGGACAGTAGTTAATACTGAAAATATCTAAGTAAAATGAGGCGTCGGGGTTCAAGGCTCCGACGCCACTTTTTCCGTACTGGATTATCTGTGGCGGAAAATAATTACGGAAAAGAGGGAATATATGGATAAAATCACACTTGGAACACGAAAAGTTTCCATAGAATTTCCTGGTGTAAAGGCCCTTTCGGATGTTGATTTTGAAATTTCAACCGGTATGATCCATGCAGTTATGGGAGCGAACGGAGCCGGTAAATCGACATTGATGAAAGTTCTGGCTGGCTCAAATCCAGATTACACAGGAGATGTTTTGTATAACGGAAACGTCGTGGAATTGAGAAATCCGGCTGCCGCAAAGAAACTCGGCATCCAGATTGTATATCAGGAAGTTGATATGGCGCTGATTCCGACACTTTCAGTAGCTGAGAATGTAATGTTTAATGACATGGTCATGAACATGGGACATAAACAGTTTGTCAATTATGGAAAGATTAGAAAAGATGCAAAAGAGGCTCTGGCCCGCCTGAATATTGATATTGATGTAAAGAGATGGTGTGGTACACTGACACTGGCGCAGAAACAGATGGTCCTGATAGCGCGTGCGGTTCAGAATTCATGTAATTTCCTGATACTGGATGAGCCGACAGCACCATTATCAGATACGGAAACAGAGGAACTGTTCCGTGTTGTAAAACATTTAAGAGAAACAGAAAATATTGCTATTATCTTTATTACACATCGTATCCAGGAAGTCCTCAGAATCTGTGATTCTTACACGGTTATGAGAAACGGACAGGTTGTGGATACAACTCCGATCACACCACAGACAACTTCAAAAGAGATCGTTGATAAAATGCTTGGACGTTCTTTTGAGGAGAATTTTCCGAAAGAAGTCTGTGAAATCGGAGAGAAATCATTTGTAATAGATCATCTGACCGAACGCGAGAATCGTGTAAAAGATGTTTCTATGTACGTAAGAAAAGGAGAAATCGTCGGACTTGCCGGTCTGGTAGGTGCAGGAAAAACAGAACTTTGTAAAACTATTTTCGGTGCATACCATAAATCGGGAGGTACGCTTACATTAAATGGCAGGGAGCTTAAGATAAAGAATCCGTCCGATGCCGTAAAGAACAGAATTGCACTGGTACCTGAGGAAAGGCGTAAAGAGGGCGTGCTTGTTGCAGAAACAGTTACCTTTAACATATCCGCAGCGTGCCTTGGAGATTTCTGTACCATGTCTTTCGTAAATGACCGCAAGACAGCGCAGAAAGCAAAAGAATATGTAAAGAGCCTTAGTATTAAGACGCCTTCGGTAAAACAGAGGGTTGCATATCTTTCAGGAGGAAACCAGCAGAAATGCATCGTTGCACGCTGGATCAGCACGAATCCGAAGGTCCTGATCCTGGATGAACCGACAAAAGGAATCGATGTCGGCGCAAAGTCCGAGTTTTACCAGATGATCTGCCAGTTCGCAAAACAGGGACTCGGCGTGATCCTGATCTCTTCCGAACTGCCGGAAGTCATGGGATTATCCGACCGGATCATCGTCATGCGTGCAAGGCGGATCGTCGGTGAGATTTCAGCAGAAGATGCAACTGAGAGCACACTTCTCAGCATGGGAATGATCGGGGAGGTAAAAGGAGCATGAGTACAAAGAAAAAAAGTAGGATCCATATTGACGGCGACAAGCTTGTTCTGATCGCAGCGATCATTGTAGTATTTGCATTGTTTACCTGCCTGAATAAAAACTTCCTGTCCGTCACAAACATGATCAATATCCTGATCGCGGCATCCCTCGTCGGAATGGTCGCAGTCGGACATACATATCTGATCATTGCCGGTCAGAATGACCTGTCTCCTGGTTCACTTGCAGCGTTCTCGGGAGTTGTCGCAGCACTTCTCGTATCAAAGGGAATGCCGTTCGCGGCAGCTGTGATCGTTACGATCGTCTGCGGGGCAGCCGTAGGTTTCTTTAATGCATTCATGGTCAACAAGATTCATCTGGAGGCATTCATCGCAACACTCGTAACACAGTCGATCGTCCGTGGATTTGCCTACATCATCTGCGGAGGAAAACCGGTATCCATCAGCAATAAGACATTCCTTATTCTCGGAAAAGCAAGGATCTTAAACATTCCGGTCTCTGTATGGATCATGATCATCTGTATCGTCGTATTCGGTATCATCCTTGCAAAGACGAAATTCGGACGCAGCGTATATGCGATCGGCGGCAGCATGGATGCAGCAAGACTTGCAGGCTTAAATCCGAAAAAGATCATCACAACCTGTTATGTGATGATGGGGATCCTCTGCTCGATCGGCGGCATCATCTTCGCAGCACGTATGAACTCCGGACAGCCGGCCGCAAACGTCAACCTCGAGTTTGATGCGATCACAGCCGTTATCCTCGGTGGTGTATCCTTCGTCGGCGGTGTCGGCAACATGGGCGGCACGATCCTCGGTATCATCCTGATCCAGTCCTTCAACACAGGACTTACGATGGTAAACGTTCCAAGCTTCTGGCAGTATGTCGCAAAAGGCGGACTCCTTCTTTTCGCTCTGACAACTGACTACATCAGAAAACAGAAGCGAGAGAAAGACCTGCTTGCAGCTTCCATGAAGAACTTGTAGATGCCAGGGTCCAAAGGCCGGAAATCCGGTGCAAGCGGATTTTTGATCCAAATATCATTGTATCAATTATGTAAATAAAATAATTTTATAAATGGAGGGTTTTATTATGAAAAAGATGAAAAGAACAGCAGC
>ERZ773216.4121-NODE-4121-length-10438-cov-2.715882_pt1 | contig 10438 bp, 7 predicted proteins | sample MGYA00511259_ERZ773216 | MGnify/ENA primary metagenome ERZ773216 (study PRJEB29015, sample SAMEA2737764) | human gut metagenome | biome: human gut; feature: human-associated habitat; material: faeces | place: China | collected 2012 ... | reverse complement strand
CCGGTAGACCCAACTCCGGATCCTGTAGATCCGACACCATCTCCTGCAGACCCGACTCCGACACCGGTGGATCCTACACCGACACCGGCAGACCCAACGCCTACACCGGCAGACCCTACACCGACACCGGCAGATCAGATTACAGCGGCAGCACAGGATGTGATCAAAAGAATTACTGAACTGAATGCGCAGGAAGTAACTCTGGAGAAGAAATCTATTGTTCAGAGTATCCGTACAGCTTACAATGCCCTTTCTGATAAAGAGAAAGCACAGGTTTCAAATTATAATCTTCTGGTTCAGGCAGAGGCTAAGATTGCCCAGTTAGAAGAACAGCAGAAGAATAATACAAACAGCAACACAAACAATTCATTTACAGATAATACCACCGGCACAGCGCAGACTGGAACTCCGGTATACTATGCATCTAATATCCATGCCGGTAAGGATTTCTATCTGGACAGCTTAAAGAGCAATTACAACCTGACTTTCTCAGATGATTTTGCCACTGTTATGGATGAAATCGAGAAAGAATATAAAGAGAAGAATAAAGTTTCAGATGCCAGCGACACTGACGGCAGCAAGACCACCACATCCGCAGACAGTCTTCTGGTAAGAAACTGGCAGGATATCCTTGCAGTATATGTATACCAGCAGAGCAAAGACGGCAAGACAGAATTCACACTTGATTCCTCTTGTAAGGAAGATCTGGCGAAGATTTTCGCAGAGATGAATCCAATCGTAAGAGACAAGCAGAATATTACTCACGTTACATACGGTAACCGTAAGATCAACTACTATATCAAGAAGAATAAAATTGCCAAGAAAGACCGTACAATTCTTAAGAAATATGTAGAAACAGACTGCAAGCTTCTGTGCGCGGTTGTAACAGCGGCAAATGGCTTCGTCCGTGAGAGCGTTGGTGATGATGTTTCTGAGGAGAGAGTAAATGTTATCTCCGCAGCTTATTCACTGGTTGGTAAGGTTGGATATTTCTGGGGTGGTAAATCCACAGTAATCGGAGATGATCCAAGCTGGGGAACATCTGAGACAGTATCCGCTGAAGGAAGCAAGAGTACCGGTACAATTCGTGCATATGGTCTGGACTGCAGCGGTTTTGTTACCTGGGCAGTAATCAACGGATATCAGGAAAAAGCTATGCAGGAAGCCGTAGGAGACGGAACTTCAGACCAGTGGGAGAAAGCAAACGTAGTAAGCGAAGCAGATGCACAGCCTGGCGATCTCGTATTCCAGAAAGGACCAGAAGCAGGAAGCGATAACCATGTAGGTATTCTCTGTGGTAAGACAGACGCAGGTGACTGGATCGCAGTACATTGTTCTTCCGGAAAGAATGGTGTAACGGTAGGTGAAGCATATAGTGCAAGCTTCAGATATATCCGTCAGCCATCCTTCTATCCGACTTCTGAGCAGGTACAGGAGATGCAGAACAGCAGCACAGCAATCAGTTCCGGCACAGATATCTTCAGTTCAAATGTAACCGTAAGCAATACCCTGCAGGATGCAATGAAGAACAGCGGTTCTGCAAGCTCTTCCGCAACAGGACTGACAGCACCGGATTCTTCTTCAAATACAATATCTATTATTTCTGATAAGATTGACCTGTCTACAGAGGATGTTGCAGTATTTAAGGCGAAATAAGTCAATCGGATATTCGAAAACCGCTTTCACTACGTGGCTCTACACCGAATAACTGCTCGGAAATTAAATAGCATAAGAAAGGCAAAAGCGCCTGACAGAACTTACTGCCCAGGGCTTTTGCCTTTTTGCGCTTTCTATATATTTCCGGAATAAACCATCAGCATTAGAACTGAAACGTTAAAGCTAAATTTGAGCTTTTTGCCTGATAATCTGCGGGATATGTCTGGAAAATGTGAAAAATATGTGCAAATAGGGAAACAAAAATTGACAAACTGTACAAGATATATTAAGTTTAAATCAATAAAAATGTTACTGAGAACGAAGTGGACAGTAGCATAAAAATCTGAAGATAAGAGAATAGTAATGTCTATAATATGATTCCGGTTTTCTGCTGTATTTGATATATATTAGATACAGCATTTAGCGTACCTGGAAGTATGAGTGATCGGTATGCAGGCAGCTTAGCCGTATCAGAAACAGGGCATTGCTAAATTCGGAAAAGAGACGCATAGATGGCATTAAGACGTGAACGAATGAGACTTGGTGACCTGCTCATCAAGCAGAATGTATTAACTGAAGATGAATTAAAGAAAGCCCTTGCATTACAGAAGGGAAGCGGCAAGAAGATCGGTGAAGTCCTGGTAGATAACGGATTTATCACAGAAGACATGATCGTACGTGCACTTCAGATGCAGTTAGGCCTTAAGGTAGTCCAGCTGACAGGTGTGACAATTCCGAAGGAAGTCAGAGGACTGGTCAGTGTTGATCTGCTTAAGAAATACACTTGTATTCCTTTTGAACTTGACCCGTACAATGCGAATATCCTTCATCTTGCAATGGCAGACCCTATGGATATGGCGGCCATTGATGATATCTCCATTGTAACGAATCTGCAGGTAGAGCCGTATATCGCATCTACCAGGGATGTACTGGCAGCAATCGACAGATGCTACGGTGCATCAGAGACACTGGATGCAGCCAGACGATTTACACAGGAGAGAGCACAGCTTCGTGGAAATACAGCAGATGAGGACACAGATGCAGACGTAAGCGATGCACCTATCGTACAGCTTGTACGTTCTTTACTGGAGCAGGCGATCAGACAGAGAGCCAGCGACATTCATATTGAAGCGCTTGAGAGCAAAGTTCGTGTCCGTTACAGGATTGATGGTGCGCTCTATGAGCGAATGGTCTATGATAATAGTCTTCTTCCAGCAATTTCCACTCGTATCAAGATTCTTGGCGGTATGGATATTTCAGAGAAAAGGAAACCGCAGGATGGCCGAATGTCTATTATGGTAGACAGACAGGACTATGATATCCGTATTTCCTCTCTTCCGACCGTACATGGAGAGAAGATTGTAATGCGAATCTCTTCCAAACTGAATCTTACACGTAACAAGAAAGAACTGGGACTTCCACCCGATGAGATGGAACGTTTCAACCATATGCTGGCCAGTCCTTTCGGGATCATCCTTGTAACAGGACCGACAGGAAGCGGTAAATCCACTACCCTGTATACAGCATTAAGTGAATTAAATAAAGAAGCGGTCAATATCGTCACAGTAGAGGATCCTGTGGAGGCAGATATTGAGGGAATAAATCAGGTACAGGTCAACAATAAGGTAGAACTGAATTTTGCGTCAGCTCTTCGCTCTATCCTACGTCAGGATCCGGACATCATTATGATCGGTGAGATCCGAGACAGGGAGACTGCTGCTATTGCAGTACAGGCTTCCATAACAGGACATCTGGTTGTTTCTACATTGCATACAAATAATGCAGTAGGTACTCTGAACCGTATGGCGGACATGGGAGTGGAGAGATATCTGATCGCAGATTCTGTTGTGGGAGTTATTGCACAGCGCCTTGTGCGCAAGCTGTGCAGCCATTGCAAGAAGATGCGCCCTGCAACCTCTGAGGAGAAGAGAGTTCTGAGAATGAATACACAGGAGGAAGTAAATGTCTACGAACCCTGTGGCTGTGATTTCTGCAGCCATACAGGATATTACGGGCGTATCGGTGTATTCGAGATCATGGAGGTCAATGACGAGATCCGTGACCTGATCGCAGAGAATGGGACAACAGAAGAACTGGAACGCGCAGCCAGAAACAGCGGAATGCGCACACTGAGAGATAATGGTATCAGCTATGTGCTGAATGGAACCACCTCTGTGGAAGAGATGCTCAAGGCATCTTATGAGTGATCGAGACTCACAGATTATTAATTTTACGACTATTAATATAGAAGGAATTCCTGCGGAACCGGAGTCCTCCGGAGATCACAGGGAGTTACGAGGCAGATTAGGAAATATGTATGATTTAGATGAAATACTGATACAGTCAGTGAAGGTAAAGGCTTCCGATATCCACCTGACAACCGGCAGACCGCCCAGTTACAGAATCGATGGTGTGCTGTCTCCCATAGAGGGAGAACGCCTTACTCCGCAGATGCTGGAAGATATTCTCATGCCCCTGATGGATGTCCGTCACAGAGAAGAACTGCAGAATAACGGACAGACAGACTTTGCATATGCCATCTCAGGTGTGGGACGTTTCCGCGTAAATGTATTTAAACAGAGAGGAACACTTGCTTCCGTTATGCGAAGCCTTCCTTTCAATATCCCGGAACCTGAGGATCTTGGTATTCCTGCAGAGGTAGTGGAGATGACCTCGCGGAAAAGAGGCCTCGTTCTGGTAACAGGACCGACAGGAAGCGGGAAATCAACTACACTGGCTTCATTGATCCATGTGATAAACAGGAATTATCCATATCACATTATCACTCTGGAGGACCCGATTGAATATCTTCACAGACATGACAAGTCAGTGGTTAACCAGAGGGAGATCGGCAGTGATTCAACGAGTTACGCACAGGCACTGAGGGCTGCACTGCGTGAAGACCCGGATGTTATCCTGGTAGGAGAGATGCGAGATCTGGAAACTATCTCCACAGCGATCACAGCAGCGGAGACCGGTCACTTAGTATTCTCCACCCTGCATACCATTGGTGCGGACAAGACCATTGACAGGATCATTGATGTATTTCCGCCAAATCAGCAGCAGCAGATAAGGATACAGCTTGCCTCTGTATTAGAGTGCGTTGTATCCCAGCAGCTTCTTAAGAAAGCAGATGGAAACGGCCGTGTGGCTGCACTTGAAATACTTTTTGCAAATAATGCAGTGCGAAACCTGATCAGGGAGAGCAAGACCTATCAGATATCCTCTGTGATGCAGACCAACAGACGTGCAGGAATGCAGACAATGGATGATGCACTGTATGACTTATATATGAGAAAACTGATCGATGGGGATAATGCAGTGACATATGCCCAGGATCCGGTCAGCATGAACAAAAAAGTCAGCTTTGACTTCTGACAGAAACCCGATCTGGCAGACACTCTGAGCCTGACTGAGAGAAAGAAGTGATAAAATGCCAGGTTTTACCTACGTGGCAGTAGATAAAAAGGGAAAAGAGAAAAAAGGAAATATTGAGGCTGACACCAGAGAGAAAGTTATAGATATCCTGAAAAACGACGGGCTGATCCCTGTCTCTGTAAAAGAACAGGGCGCCATGAACAAAGAGATAGATTTCTCCATAGGAAAGAAAGTAAAGCCAAGAGATCTCAGTGTATTCTGCCGTCAGTTCGTCAGCATCACACAGGCAGGTGTCCCGATGAAGGAAGCCCTGCAGATGCTCTCGGAACAGACAGAGAACAAATGGCTGAAGCGCGCTATCTCAGAGGTACTTCTCAGTGTGGAGAAGGGAAATACACTGGCAGACTCCATGAGAGGCCAGTCAGATATTTTTCCGCCAATGCTTATCAATATGGTAGAGGCAGGTGAGAACTCCGGAAGCCTTGAGATGGCTTTCACACGAATGGCAGTACAGTTTGAGAAGGAAGCCAAATTGAAGGCAACCATCAGAAAGGCAACCATCTATCCGATTATTCTGGTCATTGCAGCGATCGGTGTTGTGGCTGTTATGCTTCTGTTCGTTATTCCCATCTTTATTGATATGTTTGCAGACCTGGATGTGGAGATGCCGGGGATCACTATGTGGGTTATGAACACCAGTAAGTGGATGACAGAACACTGGTATATGATTCTTGCACTGATCATTCTGGTGATCGTGGCATATAAGATGATCTACAAGACAGAACAGGGCAGACTTGCCATCGATAAGGTGAAGATGAAGATGCCCTTGTTTGGCAAGCTGACAGTGAAGACTGCCTGCGCACAGTTTGCAAGGACAATGAGCACATTGTTGTCGTCGGGTATCTCCACGATTGATGCACTGGAGACAGTGTCAAAGATCGTCAATAACATCCATTACACAAATGCGCTGTTGAAAGCACGTGAGGAGGTAATGAAAGGTATTCCGCTGTCAGAACCGCTGACAGCCTCAAAAATCTTCCCGCCTATGGTGTGTCATATGACAGGGATCGGTGAGGAGACAGGTAATATTGAGGACATGTTGGAGAAGCTAGCGGATTACTATGATGAAGAGGTGGAGATGACTACCCAGAGTGTACTGGCGGCTATGGAGCCGTTGATCATTGTGTTTATGGCTGTTGTGGTTGGTACGCTGGTTGTGGCGGTGGTTTCACCGATTGGGGCTATGTATAATGGGCTGGATAATCTGTAATAAAAATTTAATTATACAGTGCATGTAGATTATAGTCTGAAATGGATAAAAAGAAATTAAATTATCTTAGATATCTGATTGTTTGGATGATTAAAGGATCATTTGCGAGTGGCAACCGCATTAAAAGTTGCTGAAATAACCAAATTTGGATGTATCACAGTTTGCATAGGGGGCTGTGTTCATCATAGAAATCATGGAAATGTCGTGTTTTCTTGTAAGATATGGAAGGGGGCGCGTGGAAAAAGCGGGATTTTAGTGATTTAATTATACGGTGAGAGAAAGGCTGAGATTATCTGAAGGAATATGCTGTCAGGTGGACGCTCCGGGATGTAAATATATTTATCTACGGCTTCGGAGCCAGTCATACTAAGCATTTGGAAATCTGCTAAAAGCATTCTGCGAAAACCTCATAACTCGCTTCGCTCAGACAGTGAGTTTTTTCGCAGAATAACGCAGATTCCCAAATGCCAAGTATGACTAAGTCTCCTGCAGATGCAGATAAATATATTTATATCCCGGAGCTAGTATTGGCAGTGACTGGATTCCTGATAACGGGAAGGTTTTTCCTGAACCGGAAGTGAGAAACAAAATTGTAACATGAAAACTGAATAACGAGTTTATAAACATAACTCCCTCCCTCCTGGAAAAGCGATTTTTACAGGGGGGGGGTGGAGAGCCCATCAGGGTTCTCGCTCGTTGAATCAATCACCGGATAGTGACATTCGTGGTGACAGCAACAGGAGAGTGATGTATTCATCGAAAAGTTGAATATATTGTCTGGCATATATGATGTGCTGCTCTTGTATCTTTCGACACGATATGACTCTATCCGGATTGAAAAGAATTAAATTAATTTTGAAGGAGAATGAGTTATGTTTAAATTTCTGAAAGACAGAAAAAAGAAAGATAACAAGGGATTTACTCTTGTTGAGTTGGTTATCGTAATCGCTATCCTTGCGATTCTGGTTGGATTACTTGCACCACAGTATACAAAATATGTAGAGAAATCCAGAAAAGCTGCGGATGCTACTAATCTTGAAAATATGGTTAAAGCAGTAGAAGTAGCGGCAGCAGATGCTAGTGAAAGCATTCCAGCTGGTACATATACAATTACTATTAAGCAAGCAGCAGGAGATGATAAAAAAGGTACAACTATTGCTGCAACAGGTGATGGTGCAGACGCAACTAAAGTTGAGGATGCAATAAAAGAGTTTATTAATGATAGTTATTCATCTACTGTAACAAAATCAAAAAAGTGGAAAGAAGTAACAGGAGCAGCAACGGATGGAAGCATAAGTGCACAGATTATTGTTAATTCAGAAGGTGCTACAACTGTAACATATACTCCTGAAGCAATTAAAGATTTAAGTACACAGAAAGCAAAATAAGCTTTTCGATGAATGCATAACAATTCTTTGCTGTGCATGAACGATGTTACTATCTTGTATATAATGAAAATTAAGGAGATAGTAATATGTTAAAATTATTTAACAGAAAGAAAAAAGATAATAAAGGTTTTACATTAGTAGAGCTCGTAATTGTAGTTGCAATTCTTGCAATCTTAGTTGGCTTACTTGCACCACAGTATACAAAATATGTAGAAAAATCCAGAAAATCAGCAGATACAGCAGCAGGAAATGGTACGGCGCAGACAGGTGATGATGTAAAAAACTGAAATTGTACGAGCAGTACAGGTATATGCAGCAGATCCAGCTAATGATTTGAAAAAGGCAACATATACGATCACAATTTCTACTACAAAAGATGTTGAATTTAAGATTGATGGTGCAGATGCAAACACTGATCAGAAAAAAATTATTAGTGATACAATAGCTGATTATGCAAGTACAAGACTGAAATCAAAAAAATGGTTAAATGGTGCAGATGGCGTTAGCGGTAACCCAGTCGAAGCTGTAACTGCAACCATTGTTGTTGATAAAGATGGTAATACAACTGTTACATATTCGCCAAAATCTTTTGCTGATGCTGCTGGTAAAGCAACTACAACTCCTGCTGCTGGTAGTGAAAATCAGAAATAATATATTATAGTTGAAAGGATTAACCTATGCTTTTTTTCCTAGACACAATCCCATACATAACAATCTTCATATTCGGCATCACCATCGGTAGTTTTCTGAATGTCTGTATCTATCGACTCCCTCTTGGGGAGTCGGTGGTGACAGCCCCCTCCCATTGTATGACCTGTGGGCAGAAGCTTCGGTGGTATGATATGGTGCCGGTGTTTAGCTGGTTGGTGTTAGGTGGTAAGTGTCGTAACTGTAAATCAAAAATTTCAGTTCAGTATCCGATCATAGAGGGTGTCAATGGCATCCTCTATGTGGTGATATTTGCTGTTAATGGACTGGTGTGGAGTAGCGTGATTTATTGCCTTATGGCGTCGGCTCTTCTGGTTTTGAGTGTGATTGACTGGCGGACGTATGAGATTCCTTTTGAAATCAATGTGTTTCTGTTTGTCCTTGGGATTGCCATGGCTGTGCTTGACAGGGGGAATCTGGCAGAGCATCTGATTGGGATGATCTGTGTCAGCGGTGTGCTGGAGATTCTTTATCTGGTCAGTGGCGGCGGAGCAATCGGCGGGGGTGACATTAAGCTGATGTTTGCCTGTGGTCTGATTCTTGGATGGAAGCTGACTTTGCTGGCTTTTGTGCTGGGATGTATTATTGGTTCTGTGGTTCATATTATCCGCATGGTGAGGAAGAAGGCAGGGCGTATGCTTGCCATGGGTCCTTATCTGTCAGCCGGGATTTTGCTGGCTGCTTTGTGGGGAAACAGGTGGATCAGCTGGTATCTGTCATTAATTTTTAACTGAAAATCATAAAACTTTTCAGTTAGAAAAATGAGTTTTAAGATGTTTTATCTGTTAAAATTTATTTTTGTAATTGAAAAAGGGCGGTTGTCTGCAGAGGGCAGCGGCTCATACGGAGGAAAATACAAATGGCGAAAATTTTGAGTATAGAGGCAGAGGCATCTCAGATCAGAGTTGCGGAAGTTGAAGTACGTGGAAAAAAGGGAAGGATTTATAATTGTTTCTGTATACCGGCACCCCAGGGGGCTGTGGAGGATGGACAGATCCGTGATACGAAAACTCTCGGAGAGAATCTTAAGGCAGAGCTTTCCCAGAGAAAGATTAAGACAAAGAAAGTATATTTTGCCACAGGTTCTACCAGGATTGCGAGCAGGGAAGTCCGTATCCCTTTTGTGAAGGCAAACAGAATACAGAGCATCGTAGAGGCAAATGCCACAGATTATTTTCCCATTGATGTGAGCAAGTATGTGCTGTCCTACAGTGTGGTCGATGTGGAAAGTCAGAAATCTGAGGATGGGAAGGAAGAAACAAAGCAGTATCATCTGATGGTTTATGCTGCTCCCAAAGCAATCTCAGCAGCTTACAGTGAGTTTGCGGAGAATGCAGGACTGACAATGACAGGGATCACCTACACAGGTGACAGTATTTATCATTCGGTAAAGGATGAGTATGCAAAAGGAACTCATATTCTGGTTAAGGTGGAATATACGGGAACCAGCATTACGATTATCCGGGACGGTGAACTGACCCTACAGCGTAATATTAACTATGGTGTGGACAGTGCGGCAGAGACAGTGAGAGCATTCCCTGAGTTTGGGGACAGGCTGGATGCGAATGAGGCTCTGGATGTGCTTTGCAGCAGAAAATGTATCAATCCTTTCCTTGATATGGAGTCTTTTGACGAAGAAATCTCTGATGAGGACAGAAAGCTGGAAACTGCCAGAGCTGAGGTGACAGAGAGTCTCAGATACCTGATCGGAAATATTTCCCGTATTATGGATTATTATATTTCCCGCCATACGGATACAAATTTTGATTCCATTGTATGCTGCGGTCTTGGGGCTCAGGTAAAGGGGCTGATGCAGCTTCTCACCAATGAGCTGGGACAGCAGGTGGACGTTTTACAGGAGTTTAAGAATTTTGCCCTGCCTGCCAGCAGGGATACACAGGAAGTCTGTCTTTACGCTGCAGTTCTTTCACCGGGCACTTCAGGCGTAAACCTGATGGACAAGGTTAACAGAAAGAAGAATGAGAAAAAAGAAACTTTAAGCGGTGCTATCATTATTTGTGTGGTGGGAACAGTGGCA
>ERZ773216.4111-NODE-4111-length-10470-cov-5.345079_pt1 | contig 10470 bp, 6 predicted proteins | sample MGYA00511259_ERZ773216 | MGnify/ENA primary metagenome ERZ773216 (study PRJEB29015, sample SAMEA2737764) | human gut metagenome | biome: human gut; feature: human-associated habitat; material: faeces | place: China | collected 2012 ... | reverse complement strand
ACCTCTGCAGCATTACTGACAGGGTGTCAAAATACCCACGGTATTGATACCAATATGGCTATCAGCTCCGGTTTAAATGCCTATAAAGCAGCAACATTAAGCGATGCCGATGCAAAAGCGATTGCCAATCAGGGCTGTGCCGAAATGGACAGCGGCAATCAAGTCGCAAGCAAATCCAGCAAGTACGGGAAACGTCTGGCAAAAATCGCCAAAGCATTGGGTAACAATATTAATGGCACGCCGGTCAACTATAAGGTTTATATGACCAGCGACGTCAACGCATGGGCGATGGCGAACGGTTGTGTTCGTGTCTACAGTGGCCTGATGGACATGATGAACGACAACGAAATTGAAGGCGTTCTGGGTCATGAACTGGGCCACGTCGCGTTGGGTCACTCGCTGGCTGAAATGAAAGCTTCTTATGCGATCGTTGCCGCACGCGATGCCATTTCAGCTACCAGCGGAGTGGCTTCCCAGCTTTCCCGCTCACAATTGGGTGATATCGCAGAAGGCGCTATTAATGCTAAATACTCCCGTGATAAAGAGTCCGAAGCAGATGATTTCTCCTTTGATCTGTTGAAGAAACGTGGCATCAGCACCCAGGGGCTGGTTGGCAGCTTTGAAAAATTGGCCAGCCTGGATGGCGGTCGTACCCAGTCCATGTTTGATTCTCACCCACCATCAACAGAGCGTGCGCAACACATCCGTGATCGTATCGCCTCTGGTAAGTAAATCATTGTCATCTTTCGGGCTGGTCTTCTGCCAGCCCGCTATAATTGCGCAATAAATCCCCATCTGAATACAGACAAAACTGGTTTTTGCACACAACGTTAACGATTTGTGGCGTCGGCGCGTATAATGCGCGCGGTTATGTTAACGGTACGCCTGTTTTAAGGAGATAAAGATGACGGCAATTGCCCCGGTTATTACCATTGATGGCCCAAGCGGTGCAGGGAAAGGCACCTTGTGTAAGGCTATGGCGGAAGCGTTGCAATGGCATCTGCTGGACTCGGGTGCAATTTATCGCGTACTGGCATTGGCGGCATTACATCACCATGTTGATGTTGCGTCAGAAGATGCGCTGGTACCGCTGGCATCCCATCTGGATGTACGTTTTGTGTCAACCAATGGCAATCTGGAAGTGATCCTCGAAGGGGAAGATGTCAGCGGCGAAATTCGTACTCAGGAAGTGGCAAATGCTGCTTCACAAGTCGCGGCATTCCCACGCGTTCGTGAAGCATTATTGCGTCGCCAACGCGCGTTTCGCGAATTACCAGGCCTGATTGCCGATGGCCGCGACATGGGAACGGTGGTATTCCCTGATGCGCCAGTGAAAATTTTCCTTGACGCCTCCTCGGAAGAACGTGCGCATCGCCGCATGCTACAGTTGCAGGAGAAGGGCTTTAGTGTTAACTTTGAGCGCCTTTTGGCCGAGATCAAAGAACGCGACGACCGCGATCGTAACCGAGCGGTAGCGCCACTGGTTCCGGCAGCCGATGCTTTAGTGTTGGATTCCACCACCTTAAGCATTGAGCAAGTGATTGAAAAAGCGCTACAATACGCGCGCCAGAAATTGGCTCTCGCATAAGCGACCGAATTTGCAGTACCCCCGTTGCAATGGAATGACAGCGGGTATGTTAAACAACCCCATCCGGCATGGAGCCAGGTGGACGTTAAATATAAACCTGAAGATTAAACATGACTGAATCTTTTGCTCAACTCTTTGAAGAGTCCTTAAAAGAAATCGAAACCCGCCCGGGTTCTATCGTTCGTGGCGTTGTTGTTGCTATCGACAAAGACGTAGTACTGGTTGACGCTGGTCTGAAATCTGAGTCCGCCATCCCGGCTGAGCAGTTCAAAAACGCCCAGGGCGAGCTGGAAATCCAGGTAGGTGACGAAGTTGACGTTGCTCTGGACGCAGTAGAAGACGGCTTCGGTGAAACTCTGCTGTCCCGTGAGAAAGCTAAACGTCACGAAGCCTGGATCACGCTGGAAAAAGCTTACGAAGATGCTGAAACTGTTACCGGTGTTATCAACGGCAAAGTTAAGGGCGGCTTCACTGTTGAGCTGAACGGTATTCGTGCGTTCCTGCCAGGTTCTCTGGTAGACGTTCGTCCGGTGCGTGACACTCTGCACCTGGAAGGCAAAGAGCTTGAATTTAAAGTAATCAAGCTGGATCAGAAGCGCAACAACGTTGTTGTTTCTCGTCGTGCCGTTATCGAATCCGAAAACAGCGCAGAGCGCGATCAGCTGCTGGAAAACCTGCAGGAAGGCATGGAAGTTAAAGGTATCGTTAAGAACCTCACTGACTACGGTGCATTCGTTGATCTGGGCGGCGTTGACGGCCTGCTGCACATCACTGATATGGCCTGGAAACGCGTTAAGCATCCGAGCGAAATCGTCAACGTGGGCGACGAAATCACTGTTAAAGTGCTGAAGTTCGACCGCGAACGTACCCGTGTATCCCTGGGCCTGAAACAGTTGGGCGAAGATCCGTGGGTAGCTATCGCTAAACGTTATCCGGAAGGTACCAAACTGACTGGTCGCGTGACCAACCTGACCGACTACGGCTGCTTCGTTGAAATCGAAGAAGGCGTTGAAGGCCTGGTACACGTTTCCGAAATGGATTGGACCAACAAAAACATCCACCCGTCCAAAGTTGTTAACGTTGGCGATGTAGTGGAAGTTATGGTTCTGGATATCGACGAAGAACGTCGTCGTATCTCCCTGGGTCTGAAACAGTGCAAAGCTAACCCGTGGCAGCAGTTCGCGGAAACCCACAACAAGGGCGACCGTGTTGAAGGTAAAATCAAGTCTATCACTGACTTCGGTATCTTCATCGGCCTGGACGGCGGCATCGACGGCCTGGTTCACCTGTCTGACATCTCCTGGAACGTTGCAGGCGAAGAAGCAGTTCGTGAATACAAAAAAGGCGACGAAATCGCTGCAGTTGTTCTGCAGGTTGACGCAGAACGTGAACGTATCTCCCTGGGCGTTAAACAGCTCGCAGAAGATCCGTTCAACAACTGGGTTGCTCTGAACAAGAAAGGCGCTATCGTAACCGGTAAAGTAACTGCAGTTGACGCTAAAGGCGCAACCGTAGAACTGGCTGACGGCGTTGAAGGTTACCTGCGTGCTTCTGAAGCATCCCGTGACCGCGTTGAAGACGCTACCCTGGTTCTGAGCGTTGGCGACGAAGTTGAAGCTAAATTCACCGGCGTTGATCGTAAAAACCGCGCAATCAGCCTGTCTGTTCGTGCGAAAGACGAAGCTGACGAGAAAGATGCAATCGCAACTGTTAACAAACAGGAAGATGCAAACTTCTCCAACAACGCAATGGCTGAAGCTTTCAAAGCAGCTAAAGGCGAGTAATTCTCTGACTCTTCGGGATTTTTATTCCGAAGTTTGTTGAGTTTACTTGACAGATTGCAGGTTTCGTCCTGTAATCAAGCACTAAGGGCGGCTACGGCCGCCCTTAATCAATGCAGCAACAGCAGCCGCTTAATTTGCCTTTAAGGAACCGGAGGAATCATGACCAAGTCAGAATTGATAGAAAGACTTGCCACCCAGCAATCGCACATTCCCGCCAAGACGGTTGAAGATGCAGTAAAAGAGATGCTGGAGCATATGGCCTCGACTCTTGCGCAGGGCGAGCGTATTGAAATCCGCGGTTTCGGCAGTTTCTCTTTGCACTACCGCGCACCACGTACCGGACGTAATCCGAAGACTGGCGATAAAGTAGAACTGGAAGGAAAATACGTTCCTCACTTTAAACCAGGTAAAGAACTGCGCGATCGCGCCAATATTTACGGTTAAGTTTTTACTCAAACTTGAACGCGAGAAAAGCACCTGTCGGGTGCTTTTTTCATTTCTCTAATCTGGAACTGGAAGCAGCCTCGCAGAGTTTTGAACAGTTTTCACCCTCTCGTTAAATTCTTCTGAACGTGCCTCGGGGAACGCAAAACTCCCACCAGACAACCGCTCAACAAAGTTGCACACTTTCCATAAACAGGGAGGGGTGCATGAAAATAACGACAGTCGGCGTATGCATAATTTGCGGAATTTTTCCGTTGCTGATTTTGCCCCAATTGCCTGGGACATTAACCCTTGCGTTTCTGACTCTCTTCGCCTGCGTACTGGCATTTATCCCTGTTAAAACCGTCCGTTATATCGCGCTGACGTTGCTGTTTTTCGTTTGGGGCATATTAGCAGCAAAGCAAATTTTGTGGGCAGGAGAAACCTTAACTGGCGCGACGCAGGATGCAATTGTTGAGATCACTGCAACTGACGGCATGACCACTCATTACGGTCAAATTACTCATCTACAAGGTCGACGTATATTCCCTGCGCCAGGCCTTGTGCTGTATGGCGAATATCTTCCGCAAGCGGTTTGTGCTGGACAACAATGGTCAATGAAACTCAAAGTTCGTGCGGTTCATGGCCAACTTAATGATGGCGGCTTTGATAGCCAGCGTTATGCCATTGCCCAGCATCAACCGCTCACCGGCCGCTTTCTGCAGGCAAGTGTTATTGAACCGAATTGTAGCCTGCGTGCACAGTATCTGGCGTCACTACAAACAACGCTGCAACCCTATCCGTGGAATGCGGTTATTCTTGGTTTAGGTATGGGGGAACGGTTATCCGTCCCCAAAGAAATCAAAAATATCATGCGCGATACTGGAACGGCGCATTTAATGGCGATATCGGGATTGCATATCGCTTTTGCGGCGTTGCTGGCTGCCAGACTCATTCGCGGTGGGCAAGTTTTTCTGCCTGGGCGCTGGATCCACTGGCAAATGCCATTAATTGGCGGAATCTGCTGTGCTGCTTTTTATGCCTGGTTGACGGGAATGCAACCTCCTGCATTGCGTACCGTGGTGGCGCTTGCTACGTGGGGAATGCTTAAGTTAAGTGGGCGACAGTGGAGTGGCTGGGATGTATGGATATGTTGTCTGGTGGCAATTTTGCTGATGGATCCTGTTGCCATTCTCTCGCAAAGTTTATGGCTCTCTGCCGCTGCGGTCGCGGCACTGATTTTTTGGTATCAGTGGTTTCCCTGTCCGAAGTGGCAGCTGCCGCCGGTATTGCGCGCGGTTGTTTCCCTCATCCATCTGCAACTGGGAATCACACTCCTGCTTATGCCTGTGCAAATCGTCATATTTCATGGCATTAGTCTGACCTCGTTTATTGCAAATCTATTAGCAATTCCCTTGGTGACATTTATCACGGTTCCGTTGATTCTCGCCGCGATGGTTGTGCATTTAAGCGGGCCGTTTATTCTGGAACAAGGGTTATGGTTTCTTGCCGACCGGTCTTTGGCTTTACTTTTCTGGGGGTTAAAGAGTTTGCCAGAAGGGTGGATCAACATTGCTGAACGTTGGCAATGGCTATCATTTTCCCCATGGTTCTTACTGGTGGTATGGCGATTAAACGCCTGGCGAACGTTGCCAGCAATGTGTGTGGCTGTAGGCTTGCTGATGTGCTTGCCGCTGTGGCAAAAACCTCGACCTGACGAGTGGCAAGTGTACATGCTTGATGTCGGGCAAGGGCTGGCAATGGTCATTGCGCGAAACGGCAAAGCGATTCTCTATGACACGGGACTGGCCTGGCCCGAAGGGGATAGTGGGCAACAACTGATTATCCCCTGGCTCCACTGGCATAATCTTGAACCGGAAGGCGTTATTCTGAGTCATGAACATCTGGATCACCGGGGAGGGCTGGACTCAATATTGCACACATGGCCGATGTTATGGATCAGAAGTCCGTTAAACTGGGAACATCATCAGCCCTGTGTGCGTGGCGAAGCGTGGCAATGGCAAGGATTGCGTTTCAGCGTGCACTGGCCTTTACAAGCTAGCAACGATAAAGGAAATAACCATTCCTGTGTGGTTAAGGTTGATGACGGGACGAATAGCATTCTTCTAACCGGTGATATTGAAGTCCCCGCTGAACAAAAGATGCTAAGCCGTTACTGGCAGCAAGTGCAGACAACATTGCTTCAGGTACCTCACCATGGCAGTAATACCTCATCATCGTTGCCATTAATTCAGCGAGTGAATGGAAAAGTGGCACTCGCATCGGCATCGCGCTATAACGCATGGCGATTGCCCTCTAATAAAGTTAAGCATCGCTATCAACAGCAAGGATATCAATGGCTTGATACTCCACATCAGGGTCAAGTGACGGTCAATTTTTCAGCGCAAGGCTGGCGGATTAGCAGCCTCAGAGAGCAAATTTTACCTCGTTGGTATCATCAGTGGTTTGGCGTGCCAGTGGATAACGGGTAGAATATGCGGCTATTTCAACAAATGCTGGTTTTTTGAATGCATAACGACAAAGATCTCTCTACGTGGCAGACATTCCGCCGACTGTGGCCAACCATTGCGCCTTTTAAAGCGGGTCTGATCGTGGCGGGCGTAGCGTTAATCCTCAACGCAGCCAGCGATACCTTCATGTTATCGCTCCTTAAGCCACTTCTTGATGATGGCTTTGGTAAAACAGATCGCTCCGTGCTGATGTGGATGCCGCTGGTGGTGATCGGGCTGATGATTTTACGTGGTATCACCAGCTATGTCTCCAGCTACTGTATCTCCTGGGTATCAGGAAAGGTGGTAATGACTATGCGTCGCCGCCTGTTTGGTCACATGATGGGAATGCCGGTTTCATTCTTTGACAAACAGTCAACGGGTACGCTGTTGTCACGTATCACCTACGATTCCGAACAGGTTGCTTCTTCTTCTTCCGGCGCACTGATAACGGTTGTGCGTGAAGGTGCGTCAATCATCGGCCTGTTCATCATGATGTTCTATTACAGTTGGCAACTGTCGATCATTTTGATTGTGCTGGCACCGATTGTTTCGATTGCGATTCGCGTAGTATCGAAGCGTTTTCGCAACATCAGTAAAAACATGCAGAACACCATGGGGCAGGTGACCACCAGCGCCGAACAAATGCTGAAAGGCCATAAAGAAGTATTGATTTTCGGTGGTCAGGAAGTGGAAACGAAACGCTTTGATAAAGTCAGCAACCGAATGCGTCTTCAGGGGATGAAAATGGTTTCAGCCTCTTCCATCTCTGATCCGATCATTCAGCTGATCGCCTCTTTGGCGCTGGCGTTTGTTCTGTATGCGGCAAGCTTCCCAAGTGTCATGGATAGCCTGACTGCCGGTACGATTACCGTTGTTTTCTCTTCAATGATTGCACTGATGCGTCCACTGAAATCGCTGACCAACGTTAACGCCCAGTTCCAGCGCGGTATGGCGGCTTGTCAGACGCTGTTTACCATTCTGGACAGTGAGCAGGAGAAAGACGAAGGTAAGCGCGTGATCGAGCGTGCGACTGGCGACGTGGAATTCCGCAATGTCACCTTTACTTATCCGGGACGTGACGTACCTGCATTGCGTAACATCAACCTGAAAATTCCGGCAGGGAAGACGGTTGCTCTGGTTGGACGCTCTGGTTCAGGTAAATCAACCATCGCCAGCCTGATCACTCGTTTTTACGATATTGATGAAGGCGAAATCCTGATGGATGGTCACGATCTGCGCGAGTATACCCTGGCGTCGTTACGTAACCAGGTTGCTCTGGTGTCGCAGAATGTCCATCTGTTTAACGATACGGTTGCTAACAACATTGCTTACGCACGGACTGAACAGTACAGCCGTGAGCAAATTGAAGAAGCGGCGCGTATGGCCTACGCCATGGACTTCATCAATAAGATGGATAACGGTCTCGATACAGTGATTGGTGAAAACGGCGTGCTGCTCTCTGGCGGTCAGCGTCAGCGTATTGCTATCGCTCGAGCCTTGTTGCGTGATAGCCCGATACTGATTCTGGACGAAGCTACCTCGGCGTTGGATACCGAATCCGAACGTGCGATTCAGGCGGCACTGGATGAGTTGCAGAAAAACCGTACCTCTCTGGTGATTGCCCACCGCTTGTCTACCATTGAAAAGGCAGACGAAATCGTGGTTGTCGAGGATGGTGTCATTGTGGAACGCGGTACGCATAACGATTTGCTTGAGCACCGTGGCGTTTACGCGCAACTTCACAAAATGCAGTTTGGCCAATGATCGAAAAAATCTGGTCTGGTGAATCCCCTTTATGGCGGCTATTGCTGCCACTCTCCTGGTTGTATGGCCTGGTGAGTGGCGCGATCCGTCTTTGCTATAAACTAAAACTGAAGCGCGCCTGGCGTGCCCCCGTACCGGTTGTCGTGGTTGGTAATCTCACCGCAGGCGGCAACGGAAAAACCCCGGTCGTTGTCTGGCTGGTGGAACAGCTGCAACAGCGCGGTATTCGCGTGGGGGTTGTATCGCGGGGATATGGTGGTAAGGCTGAATCTTATCCGCTGTTATTGTCAGCAGATACCACAACAGCACAGGCGGGTGATGAACCTGTGTTGATTTATCAACGCACTGGCGCGCCTGTTGCGGTTTCTCCCGTGCGTTCTGACGCGGTAAAAGCCATTCTGGCGCAACACCCTGATGTGCAGATCATCGTAACCGACGATGGTTTACAGCATTATCGTCTGGCGCGTGATGTGGAAATTGTCGTTATTGATGGTGTGCGTCGCTTTGGCAATGGCTGGTGGTTGCCGGCGGGGCCAATGCGTGAGCGAGCGGGGCGCTTAAAGTCGGTTGATGCGGTAATCGTCAACGGCGGTGTCCCCCGCAGCGGTGAAATCCCCATGCATCTGCTGCCGGGTCAGGCGGTGAATTTACGTACCGGTACGCGTTGTGACGTTGCTCAGCTTGAACATGTAGTGGCGATGGCGGGGATTGGACATCCGCCGCGCTTTTTTGCCACGCTGAAGATGTGCGGCGTACAACCGGAAAAATGTGTACCGCTGGCCGATCATCAGTCTTTGAACCATGCGGATGTCAGCGCGTTGGTAAACGCCGGGCAAACGCTGGTAATGACTGAAAAAGATGCGGTGAAATGCCGGGCCTTTGCCGAAGGAAATTGGTGGTATTTGCCTGTTGACGCACAGCTTTCAGGTGATGAACCAGCGAAACTGCTTGCGCAACTAACCTCGCTGGCTTCTGGCAACTAGTTACGCCGCGGCAGCGTTCGATTGATGGAGTCATGAATGTCGCTGCCGCACCTCTCTCTTGCTGATGCGCGTAATCTTCACCTCGCCGCGCAAGGCCTGTTAAACAAACCCCGCCGTCGAGCGTCGTTGGGGGATATTCCGGCAACGATCTCCCGCATGTCCTTGCTGCAAATCGATACCATCAATATTGTTGCCCGTAGTCCATATCTGGTGCTTTTCAGTCGTCTGGGAAATTATCCTGCCCAGTGGCTGGATGAGTCTCTGGCGCGTGGCGAATTAATGGAATACTGGGCGCATGAAGCCTGCTTTATGCCGCGTAGCGACTTTCGTCTTATTCGCCACCGCATGCTGGCACCTGAAAAAATGGGCTGGAAATACAAAGACGCCTGGATGCAGGAACATGAGGCGGAAATTGCACAGTTAATTCAGCATATTCATGATAAGGGGCCGGTACGTTCAGCCGATTTTGAGCATCCTCGTAAAGGTGCAAGCGGCTGGTGGGAATGGAAGCCGCATAAACGGCATCTGGAAGGTTTATTTACTGCCGGAAAGGTGATGGTGATTGAACGGCGCAACTTCCAGCGCGTTTATGATTTAACCCACCGTGTCATGCCTGACTGGGATGATGAGCGCGATCTCGTTTCGCAAACAGAAGCAGAAATCATCATGCTGGATAACAGTGCGCGTAGCCTGGGAATATTCCGCGAACAGTGGCTGGCCGATTACTATCGCTTGCGCCAGCCGTCGCTACCCGGTCTGCTGGCGGCCTGGCAGGAAGAGGGGCTGGTGGTGCCGGTTAACGTGGAAGCACTCGGCGAGATGTGGCTGCATCACGAGGCGCTGGCGCAGCTGGAGACCGCGCCCGGCGGTAAGCTGACCGCCAGCCATAGCGCCGTGCTCTCGCCCTTCGACCCGGTGGTCTGGGATCGGAAACGCGCTGAGCAGCTGTTCAACTTCAGCTATCGCCTGGAGTGTTATACCCCGGCGCCGAAGCGTCAGTATGGCTACTTCGTACTGCCTCTGCTGCACCAGGGAAAACTGGTCGGGCGGATGGACAGTAAAATACATCGCAAAAGCCGGGAGCTGGAGATCTTCGCTCTGTGGCTGGAGGAGGGGGTGAAGATCACCCGTGGTCTGGAGCAGGGGCTGCGCCGGGCGATTAACGACTTCGCACGCTGGCAATCGGCAGAGCGGATCCTGTGCCGACGCCTGCCGGAAGGGCTGTTTGTCGGCCAGGAGCAGGGGTGGGAAATCGACGCCGATTGATCCCGGCGCCTGCCTTCCTGTGATATGCTGCTGAGAAATCTATCCGGTCCATCAGGAGGAAACATGGATCACCGTTTACTTGAAATCATCGCCTGCCCGGTCTGTAACGGCAAGCTGTATTACAGTCAGGATAAGCAAGAACTTATTTG
>ERZ773216.4109-NODE-4109-length-10482-cov-3.653208_pt1 | contig 10482 bp, 9 predicted proteins | sample MGYA00511259_ERZ773216 | MGnify/ENA primary metagenome ERZ773216 (study PRJEB29015, sample SAMEA2737764) | human gut metagenome | biome: human gut; feature: human-associated habitat; material: faeces | place: China | collected 2012 ... | reverse complement strand
TATGGCCCGCAGGTTCAGAAACTTCTGAAAGTAGCAGCAACTCTGGATATCCAGACTATTTGTCCTCTTCATGGTCCGATCCTTACAGAGAATCTGGGACATTACATCGAGAAATATGATATCTGGTCTTCCTATAAAGTAGAGAGCGAAGGTGTTATGATCGCTTATACATCTGTCTATGGAAATACGAAGAAGGCAGTAGAACTTCTGGCACAGAAACTGGAAGAAAAAGGCTGCCCGAAGGTTGTCGTATGCGACCTTGCAAGAGAAGATATGGCAGAGGCAGTAGAGGATGCTTTCCGCTATGGCTGAGGAACTTTGCAAATAAAATCTTCAAATAAAAGCAAATAGCTTATATATTCAAAATAAAAGGCAGCAGGATTAAAAGTTCTGCTACCTTATGAATATTCAGAATCAGCAACTAAACCAATACTGGAAAGCCGGGAGTCTGCGCGGTAAGCAGAAGGAGACTTTCCATATTCTTTCTTGAATGTTTTGGAAAATGCCATCTGATCATCAAATCCCAAAGAGCTGGAAATGGTAGATACAGGAAGTTCTGTCGTAGTTAAAAGACGGCAGGCTTTTTTTAATTTCAGATCCATCAGATACTGCTTGGGAGAAACATTAAATTTCTCATGAAAAATTCTTGTCATATAATTGGGATGAACATTAAATTTTCTGGCAACATCCTGGAGCCTGAGTTTTTCTGAATATTTCATGTCCAGATAAAATTTGATTTCATCAGCAATGGAAATCTTTCCCCAGCTTTTTTCCTGAAAACCTACATCTGCATAAAGATATGATATAATGCGCAGCAGGACACTGTTTGCATAGAAATAACTGCTTATATTATTATTAAAAATAGAAAGAATCTCCAAAATACATTTCTTATATTTCTCAGTATCAAGTCCGTGAAGAACATAGACATCATCGCTTGAGGTCATAAGCTGATATACATACATTTCAGAGTTTATCCCAAGAAAATTTATCCACGCATAACTCCAGGGATCTGTGGAAGAAGCCTGATAAAAAGATACTTTTCCGGAAGGAATGATAAATACATCTCCTTTCTGACACTGAAATACATGCTGGTTAATATGCAGGGCTCCTTTTCCCGACAGAACAAAGTGAATGACATGATAGGAACGGATTCTCGGTCCGTAACTATATCCTGGTGAGCATTCTTCGTAACCGGCACTGTAGATCGCCAGATCAGAGGTAGATTTATAAATCAGGTTGTGTGAGGTCTCTTTATATTCGTCCATGCGTTTATTATATTATAAAAAGTTAGTTTTTTCCATATTCTTATCGGAAAATACTATATGAAAATCAAGCATAATCGTGTTTAATATAAACAGAAGCGCTAGAGAAAAGAAAACCTGATCAGGTGAAAGAACGAATAAAAAAAGAGAAAAAATATTAACGGAGGAATTTTTTATGAGAAGAAAAGTTGTAGCAGCGGCACTTTGTACAGCATTGGCAGTATCCAGTCTTGGTATGGGAAGTATAGCAGTAATGGCAGATGATAATACAAAAATTACAATACTTAATACAAAGGACGAACTTCAGACACAGTGGGAAGAGCTTGCAGAGGAATATGAGAAAACGACAGGTGTTAAAGTTGAAGTATCTGTAACAGTCGGAGATTCTCCTTCTGAAGATATTACAAAAAGATACGCTTCAGGTGAGGTACCAACTATTTTTATGGGAGATGTACAGGATATCCTGATGCTTGATGAATATGCCATGGATCTTTCTGATGAAGAATGGGCAGATATAGGAGGCACAAAGTTTGGCTGTGTTGTGAATGATAAATTAAAAGGTTTTCCATTCTGCATCGAAGCTCGTGGTCTGATTTATAACAAAACTGCTATTGAAGAAGTAACAGGTGAAGAATTTGATCCATCACAGATTAAAACGACCGATGATTTAAAATCGATTCTTGATAAGCTGGTAGATGGCGGTATGGAAACACCGGTAGCCTTAAATATGGAAGACTGGTCTCTGGGCGGACATTATCTGACTCAGGTATATGAGGAGCAGGATGGAACAGCCAAAGGAGCGCAGGATTTTGTTGACGGAATCAAAGATGGTTCTGTAAAACTGGGTGATAATGACAGGTGGAATTCTTTAATGGATACGTTTGATCTTCTTAAAGAGTACAATATGAACAAAGACAATCCTCTGGCTTCTGATTATGATGAAAATGCTATCAGTATCACAGAAGGAGATATTGCATTCTGGTTTAATGGAAATTGGGCATGGGCTGAGATGTCTGAGTTTGCAGAGGACGATACAGAGTATGGAATTATGCCGATTCCACAGAATGATGCTGATAATGATGCAACAGAAAATCTTTGCGGTGGTGCAACAAAGTATCTGATGATCGATACCAAATATAATGATGAAAAACAGCAGCAGGCAGCAAAAGATTTCTTACATTGGCTTGTATATGATGAAGATGGACAGGATTTCCTTGTAAATAAATGTAATCTTGTACCGGCATTTTCCAATATTGATCTGGAAGTAACGAATCCATTAGGCGCATCTGTACAGAAATATACAGCAGATGAGAAGATCTTTGAAACATTTGCAAACTTACCGGGAGACCACTGGAAAACGCTTGGAGCAGAAATGCAGAAATATTTAGGCGACCAGTGCACAAGAGAAGAACTGGAAGCAAGCATTGAGAGTTATTGGCAGAAACAGTAAGAAAGGGACAGGAGGCTGTGATTGATGAAAAAAAATAACAAATTAAGCAGTAAAGTCGTGACATTTCTGGGATTTGGCGGTCCGTCTGTTATTTTGTTTTCCTGTGTAGTACTGCTTCCATTTATTTATGGTATTTATCTGACTTTTACAGGATGGGATGGAATCTCAAGCAAAATACCATGTGTCGGATTTGAAAATTATTCAAGACTGTTTCAGGATAAAGAGTTCTGGGTTTCTCTTGGAAAAACAATCCTTTATGCATTGATTTCCGTTATTCTGGCAAATGTGGTTGCATTTTTACTTGCTTATCTCGTTACCAGTAAAATTAAAGGAAGTAACTTTTTCCGCGCAGCATTTTTTACCCCGAATCTGATCGGGGGAATTGTACTTGGTTATATCTGGCAGTTTGTATTTAATAAAGGAATTTTAATTATCGGAGAAAAAACAGGAATTCAGTTATTTTCGTCTTCCTGGCTATCAGATCCGGTAAAGGCTTTCTGGGCGTTGATCATCGTCACAGTCTGGCAGCTTTCCGGTTATCTTATGTTGATTTATATTGCCGGTTTGATGGGTGTTTCTGAGAATTTAAAAGAGGCAGCACGTATTGATGGATGTGATGAAAAGAAAACAATGCGCTATATTACTTTGCCATTAATGGCGGGTACATTTACAATCTGCTTTTTCCTCGCAATTTCAAGAGCATTTGTTACTTATGATGTAAACATTTCCCTGACACAGGGAGGACCATTCAATTCTACAAGACTGGCTGCGATGTATGTATACAATATGGCATTCTCAGCAAAAGAATATGGTCTTGGACAGGCAGAAGCCTTGATTTTATTCCTGGTAATTGCCGTAATTTCAATTTCTCAGGCGGTAATGGGTAAACGTAAGGAGGTGGAAGCATAATGGATTTAAACCAGAGAGGATATGTACATAAAAAAGCCGGATTAGCAATAAAAATTATTGTTCTTATCTGTGCACTGGTCGTTTATATGTTTCCATTTGTAATGGTTATCATTAATTCTTTCAAAATCAAAAGAGATATTATTAAGGAGCCTATGGCGCTGATCGGAAGTCATGGAGCGTCTCTGGATAATTACGTGGAAGCATTCCATAAAATGAATTTTATCAGAGCATTCTTGAATTCTCTTTGCATTACAGGTGTCAGTGTTGTGCTGATCATTATTACATCTGCGATGTGTGCATATCTGTTTGTCAGAATGGATTATAAAATAAACAAAATATTTTTCGGACTGATGATTGCTTCCATGGTAATTCCATTTCAGGTTATCATGATTCCACTGGTGTCAATTTACGGAGGAAATCTTCATATCCTGAATCATAGACTGACGCTGATTCTGATGCATGTGGGATTTTCAACAGCACAATCAGTTTTCATGTATCATGGATTTATCAAAAGTAATATTCCAATGTCACTGGAAGAAGCAGCGAAGCTGGATGGCTGTACAAAATATCAGACGTTCTTCAGAATCGTATTTCCATTGTTAAAACCTACCACCGCTACACTGGTAATCTTGTATGCAATGGGTATCTGGAATGATTTCCTGCTTCCATCTCTGGTTCTGACACAGAAAGAATTGTATACGCTTCCAATTGCGACACAGATGTTTTATGGAACATATTCTTCAGATTTGGGGCTGATCATGGCATCATTACTTATGGTCGCAGCACCGGTAATTGTACTGTATCTGTTTTTGCAGAAGTACATTATCGCAGGTGTTGTGGCAGGAGCCGTAAAATCATAACCTGAAAAATTATAAAAAGAGCAGATCCTGTATCAAAATTATGAGTAAATGGTGAAGAGGGTTGAAAATATCCCCCCTGATTGACTAATAGTAATGGCGATACAGGATTACTGTGTATATGGAGAAGCAAAATGAAAAAAATTACTGAGAATAACTATATGACAGTTTACAGCAATCTAAAAATAAACACATGTGTTCAGGAAGAAAATAAGCTTCAGGACGTGAAGATAACATACGTGGATATTGAGATGAAACAACAGGCAGAAGACAACAAGGAAGGTACGATCAGACTGGAATTTGTTTTTCCTGCAACAGATATCAGTGGCAGATGGTTTCCAATATGTAAATTTGACCGTTCTGTAAAAGCAGATTATGATTCTGCTGTGGAATCTATGACGGCAAGTTCCGCGCCGGTTGTATGCTTTTATAATTCTGACGGAATGAACCGCCATACAATCGCTCTTTCAGAAGTACGCCAGAAAGTATTTATGAAGTGTGGAATTCATGAAGAAGATGGAAATATGCTGTGTGTAATTGAAATTCCGGTTACGCAGGGCTTCAGCGAAAAAGATTTGAAAATTACAATCTGGGAATCAATAGAAAGAAAAAAATACTGGGAAGTTCTTGATAAAGTCAGATACTGGTGGGAAGAGACACTGAATATCATGCCGGCAGAAGTTCCTGAGCTTGCAAAGAAACCGATGTATTCCTTCTGGTATTCCCAACACCAGAATATTACGGCAGAGAGTGTAGAAGAAGAAAGTCTGCGTGCTGCCGAAATGGGATTTTCAGCAATTATCGTAGATGATGGATGGCAGACAGAAGATAATAACAGAGGATACGCTTATTGTGGAGACTGGGAACCATCACAGCAGAAATTCCCTGATTTTGCGCAGCATGTAGCAAGGGTACAGGCTATGGGGCTGAAATATCTTTTATGGTTCTCTGTACCTTATATTGGAAAAAATACCAAAGCATGGGAAAGATTTCATGATAAACTATTGAGATATAATGAAAGTCAGCAGGCTGGAATCTTTGACTTGAGATATCCGGAAGTCCGGGAATATCTGAAAGCAATCTATGTAAAAGCAGTAAAAGACTGGAATCTGGATGGCTTAAAACTGGATTTTATTGATGAGTTCTATTTCCAGGAAGAAAGTCCTTCCTATAATGAGCAAATGGATTGTCATGATATACAGGATGCGCTGAATATTTTCCTTACAGATGTTATGGATACTCTGAAAAAAATCCGCCCGGATATTCTGATTGAGTTCAGACAAAGATATATTGGACCTCAGATACGAAGATACGGAAATATTTTTCGTGTAAGTGACTGTCCGGGATCCGCAGTCAGCAATCGAACAGGTACGATTGACCTGCGGCTTTTAAGTGGCAGTACAGCGGTTCATTCAGATATGCTGATGTGGCATCCTGATGAGAAGCCGGAAGATGCAGGATTACAGTTGTTGAGCTGTTTGTTTGCAACTGTACAGATTTCGGTATGTCTGGATCAGATAACGGATGATATGAAGCGAATGTTATTGTTCTGGCTTGGGTTTATGGATGAAAAGAGAGAAATTCTGTTACATAGCCAGATTCAGCCAGAAGAACCGGAAAATCTTTATCCGGAGGTCTGTGCAGAATGTGGAAATGAAAAAATACTGGTGCATTACAGTAAAGGAAGACTGGCAGATTTAAGAGATATTAATAAGAAAATTTATTATATTCACGCTGTAAAGGAAGAAGAGGTATGCTTCAGGTGTAATTCCTCAGATACTCTTAAATATGAAGTACGGGACTGCTATGGAAATTTAATGGAGAGTAACGAAGTGTCGGCTAATCAATTTGTTATAATTTCTGTTCCAACTTCTGGAATGGTTGAATTTACAAGAAAGCTGTGATACCATAAATATAACTTTGGGGGCAAAAAGTATTTTGTCCCCAAAATTCATATGTGGGAGGTTCTACTCTTATTCAGTTTATGTAGCTTAAGCGTACATTTTGTAGAAAGTATTTTCAAACAGCACTGTATTCAAAATTCACAAACATATGGGGGAATGGTATTATGATACGAATGATCGTCAGCGATTTGGATATGACTCTGACTGGAAAGAATGGAGAGATGAGTGTTCTTACGGCTGAAATAATCAGAAGATCACAGCAGATGGGAATCAGTTGGGTAATTGCCACTGGGAGAGGATTCGAAACAGTAAAACCTGTGCTGAAAAAGGCAGATATTGATTTGGATATGATTTTGCTGAACGGGGCAGAATACCGTAGTTGTAATGGAGAAAAACAGTATTATGAGGCATTACCTCAGGACATATGTGAAGAATTAATTACATTTTTTACAAAGAGAAATATTGATCTGGAGATAAATACTTCTGAAGGTAACTATGCTACTGCGCCAAGATTGCTGGATGATTCATCGGATCTTATTCCGTTTCAGGAATATCGGAAGGGAACAGCTTATATTTTGAAGATTTTTGCTTTTTCTAAAGATTATGAAAACATTCAGCAGGCAAAAGAGAAATTAAAAGGCAGAACAGATATACATGTCACTTCTTCAGCTCCCTGGAATGTGGAGATTACTTCTCCGGCAGCTGATAAATTTCAAATGGTAAAACGTATTATAGATGAAAATGCCATATCATCAGAGGAAGTAATGGTGTTTGGCGATGGAGTGAATGATGTATGTCTGTTCAGGGAGTTCTGTCACAGTAGAGCAGTTGCAAATGCAGTTCCGCAGATTATTAACATGGCAGAGAAAGTTGTAGCTGATTGCGAAGAAAATGGAGTAGCCAGGGAAGTAGCAGAAATGTTCAGTATTTCGTTATAGGAAGTGCTAAAAGTGTAGAAAGAAGAAAATAAAAATGCAATGGAAAATCGAAGATGGTATATCTTACTGAAAAAGGAAAAATATATACTTCCAAGACAGCTGCACGACTATTTGAGGCTGAATGTAAAGCGCTAAGCAACTGGACGGAGGAAGAATTATTCTTGTAGCATTACCATTTCTTATGCTGCAATATGCATTTTCAAGCCTGGCTGTTACCGCAGAAAAGCCGAAACTGGGACTGGTTGTGACAGTTACTGCAGGTGTGATAAATATGGTTGGTGATGCGCTTTTTCCTTTATCTTCGCAGGGATTGCCATATTTGGTTCCGCTTTCTTTACAGCCCTCAATGATGGACTTACATTGGCAGTCATTTCATTCCTCAGAACATTTCTGTTTGAATGCGCTTCCGTAATGATCCTGCCGCTGATTCTTGGGCTTAATGAAAAGTTGTAAAGTGGTGATTAAGTACAATACAATGGAGATTGTGATGTAACCGGGAGGTTGCGGATACAGTCAAACACAACCTCCCGCAGAGTGCAGTTGACGTTAACAACATTCACTATCCCCAATCATAATCATGGGAGCAATCTGCATCACTCCGGAGCTGAAGAGAAAGGGCTGTGGCAAAATACGGTTGGACTGGTGTGATTATTTAACCGAATCAAGCAAGTAGCGGAGCGGATGATTTTATCCACTTGACTTGGTGATTCAATGCTCAGCCAATCAATTTCTCATTCACATACTCAAATCCGAGACGTTTCACAGTATCAGCAAACCGTTCTCCAGCGATTCCTTCATCTTTGAAGAGAAGGATTGCTTTCTCTATGACAGTCATTACCTCTTCTTCCTCTGTGAAAATTCTGGTAAGAGCCTGACCGTGTGAGATTCGCTTACCCCAGCGGCCTCCGATATAGATTTTATAACCATTCTGATATTCCGGTACTGCGCCGAAAGGACATTTCCCTTTGCAGCGTCCGCAATGGATACATTCTTCAGGATCAATGTAAAGTTTACCGTCAACTAATTTCGGGACATGGACAGGACAACTTTTTTCAATCTGACATTTCTTACATCCCCGGCATTTCTCAACATCCGGTTTTGGGATCCTCTGACCTATAATTCCCATATCATTCAGATTAGGCTTTACACAGTTATTAGGACATCCGCCAACTGCAATCTTGAATTTGTGCGGGAGCACTACATCGTGATATCCTATATAAAAACGCTCATGGATTTTTTTACTGAGTGCAAAGGTATCGATCAGACCATACTGGCAGGTTGTTCCCTTGCATGAGACAACAGGACGCACTTTGGCTCCGGTTCCGCCTGTCATCAGGCCGTGTTCTCCAAGGAAAGCAATGGCTTTTTCAATATTATCATAAGGAATTCCCTGGATTTCCATACTCAGGCGGGTTGTCATAGTGATCTGACCATTTCCGAACTTGTCTGCTGCATCTGCAATGGCACGGTGTTCATCTGTGGTAATATGTCCATTTCCTGTGATGACCCGAATATTAAAGATGTCATCATATCGTTTGTCCTGAAGGCATCCAAGACCTTTTACCCGCTTGATTTCCTCGGGACTCAGTTTTTTGTTGGCGGATGTTGTTATTTTTTCCTCATTCATGTTTAAGTATCTCCTTTATGTAGCTGTTGCTTTTCTCTGATATATACGGTGTTTCTTTTGTTGATTATAGGCTTCATGAATGATAAAATCAATTTATGAGTTTTTATTATACGATAAGTAATGCTTATGAAAAAGAAAACTACACAGAAAAAACTATCTGATATCAGTAGAGTGGAAGAGTTCAAGGAGAATATTATGTTAGATCACAGAACAGAAACCTTTATGGCTGTATGCAGTGTTATGAATTACAGGGAGGCGGCAGAGCTGTTACATATTACCCAGCCGGCAGTTACCCAGCATATCCAGTTTTTGGAAAAGGAATATGGCTGCCGTCTTTTTCTTTATGAAAACAGAAAACTGATCAAGACCCCTGCAGCGCAGATGCTGGAGGATTACCTGCGATCGGTTCAGCAGCGTGAAAATTTTCTCAGGGAAAAGATAAAAAACAATGGTCTCCGGGAACTGCGCATCGGTGCAACCAAGACCATTGGTGACTATGTGATCACAGACAGGATTCACGATTTCTTAAATCAGCCGGATACAGCACTGACTCTGATCGTGGATAACACAAAGCATCTTTTGCATTTATTGGAACAAAATACTCTGGACTATGCCATCATAGAAGGATTTTTTGACAAAAACAGATTCGGAAGCCAGCTGTATCGCCGGGAACCTTTTGTGGGGATTTGCTCGAAGGATCATCCCTTTGCAGGCCGTGAAGTATCTGTAGAGGAGATCCTGAAAGAAACTCTGATCCATCGCGAAAAAGGCTCTGGAACGCTGGCTATTCTGGAGGAAAAGCTTCTGGAGCATAATGAATCTTTGGAGCGTTTTCACCGGCATATATGTATTTCCAGCTTTAAGATGATCATCGACCTGATCAAGTCCGGGTATGGAATTTCATTTGTATATGAAGTACTTGCCAAAAGCGACCCGGAGCTTGGGATTTTTACACTGAAGGGTGAGCCCATAGTCAGAGAATTTAATGTTATTTATCTGAAGCATGCGGATGTGCGGGAGAAGATGGAATGGTTTTTATGACCGCTTGCGTCTGTACTCGTTGGGAGTCATTCAAAATTGTTTCTTAAAAGCAGTTTGAAGATTAGAATACTGCCGATGAAATGATTTTCTATCTAAATTAATCGAAATTATCATCCACAAAAGTATATTGATTTCATTTTCTGCATATGCTATAATTGCCATAGGCAAAATGATAAAATTAAATTCATTGGTAACACAGCAAAAAGCCTCGGAGGTCGCATCTCCGAGGCTTTTTTATTCCGTTTTGGCAAGGGTGGCTTATTCCCCAGGCTGGCTACCAGCTACTATTTTCTATCCAGCCATTTGCAAATGTAATAGGTGATTACACCTGCCAGAATAGAAAGCATAAATGATAAAATTGTATCCATTGATAGCACCCCCCCTTCCTGTACCTGTTTAGGGGTGGTAGCTTGGATATTATATCATAAATTTTTTATACAAAAACACAATAAAAATCTGATTATCCGCTAAAACACAGTATCTATCAGCATTTT
>ERZ773216.4096-NODE-4096-length-10507-cov-6.199292_pt1 | contig 10507 bp, 9 predicted proteins | sample MGYA00511259_ERZ773216 | MGnify/ENA primary metagenome ERZ773216 (study PRJEB29015, sample SAMEA2737764) | human gut metagenome | biome: human gut; feature: human-associated habitat; material: faeces | place: China | collected 2012 ... | reverse complement strand
CCTTCGGCGGTGACAACGGTCATTGCCGGGCCGTACTCCGGCTCTGTGGCGCGGGCAAGCAGGGCCGAAAGCTCCTGCTGGTGCACCGGCAGAAGCAGATACTGCATGGCATCCACCCGGAAAGCACTGTAGGCGTGGGCCGGTGTGCGGGCCGCAAAGGCCAGCGGAGCCCTGCGGCCCCGGCGGCGCAGCTCCCCGGCAGCCGCCAGCCCCACCGGCGCAGCCGAGCCGGAAAGCTCCAGCAGGTACAGGTCGTACCGCACGCCCTCCCCATCCTTCCGCAGCAGGGCGTCGGTGTCCGGCAGGTGTTCCACGATGCAGGCGTCGCTCGCCGGGCAAAAAATTCCATGCACTGGCGTTCCAGCCCGCTGCGCAGGCCCGCGTCCGGGCTGCACACCGCAATGTGAAAGATCACAGGATCCCTCCTCTTCAAACCCGCCCTTGCATTTTGCGCGGTGCGGGGGTATAGTAATCAAAAAACAACAAAGGAGACGCCGCCATGTCAAAGCCCCTTGTCAGCATCATTCTGCCCGTGTACAACGCCCAGAACCACATCGCCCGCTGTCTGGAGAGCATCTGCGCCCAGAGCTGGCAGAACATCGAGGTCATCGTGCTGAACGATGGCTCCAAGGATCAGAGCCTGCCCGTGTGCGAAGCGTTCCGCGCAAAGGACGAGCGCATCGTGCTGGTGGACAAGGCCAACTCCGGCGTGTCCGACACCCGCAACCTGGGCCTGAAGCTGGCCAGCGGCAAGTATGTGCAGTTCGTGGACAGCGACGACTATATCGACCCGGACTTCACCGAGCATCTGGTCACCGCTGCCGAACAGAACAACGCCGACCTGGTCATCGCACCTTACAAGATGGTGATCCCCGCCGGGGCCACCAAGCCCGAACAGGTGCTGGACAAGCTCCAGGACGAGCTGGGGGTCATGACCGTGGCCCGGCCCCCGGAGGTACGGGAGTACGGCTTTCTGCCTGCCGGGGTCTACACCCAGGACGAGTTTGCCCGGCATCTGATGGACAAGCCTGCCTCTTATTTTTACGGGGTGCTGTGGAACAAGCTGTACCGCCGGGACCTGCTGGTGGACCACCAGATCCAGTTTACCAGCGAGGTGCGGTGGGCCGAGGACCTGGTGTTCAATATGCAGTACCTGGAGTACGCCAACGTGCTGGTGTCCATCCCGGAGGCAGGGTACTACTATGTCCAGAACCCCCAGAGTATCTGCCACACCCAGATCAACGCCGCCTCTCTGGTGCAGAACAAGATCCAGGTGTTCCACTACTACACCGAGCTGTACACCCGGCTTGGCATCTACGAGCAGGTGCGCCCGCAGCTGTACAAATTCCTGGTGGATATCGCGGAGAGCACTTACCCTTCCGGCCCCTTCAAGGAGGTCATCGACGAGGCCAAGGCCTACTGGAAGGATGCCCGCGAGGACGTGCAGACCCGCACCGCCGAGGCCCGCGAGCGCTGGAACGGCATGCGGGAGGAGCTGCGGGAAACGGCGCAGGAACGCAGTGCCGAGTGGAAGGCCCGGCACGACAGCGACCCCAAAGAATAAGCAAAAACAACAAACGGGAAGCCGCAGGAGCTTGCACGCTCCGGCACGGCTTCCCGCTTTTTTATGCGATGTTCAGCGGCCGGGTGCTCAGCAGCCGATGGCGGCGCACTTCTTGGCCAGCCACTCGCGCTCCTCGTCGTTCAGGCGGGGTGCCAGCTTCTCGAACACCTGACGGTGGTAGTTGTTCAGCCAGTCCAGCTCGTCCTTGGTCAGCACACCGGGCACGATGGGAGAAGTGGCGATGGGCACGAACATGATCGGCTCAAAGCCCAGGAAGGTGCCGTACTGGTTGTCGGCCTTGTGCACGCACACCAGCTCGTTCTCGATGCGGATGCCCACCAGATCGGTCTCGTACACGCCGGGCTCGTCGGTCACGATCATGCCCGGGCGCATCAGGGTGGTGTTGCGGCCGTTCAGGGCGTGGGGGCCTTCGTGGACGTTGCCCACAAAGCTGACGCTGTGGCCGGTGCCGCAGCGGTAGTTGATCAGGTGCTGCCACAGCGGTTCACGGGCGATGGTGTCGATCATATGGCAGTCGCAGTAGTCCAGCCAGACCGCCTTGGCGATGTCGATGTGGCACTGCAGGGTCCAGGTGTAGAACTTGCGCTCGTCCTCGGTCAGCTCACCCAGCGGGTAGGTGCGGGTGATGTCGGTGGTGCCGTCCATGTAAGTGGCACCGCTGTCCACCAGCAAAAAGCCCTTGCGCTGGAGCTTTGCGTGGTCCTCCGGGGTGGCGTGGTAGTGCATCATGGCTGCGTTTCCGCCGTAGGCCGCAATGGTGCCAAAGCTTTCCACGATGAACTTATCCGTGGTGCTGCGGTACTTGTGCAGAATCTCGTCCACGGTCAGCTCGGTCAGCTCTTCGCCGGCTTCCAGACGCTTTTCCAGCTCGATCTGGAACCGCACCATAGCCACAGCGTCGCGCAGATGGGCTTCCTTGTCGTGGGTCAGCTCCACTTCGTTCTTCACGCCCTTCATGGGCAGCAGCGGGTCGGCCAGGTCCTTCACGGTGAGGGCGGCGTTGTTCTCCAGCACCTGATACACGGCATAGTTCACGGTGGCGCTCTCTGCCAGCACGGTCTGGGGCTCGGTCTCAGCGGCCATGAAGTCCAGCACACTGTCGTACTCGGCCAGGGTCACACCGTTGGCTTCCAGTTCCGCCTTTGCCTCCGGGGTCACGCGGGCGGTGTGGATGAACAGCACGGCGCGGTCCGGGGTGACATAGCAGTAGGCCATGGCGTAGGGGGTGCACTCGATGTCCATGGCGCGCAGGTTCAGCAGCCAGGCAAGGTTGTCCAGCTTGCCCACCAGCTGGGCGGTGCAGCCCAACTCGGCCAGCTTTGCACGCAGCTGGCCCAGCTTTTCGGCCGGGGAGAAGCCTGCGTATTCCTTGGGCAGGATCCAGGCCGGGGTGGCGGGCAGAGCCGGGCGGCCCTCGGTCCACAGCTCATCCTCCAGGAACAGGGTCTTGATGGCGGCGTTCTTGGTTTCCAGCGCCTTCTTCACGCTGTTCACCAGCGCGCAGCTGGCGGTCAGACCGCACAGGCCCAGCTTGCCGCCCTCAGGCACCACCTTGGCGCAGTATTCCTCCACGGTGGGCACGCCCGGCTCACCCATCTTCATCAGCTGGATCTCGGTGCCTGCGATCTCCTTCTCGGCCTGCACAAAGTAACGGCCGTCGGCCCAGACAGCACTCTCGGTCATGGTGACCACAAAGTTGGAGTTTTCACCATGGAAGCCGGAGAAGTAGGTCAGGGAGGTGTAGTGGTCGGGCAGGTACTCGCTGGAGTGGGGGTCGCCCACCGGGATCAGGTACACGTCCACACCGTTTGCCTGCATGGCGGCACGCAGGGCGGCCAGCCGTTCGGGAACTGTATTCATGCTCATAGAAAAGCCTTCTTTCTCATATTTGCCGGAAGAACGTCCGGCGGCGGTGGTTTGCTACTGCATATTGTAGCATTCCGGCGCAAAGAATGCAATGCGGGAGTGTCGGCTGTTCCGGACGCAAACACGCAGCGGCCCGCAAAGACCGCTGCGCGTTTTTTCTTCACACGGTTGCCGTGCTGTCAACAGCCGCCGCAGTGTCGCCTGCATCCTGCGGGGGCTGACCGCCTGCCGGTCGTTGACCGTCCGTTGGCGGGGTCTTGCCGTCCGGGGGCGTCCGTCCCTCTGCCGGAGCCTGCCCCTTGCCGAATCGCTGCCCGCCGGGGCCGCCGGTTCCTCTTATTTGTCGTCCAAAACGCGAAAACGCAACCAAATTGCAAAAAATGTTACAATTTTTTCTTGAAAAAGGCCGTTTTCCCATTGACAGGCTTGCTATAATAGAGATGTAAGATTTTACGGGCCAGCGCTCTGCGGCTCTGTCTGCTAACAAAGAAAGAGGCATTCAAACTATGACCAAAATTGATATTTTTTCCGGCTTCCTGGGCGCCGGCAAGACCACTCTGATCAAAAAACTCATCAAGGAGGCCTTTGCCGGCCAGCAGGTCGTTCTGATCGAGAACGAGTTCGGTGAGATCGGCATCGACGGCGGCTTCCTGAAGGAGTCCGGCATCCAGATCAATGAGCTGAACGCCGGCTGCATCTGCTGCTCTCTGGTGGGCGATTTCCGCGCCGCTCTGCAGCAGGTGGTGGAGCAGTACCACCCCGACCGCATCGTCATCGAGCCCTCCGGCGTCGGCAAGCTGTCCGACGTGACCTGCGCTGTCGAGGGCGTGGCTGAGCATCTGGATGTTCAGCTGAGCAGCTTCGTTACCGTGGCCGACGTCAACAAGGTCAAGATGTATATGAAGAACTTCGGTGAGTTCTACGACGACCAGATCAGCCATGCAAGCTGCATCCTGCTCAGCCGCACCCAGACCGCCAGCGAGGAGAAGATCGCCGCCGCCGTGGCCATGCTGCGCGAGAAGAACCCCACCGCCACCATCGTGACCACCGCATGGGACGAGCTGACCGGTGAGCAGATCCTGAAAGCCATGTCCACCAAGGACGACTTCAAGGCAGAGCTGATCGCCATGGCCGCCAAGGCAAACGAGAAGCACGCCGAGGAGGACGAGGAAGAAGAGCACCACCATCATCACCATCACGACGACGAGAACGGCGTGTGCAGCTGCGGCCATCACCACCACGATGATGACGATGAGGAGGACGAGCACGAGCATCATCACGACCATGACGAGGACGATGACCACGACGAGCATGAGCACCACCATGATCACGATGAGGATCATGACCACGAGGAGCATTGCTGCTGCGGCCACCACCATCACGATGACGACGATGAGGAGGACGAGCACGAGCATCATCATGAGCACGGCGGCCACTGCTGCTGCGGCCATCACCACCATCATCATGACCACGACGCCGATGAGGTGTTCACCAGCTGGGGCGTCGAGACGGCCCGCAAGTTCACCAAGGCCGAAGTGGAGCACGCCCTCACCGAGCTGGACACCGGCAATTACGGCATGATCCTGCGCAGCAAGGGCATCGTGGACGGCGGTGCCGACGGCTGGCTGGAGTTCGACTATGTGCCCGGCGAGTGGGAAGTGCGTGCCCGCGGCGCCGACGTGGGCGGCAAGCTGGTGGTCATCGGCTCCAAGCTGAACGAGAAGGCCATTGCAGAGCTGTTCGGCTGCTGAGATGTAAAAGAAGGAGAAACCATCCATTATGGCAAAAGAAATTCCGGTCTACCTGTTTGTGGGCTTTCTGGAAAGCGGCAAGACCAAATTCATTCAGGAGACCTTTGAGGACCCCAACTTCGACTCCGGCGACAAGACCCTGCTGCTGATCTGCGAAGAGGGCGAAGAAGAGTACAACCCCAAGAAGTTCGCCTTCCCCGGTGTGACCGTCAAGGTGATCGAGGACAAGGCAGAGATGAACCCGCAGAACCTGGCCAAGCTGGAAAAGGAATCCGGCGCAGGCCGCGTGGTCATCGAGTACAACGGCATGTGGCTGCTGCAGGAGCTGGCCGATGCCCTGCCGGAAAACTGGCTGGTGTACCAGTGCATCGCCACCGCCGACGGCACCACCGCCCTGACCTATGCCCGCGACAACTCCATGCGCAGCCTGCTGCTGGACAAGATCGCCCGCAGTGAGCTGATCGTGTTCAACCGCGCCGAAGCCGTGAACAACGACGAGGCCCGGCAGGAGCTGCACAAGCTGGTGCGTCAGGCTTCCCGCAAGTGCGACATCGCCTACGAGTTCAAGGACGGCAGCGTGGCCTATGACGACATCCCCGACCCGCTGCCCTTCGACGTGAACGCCCCGGTCATCGACATCCATGACGACGATTTCGGCATCTGGTACATGGACTGCCAGGACGAGCCCCAGAAGTACACCGGCAAGACGGTCAAATTCCTGGCACAGGTGTGCCAGACCAACCGCGCCGGCAAGAACAGCTTCGTGCCCGGCCGCTTTGCCATGACCTGCTGCGTGCAGGACATCCAGTTCGTGGGCTTCCCCTGCAGCTACGACGGCTACAAGGCTTTGGAGCAGCGCAGCTGGGTGCGGGTGACCGCCAAGGTGAGCTACAAGTTCCACAACATCTACCGCGGCAAGGGCCCGGTGCTGACCGCCATTTCGGTGGAGCCTGCCGAAAAGCCGCTGAATGAAGTCGTAACGTTCTCTTAACGTTCTGATCGATCTGTAAACAGGAGGTTCTGGCATGAAAACACTGTTCCGCATTCTGGGCACGGCCGCTGCCGTGGCCGTCACCGGTGCCGCCATCGTGGCACTGGACAAGATCCTGAACCAGAAAGACCCGCTCCATGTGGAGGAGGTCGAGTTCCCCGAAGAAGCCGAGCAGGACGCCGCCGAGGCCGAAAAGACCGCCGAGGCCTACGCCGAAGCAGAGGCCAAAGCAGCGGACGATGCCGCAGAGCAGCCCACCGCCCCGGCCGAAGCCGACGCCCCGGAAGCTCCTGCCGAGCCCGCCCCTGCACAGGAGCCGGCCACGCTGGAGGACACCAGCGAGGAAAAGCCGGTGTATGACCCCGAGGCCCCGAACCCCAACCCCGTGGAGGCCGGCCCCGCCGTCGCCCCCAAGGACGAGAACGGCAAGTTCGACGCCACCAAGATCGCTGACGCCAGCGATTTCGGCGACTGGGAAGAGCAGGGCTGCAAGGGCTGATCTCCCGTAACAGCAAAGAGGACGATGCATAACGCATCGTCCTCTTTTTTCATTCGCCTCTTGCCAGCTGCTGCAGCTTTGGCTTGTCCAGCACCTGCACCCCGCCGCGGTACAGCCGCACCCAGCCCTCCTGTGCGAAGTATTTGAGCATCCGGCTCACCACCTCGCGGGCAGAACCCATGTACTTTGCCATCTGGTCGTGGGTCATGCGCACCTCGTCGCCGCCGGTCTTGGCCAGCTCGTCGGTGAGAAAGATGGCCAGCCGCCGGTCGGCGCTCATGAACAGGATCTGCTGCATCGTCCACATGGTGTCGGAAAAGCGCTCTGCCGTGAGCTGGTAGGCGTAGCAGCGCACATAGACATTCTGCTGCATCAGACGGCGGAAGATGCCCGCGCTGATGCACAGTGCCTCGGTGTCCTCCTCAGCGTCGATGTACAGGTCCACATTCACCGAGTCCATCACGCAGGACGCCGACAGGATGCACACCTCCCCGCCGAACAGGCGGTAGAGGGTCACGTCCCGGCCGTCCTCCGACAGCAGATAGGCCCGCAGCTGGCCGGTGCGCAGCAGCAGGATGCCCACACAGCTTTCCAGTGGGCTGTGCACCCGGGCCCCTTTGCGGTAGTGCACCGGGCGGGTATAGCGACAGAGCATCTCCTGTTCGTCGGCGGTCAGCTGCGCCCAGAAGGGGAACGCGCAGGCCAGACAATTGCGGTCTTCCGGGATCTTTTGCATGGCACTCATCCTTTCCGCAGGGCCTTGGCGGCCTCCGTGCCGGCCTGTGCCCCCTCGTATACAGCCTTTGCCACCTGCAGCAGGCCGCCGGTGCAGTCCCCGGCAGCGTACAGGCCGGGCACGGTGGTCTGCATCTTCTCATCCACCACGATGCGGCTGCCCTCCACGGCGGCCCCGATCTTGCGGGCCAGCGCAGTGCTGCCCGCCACGCCCAGCGCCACGAACACACCGGACAGGGCAACCTCCTGCCCGTCGGACAGCTGCACCCCGGTGACCACCTGTTCGCCCAGAACAGCCTCCACCTTCTGCGGGTATACGGTCACCTCCGGCGGGAATTCTGCGGTCAGCGGCATGCCGTTGGTCAGCAGGCTGACGCTTTTCACCACCGGCAGCAGGGCCTGCACCTCGTGCAGGGCATAGGCTCCGCTGCCCAGCACGGCCACATCCTTGCCGCGGTAGAAAAAAGCGTCGCAGACGGCACACCAGCTCACGCCGTGGCCCTCCAGCCCGGCAAGGCCCGAGATGCGCGGCACCGCACGGGAGGCCCCCGTGGCCAGGATCACCGCGTCCGCCGGGTAATCTTTCCCTATGGTTTCTACCGTGAGTTTATCCGTATAGGTCAGCCCCACGGCTTCGGCGGTCACAAACCGCACCCCCAGGCGTTTGGCGTTCTCAATGCTGCGGCGCTCCAGCTCCGCACCGGAAACCGGCTGAGCAAGGCCGTAGTAGTTTTCGATCTTCTCGGCCCGGTCCAGCGCACCGGGGCCTTTGGTCAGCACGGTGGTGTCCACCCCCGCGCGGACCGCGTACAGTGCGGCAGACACGCCCGCCGGGCCGGAACCTACAATCACAATGTTGGACATGGTTGGTCCTCCTTTTCAGAGTCACGATTTAAAATGGCCTCCGCTTCGCTCTGGCCATGATCAGAGGAAACATGATTTTTAATTTGCGGATGGGGTCGTAGCGGGCAGCTTCACCACATCCACTGCATCGGAAACTTTTCTTATAGTATACACCTTTTTCCGCAAAATTTCTGTGACCGGGTCGCAAAAAGCAGCCTTTTGCCGCTGCGGGGCACTTTTCAGCCGGAAAAGAGTGTGTTATACTGGGTTCGTCTCTCTGATTTTCTGCCATGGAGGCTTTTTATGACCAAACAGCGCATTCTTTTCATTACCACCGGCGGCACCATTGCCAGCGTACATACTCCGCAGGGCCTCCGGCCCGTGCTCAGCAGCGACGAGCTGCTGGCCCATCTTCCGGAGCTCAACGACCTGTGCATCCCGGAAACGCTGGCCCTGTGCAGCATCGACAGCACCGACCTCGGCCAGGAACACTGGCTGATGATGGCCCGCGCCATTCAGGAGAACTACGCCCTGTACGATGGTTTCATCATCTGCCACGGCACCGATACGTTGGCCTATTCCGCAGCGGCACTTTCTTACCTCATCCAGAACGCGGACAAGCCCATCATCCTCACCGGTGCCCAGCAGCCCATCTCCAACGAGATCACCGACGCCAAGAAAAACCTGCGCGACAGCGTGATCTGTGCACTGGACCCGGGCAGCCGGGGCGTGATGGTGGTGTTTGGCGGGCACGTCATTGCCGGCACCCGTGCCAAAAAGAACAAGACCATCAGCTACGACGCCTTTGCCTCGGTCAACTTCCCGGAGCTGGCACTGGTGCAGGGCGACCGTCTGGTGCGCTATGTGCCTTCGCCCTGGCCCACCGGCCCGGTGGAGTTCGGCCGCGCCATGAACCCCCGGGTGTTCCTGCTCAAGCTCATCCCCGGCATGGACCCCGGCATGATCCCGGAGATCTTCCGCCTGTACGACTGCGTCATCGTGGAGAGCTTCGGCGTGGGCGGCATCCCGCAGCGGCTCATGGACGCCTTTGCCGAGGGGCTGGGCCACTACGAGCAGACCCACAAGGTGCTCATCCTGACCACGCAGGTGACCTATGAGGGCAGCGACGTGGGCGTGTACGAGGTGGGCAAGCGGGTGAAGAACCGATTCCGCTTCCTGGAAGCCCATGACATGACCATCGAAGCCGTGGTCACCAAGAGCATGTGGCTGCTGGCCCAGAACTGCGACAGCTTCGACCAGCTGCAGCAGCGCTTCTACCGTCAGGTGAACTTCGATACCTTCTATCACTGAGCAAAAAGCTCCTCCGCCCATGGCACAGCGCCATGACGGGGGAGCTTTTTCCGATCAGAATACCAGCTGCACCAGCAGCACATAGCACAGGGTGCCGCCCGCCACGCTGAGCAGCGTTTCGTGCTTCCATTTGTGCAGGGCAACGGTCACCAGCAGCGCAATGGCCTCCGGGGCACCGCGGCTGCCCGCAAAGGAAGTCACGCTCTTGAGGCAGTAAACGATGAGCATGCCAAAGATGGCGGCGGGCAGCACCCGCCCCAGATACCGCACCACCTCCGGCGGCTGCTGGTCCTTGGACGAAAACACCACAAAGGGCAAAAAACGGGTCAGCATCGTGGCGGCCGTGCACACCGCGATGGTGATGCCCATCTGAATGGCCGTCATACGCCGGTCTCCTCCTTCCGTTTGTCCGCTTCGGTGCCTTCGGCTTTCTCAATGGGCTTGCGCAGGGCCAGCAGCAGCACCAGAATGCAGGCCATGGCAGGCAGCAGGAAGCTGCCGGAACCGAACACCGCCAGACACACCAGCGGTGCCGCAATGCCGATGAGGGCACTGTAATGCTGCTTGTCCTTTTCCCACTGGTTCAGGAAGATGACCGTGAACATGGCCGTCATCACAAAATCCACGCCCTCGGTGCTGAAGGGCAGGACAGAGCCCACCGCAGCCCCCAGCCCCGCGCTGGCCACCCAGTAGAACTGATCCAGCAGGGTAATGAAGAACATGAACCAGCCCTTGTCCACCCCTTCCGGAGGCTCTGCTGAGCAGGTGATGGAAAAGGTCTCGTCGCTCATGGCAAAGATCATGTAGAAGCTGCGCAGACCGTAGCCCTTGTAGCGCTCCAGCATGGCCAGGCCGTAGAACAGATGCCGCGCCTGGATCATGAGCGCCATCAGAAAGGCCGACAGCGGCGAGAATGCTCCCAGCAG
>ERZ773216.4095-NODE-4095-length-10510-cov-12.168149_pt1 | contig 10510 bp, 8 predicted proteins | sample MGYA00511259_ERZ773216 | MGnify/ENA primary metagenome ERZ773216 (study PRJEB29015, sample SAMEA2737764) | human gut metagenome | biome: human gut; feature: human-associated habitat; material: faeces | place: China | collected 2012 ... | reverse complement strand
CTGCCTTCGTGTAGGTGGAACCTACGTCGCATCCGCCAAAGTATTTCATAGTATTTAAATCCTTTCCTTCAATTCAAAAAAGTTTACATGCACACGTCGTCCGCGAAGTCAAGCAGAGTCTCGTCGACCGGGGTGGCGTGCATGACGGTGTCCATATAGCTGGAGACCGTGTCGCGCATGGTGCGGCGCGAAACGGTGCGCGGATCCATCAGGTCGTGCGGGATCCAGATCAGGTGCAGACCCAGCTCGCGGCCCTGCTCGTCGAGCAGGCCCTGAACGGTGGCCATGTTCTTGCACGCGACGTGCTGCCACATGATGACGATGTTTGTGTTCCACGCCTCGCACTGACGCCAGAGCTCGGTGACGACGTTGTGGTAACCGCCGTTGGTGTGGCGGCGCATGACCATGCGCTCGTACAGGCGGGCCATGTCACGCAGGGCCTCGGTCTCGTCGGTGGTGTTGAGGTGCTTGGTGTAGTTGAGAGATTCCATCTCAACGACGACGTTGATGCCCCAGCTGTTGGCCAGCCAGTTGGAGAAGTTGGCGTAGTAGTGCGGCGGGCAGCTCCAGGTGATAGCACGATAGCGCATCTTGTTGCGCCAGGCCTGCTCCTTGTTCTTGTAGCCCTTGAGGAGGATCTTGTTGACCTTCTCGCAGGACTTGATGGTACGCGGATCGAGGCCGCCGTCCATCTCATAGCACCACTTGCGGAACAGCTCGTAGGTCGGGCCGATCAGCTGCGGATAAGCGGTCTTGTTGATCTCCCACTTCTGCAGCTCGTAGTCGGTCTCGGTGTTGAAGCGCTTCATAGCGGTGAAGTAAGCATCCCAGTTCCACTTCTCGCCGGTCTGCTTCTCAATGAAGCGGATGCACGCCTTAACGTCTTCCACAGCGGCGTCGAGTGTCAGCTCGTCCTCGTAGCGGACGGGGAAGCACAGGTGATGCACCGGGATTTCGGGGAAGCGGCGGGCGAAGTAGCTGGATGCCATGACGGAACCGTCACACGGCATGGAGCTGGAGATGTAGCAGCTGCCCAGATGCGGCAGGGCGTCGATGACGAGCGCGCCGCACTCGGACGTCGGAACCGGGCAGGTATCGGCCGGGAGACCGAAGGACTCGACGGCGTCGATGTACGGGATGCAGGTGAGCTGGTCGATCTCGGAGACCAGGAACACCGGCAGCAGCTGGTGCGGGATGCCGTACAGGGTCGGGAAGCCGGCCATGATCTGCGCCATGGTCATCTCGTCGATCAGAACGAGCTTGCTGTTGAGCTCCTCGCTGTTGCCGTTGCGTCTGTCGCCCTTGGCGAGAATAACGAGGTTCTCGGCGACGTAGCGGTAGATGCAGTAGGTAAGCTCGTGGCTCATGCGCAGGTTGGAGCCGCGCAGGCCGAGGATGTTCTTGTCCATGAAGCTGTGGCAGCAGAAGTAAGACACCATCCAGCGATAGTACAGCGTCTGGTTCATAGCCGGGATCAGGTCCTTGGAGAAGGACATGAGCAGCATGCCCCACAGACGAGCCCATTCATAGAAGTCATAGACCGTGTCCTTGATACCGCGCCACTCACGGCGGACGGTGCACATGGCGCCGTCGCGATACAGGCGGCCGAGGTGACGCTCACCGTTGAGGATGAGGTCGATCTTATCCTTCATAGAGGCAGCCGCGAAGGCCTTGTACTCTTCTTTGATACGGTCACGGTCGGAAATGAGAATGTTCTTCCAGCCCTCACCGAACTTTTTCCAGTCGGTCTCCTTGAACATGTCCCAGAAGATGCCGCCGACCAGTTTCAGGTTCTCTGCCTGAGCAGCCCAGTCCATTCTGTCTTTCGCTTTGAAGAATTTCGGATTGGGATATTTCACCTTGCCCATTACTTGGCACCCCTTTCTCTCTGGATCTTCTTGATCTCCAGGCTCTCCACGAACGCCTGAACGCGCGTGCGGAGCTGACCCGAGTAGCCGTTGTTATACACACGGTCGATCGACAGGACCGGCCAGCCGTACTCGGTGTTCATGATGTAGCTCGCCAGAGCACGCTCGAAGCCCCAGTAGTCGCAGTACTTCATCTGCTCATAGATGATGCCGTCCGCCTTGTACTCGCGCGCCAGACGGTCGGCCGTCTCGCGGCGCTGGTGCACCTTCTCGTCGGAGATGTAACGAGCGCACTCGCTGGTCTCCATGTAGTGGCGGCAGATCTGACGCAGGACGTCTTCCTCGTCGTTGAGCTCGATGACCTCGCGGCCCGGGGTGCTGCCGAAGCAGAAACGGTCGGACACGATGAGTGCGCCGCAGCCCTCGATGAGCTTTGTCAGGCTCGGATCGTCGATCTCGCTGCCGACGATGGCCACGCGGGCGCGGTACGGATTCTTGGCGTCCGGCTTGCGCTTTTTGAGCTCGGCGAGCGTCTCGCGCAGGTAGGGCAGGATGAGCGCCTTGGGGCAGGTATAGCTCACAAGGTTGAGGATGTGGAACTCGTAGCCCGTGATGATCGGGTTGTCGAGCTTGCGCATCTCAGCAATTTCGCTGATGATCTTGCAGACCTCGTTGTGCTCGGCGACGGCCTTGCGCAGCGCCTCGTCGGACGTATCAACGCCGAAGGTCTCGGTCAGACGGTTGAGCACGTGCTCGCGCATCTGCGTGGTGTAGGAATCAATGTAGTAATCGGTCACCTTGAGCGGCATGTCGGTATGCGTGACAAAGAATTTCTCCTTGCTGTTGACCTTCAGGACCTCGAAGTGCTCCATGGAGCGGTTCATGGCCGAGCAGGCGTCCACGCCGATCATCGCATCCAGGAACTGGTAGCCACCCTCGATTGCACGCTCGACGAGCGCACGTGCGTAGTCACAGGTATAGTTGGACATGTAGTACGTCGAGATATCCAGCGAACCGGTCTTGGGTGCTCTGAGTCGCACAGAGATGCAGTTGTCTACGTTGAGGAGGACCTCCGGAATGTGATAGCAGGTGTAGCCGAGGACGATGCTGCCGTTCTCCTGCGCCTGCCGTACCAACTCGTTGTTGGCGTCTTCCAGAAGGTTTTCAAAGTAGATCAGATGCTTCAGATCTTTCAAATGTTTCCCCTTCCTTCCTGATGGTTGTTGTTTCTTGCTCTGGTATTACCAGAATTCAGCATTATCATATAGCAGTATTCCTGAAAAAGCAATGCTATGTGTCTCGATTTTAACATTTTCGGAACTATGCCGACATTTTCGCTTGACAGTCCGTCAATATGATGATAAATTCAAAACGAAAAGCACTTGGTAATACCAAATACATTTTGGGGGCGGAACGATGGGATTCGACAAGATTGAGGCGGTCTCGCTCACGGATCAGTTCGTGCAGAAGATCGAGAGCATGATCATTTCCGGGGAATTGATGCCCGGCGACCAGCTGCCGCCGGCGCGGGAGCTGAGCGCGCGCATGGGCGTGAGCCGGCCGGTGATCTCGGCCGGCCTGATCGAGCTGGAGAAGATGGGCTTCGTGGAGATCGTGACGCGCCAGGGCGTGTACGTCAGCGATTACCGCAAGACCGGCTCGCTCGATACACTTACGGCGCTGCTGAACTATAACGGCGGCGTCATGCGCGACGATGAGGTGCGCTCGCTTATGGAAGTGCGCAGCGCGAACGAGTGCCTGTGCGTGAAGCTGGTGGTCGAGCGCGCCACGCAGGCCGAGCTTGACGAGCTCGCGCCCATGCTGGACGCAATCAAGGACGCAAAAACCGACCAGGAGGGCGCCGAGGCGACGTTTCAGTTCCACCATGCGCTGAGCGTTTTGTCGCGCAATACGTTTTTGCCGCTGCTGTATAACTCCATCCACAGCTACGGGCTGCACTTCTGGAGCCTGTACCGCCAGCGCTACGGCGCCAACCGCCTGTATCAGAATAAACTCGAGCTCTACCGCGCGCTGCTCGACCGTGACGCCGAGCGCGCACAGGCGTTCACCTCCGATATGCTCGACAGCGTTGCCAACGGCGCGTTCTCGCTCTATAGTCATCCCGATCAGACGTCACACAGCGTATGAAAAAACCGCAGGGCCCGGTCGGGCTCTGCGGTTTTTGACAGCCGGTTGGGAAGAAGAGGCGCTATCGGGCGGCTCATGACCGACGGTCTATCCGGGACGTGAAGGGTGGCCGCGCACCGGGCGCCAGGGAACGTACACGGCAGGTGAGCTCCCTCTGTGGTATTACCACGTGACGCAGCATCATCGTAACCCGAATCTCCACGGATGGCAAGCGGAAAATGCAAAATTGATAAATAATCAGCAATGTGTTCCTGCGCGATGGTCGGAAACTATGAAAAACATAGAATTCACACGCCGGCTTTTCTGGTAATACCAAATATCCAGCCGTGGGCGAGCGGCACGTTCGCCGTTTGCGGTGCGCTTGCCGGGCCTGCATGGGAAGTACGCGGCCGCGTCAGATGACGTAGTCGTTCGCGGCGCGTGCCGTCTGCTGCTCGAGCAGGTCCTGCAGCGTGATGCCGTCGAGGTAGTTGCAGATGACGCGCTCCAGCCCTTCCCACATGGGAAGGGTGGCGCACTCTCCGCAGCGCGGACATGGATTCGGATGCTGGTCGAGGCAGGCCACGGGCGCGAGCCCGCCCTCGGTCAGGCGCAGGATCTCACCGACGGTGTAATCCTGCGGGGCACGGGCCAGCCGGTAGCCGCCCTGATAGCCGCGCGTGGTGCGCAGAATGTTGGATTTGCCCAGCATGGGCACGATCTGCTCCAGATATTTTTTCGAGATCTCCTGCCGCTGCGCGATGTCCTTGAGCGCGACATAGCCGTCGCCCTGATGCGTGGCCAGATCGAGCATCATGCGCAGGGCATACCGGCCTTTTGTAGATATTTTCATGGGCAGTCCCCCTTTAAATTACATACTATAATAATAACATATGCTTACTAGGCTTTCAAGCGGTTTCTGGCGCACCTGCGCAGGCGGTCGTCCTGCTTGACAGCGGCTTGGCAAGCCACTATAATAAGGACAGATTTCCGGCCGGGACGCGCCGTGTGCGTGCATACGGCCGGAAGTCTGTGCGTTTAGCGGCAAATTATGCGCTCGGAGGGGCTCATGGACAGCAGAAAGAAAAAGCTCACGCAGTATGTCGTGCCGACGATTCTCGGCAACTGCGCTTATTTTCTCTTTACGATCATCGACGGCATTTTTGTCGGGCAGGGCGTCGGCACGGATGCGCTCGGCGCGGTCAATCTGGTCTGGCCGTTTGTGATGGTGCTCAACGCCATCATCATGCTCACGGTCGTCGGCGGCGTGACGGTCTCGGCCGTGCGCATCGGCCGCGGGGACATTGCCGGCGCAAATCAGGCGTTCATGCACTCGCTTGCCGGCACGCTGACGGCCGCGATCATTATGACGCTCATCGGCACGTGTCTCACGTCTCAGATCGCAACGCTGCTCGGCGCAAACGAGACCTATCATCGGCTCGTGTGCGACTACCTGTTCTGGTATTCGCTTTTCGCGGTGCCGTCGGGGCTGATGACGTTCATGAACAACTACTGCCGCAACGACGGTTCGCCCGTGCTCGTAAGCGTGGGCTCCACGATCGCGACGGTCATCAACATCTTCCTCGACTGGCTGTTTGTGTTCCCGCTGCAAAAAGGACTCATGGGCGCGGCCATTGCGACCGGCATCTCGCAGACGTGCGGTATGCTGATCGTATCGACGCACTTCATCCTGCGCCGCGGCCAGCTGCGGGTGGGCCGGTTTTGTTTTTCGGGCAAGCTCGCGCGCAAGCTGCTTTTGCGCGGTACGCCGGAGGCCATCGCGCAGTTTGCCGTCCCGGTGGCGACACTGTGTACGAACTACGTCCTGCTTGGCCGCCTTGGCGACATGGCCGTGAACGCCTATTCGATCATCTGCTACGTGGCGTCGTTTTCCGCGGCCATCTTCATCGGCGTCTCGAGCGGCCTGCAGCCGCTGCTCGGCCAGAGCTATGGTGCGAAGGACGCGCAGGAGCTCCGGTGGTATTTTCGCGCGGGCGTGCTCATTGACCTGATCGGCAGCACGCTCATCAACGTGGTGCTGCTGTTTGTCGGCGGGCCGATCTGCAAAATGTTCGGTGCCGATGCGTTGACGCTCGCCTGCACGGTGCAGTACATGCCGCGCTATGCCTGGGGCTTTATCATCATGAGCGTGAACACACTCATATCGGCCTATCTCTATTCGACCAAGCGCACGAAGCAGGCGGTCATTTTGAACCTGTGCCGCAGCTTCCTGCTTGACAGCGCGGTCATTTTTGCCGTGCCGGCCATTTTTGGCGGCAACGCTGTCTGGCTGACGATGGGCATCTATGAGGGGCTGGCGCTGCTGCTCGGCGTTGTGCTCCTGCGCACGTCGGAGCGCAACGGCATCGTGTTTCGCTGAAACTGCATACGAAACGGCCGCCGGTTTCTGACCGGTTGCTGTCCAAATTTATTTGCCAACGCAAAAGCGCGCGAAGATGCGGTTCGTGATGTCCTCGCGGATGGAGGCGCCCGTCAGTTCGCCGATGGCGGCCATGGCCTCCTCGGCCTCCGTGAGCACGGCGTCGGGCGTCACGCCCAGCAGCATCGCCTCGCACGCGGCGCGCAGCGACTCCAGCGCGCGGCCGATGGCCTCGGCATGGCGAGCGTTCGTGAGGATCTCGCCGGCCGGCGCGTCCGGGGCGGGGAAGCGCTCCGCAATTGCCTGCTCGAGTGCCTCCAGACCCGTGCGCTCTTTTGCCGAGAGCACGCACACGGCGTCAAACTGCGCCGCCAACGCATCCGGCTGCACGGCGGCGGGCAGATCGGCCTTGTTGAGCACCGCGATGCGCACCGGCGTTGCCTGCGCGGCCGCGATGACCTGCCGGTCATCATCGTCGAGCGGCCGCGCCGCGTCAAACACCGCGATGGCGAGCGCCGCGTCCGCCGCTGCGTCCAGTGCCCGGTGCACGCCGATGGCCTCCACGGGGTCGGCCGTGTCGCGCAGCCCGGCGGTATCGGTCAGGCGCAGGAGCACGCCGCCGAGCGTTACGCGCGCGTCGATCGTGTCGCGGGTCGTGCCGGGTACGTCCGTCACGATGGCGCGCTCGTAGCCGAGCAGGGCGTTGAGCAGGGAGGACTTGCCCGCGTTTGGCCGGCCGAGGATCACGGCCGGAACGCCGCCGTGGAGCACATTTGCGCGGGAAAACGTGTCCAGCAGTCGCTGGAGCTGGTCGATGCAGTTGGTCAGCGTGGCCTCGTAGGCGCTGAGCTGAAAGTCCGGGATGTCCTCGTCCGGGTAGTCGATCACGGCGTGGTAGTGGCTGGCGATGTCCTGCAGCGCATCATATACGGTCTGCGCGCGCCGCAGCACCGCGCCGCCGAGCTGCCCGGCGGCATTTTTCGCATCCAGCGTGGTTTCGGCGTGGATGAGGTCGATGACGGCTTCTGCCTGCGTGAGATCCATGCGGCCGTTGAGGAAGGCGCGCTTCGTGAATTCACCCGCCAGCGCCTGCCGCGCCCCGGCGGCGAACAGCGCCTGCAGTCCCGCGCGCAGCACGGCCGGCGAGCCGTGGCACTGCAGTTCGGCCGTGTCCTCGCCGGTGTAGCTGTGCGGGGCGCGGCTGACGGTGCACAGGCAGAGGTCGAGCGTTTGGCCGTCGGTGTCGCAAAAAGCGCCGTAGACGAGCTTGCGATCCGGTGCTTCGGACATGGGGCGGCCGTTCGCCGGGCGAAACACGCGGTCGATAACGGTGAGCACCCCGTCACCGGACAGACGCAGGATGCCGATCGCGGACAGGACGTTGCCGGTCGCAATGGCGGCGATCGTATCAGACATGAGAAAACTCCTTTGTGCAGATCGGCGGAGCCGCTGGCTCCGCCGATCCGATCGTTTTATGATTGTGTTTGCGAGCGCAGGCTCGCTTCCCGCAGCCGCATGAAAACCGTGGCGGCCTGTGCGCGCGTGGCAAGTCCGCGTGGGTTGAAGTAACCCCGCTCATCACCGGCGATGATCCCGGTCGTGCGCATGAGCTCCACACCGTCGCGCGCCCAGTCGGAGACCGCGTTCATATCCCGCAGCGTGACAGGGTCGGTGATCGTGGGAAGTGCTTTTCCGGTGCTCTGCACATAGCGCGCGATGATGGTCGCCATCTGTTCGCGCGTGATCGGCGTGTTCGGTTCAAAGCGCCCGCTGTCCATACCGTTGACGATGTTTTGCTGCGCGGCCCATTCGACATACGGCGCGTACCAGCTCCCGGGCGTGACATCGGTGAAGGAAACGCTCGTGTAGTCCGCTTCGTTGATCTGCACAAGCCGGCCCAGCACCGTCACGAACATGGCGCGCGTGAGCGCGTCATTCGGCGCGAAACATCGGCCGCCGACGCCGTCCATGAGACCGTTGGCAGCAACGTATTCCACGGCATCAGCGTACCATGCACCGGCGGGCACATCCACGAAGCGCGTGACGGAAGCGCTCGCTGACACAAGCAGCGAGACGGTCTGCTCGCAGGTAATGGTCGCCCGCAGATTTTCACAGGCGATGTAGCGGTGCGCCGTGTGCAGCGCGCCGGAGGCGGCCTTTTTGCCGTCGGTCGTGTCGACGAGCACACCGGCGGAAATGGTCACGCCGGCGCTCCCGCTCAGAACGGTGAAGCAGTCGCCGGTCTTGAGCGCGACCGTGCTGCCGGCGTTGAGCGTGCAGATGCGGCTCTTGGCGGCGGTGCTGTGCAGCGCCGCGTCATGCGTCTGCAGGGCTTTGTCCAGTGCGGCCTGCACGGCGGAATGCGCCGTGGCCTCGGCGTGGCTCAGCACCGCAGACGACCAGCTGTCCACAAAGCTGTGCGACAGCAGCGGATCCTGCCGACTGCCGGCGTCGGCAGCCAGAGCGGGCGCCGTGCCGGCAAGCAGCATCAGCGTCAGCAGCAACGAGATCAGTCGCTTGATTTTCAAGGGGCAGACCTCCTTTGCGGGCTGTCAGGCCTTCTTGTTCTTCGCAGCGCGGGCCTCGGCCTCGTCCTGGCTTTCGGCAATGTAGTAGCCGAGCGCCAGCAGGCTGTCGGAGAAGTGGATGTTTTCGATGATCGGGTCGGCATCTTTGATCTGCAGTTCCGTGTTCGTGAAGTTCCAGATGGCCTTCACGCCGACGGAGCAGATCTCATTAGCGACGTCGTTGGCCATGGCCCTCGGCACACAGAGAACGGCGACGTCCGGCTGGAGCTCGGCAAGAATGTTGTCGAGCGTGGAAAAGTCATGCACCACGATGCCGTGCATTTCCTTGCCGATAAGGTCGGGGTTGATGTCGAACGCGGCCTTGAGGGTGAAGCCGTACTGCTCGAAGCAGAAGTTCTCCACCAGCGCGCGGCCGATGTTGCCGACGCCGACCAGAACGGCCGAGTAGTTGCGATCCATGCCAAGGATCTTGGCGACCTCGCCGCGCAGCGCCACAACGTTGTAGCCATAGCCCTGCTGGCCGAACTCGCCAAAGCAGCTGAAATCCTGACGGATCTGCGAGGGGGTCAGGCCCATCTGGCGGCCCAGCTCGCCGGAAGAGATGCGCTCGATCCCGGCAGCATTCAGATCGTCAAGCTTCCGGAGATAGCGGGGCATTCTTCTGATGACATTGTTCGATACTTTGATACGTTTCACGAGTCATTATCCTCCTGATGGCAAAAGACACCATATTGTTAAGAAATACATCTGTTTGTTACGAAAATAGCAAGGTACAAGCAGACAAGATAAATTATAACACACGTTTTCGCGTGTTTCAAGTAAATGGTTGCCAAGGATGTTCAAAAAATTGTGGTTTTTTGTCGTCGTTTTGCAGCAAATGATTGAAAAATGGCGATTGGGGGAGCGGGAGCGCGTGCAAGTGAAAACCCGGCAGGCGTTTGCCTGCCGGGTCAAAGGAGCCGATCGTGGTGTTCAGTTTTCCGGAAGGCCTGTCAGCCGGCAAAACTCTGCGGCGGCGTCGGGCACGCGGTAATACTGTGTATCCGTGCTGCTGACGAAGACCACGTCCTTGCCGTCGCACCAGACGGTCACACGTGTGGTCACGCCGTCGGCGCTGGTCTCTTCCAGCACGCACAGCGGTGTCCGGTCGGCATCGAGCGGCTGTACCGGCTGCGTCCGCACCAGAAGCGCAGACAGCGCCTCGATGGTCTTGCGGTCGGAGATGTGCAGTGTCGTGCTGTCCGCGCTGCTTTCCGCCGGGACGGAGAAGAGCAGACTGCTGACGCTGTCGTCGAGCACCGGCGCGCTTTCCGGAGCGGGGAGACTGTCCTGCTTCCGACCATCCGCATCCTCTTCCTTGACGGAGGGAGACAGGGTCACGGTTGGCGCCTGCGCATTGTCGAGCGCGGTGTCGGCGCCGCTCGGCTGGCTTCTGTGCGGCACGAACCAGAGCGTTGCACCGAGGATCAGCGCGAGACACGCCGCCATGACCGAGATTGGCAGCAGGGGAGACGTACGGCCGGCGGCCGGGCGCTTTCGCGCGGCCGGCCGGGGCTGAGCAGCCCTGCGAATGGGCGTCGGCTGCACATGCCGCGCCGGGCGCGCCG
>ERZ773216.4085-NODE-4085-length-10539-cov-4.552842_pt1 | contig 10539 bp, 10 predicted proteins | sample MGYA00511259_ERZ773216 | MGnify/ENA primary metagenome ERZ773216 (study PRJEB29015, sample SAMEA2737764) | human gut metagenome | biome: human gut; feature: human-associated habitat; material: faeces | place: China | collected 2012 ... | reverse complement strand
TCTTGGTGGATGCGGACGTGCCGACGCAGATTTGGTCTGCCGCTGCGAAATCCATTAGAACGGAAATCCTCCTCCAAGACCACCTGTAATCTTAGCCATCTCGGACTGGGTTAATTCTTCCATCTTACGCAGTGCTTCATTGGTTGCAGCCATGATCAGATCTTCTAACATCTCGATATCATCCGGATCTACAACTTCTTCTGCCAGTTTTACTTTTACGACTTCCTTCTTTCCGGATACGGTTACTTCTACTGCACCGCCGCCAGCTGCCGCTGTTACTTCCTTTGTTTCAAGATCCGCTGTGGTCTGCTCCATCTGTCTCTGCATTCTCTGTGCCTGCTTCATCAGATTGTTCATATTGCCAGGCATTCCTCCTGGGAATCCTCCTCTTTTTGCCATGATTAAAAATCCTCCTCTTCGATTTCCATATTAATATTTTTTGTAATTTCTACAAATTTATCTTCAAAGTGTTCGTGTTCCTCTAACAGTTTCACTTCCACTTTTACTTGCTTTTCGATCTCTTCAGCAATCAGTTTTTCGATCTCTGCAATCGTGTCTTCTCTCCCGATAAGCTCATAACCAATCTTATTCTTTGTTACGATCAGGAGTTTTCCCTCACCAGTAACCGTAAGCCTTACATCTTTCAGATAGATACTGGCCGGCCTTGTTACCCTGCCCTGAATCCTGCGCCAGTTATCTACTGCCTGCTGGATTTCTTCCGGTACAGCTAACTCCAGCTGTTTCGGCTCTTCTTTCTTTATTTCCGTCTGGTCTGCCGGTGCTGCCGGCTCACTCCTCGGTACAAAAACCTGATTTTCCATGCCTCTTTCAAGATTTGCAATCCGGTTCAATAGGGCATCCAGACTGTTTTCCATCTGCGGCTTCGCCAGTTTTACTATGGCAACCTCCGCAAGGACTCTCCTTGATGTGGAAAATTTCATCTGATTTGACAGTTCGGACAATACCCGGATGTAACGCATCACGGTATCCTCGTCCGCCATCTCTGCCTCTTCCTGCATGGCTGTCAGCCGCTCCGCAGACATGTCCAGCATATCAGAAATATCATTTCCGTCAGAGGTCATGACTAACAGGAGATTTCTCAGGTACCAGATAAAATCGGTAACAAACTGAGATAAATCCCTGCCCGTCATAATGACCTCTTCCAGTGTGTGGACTGCCCCCATGGTGTCACCGACCAGAATCAGTCTCAACATTATGCTGAACACTTCCATATCTACCGCACCGAGTACTTCCAGTGCATGCTCATAAGTCAGTTCCTGTCCCAGATAAAATGCGATGCACTGATCCAGCAGACTGAGTGCATCTCGCATAGATCCGTCCGCCGCCTTCGCCACATACCGCAGTGCTTTCTCTTCCGCCTGAATCCCTTCTTTATCCACCAGTTCCCTCAGTCTTGCGGCAATGACATCGATCGTGATTCGCTTAAAATCATACCTCTGGCATCGGGAAAGAATCGTAACCGGTATTTTATGCGATTCTGTTGTTGCAAGAATAAATATAACATAAGAAGGCGGCTCTTCGAGTGTCTTTAACAATGCATTAAATGCACCAATAGACAGCATATGCACCTCGTCAATGATAAACACCTTATAGCGCCCTTCCGTCGGCGGATACTGTACATTCTCGCGGATGTCACGGATATTGTCAACACCGTTATTGGATGCCGCATCGATCTCTATGACATTCATGGACGCACCCGATGCTATGGTCCGGCAGCTTGGACATTCCCCACACGGACTGCCGTCCTGCTGGTTTTCACAGTTCACTGCCTTTGCCAGAATCTTCGCAACGGTAGTCTTACCTGTTCCACGGGTTCCGCAGAACAGGTAAGCATGTCCGATTCGATTCGCTTTTATCTGATTTTTTAATGTTGTGACTATATGATCCTGCCCTTTGACATCTTCAAAATTATCCGGGCGGAATTTCCTGTATAATGCTGTATAAGACATATTAATCTCCGAAACTGATTCCCACTGCCTTTGCTTCTTTAATGATAGATGCATTCGGATCTACCGTTTTTAATTTTCCAGCAACTTCTTCCAGTGGAATTCTGACGATTTCTCCATTCTTTATTCCTACCAGTTTTCCATAATCTCTTTCCATAATCATCTGGGCTGCTGCCGCACCGAATCTGGTTGACAGAACTCTGTCATACGGACATGGACTTCCGCCTCTCTGTGTATGTCCCGGAATCGTAACCCTGATTTCCTGTCCGGTCTTTTCCTCGATCCTCTTGCCAATCTCATAGGAAACCGATGGGTACGGACGTGCTGCCAGCTTCGCTTTGTATTCCTTCTTGCTTAATTTCGCATCTTCTTTGGAAATCGCACCTTCTGCCACCGCAAGAATGGAAAATCTCTTTCCTTCCCGTGTTCTCTTCTCAATCGCTTCCACTACTTTATCAATATCATAAGGAATCTCCGGAATCAGTATAATATCCGCACCACTTGCCATTCCTGCATGCAGTGTCAGCCATCCTACTTTATGTCCCATAACTTCCACGATAAATACACGTCCATGGGATGCAGCAGTGGTATGGATACAGTCAATCGCATCGGAAGCGATATTTACTGCACTCTGAAAACCAAATGTCATATCCGTTCCCCATAGATCGTTGTCAATCGTCTTTGGCAGAGACACTACATTTAATCCTTCTTCCCTCAGAAGATTTGCTGTTTTCTGCGAACCATTTCCGCCTAATACAACCAGACAGTCCAGATTTAACTTCTTATAGGTCTTTTTCATTGCTTCTACTTTATCAAATCCATCTTCACCGATAACTCTCATTAATTTAAACGGCTGTCTGCTCGTTCCTATAATTGTTCCGCCTTCTGTAAGAATTCCGGAGAAATCACTCGGTTTCATAATCTTATACTCTTCGTGCATAAGTCCTTTATATCCTTCCAGGAATCCGATAATCTCGATTTCCTTCACATTGTTATATAAGGTCTTTGCCACACCTCTCATGGTTGCATTCAGACTCTGGCAGTCTCCGCCGCTTGTCAACATTCCGACTCTCATATAAATCCTCCTTTTCTAATTGTCATATAATCTTCTGTTCTTTTCCCTTTTGATGATTATTTTACCATATTTATACCCGATTGACAATAAAGTCATCTTTTATTTTATCCCCTTCAGATTCTTTTCCACAAGAGTCCGCGGCACCATAATCATATGTCCGCACCCCCTGCATTTTAATTTGAAATCTGCACCAGTCCGCAGAATTTCCCATTCATAACTTCCGCATGGATGTTTTTTCTTCAATTCGATAATATTTCCAACCTGTAATTCTTTCATCCTATATCTCCCTTATAAAAGAAAAAGCCCACTCGAATTCCTGATCCGAGTGAGCCGGATTTTACCACCTGTTATTCCTCTCCTACGCATATGTAAAGAGCAAATATCTCTTCGCCATCATTCAGCATAGGTACTCTCAATGCCTGTATATCAGAACGCATAGTCAGATTTTCTCCTCTGGTTGCAATCGGCGGTGTAATATCCATAGAAACACCTTTTGAAGCAAATATCGTAGCCGTATTTCCCATCACCATATTACTAAGCTCGCATAATGCGGATACCGCCATATCATTCAGTTCATCCATCTGCATTCCCATCATCATCTTTTCTGCAAAAAATCTGGCACTTTCTTCGGACATTGCCATCAGTACCTGACCTTTCAGTTCCCCTGTTACACCTACCTGCAGAAGAAATGCTTTTCCCGGAAAATTAAGCTCTGACAGTCCCGGTTTACCAACTGCCAGCTTTACCTGTGTTGTCATCTCAATTACACTTATACTTGACTGTAAAAAAGGATTTATATGTGCTACATCTAAAGATTTCATTCTAAATGTCCACCCCGCATTCTCTTTAAAATATTGTGTTTTTAGTATAGCATAAGAAAAAGCATACTTCAAATGTTTTCTATAAAAATTAGATGACTTTTTACCGCTTTTGTTCTATACTATCATTATATAATTTTCAGAAGGGAGTCTTTGTAATGAATACTGCTATTTTAGATGATTTAAAAACCGACAGAGACATTCTTCGACAGGAACTGTCCGATTATATGTCACAAAATCACTTTGACTGCCAGATTTATGAATATGATTCCGGAGAGCAGTTTTTAAAGGACTTTGAACCGGGTAGATTCGATCTTGTATTTCTGGATATTTACATGGACGGCATGACCGGCATGGAGGTCGCCAGAGAGATTTACCGTTCCGATAAAAACTGCCGGCTGATATTCTTAAGCAGTACCGAAGAATATTCCAGACTCAGTTACAGTGTGCATGCCGTTTACTATCTCCTGAAACCTTTTAACAAAGCGGATTTTCTTCAGGCAATGTCGTTCTGTAAATTTACAGACCATTCCGGTATGTTTGAGGTTATCTGCGAAAATGTTCCGGTATCCATTGCATTGAAAGATATCTTATACATAGATTACCACAACCGTACCACCTATATTCATACGGAGAAACGAATTTTTCCTGTAAAGATGCCTTATAACGATCTGGTTAAACCGCTTCTTTCCGATAAAAGATTTCTTTCTCCCATGCGCAGTATTCTTGTAAATATGCAGCATATCACAGGTGTCCGGGATGTCTTCTTTATTCTGGATAATAATGAACGGATTCAGATCAGTATCCGCAACAAAAAAGAGACGATTCAGAACTGGAAAATTTATATGTACGATTCTATAGGAGAATAAAAGATTTATGAAAAAATTAACCTCTGTTTTCTTATCTGTTATGTTTATATTACAGCTATGCAATCCATTGTCCGCAACGGAATCTGTTTCACAGAATTCCATTATTCTTCGATCTGCGGAAGTTCCGGCAGGCATGAATCTCGGTGTATCAGCCGTTGCTTTACATACTGACCTTTCTTCTGTAGAAGCCGTACTCCCACACACACTTGTATTCTCAGAAAATGCCGATTATGATTCCAGCAGTTATGAAGAGTATTATCCGGTTACAATAAACTGGAGCCCCACGGAGAATTCCCCCGAACCGACCACGAAAAAAACCGGACTTTACTGTCTGACCGGCACGCCTGTATTCGACGATGGCATGAGTTTTGACGGAAAATCACCTGTTTTTTATTATTATATTACCGTTCAGGAGCCGGAAAAGCCGCAGCTGGATATGTTTTTCTATGAAAGTTATTCCCAGTCTTTTCTTTTTCCCTGGGTAGAGCTGACCGACGAAATGACTGAGCAGACAAAGATCTTTCTTAAAGAAAATGATGGGGATTTTGTGGACGTTACAGAAAAATATTATATTGTGGTAATGTCAAATATGCTTGCAGTCGGGGCTTTCGGACTGCACAGCGGAAATACCTATTCTTTGTATGCAGAATATCCGGGCGGAAAAACAAATACCCTGATTTTCGACTATGACAATACGATTCACATCAAAGGACATATTGACGGAGACCGTGACGGCGGAAATTCTGACGGATATAACCCGCCGGATTACACCCAGCCTGCCCCGGAAGAACCATCTTCCTCAAAGCCGCAGGAGACTTCCTCTTCGGAAATTCCTCAGGAATCCCAGACCACGCAGCCGACTTCCGTACCATCTTCCCTTCCGCAGGAAACTACAGCTTCACAAGTTCCGCGGGAAACCCTGGCTGCACAGTTCCCTTCCATAACACAGGAAACTTCGATTTCGCAGGCTCAGCAAGACTCTTCGGCTGCACAGTCACCTTCCATGACACAGGAAGCTTCGGTTTCAGGCAGTTCAGTTAGTTTACCCGAACTGGAAACTACCACTGCCCCTGCCGCAGAAATGACAGAATTTTTTGGTTCAGATTCTGATATTATATCCGGCACGCGACTCCGTCTTATGCTGTCCTCGGGAAATGCCGTCTTTGAAAAAAATGGAGTTTCACTTACATTTTCTTCTGACAGTTTCCGCAATTATGCTTTGAAAGATTCCGATCAGTTTTCTGTTACCATAAAGCAGCCAGCCCAGAATAGCATTACCATATCGGTATCCTTGAATCGTGAGGATTTATCTGTTCTGAATGATTCGATCCTTACTGTTCCTTATACCCAGGAGGCGGATGCTTTTTATCTGGAAGATGAAACCGGTTCTAAAACATATGCGGCACAAACGGATTCTGTTACCATGACAGCTTCCTTTCTGCTCCCACACACCGGGACGTGGACTTTTTATTCCGAAACGGACGGAGTTACGGACGCAACACAGGAAATTGCCGTAGTTTCCGCATCTGCCGGAAATAAATCCTGGCATATTCCTGCTGCCATATGCATTATAATGCTTACCGGAACCTGCACAGCCGCATTCTGCCGTTATAGGAGAACTCACCATGAAACACACTGATTTGAAGCATTTCATTATATCCATTGCCTGTATTTTTGTTTCTTCTATTATATTTATCGGGCTATTTTTTCATGATAATAAATATACCCATGCCGGGCTGCAACCTGCCAATGGCATTCTCTATCTGTCGGAAAGTGAATTGTCCAGCCATTCCCTTCGTTTTCTTATCCGTGGCTGGTGTTTCTATCCTGACCGCCTGCTGACACCGGACGATCTGCCGGATAACTCTGACTATATGACCTATACTGCCATCGGGGAACACACACATTTTGACCTTGATGGCAGACGATCCAATCCGCATGGTCAAGGAACATATGTTCTTCGCATTATACTTCCGGAAAAAGAAGCCTCGTACTCATTAATGCTTCCGGAAATTTATTCTTCCTACCGGTTGTATGTCAATGATTCTCCTGCCATACAGGTGGGAAATCCTTCCGCTGATTCCTATTCTGCCAAAACCCAGGAACGCACCTGTACTTTTACGGCAGGCGGCACTGTAACAATTCTGATTGCCGTAAGTGATCAGACGCATTTTTACAGTGGAATGGTATATCCGCCCGCATTTGGCTATACTTATTCCGTCAATTTTTATCGTGCCATGCGCATGATTCTGAGTGTAATCGTCGTAGTCCTTGCCGCAGCCGTTTCCCTGCTTGGATTTTATCTGGGACTTCGCATGAAATACCGCAATGCCTGTACCTTTTCCGCACTTTGCCTGATTTGTGCCATATTTTATGCATTACCCGTGATTCATACTATTTTATGCCTTCCTGTCATACCATTTTCAGCGATTGCACTTGCTGTTACCTATGCAATCCCGGCTCTGGTCATCTCACTGCATAACCGCATCTGTAATGCGCCTTCTGTTTACCGCATCTGCAGTGCCTGCTTCAGCTGGACATTCTGTATTATTTCCATTATTTATGCACTGTGTTCTGCGGTACTTACCACACCTGTCATACAGCTTTTTTCTTTTGTGGTATTTGTATACAAGCTTTGTGCAGCCGCTTATCTGCTCATTACAGCCTTTACCTGTCTGCGTGATACGGACACACAGGTTTTTCCGGTCTTTCTTTCTGCTCTCGTATATTCGGCAGGCTTTGTATGGGATCTGATTCTTCCCGATTATGAGCCAATCTACTCAGACTGGTTCATGGGGTGGTGCAGCCTGTTCTATGTCTTAATGATCGGCTATATTCTCTGGCGTGATATTGTCAATGCCTACGTCGCTAATTTTGCATTTATGGAAGAAAACCGGCAGATGCACAGACAGTTAACCATGCAGACGGAATATACCAGACAGCTGACCTTACAGACAGAAGAAAACCGCCGGCTGGCACATGATTTGAAGCACCATATCCATACACTCAGCACACTTGCCGCCCAAAATGGCCAGCAGGATATTCTTGATTATCTGCAGCAAATCAATCAGACAGCCATCTATACCGGAATGAGCAGTTTTTGCGAGGACAGTACCGTAGATGCACTACTCCGCTATTACTATGGCATGGCTCAAAGTAATGAAATCAGGATTTCTATTCATTTTTCCCTGCCGGAACACTGCCCGCTGAATCAGATTGAACTTTGTACTATTTTGGGAAATTTACTGGAAAATGCCATCGAAGCCTGTACCCGACAGACTTCTGGCAATAAAAAAGAGATTACTCTGAATGCAAAAGAAAATGGTTATATGTGGATGGTTTCCATAGAAAATACTTATGATGGCAGACTGCGCTGCCGCGGCGAAAAATTTATTTCTTCCAAACGGACAAATGCTACCGTCGGAATCGGCATCGAATCCGTCCGGAAAATCCTGAAGGAACATGACAGTTCCCTGGATATTTTTCCGGAAGATCATCTGTTCCGGGCCGGATTTCTTCTTCCTCTGCAGCCTTAATCTGCAAAATACTTATTGTGTTTCGATCCAGTGGATTAATTGTTCAAATCCCTCTTTTGCACCCGATAAATACAGGATATCTTCGCTCTGGAACTTATATTCCGGGCGAATATGCTCGATTACGGAAGAATGATTTTCAATGGCGATGATGTTTAAGCCAAACCGGGATCGCAGATCTGCTTCCACAACCATTCTGCCGACCATAAATTCCGGAATATTCAGCTTTGAAATATTGATTTTCTCACTTAACTGGATAATGTCGAGGACTTTGGAGGTTTCCAGGCGGGTGGCAAGCCGCAATGCCATATCTTTTTCCGGAAATACGACCTCCGCCCCAAGCTTTGTCAGTATTTCTCCATGCTCCAGCCCGTTTGCCTTCGCAATTACCTTCGGAATCCCCATAGAAACCAGATTCAGTGTCGTTAAAATCGAAGTGTCGAGATGTTCCCCGATACAAACAATCGCAATGTCACAATTCTGCAGTCCTACTTCCTGCAAAGTCTTTTTCTCAAGATTCTGGACTACATATGCATTTTCGGTATACTCTCTCATTTCACGGACTTTTTCTTCATCCTGATCCACTACGATGATATCTGCTCCGGCCTCTGCCAATGTCAGTGCCAGTGCTTCCCCGAATTTTCCAAGTCCAATGATTCCATACGTCATTTCCCGCATTTTACTTTTGTGAAACATTTCTTCCTCCTTATCCTATGTTTAAATTTCCTTCCGGATAACTAACCCGCTCTCCTTTTGAAAAATGCCATAAAGTCGCTATTGTTAATGGTCCTAACCTGCCTATGTACATAATGACAACCGATAAAATTTTGCTTCCGTCTGTTAAATGCGGGGTGATGCCGGTGGACAGCCCTACAGTTCCGAATGCACTGGTCACTTCAAACAGAATATCCAGAAATGAAATGCCAGGCTCCATGATTCCCATCATGTATGTCCCTGTTATAATCACACTGATGCCCATAATCGTAATAACAGCCGCCTTTTTGAATGTATCTTTCGGTATCGCATAATGAAATGCTTTTTCGGAATAATTCGTAGCTGCAACCTTAATTCCCTGAAGCAGTACAAAAAATGTACTGGTTTTTATTCCACCGCCTGTTGAACCCGGCGAAGCACCTATAAACATAAGTATCATCAGCAGAAACAGTCCTGATTTGGAAAATTCGCCAATGGAATATGTGGAAAAGCCTGCTGTTCTCGCCGATATACTGTGGAAAAATGCACCCAGCCATGTAACAGATTCCGTCATTTTTATCAATGCAGTTCCCACCGCAGTCAATGCCAGACTGACAGAAAGCACTACCTTTGAATGCATGGAAAGTTTTCTCCAACAGCATTTCTTATCCCACAGATCCCATATAACATAAAAACCAATGCCGCCAAAAAATACCAACCCGCAGGTAACAAGGTTTAGCCAGACATTATTCTGATACGGAAGCAGATTCTGATAATTCCCTAATATGTCAAATCCTGCATTATTAAATGCCGCAATGGAATGAAACACACTAATCCAAATTCCACGAAGCCCCGGATAATCTTTCAAAAATACAAAAGAACTGAGTATTGCACCCAAAAGTTCAAAGATAATAGTTACAAGGAATATTTTATGCACCAGACGGATCAGTCCTTTGGCGGAGTGAAAATTTGTTGCCTCTTTCAGCAGCATTCTGCCTTTTGTGTTTACCTTCTTTCCCATCGCCAGCATAATCCCAACCCCGATGGTTGTTACTCCCAGCCCGCCGATTTGTATTAATAATGCCAAAATAAACTGACCAAATACGGTAAAGGTATCTCCGGCATCAACAGCAATCAGTCCTGTCACGCAGACTGCACTGGTCGAAGTGTATAATGCATCGATATAATGAAGTTCCACACCTGGTTGTCTGCTGCAGGGCAGCATAAGCAATACCGAACCTGCAAATATAAGCAAAGCAAAACCCAGGGCTATAATTCTTGCTGAAGACTGTTTTTTTATCAGATCAACCATAGCTTCCTCATTTCCTTTTGTATATAATCTCATCAAATGCTTGCTTTAAAACAAAAAAAACCCATAAACAAAATGCTTATGGGTCAAAAAAGGCGACAATCAGATTTGAACTGATGATCAGGGTGTTGCAGACCCATGCCTTACCACTTGGCTATGTCGCCATATTATATTTATATTATAAACATAAATACCATATCTGTCAATAAGAAATTTATGGAAATGACTCCGACGGGAATCGAACCCGTGTTACCGCCGTGAAAGGGCGATGTCTT
>ERZ773216.4070-NODE-4070-length-10581-cov-3.573627_pt1 | contig 10581 bp, 8 predicted proteins | sample MGYA00511259_ERZ773216 | MGnify/ENA primary metagenome ERZ773216 (study PRJEB29015, sample SAMEA2737764) | human gut metagenome | biome: human gut; feature: human-associated habitat; material: faeces | place: China | collected 2012 ... | reverse complement strand
CCATATTCCGTGTCGTTTGCCAGTTGTAACGCCTCTTCTCCCTCCGCTACTCGCACCAGGTTTACCACCGGACCAAACACCTCTTCACGAGTTAAACGCAATTTAGCATCGGGATTTACCACCAGCGTTGGCGCAACATAATACCCCTCTCCGGCTGGTCCATTCGACCCGCGAATCAGCTCTGCTTGCTGTGCCTGCGCATCGTCGAGGAATGAACACACTTTGTCGCAGTGCGCACGAGAAACCAAAGGGTTAATCTGTGCAACAGGTGACATCCCCGGTCCCACTTGCAACGATTTTACCGCCTGCTCAAATCCACTAACCAGCGTGTCAAACAACGGCGCTTCAATATAAATTCGCGAACTGGCGGCGCATACTTGCCCTTGATTCAGGAAGCTTCCGGTCATCAAGCCTTCAATAACCCATTGCGGATCAGCATCTTTTAATACAATTGCCGGGTTTTTACCGCCCAGTTCCAGCGTTACACGCGTTAAGTGATCAGCAGCAGTTCTGGCAATACCTTTTCCCGTCGCGGTTGAACCGGTAAAACTGATTTTCGCAACATGAGGATGTGACGTCAGGGCCGCGCCGCATACAGCACCTGACCCGGTGACGACATTAAAAACGCCATCAGGGATACCAGCCTCGCTGGCCAGTTCCGCCACGCGCAACATCGTCAGTGGCGTGGTTTCCGAAGGCTTAATCACGATTGAACAGCCTGCTGCCAGTGCTGGCATCACCTTCCACATACCAATCATCAACGGAAAGTTCCATGGCACAATTCCCGCCACTACGCCAACCGGCTCTTTACGCGTCCAGGCCTGATAACGCGCCCCCTGGGGTAAGGGAATCGACAAGTCCAGCGTTTTACCCGCGATTTTGGTCGTTAACCCGGCGGTATAACGCATCCAGTTCAGCGTACAGCCCACTTCAAAAGCACGGGAAATGGCAATTGACTTGCCTTGCTCCAGGGTTTCCAGTTGCGCCAGCTCCTCACTGTGCTGTTCCACCAGATCGGCAAAACGTAGCAGAATACGTTCACGCTCTGCGGGTAATCGCCCGGCCCAGCGACGCGAGACAAAGGCCCGCCAGGCAGACATGACTGCGTTATCTACATCCGCTTCGTTGGCATCAGCAGTAGACGCAATTTCTTGCCCGGTGGCCGGATCAAAGATCGCCAATCGTTTTTCACTTTGTGCGGGGCCTGGACGACCATCAATATAAAGACCGTGTTGACGATCGAGAAACTGTTGGACCTGGCTTAATACTGCTACATGCGGCTCTGTCATCACTTTTCCTTATTATTTACCCAGTGTGATTTCAGTGTACGCAGCGACAAGAAAAGTCACTTTTTTCGCTGTGACATTCGCTTTGTCAGCTGTGACAAGCTCCGCAAATCGTGACAATAACCGCTTATGTCTCTATGCCTGACAAGACTTATTTCCTATAGTCAGGCTCATTAGCTTCGTTTATTGCAACACAAATGCAACAATAAAAATACATTTCACAGAGCGAAAACGTGCCATGAACCCCGCAGTGGATAATGAGTTTCAGCAATGGCTTTCCCAAATCAATCAGGTATGCGGAAATTTTACCGGACGCCTGCTGACTGAGCGTTACACGGGTGTACTGGAAACGCATTTTGCCAAAGGACTAAAGCTGAGCACCGTGACAACCAACGGAGTGAATTTATACCGCACCTGGCAGGAAATAAAAGGCAGCGACGATGCCTGGTTTTACACCGTTTTTCAGCTTAGTGGTCAGGCAATAATGGAGCAGGATGAGCGTCAGGTGCAGATTGGCGCTGGCGATATTACGTTACTCGATGCCTCACGCCCCTGTTCGCTTTACTGGCAGGAGTCTTCTAAACAGATTTCATTACTTTTACCACGCACTCTGCTGGAACAATATTTTCCCCATCAAAAACCTGTCTGCGCAGAAAGACTGGACGCTGACTTACCCATGGTGCAACTCAGTCATCGCCTGTTACAGGAGAGCATGAATAACCCGGCACTTTCTGAAACAGAAAGTGAAGCTGCGCTACAGGCGATGGTGTGTCTGCTGCGCCCGGTACTTCATCAGCGGGAATCTGTTCAACCTCGCCGTGAACGTCAGTTTCAAAAAGTGGTTACGCTGATAGACGATAATATTCGCGAAGAGATATTACGCCCGGAGTGGATAGCCGGAGAGACAGGTATGTCAGTACGTAGTTTGTACCGAATGTTTGCCGATAAAGGTTTGGTAGTCGCGCAATATATTCGTGACCGTCGTCTCGATTTTTGTGCAGATGCGATTCGCCATGCCGCAGATGATGAAAAACTGGCAGGCATTGGCTTTCATTGGGGATTTTCCGACCAGAGTCATTTTTCAACAGTATTTAAGCAACGCTTTGGGATGACGCCAGGCGAGTATCGGCGTAAATTCCGCTAACTAATTCGCGTTGCATGTACAGCAACGCGAATTAGTTAAAACAGATATTTGACTATGCATTTTTCAGGGCGAAAGGCAATTTGACAGGAATTTTTGAATATTCACCTTGTTTCCGGAAAATAGAATAATCGCCTTCTCCTGTAGCGTTATCCCGATATTGCGGTTTTGCTATTAAAATTTTCGCACCCATTTACCGTTTATCCCTTGTACATATTCCCCCGGTTTAGCCCGAGCTACGAGCTTTTGCCCGGCGAGTTTCGCGATATCATCTACCGAGACATTATTTTGCTTTGCCAGTTGTTGGTAACTCGCTTTACGTTCGGCATTAATGTCGGTTACTAATTTCTCTGTTTCAGCATCCGTTTTCAGCGCAACCAGATAACCATAAAATGTTTCCCCTACCCGCCCCTGAGTTCTGGCTTCATCCAGAGTCAATGCCATTACATTGCTGCTTACCAGCCCAACAAGAAACGCACAAAGAAGTAATGTTTTCTTCATCATCGCCTCAGAAAAGATCACTACGGGTCTCAAGCAGCTCTTCGACATCTTTGTCTGCCTTGATGATGATCTCATGCTCAATTTTAACGTTCATATTGATAGTGATCGGTTCCTTAGGTGCAGCGACTTCAATGCGAGGCGTACAGCCAACCAGCATAAAAGATGACGTCAACGCAGCCAGTAAAATTTTCATTGTTTTTCCTCACACTCTTTTCCTTGCGGACAGTCATTTCCCGGCAGACGTGCGTTCTGCTCCAGCCATGCCTGGAGATTATCGCCAAAGCGTAAACTGCGCCACAGCGTAAAAATATTCTCTTCATGATGGTAATTAAGGTTTACCGTACCGCTTTTACCATCAACGCGACTGGTACCTGTAATGTTGGCCTGCATGGTTAATAAACCGAGATTATCTAAGTTAATTTTTGTCGATGACCGGCTAATTTCCATATAGCGCAACCAGTTAATTGCTGAACCCGCAGTCATATTGTCTTTCACCACCGCATCTGCGGTGTCTTTATCCAGCCGCAAGGTCATTGGCCCGCTATTTGCCAGCCAACCATCTTTCACTATCCATTTTTCGTTGTTTAGCCATAATGGCAATGCACCACTAAATGCCCCGGACATGGCGAATTGTTTCGGATTGACGGCGCTAACCAGTTCGCTGGATGAGAGATTATTCAGCCGCAACAGCGCCGGGTCATGTTGCGGCATACGTAATTGTTTCATCAGTACGTTACCGCCTAACACATCGACGCTAACATCAGTCAACAGCAAGGGTTCTTCTTCAGTCCACGGATAACGCCCTTGCAAATCAGCCGTAATATTTTTCGCTGTCACCAGATTAATCACTTCGGCAATTCGCAACGTAACGGGGCCGCGAGTCCCCAGATGCCAGGCTCCATCGGCAAAACGGAAAGGCAGGACAAAATCGACACCGTTAACCTGATTATCTGGCATCCAGGCACTACCGCCTTTCAACACACCGTGCCCTCCCGCGCGGAATCCTTGTTCAGGCGCAGCTGAAAATGCAACCTGAGCATACAGTTCACCATCGCGTAAGTTCATCTTCCAGTCGGGTGGCACCAGCGGCTGGAATACAGTCAGTGATTGTTTTGGCCACCAGGCGTTACCGCGCAGACGAATACCGTCCCAGCGACCATTTACCCGAACCGGGCCAATCTCACCAGCATGTAAATCGCCTTTAAAGAGGAAATACGTCGGATCGCGCCCATCGACGCTAAATTTTAAGGTTGATGGCGGTAACACACTGCCGCCAGTGAACAGCGTTTGCCCGGCGTCCAGTGACAGCGCGCCGCTGAAGGAGGGATGCTGTGCGTCACGTACCCAGACGACGGGCTTGTCGAGAATTAATCGCGGCTTTTCTACCGTCATCGTACCGTATTGTAACTGGTCGAAACCGGTGGAGAGGTCGGTCAGCGTAATCGTGCTGTCATGCCACTCACCCTTTCCTGCGACATCCCAGGTGGCATTCATCGGTGTAAAACTGCCTTTTCCCCAGTAGCGCCACTGCCAGCGGCCAGCGTCAGGGAGAAAATCATTCGCCAGTCCATCCATATGCAGCACGAAATCGCCCAGTTCATTTTCATGCGCCTGCAAAATGGCCTGCAAACGTCCGTCAACACCACGTTGGGTGACTTTTACACCCGCTAAAGGCCAGCGGATTTCATCGATGTCCAGCGAATCGATGACTCTTCCCTTTGAACGAAGTAACGCGCCTGGCTCAAAGGTCAGCGTTGGGTCAGACAGACTTCCACTTAGCTGCGCAGGTAAACGGGCATATAAAATGAGGTCCGCCTGTTTCGCTTCACCGGTCAGCTGCAGAGGCAGCTGACTGTTATCCATGCTTAATTTTCCTGGGCCAAAATTTAGCACCGCGTTGCCTTTACCCGCTTGCCCCTGGGTCAGCACACTCAGTCGTCCGCTGATCAGAGCGTTCTCAAGCCCTGCCTGCCAGTTGTCGACTTTGACACCCAGTCGGCCACTCAAAGGAAAACCTGCATACGGCCAGCTCCAGCGACCATCGCTTACGGTCAATTGTTGGCGAGTAATTTGCCACGGCAGATCGAGCAACGGATCGCCGTTATCCCGTGCCACCACAATCAATTGCCCGCTATTTTCCTGCCAGTCCAGCTCTGCATCCACCAGTGACGGTTCCTGCGGCAAGTTTAACGTCGCAGTAGCATGCCCACTTACAGGAAGTCCATCCGGCACGAGCGGCATAGTAAATTCCCCCACCAGTTTAACCGGCGGCTGATTTTCAAACGCGACGACATCCAGTTCGCTGACTGTAAGTTGTTGCCCTTTCAGCTGGCCTTGAAATTTAACTTTTTCGCCCTGATAACGCAGTTGCTGGATATCGGAGGTTAATGCGAGAGAGAGTTTTCCCTGCCATTCCTGCCAGGGAGAAAAAATCAGTTTATCGATATTGATCCAGGTGTTAGGCAGCATGGACTGCCACTGCGCGAGGGTTTTTGGAGCAGCTGGCGATTGCTCCGTCTGCGGCAATTTCGCCAGACAAGCAGAATCAAGTTCTACCGTGCCGACGTTCAATAACCAGCGGCTGGGATGTGAAAGGCTGGCGTTGGTGATATGCGCAAGCTGACAATCTCCCACCAGATAACGGAGATCGGGAATGATTAAACCTTTACGCGTAATGCGTGGGCTTTCATCTAATGCAATACGTGTCCCGAGCGGTAGCCAGATGCCCGCCAGCGTGGGAACCCACAGCCCGAGCGTCATCAGCAGTGTCAACGGCACAAGAATAATCAGTAATAATAGCGCGAGAACGGCTTTATATTTACCCAGCATGGGTAGTTAATATCCTGATTTAGCGAAAAATTAAGCATTCAATACGGGTATTGTGGCATGTTTAACCGTTCAGTTGAAGGTTGCGCCTACACTAAGCATAGTTGTTGATGAATTTTTCAATATCGCCATAGCTTTCAATTATATTTGAAATTTTGTAAAATATTTTTAGTAGCTTAAATGTGATTCAACATCACTGGAGAAAGTCTTATGAAACTCGCCGTTTATAGCACAAAACAGTACGACAAGAAGTACCTGCAACAGGTGAACGAGTCCTTTGGCTTTGAGCTGGAATTTTTTGACTTTCTGCTGACGGAAAAAACCGCTAAAACTGCCAATGGCTGCGAAGCGGTATGTATTTTCGTAAACGATGACGGCAGCCGCCCGGTGCTGGAAGAGCTGAAAAAGCACGGCGTTAAATATATCGCCCTGCGCTGTGCCGGTTTCAATAACGTCGACCTTGACGCGGCAAAAGAACTGGGGCTGAAAGTAGTCCGTGTTCCAGCCTATGATCCAGAAGCCGTTGCTGAACACGCCATCGGTATGATGATGACGCTGAACCGCCGTATTCACCGCGCGTATCAGCGTACCCGTGACGCCAACTTCTCTCTGGAAGGTCTGACCGGCTTTACTATGTATGGCAAAACGGCAGGCGTTATCGGTACCGGTAAAATCGGTGTGGCGATGCTGCGCATTCTGAAAGGTTTTGGTATGCGTCTGCTGGCGTTCGATCCGTATCCAAGTGCAGCGGCGCTGGAACTCGGTGTGGAGTATGTCGATCTGCCAACCCTGTTCTCTGAATCAGACGTTATCTCTCTGCACTGCCCGCTGACACCGGAAAACTATCATCTGTTGAACGAAGCTGCCTTCGAACAGATGAAAAATGGCGTGATGATCGTCAATACCAGTCGCGGTGCATTGATTGATTCTCAGGCAGCAATTGAAGCGCTGAAAAATCAGAAAATTGGTTCGTTGGGTATGGACGTATATGAGAACGAACGCGATCTATTCTTTGAAGATAAATCCAACGACGTAATTCAGGATGACGTATTCCGTCGCCTGTCTGCCTGCCACAACGTGCTATTTACCGGGCACCAGGCATTCCTGACAGCAGAAGCTCTGACCAGTATTTCTCAGACTACGCTGCAAAACTTAAGCAATCTGGAAAAAGGCGAAACCTGCCCGAACGAACTGGTTTAATCTTGCCGCTCCCCTGCATTCCAGGGGAGCTGATTCAGATAATCCCCAATGACCTTTCATCCTCTATTCTTAAAATAGCCCTGAGTCAGAAACTGTAATTGAGAACCACAATGAAGAAAGTAGCCGCGTTCGTTGCGCTAAGCCTGCTGATGGCGGGATGTGTAAGTAATGACAAAATTGCTGTAACCCCAGAACAGCTACAGCATCATCGCTTTGTGCTGGAAAGCGTAAACGGTAAGCCCGTGACCAGCGATAAAAATCCGCCAGAAATCAGCTTTGGTGAAAAGATGATGATTTCCGGCAGCATGTGTAACCGCTTTAGCGGTGAAGGCAAACTGTCTAATGGTGAACTGACCGCCAAAGGGCTGGCAATGACCCGTATGATGTGCGCTAACCCGCAGCTTAATGAACTCGATAACACCATTAGCGAAATGCTGAAAGAAGGTGCACAAGTGGATCTGACCGCGAACCAGTTAACGCTGGCGACCGCGAAACAGACATTAACTTATAAGCTGGCGGATTTAATGAATTAATAGCTGCCACAGCTCCCGGCGGCAAGTGACTGTTCGCTACAGCGTTTGCCGTTGGGTAATGCACACATCCCAATCGCCGTACCATCCAGTTGACGGGCAACAGAAAGCGAACCGCCGATCATTGCACAATTTGCTTCTCCACTACTGGACATCGACGCTTTTAAACCTGGCGCTACGTGCGCCGCAGTCGCCTGCTGAACAGGTTCACTACTACACGCCGACAACAATAAAGCGGCACACCCTACCCAAAACGCTGCTCGCATCTCTTCTTCCTCTGATCTTCAAGCCAAACGACACCGCCATAAATAATAGGCAGCACAGAGGGCGGCGTCGAGAGCTGTCCTGCGCGTTGCCCCGCATTTTTACTTTTTTATGGCTATTTTTTTGCCCTCTGTTTGATCAAAACATTCATTACGCTGATGTGGGGGACACAAAAGCGAAAATGCAGAAGAAAGCCATTTGCTAAAATTGAAGGATTACTACTGGGCGCGCAGCAATTTCGTGCGCCCCTCATTTGCGCAATGTAAGGGTGTCATATGATTACTATTGACGGTAATGGCGCGGTTGCTTCGGTGGCGTTTCGCACCAGTGAAGTTATCGCCATCTACCCTATTACCCCCAGTTCCACGATGGCAGAACAGGCTGATGCCTGGGCCGGAAACGGCTTGAAGAACGTTTGGGGAGACACACCACGCGTGGTTGAAATGCAGTCGGAAGCGGGTGCTATCGCTACCGTGCATGGCGCTTTGCAGACGGGTGCCCTTTCAACATCGTTTACGTCATCGCAGGGTTTGCTGCTGATGATCCCGACGCTGTACAAACTGGCAGGCGAACTCACACCGTTTGTCCTGCATGTAGCGGCACGTACCGTTGCCACACATGCACTCTCTATTTTTGGCGATCATTCCGACGTCATGGCGGTGCGCCAGACGGGTTGCGCGATGTTGTGTGCGGCAAACGTCCAGGAAGCGCAAGACTTTGCTCTCATTTCGCACATCGCAACGCTGAAGAGCCGCGTGCCATTTATTCATTTCTTTGATGGTTTCCGCACGTCCCACGAAATCAATAAAATTGTCCCGCTGGCCGATGACACGATTCTTGATCTCATGCCGCAGGCCGAAATTGATGCTCATCGCGCCCGGGCACTCAACCCGGAACATCCGGTGATCCGCGGTACGTCCGCCAATCCTGACACTTATTTCCAGTCTCGCGAAGCCACCAACCCCTGGTACAACGCGGTCTATGACCATGTTGAACAGGCGATGAATGATTTCGCTGCCGCGACAGGTCGTCAGTATCAGCCGTTTGAATATTACGGGCATCCGCAAGCGGAACGGGTGATTATCCTGATGGGCTCTGCCATTGGCACCTGTGAAGAAGTGGTTGATGAATTGCTAATCCGTGGCGAAAAAGTCGGCGTGCTGAAAGTTCGCCTGTACCGCCCCTTCTCCGCCAAACACTTGCTGCAAGCTCTGCCGGGATCCGTACGCAGCGTGGCGGTACTGGACAGAACCAAAGAACCCGGTGCCCAGGCAGAACCGCTCTATCTGGATGTGATGACCGCACTGGCAGAAGCCTTTAATAATGGTGAGCGCGAAACCCTGCCCCGTGTCATTGGTGGGCGCTATGGTCTTTCATCCAAAGAATTTGGCCCGGACTGTGTACTGGCGGTATTTGCCGAGCTCAACGCGGCTAAACCGAAAGCGCGCTTTACGGTTGGTATTTACGATGATGTGACTAATCTGTCACTGCCGTTGCCGGAAAACACCCTGCCAAACTCGGCGAAACTGGAAGCCTTGTTTTATGGCCTTGGTAGTGATGGCAGCGTTTCCGCGACCAAAAACAATATCAAGATAATCGGTAATTCCACGCCGTGGTACGCACAGGGCTATTTTGTTTACGACTCCAAAAAAGCGGGCGGCCTGACGGTTTCTCACCTTCGCGTGAGCGAACAGCCGATTCGTTCCGCTTATCTCATTTCCCAGGCTGATTTTGTTGGCTGCCACCAGTTGCAGTTTATCGATAAATATCAGATGGCTGAGCGTTTAAAACCTGGCGGCATTTTCCTGCTCAACACGCCGTACAGCGTAGATGAAGTATGGTCGCGCTTGCCGCAGGAAGTTCAGGCCGTGTTAAACCAGAAAAAAGCGCGCTTCTATGTGATTAACGCGGCGAAAATCGCCCGCGAATGTGGCCTGGCGGCCCGTATTAATACCGTCATGCAGATGGCTTTTTTCCATCTGACACAAATTCTGCCTGGCGATAGCGCCCTCGCAGAATTGCAGGGTGCGATTGCCAAAAGTTACAGTAGCAAAGGTCAGGATCTGGTGGAACGCAACTGGCAGGCGCTGGCCCTGGCCCGGGAATCGCTGGCGGAAGTGCCGCTCCAGCCAGTGAACGCCAGCAGTCCGAACCGCCCGCCGGTGGTCTCCGACGCCGCGCCGGATTTCGTCAAAACGGTCACCGCCGCGATGCTGGCCGGCCTCGGCGATGCGCTGCCGGTCTCCGCCCTGCCGCCGGACGGCACCTGGCCCATGGGCACCACGCGCTGGGAGAAACGCAACATCGCCGAAGAGATCCCCATCTGGAAGGAAGCGCTGTGTACCCAGTGCAACCACTGCGTCGCCGCCTGCCCGCACTCGGCGATCCGCGCCAAAGTGGTCGCGCCGGAAGAGATGGAGAACGCCCCTGCCAGTCTGCACTCGCTGGACGTCAAATCCCGCGATATGCGCGGACAAAAATACGTTCTGCAGGTCGCCCCGGAAGACTGCACCGGCTGCAACCTGTGCGTTGAAGTGTGCCCGGCGAAAGATCGCCAGAACCCGGAGATCAAGGCCATCAATATGATGTCGCGCCTGGAGCATGTGGAAGAGGAGAAGGTCAATTACGATTACTTCCTCAACCTGCCGGAAATCGACCGCACAAAACTGGAGCGGATAGATATTCGCACCTCGCAGCTGATCAGCCCGCTGTTTGAATACTCCGGCGCCTGCTCCGGCTGTGGCGAAACGCCGTATATCAAACTGCTGACCCAGCTGTATGGCGATCGGATGTTGATTGCCAATGCTACCGGCTGCTCCTCCATTTACGGCGG
>ERZ773216.4066-NODE-4066-length-10606-cov-6.867785_pt1 | contig 10606 bp, 9 predicted proteins | sample MGYA00511259_ERZ773216 | MGnify/ENA primary metagenome ERZ773216 (study PRJEB29015, sample SAMEA2737764) | human gut metagenome | biome: human gut; feature: human-associated habitat; material: faeces | place: China | collected 2012 ... | reverse complement strand
CCTGTAGCTAGCGTTCATCCTGAGCCAGGATCAAACTCTTCATTGTAAAAATATTCTTTTCACTATTGCTAGTGTTGTAATCTGCTCAAGGATCCAGATCTATCAATATCATTTATTGACGGTTCTTGTTTTTCCATACATCATATATATAATGTATAGGCTTGTACTACTTGTTTGTTTATCTATAAGTCTTTCAAAGAACTCTTCTTCTTGTTGTGCTATCGGTTTCGAAAGCGGATGCAAAGGTAAGGGATTTAATTTTAACCACCAAATGTTTTCGAAAGTTTTTTTGAAAAAGTTTTTCAAGGCTTTCTTGAACGGGCGGTTGGCTGCATGCTCCGGAAGGTCTTATCCGTTCTCGCTCCCTTAGCCACGCTAAGGTAAGATACTGGGTGCAGATCCTTGATATGGAAGCAACGCTCCTACGTTTGTATCACCAAGTCAGTGACACTGTTTTGTCAGTGCCGCATCTCTCCCGATTGCGGTTGCAAAGGTAGACGGTTTTAACTTAACAGCCAAACATATCTTACGGTTTTTCCTGAACTTTTTTGAAACTTGTTTGTAACAGGCTGATACAGAGATATGTTATAGGGCATGTTTTTTAAGCGGACTCCGGAGGAGGGGAAATGGACACACATTATAATATCCACGCGCGGGCGGGCGGGTGCGTAGACAGGAGGAGAAAAGGGAAAGAATGGGAAAGGAAGCGGATTACGGCAGCGGCAAAAAAACATCAGGACCTTTTTTAAAAAGACCGGCATCTTTTTGGAAAAGACCATGATCTTTTAAAAAAAGACCGTCATCTTTTTGGAGAACGTCCTCATCCTTTTCCGGAAGGACAAGGACGTCCGGGCCGGAAAGGAAAGGGCATTTCACATACATATCCGGAGAATCCCGTGCACACCCGGAAGCCTCACACAAAACACCTGCAACAGAGTTTTGCAAAACTGCTGCCACTGCTACCACCCAGCCCTCTGAAACCACGATGGACAGGGCGTTTCAAGGGGTGGTGGCACCACCTTTTTTTATACAGAAAAAAGGGATGCTGCCACCACTTTTATCCATTTTTTATCCCAAAACGTCCGAAAGAGGGGGAAAAGACAGGAGGCGGAGGAGGACCAAACGACGGGAAAAGGAGACGGGTACGGACAGACAGAACTACGGTTGCATACAGACAAAAACACGGTTGCAATCAGTCAAAACCACAGTTGCAATCCGGCGGAACGGTAGTTTCACTACTGACGGAACTGAAGTTACAGCCGGACGGAACTGTAGTTTCAACCGGATGGAACTAAAGTTTCAGCCGGACGGAACCGGTTGAAACTCCTTGTCCGTATGCTCATTCATTGTAGCTTAACGCTTCAGGCTGACTACTACTTCATCTTACTTGTAAGGATGGTTGACGGAGTTAATACTTAGTTATGATATCAGTTGACTCTTTCAAGATGAACAAGGCGGACCGTACGCATCAACTGACGAAACCAACAGCTCCGAAAAGACAGCCGGAAAGGATCAACAGCAAAAACCAACAGCCGGAAAGAACAAACCAAAGTGGTGGCAGCAACCCTTTTTACCACCTAAAAAAATGTGCTGCCACCACCCATCCAAACGCCCTGTCCATCGTGGTTTCAGAGGGTTGGGTGGTGGCAGTGGCAGCACTTTTACAAAACCCCGGGAGGGAAGGAGGGGACGAGGGAAAATAAATCACTTTATAATCTTCATCTTCAATCTCTCCAATTTACTATATTTCTTCTGATTTATAATCAACGATATTTCCTTATCACCACATTCCACTTTTATCACACCAGCCCGTTCTTCCTCCATCGTATTTTCACTAGTTTCAACAACGAGATCGTCATCATCATTTCTTGATACAGTCAACCATTCAGGAACATCAGTGACTCTCCAATCATCATAATTACATTCTACTTTTACCTTCTTAAATTCTCCACCTTTCGCTTTAAACACCAAATGGTTATTATTAAAAGCTAACTTTATATCATTGCGAACTTCCTTTTTAGGGAGACTTTCTATTGACAGAGAATCATCCGGATTCATCTCTGTGTTTTTCTTAGCCTTTTCCTTTCCTTCATTAGAAGACGACTTCAGATTTTTGATAATAGTAAGACTCGTTTTTATCTGTTGATCACAAATATTCTTCCGTTCACTCGAATCATAACATACTTTTGCCTTCTCGAACATAGCAATTGCCCTGTTTTGAGCTGCTATGGTCATGGTTTGTTGTAACTTTACCCCATCAGCAAACAACTTGTCACAACTACTTTGTGCAAGTCCCGCCAAGGGTATAAAAAGCAACATCACTAAAAAAATATTCTTCAATAATCCAAATCTACACATAATTACAACAATTTATTATTTACTATTTATCTTTTCCACTCTATCATCTAGTTTTCTGTTTTTACCGTATCCGATAAAACTTTTCCCACACTTTCAATATCAATAACTGTACTTATTTTATCAGCCCGCATTTTAAAGTCATCAGCTATTTCCTTTTCTTCCGCAAAGAAATTCACTTTTTCATTGAATGTCTTATAAGCAGCATACAACTCGTTCTCCACACTTTTCATCCCCTCCCATTTCTTTTCGTCTACAGATACCGAATCACCAATAAACTTAAAAGTACAATCCTGCGCGCGCTTATAATTTTCAAAAGCAGCCAAATAAGCTATTTCATAGTTTTCATAATGTTGATCCCCTATTTTTTTCAAGCTATCAGCTGTAACAAGATACCTCTGAATACAAAAAGATAAAGAATCATTATATTGCTTTTCCGCCATGACCCGTCTGAGCTCACGTTCATTCTCCCGATGATTATTCAACATGACACCACCTACGACAAAAGAAGCAAATCCCAATACTACAGCAAGAATTATAACGATCTTATGCTTTTGAAAAAAGGTTTTCTCATCAATAAATCGTATGGTCTCCCCTCTCATCCCCGCCGAAGCATATATCTCCAACTGTTCCGCAGTGGGACGTTCCCAAGGATTCGTTCTCAAACATTTTGCTATAACTTTCTTCAACTGCACCGAAAAATCCCCCTGCAACTCAGGGACCTCAGCCCCCTTCTTCTGCACAAGCCCTCCGTCATCACCAAATGGTGTATCACCAGCCAGCATTTCAAAAGCCGTCGCTCCAAGAGAATAAATATCATTCGCCATTATTGGAGTATTATCTTTGCCAAAACGCTCCGGAGCCATATAAGCAATGGTTCCCGCCGAACTGAAAGCGGAACTGAGGCTCTTACGTAATGTAGATTTTAAATGTGAGCTGACCCCAAAATCGGTTATCATAAAGTCCCCCTTTTCTCCAATCATTATATTATCCGGTTTTATGTCCTGATGAATAACCGGAGGATTCATTCCATGCAGCCACGCCAGCCCACTAGCGACATCCCGAATCAATTTCCATGCTTCCTGCTCTGTAAATTTCCCCACCTGCTTCATTATGCTGCCTTGTTTGCAATAAGGCAAGACCAAATAAGGTTTGCGGTCACAAGAATCATAATACAACGGTTTCAACAGATTCTTATGATTTGCATTTACGACTAAAGAAAATTCCCGTGCGAACACGTTTAATCCGGCATCATCAAGACCTGTTGCAGGAGCATATATTTTTAAGGCGACCTGTATGTCAGTCTTGGTATCTTTTGCCAACCAGACTTCCGAAAAATTACCACGCCCTAACAAGCGTTCCAAGAAATATCTGTCATGAAATAATTTGTTACCTTCCATTTTTCTGTCTTTATCAATAAACTGTAAATTCTTTTTTAGCTATCATCTTATTCTTATAGTAAAATTCAAAACGATACTCACCCTTCTTCCAATGTCCCGGATCATTTCCTCCCCAGCCGGACAACTCATGAGCCTGAAAACCTGTTGCCGATACTGTCACCGCATCTTTATAACTATATCCAGCGGGACTATTGGCATTTGAAGAAGTGGAGAGTCCTGTTGGTGTATAAAACTTCACATAGATGTCATAAGTTCCAGTCCGGGTGGTATTCATATAAATTTTAGGTTTGAGATATTGGGTTCTGCCACTGTATATTTTGCTTCCATAGGAAGTAATAATATGGCTTTCACTATCCGTGTTAGCGATAGAGACCGAACTAACGGTAAAAGGATCCGAAGCAGTCTCCCCCCCGTCGGGATGTTCATTATAATAATCCGAAACCGTTTTATGCATGGAGTTCAGTTCCTTCAAGCATTTATAAAAGACATAACGAAATTCTTCGGCCGAGTGGCAATACATTTCTATTGCAAAAGATATAGAAGAATCGCCCAGCATCGCTTTTGCACAACGGACCTTTCTATTTCCGTAATTAACAGCGGCAAGAAGAGCCTTCCTGTCAGCATCATTGCATTTAAGCCCCACTCTATGGAATTCCAGATAGAAAGGATTAGAATCCGATATGGCAATCCAATGAAGAGTCCCTTCTTTCTTGAAGTTAACGCTATTATCATCCTCGTCAATGGTCGGTGAAAAGCCTTCCTCTTTTAGAAACTGTATAATATTTGAACGGAATTTCTCCTGCTCTGGCGTCAAATCAGCCGCTTGAACGACCGAGTGCAATATAACGCATGCTGCAAACAACACTATAAACCTTATACTTCTCATCTTTCCTTATTTTTTATATCGTGTATACTGTTCTATCAGCCTTATCCACAATAACAATCGCCAAAGATACGTTGCCAGGTAATCCCCATGTATTCCGCAATTGAGTTTTCATCGTACTACCTACTTCTTTTACAGAATTTCCATCCAATTCACCCATATCATATTTTGAGACACCAGCCAGTTTTATTGTTACCGTAACCGAGGTATTTGTATAAACGATAGACTGTACATAAACATTATTGTCAAACTTCTGAGGACACATCTTTGCGTCATTACGCACGACATCCTGCCAATTGGAAGAGGGCATATTCAGAGAAGACTGGCCTGTCATATTCAATTCCCCCCACTCGCTTTTATCTTCATTCCATTTCTGAGTGCCTAGAAGTCCTCCCGTCTGATTATAATATTTCCGTACAACCGGTATTGTACCCGTTTTATCATAATCAACCGTCATTCTCGACACTCCATAGAATTTATCCGACAATTTTCCATTACCATCACATACCAGCTGTTCTACAAACTTATTCTTATCATTATATTTCCAAGATTCGATCTTAATACATTTTGAAATATCAAAGAATTTAGCTTCCAATTTATTGCCATGATTATCATAAGTATAATCAGCCCGGGCATATCCATTGCTTTTATTTAAGATGAGCTTGTCATCTGTGCCTATAAATTCTTCATGAACAATATTCCGACGTTTGTCATATTGAGTTTTACGGATAAAGAATCCATCTGCTGACAAACGTGGCTTGCCGAATCCATCGTAGCAAGATATTTCTATCATATTCCCCCACTGGTCATATTTAACCCGCCCTTCCGGATTAGTATCCAGACCTGAAATGGGCTTATTGTCCACCCCAAAATTCTTCTCGCAAACGACACGGTTCATCATATCATATTCACACATCCTCTTATGTGATTTTTGTTCATCCAGGGCAGGCTGTCCGTCCACCCCCCAGTAAGTAGTAACGATACGATTTCCTCTTTCATCATATTCATATTTCACTTGAGAATATGAATTCTGAGGCAGATTAACTTTTTTACCACTCAAATCACAATAATATTCTGTCATAATTCTATTATCCGCATCAAATTCCTTCCTTTCCACCACTGTGCCCGGAGACAGTTTACCATTACCATCCAAAGTATAGGACTCTATGACATTTCCCTTTGTGTCATATTTATAGCGAATATCACCTACCACCTTTCCATTGATATCAGTATTTTTCACTTCTACAAGGAAGTTACTCTTCAAATCATAAGTATATTCAGCCTTCGAGTAGCCTCCGTCACCTACACAAGGTTTTCCTTCCGGATTGAAATATTGTATATTTTTCTGATTTCCCATTTCATCATATTCAATAGTGTATCCCGCGAATAAGCCCATTCCCGCGACAAGAGCGCCTTCAGCATCATAAAAAGAGAGTTTCGTCACCGCACCTTGTCTGTTATATTCAAATCTATATTCAGCCACCACGCCATCAGACGTTGTCACATTTCCTTCAGAATCCAAGTAGTATTCCCGTATCGGGTGACTGAATTTATCATATTCCGTTCTACACTCATAATAAAAGCCATTAACAGCAACGGGAGAATTTTCCTTATTAAAATACTTCTGCTCCGTTAAATTTCCCTGACTGTCAAATGCACTCACCATGCGAAAGATACCGGCAGATGTTTCCATCGGATTACCATTTTCATCAAAATAGCTCACTTCCAAAGGGAGACCGGTCGCGTTAGGCACAATAACCATGGAACTATAGCAATCTCCATCCGCATTATAAAGCACAGGGACGTCGTTATCATCCAAGAAAATGCGATGTACCACAAAGCCATCCTCATTACAGGAATCGCGCTGAGTCACAAATCCGGCATTACAATAAGCTAAATTACCATCCACTCCGAAACCGGACTGTAAAACTCTAAAACCTTTCTCATTGTAAGTATAACGAAATCCGGAAACATTTAAATCAGTGCGTATGGCAGGCTTACCATCAATAGAAAAATAAGATTCCTTTATCCGGTTGCCATACGGGTCATAATCCAACTTTACGAGCGCACAATTATTTCCGTCATGCGACCCATTTCTCTCCATATTCAAATAAGAAACAGAAGTCCAATCATCATCTTCACTGTATGTATAAATTTTTATAGCCAATCCATCACTATTGCTTGTCAAACCACCATCCACGCCTATAAAAGACTCTTCTATTTTACGTCCTTTGCTATCATATTTATATCGCTGCCCATAAATATTGTCCTTGTCACTAGCCGGAACATTTTGCAGGCCAACGTACCTTCTTTCAGTAAGCAGCCCATTTTCATCATAATCCAACAAATAACGAGATATACGACTCCTCTCAGTAAAAGTTGACGATCCATTCTTATAAAGAACATTCGTGTTGGCCTCAAGATTCATTTCCGTTCCGTATTCATCATTCTGACGAAAAGTCACTGTCTTAAGGTTTTCATCATAATCCATTTTGAACAACATTCTCCCATTGGGATCATAAATAGTCTTATAATCAATTTTGCCATCGTCGGTATAGAAATAATACACATCCGAAAAGCGGCTGTTCATGTGTTCCGTATCCGTATGCCCTATCACTTTTCCCATAGCATTGACCAAAGAAAGATGTCTCAGTTTGCGTTGGCTATATTCCAACTTATAACACATCTCCTTATGATTCTTTTTATTGACACTAAGACGTCCTATTCCTTCAGGAATCCCCCAATATTCGCTATAATCTTTATAATAATAAACTTTTATCCGATTATAATCCCATAAAAATATACCAAGGCACATCAATACCGAGAGCACACCCGTAACAGCGATTGCTATTGTTTGTTTTTGCGAATGCTTGACCCAAGAGCCGGTTTCCCAATAAAGTTCTATTTTCTGTCGTATCTCATTCGCCTTAATTCTTTTAGCAGGATCCTCCGCAAGGCACCCCATAATCAAGCCCTTCACTTCAGGCTGAAGTTTCGGCAATTCCGGTAAAGTTTCCCCCTCCGCCTGAAGAAGCCCCCCATGTTCTCCATAAGGAGGATTTCCTGTAAGCAATTCCACGGCAGTGGCCCCCAGAGACCACATATCACTGGCATTATTGGTTATGCCGGTAAAACGCTCCGGCCCCATATACGCCCTGGTCCCCCCAGACATACCATTAGAATCATTTATCCCACTACTCGAATTTACGCTGATACCAAAGTCTGTAACCATAAAGTTACAATTATCATCCAGCAGTATATTATCCGGTTTGATATCTTGATGTATAATGTTATGATCATGCAAATACTCCAATCCCGCAGCAACATCATGCAAGAACTTTATAAGATCTTCTTCTTCCATCCGTCCTATCATACTGCTGCACGACCCATTCTCGCAATATTGCATAATAAGATATGGACGGCCCTGACATATATCATAACCTGTAGGAGGCAACAAGTTAGAATGTTTCATGTTATACACGGTTGTAAACTCCCTCTCAAAATTCTGCAACCCATAAGAATCCATGTCAGCATGTTCGGAGAAGATTTTCAACGCGACTGTCAAATCATTTGCCTTGGTATCTTTTGCCTTCCATACTTCAGCCGATGCCCCACATCCTAAAGCGCCAACCAATAAATATCTATTGTGGAATAAACACCCTTTACTCAGCTCCATATCTAAATGATTTTTTATTATAATATTGATAAAGTGGTATATACAAGATAAGCCGAAGAAACCAATGATATGAGAAACCAGATCACTCCTCCGACCGCCCAATTATGCTGGGCTTTCTTATAAGCCTCGAAGTCCTTATATTTACCACTTTCCCATGCTATCCGCGATCCTTTCAAGCCCAAATAAACAGACAGACATAAGCTACATACTTGTCCCACATACGGAATCCCCCCTATGATAAGAATAGCCAAAGGCCAATACATTTTATGTACTACCGCCCATAGCCATGAGCAGAAAAACGCTCCCCAATTCCATTTCTCCATCGCTCTGTCCATATCCGCCTGAGAATAAACGTTTGCTTGTCCGTAATTCTCTCTTCTGTCCGGCCTTACATAATTCTGAGAAACATCTTTCACAGCGCCAGGAGTAAACTGTTCGGTCTGTCGCCCCATGCTCTGAACATTATCCCTTCTGGAAAAATTATCCATTTGAACAGTTCTCCGCCCTGTGTTCTGCTCCCCTCCATGGATATTCCTTGTAACTGTCGGCCGATGTTGGTATGGAAAATAACGGTTTATAATATTCCAATCCAATTCGAACACTCCGGCCAGAAGTATTTTATCACCAGGATAAATACCAACATTTGTATTCTGCACCTTTTGTCCGTTTATGATTGTTCCATTAGAGCTATGGTCAAAAAACAATAAAGCATCGCCTCTTCTCTCTATCGTGGCATGATCATTGCTGACCGTATCCCAGCGTTCTTCAATACGAACTGTACTTTTCGGATTACGTCCAATCGTTATTTTCTGTTCCATAGCATCTTATTTTTTAGGGATTTTAATCTTTTGACCTATTTTTATCGTTCCAAGATCTACTTTAGGATTCGCATTTTTTACTTCTATCTCACTAAAATCTGTCTTATACTCTTTATTTATGCCGTCCGTTATTTTTTTCCATGTGAATTCTCCCTTTTTTATCAGATATTCATCAGGGATTGTCTTTTGTTCTTTTACTTCCGGAGCATCGCCCTCATCTTCATTTATATTGCCTACAGGTACCAATACGTCCTTCTCACCATTTATCTCCTCACCAGGATCCATTTCCTCTACTTTATCTTTCCCTGGATTTGCATCATTGGGGAAAATACTTTTTCCACTACCATGATCCGGCAAAGATTCTGCCTTATTACCTTTCCCGGAAGAGTCTGAAACCTTATCATTGTCTCCAGCATCATCCTTTTGCTTGAGTGTATCGGGAATGCTATCCTTCTTCACATCCGTAGAATCTGTTTTTACAACGTCTGTAGCATTCTTTCCGGAAGCTCCCCCCACAAAATACCATATTCCTCCTCCAATTATCATCATGACCAAAAGTAAACAAATCAAGAGTGCAGTTATTTTTTTTTTGCCTTTATGAGCTCCCGCTTTATTTCCATTGACTACTGTATGAATCATATTATTGATCCCGCCATTCAAACGGTTCTCCGATTCGATAAAGACATCCGGATTGCAATGCCCCCCTCCTTGAAGTATCTGGCAAAGGCAAACCGTTATATTATCAGACCCTTCAGCCTCGCAAGCCGCATGAATCAATTCATCCACCAGCACATCCATGTTGTGCTCATTATTACGGATAACCAGTTCCATTTCATTATCTCTAACCATACCACATAATCCGTCGGTACATAAGAGAACAATATCATTATCACACAATTCATACGGCTTCAACAAAGACTCCGGCTTTGCCTTCGCCCCTCCATCACAAAGAGAACGAGTTATAATATTACTGTCAGGATACTCAAAAGCATCTTCTCTTGAAATGACCCCTTTATCAACAAGCCCCTGCACATACGAATGATCCTTCGTTATTTGATGCAAACCTGCAACCGGATTATAAATATAAGCCCGGCTGTCACCACACCACGAAACATAAAGTTGTCCTTCCAATATCCAGCCAATCACAATTGTTGTCCCCATTCCTCGTGTTTCCGGCCTTTCTTTCGCTTCGGCTTTAATACGAGCATCAGCAGCAACAATCACCTCCTTCATATATTTCTCTATTGAGAAACGGTTCCTGGTAACTTCCGGCGTCAGATTTTCCAAAGAAAAATATTCACGCACTGTTTCTATGGCCAGTTCCGAAGCTACCTCGCCGGCATTCATTCCTCCCATCCCATCAGCAACAACGAGTAATGCCCCTTTTTCACCCAGCGAGCATATTTCATTATTCACCCAGCGCATTCAGATAGAGCGGATCTATTGTTTCCAAATCCTTGTGTTCGTATCCTTT
>ERZ773216.4050-NODE-4050-length-10647-cov-4.220827_pt1 | contig 10647 bp, 9 predicted proteins | sample MGYA00511259_ERZ773216 | MGnify/ENA primary metagenome ERZ773216 (study PRJEB29015, sample SAMEA2737764) | human gut metagenome | biome: human gut; feature: human-associated habitat; material: faeces | place: China | collected 2012 ... | reverse complement strand
AGATCTCCTCCGCTATCCGCAAGTTCGTCTGGAACGGCGGCGGCTTTATCGGCGTTGGAGAACCGTCCGGTCATCCATATCAGGGGCATATCCTCCAGATGGCCAGTGTTCTGGGCGTGGAGGAAGAAAACGGCTTCACCCTGAACTACGACAAGTACAACTGGGAAGAGCATCCGGACCATTTCGTTCTGCAGGATGCCGACCGGCCCATCGACTTTGGCGAGGGCAAGAGGAATATTTATGCCTTGGAAGGCACGGAAGTGCTGGTGCAGCGGAATAAGGAAGTGCAGATGGCGGCGCATGATTTCGGCAAGGGACGTGCCGTATATATCAGCGGTGTACCGTATAGTTTTGCCAACAGCCGCACCCTTTACCGAGCCATCTTGTGGAGTGCCCACAGCGAGGATGAACTGCACACTTGGTTCAGTTCCAACTACAATGTGGAAGTCCATGCTTATGTCAAAAATGGCAAGTATTGCGTTGTGAATAACACTTACGAGCCGCAGGATACCACAGTTTATACGACTGATGGCAACAGCTTTGACCTGCATCTGGATGCCAATGAAATCAGATGGTATGAAATTTAAGTTCTCCTTCTTATCAATCTGTGCAGTGAACGACCACTGCACAGCATAAGAGAAAACGGTGACTTTCCACAATGCGGAACGTCACCGTTTTTTCGTTATACCCTTCTATGCTGAACCAGATAGGCTCGATAAAAAGTTGTTCCTACGACCAGTTCTTTTTGAAGAGTGTTAGAACGAAGCCTTATACCAGTACCAATTGTTGCAAATCTTTTCTATATACAACAAAATATGCACAAAATTGAAGTGTTTGACTGAAATGCAAAAAGATAAGCCGCCGATGTGGGTCAGCTGAGCATGGCATGGGGATGAATTTCCGGGATTATCGCAAAAAAGATTGACCGCATGCTGCCCGGGGGAGTATACTAAAAAACATCCGGCAGTCGGTCGGGGATAGACTATCCGGGCGAATGGCTGTGGACTGGAAGAAACAAAAGCGGCGGGAATGCACAGGAGAGGAGAAAACACTATGTGGAGTTGTCCGAATTGTGGAAGCTGGATCTTTGCGAGCCGGATCTGTCCGAATTGCGGGGCCTGGGTCGGCGATGACTCTGCCGATGAACAGGACTCCGACCATCCGGTTGAACTTGCGATCATGGGGGACACGCTGCTGAGCTGCTCTGGCAGGGAAGCAAAGGTCGTGGTGCCTGCAGGCGTGAAGGAGCTCGAAGAATACAGCTTTTATAATGACACGGCACTGCAGGAGATCGAACTGCCAGAGGATTTGACGATGATCCTGAAAGGTGCATTTCAGGAGTGCACAGCATTGCAGGAGATTCGGCTGCCAGACAAACTGAAGAGACTTGGCCGCGCTGCATTTTATGGCTGTAGTGCTTTAAGGAAAATCGAGATCCCGGCCTCTGTGAAGCAGATCAACACGGAAACATTTCGGGACTGCACAGCCCTGCGGGTAATCGAGCTATCAGAAGGACTGGAGATAATTGGCGGTTATGTATTCGAAGGCTGCAATGCTCTGGAAAAAATCGTGATCCCCGCCAGTGTGAAGCAGATCGAGTTGGAAGCATTTCAGGATTGCACCGCCCTGCAGGAGATCGAACTGTCAGAGGGACTGGAGAAAATTGGAGAATCCGCATTCAAAAACTGCAGTGCTCTGAAAAAAATCACGATCCCGGCCAGTGTGAAGCAAATCGAGGCGAGCGCATTCCGGGACTGCATCGCCCTGCAGGAGATCACGCTGCTGTCCAAGGACACCATCTTTGAGACGGATACCTTTCGGAACTGTCCGGGCGTCGTGAAACGTCCGGAGGACCCTGCTGAGGGAGTGAAACGATCCGGCCCGATGGACCTTGCCGAGGGCGGTACGGTCCTGAAGAAATACCACGGGACCGACGCCTGCGTGATCGTGCCTGCCGGAGTGACAGCCATTGCAAAGGAGTGCTTTGTGAATTGCATGTCGCTGCAGGAGATCGAACTGCCGGAAGGACTGGAAGAAATCGGGGAAGGCGCATTTGAGGGGTGCAGTTCTCTCAAACAGATCGTGATCCCTGAGGGAGTAAGGTCCATCCGGGAGAAAACGTTCTGTGAATGCACCGCCCTGCAGGAGATCCGGCTGCCGGATGGACTGGAATTGATCGGGAGGAGCGCATTCAGTGAATGCGAAGCTCTGCAGGAGGTCCGGCTGCCGGAAGGGCTGAAAGAAATTGGAAGTGATGCGTTCAGCAGCTGCCGGTCGCTCAGGCAGATCACCATCCCCGCCGGCGTAAAATGCATTGAATCAGGGACTTTTTGGAAGTGCACAGCCTTGCAGGAGGTCCATTTGCCGGAGGAACTGGAACAAATCGGAATGTTTGCGTTTGAGGCCTGCGACACCCTGACAAGAATCGTTCTGCCGGCCAGCCTGAAACAGCTTTGTCGGGGGGCTTTTGAGAACTGCACATCCTTGCTGGAAGCGCAGCTGCCGGACGGGCTGGAAGAACTGCAGGATGACGCATTTGAATATTGCCGTTCTCTGCAGAAGGTCACGATTCCCGCGCAGGTGAGACAAATCGAACAAGCAGCGTTTTACTACTGTCAGTCTCTGCAGGAAGTTCAACTGCCGGAGGAGCTGAACGAGATCGGGGAGGACGCATTTGCGCATTGCTGGGCGCTCAAACGGATCGTGATCCCGGCGGGAGTGGAAAAAGTCGGAGAGCATGCGTTTTGGGAATGTTACTCTCTGCAGAACATTGCCGTTTTGTCGGACGGTACCGAGATCGCAGAGGACGCCTTTGAAGACTGCCCGGGCACGGTCAAGCGGGGCACAGGCAGCTTGTTCTGAACGTCCGCTTGAAGCAGGCGGCCTCTGGAAAAACTGGTCCTTTGCGCGGGGGCAGCATGGTTGGCGGGCAGTGCGGTCTCGCTTGCGCAGATCTGTATTTTGCAATTCGATAAAGGTCCCGGCGGTATGCTGCAAACGCGGCAGGCCGCCGGGGCTTTCTCTGTGTCGCAAAAGCATTACACGGTCTGCTGGCTGCATCGGCAGCCCTGACAGCCTGCGGGGGCGGTTCTGCGTCGGGCAGTGCAGGTGCCTCGGTATCCAACGGGGTCCATGAGCCAATCCGTATCTGTGCACCCAGCCGCAGCGTCAAGGACTTGATTGATGTTGTGCACAAATACTACCCGGAGATCGTGTTCAACGTGGATGCCTATTCCGGCCCCAACGGCACGATCTACATGCAGGACCAGCTGGAAGCGGACTGTCAGGCCGATGTCTACAGCATCACCTATACAGCCCGGCGATTGCGACATGATCCGGATGGACATGCAGATGCCGGTGATGGACGGTCTGGAAGCCACCCGTGCCATCCGCAGCGGCAAAAACCCGCTGGGCAAGACGATCCTTGCCATGACCGCAAACGCCTTCACCGAGGACATGGAAAAGAGCAAGGAAGCCGGTATGGACGAGCATCTGTCCAAGCCGGTGGACATTGCGGTGCTGGAGCGTGCTGTCCGGAAGTACCTTGTTACCCCCCCCCCGAAAATGAGAGACCGTCAACCGAGATTTACCCGGTGAGCCCCTGAACGAATACAAGAAAAAGGACAGAACTGCATGGCAGCAGTTCTGTCCTTTTTGCGTATTCCGGTCAAAAATAGGTCACCGCCAGCCCCGGGCCGCGGGGTCCAGCATTTCGGCGGCAGAGTAGAGCAGGGCATTGCAGATGGCGGCGGCCACGTTGCTGCCGCCCTTGCGGCCCATGGCCACGATGGCGGGTACGCCAAAGGCTTCGCAGGTGGCAAACAGCCGCTCCTTGCTCTCCACCACATTCACGAACCCCACCGGTACGCCAATGACCAGTGCAGGACGCAGCCCGGCTTCGATCTGGTCGGCGATGGTCAGCAGGGCGGTGGGAGCGTTGCCCACGGCCAGCACGGCACCGGGGTGCTCCTGCGCGGCCCGCTGCATGGAAGCCACCGCCCGGGTGGTGCCGCCTGCTTTGGCAAGGGCGGCCACCTCCGGGTCAGCCATGTAGCACAGGGCCGTGCCGCCCAGGCGGGCAAGGCCGGGCTTGGTGATGCCGGCCAGCGCCATGTTCGTGTCGGTGATGATGGGAGTGCCCGCCCGCAGGGCCTTCACCCCGGCCGCCACGGCACCGGGGGTGAAGTGCAGATTCCGGGCATAGTCAAAGTCGGCGGTGGTGTGGATCACCCGCTTGACCACGGCGGCGGTTTCCGGCGGAGGCGTCAGGCCCAGTTCCGCCAGCTCGGCTGTGATGATGGAAAGGCTTGTCCGCTCGATGTCGGCGGGCAGATGATGCTGCGGGGTCATACGCGGTTCCCTCCTTTGCGGTCCATGCCCATGGCGGCGTATACGGCATCCATGTCCAGCGCGGCCCGCACGCCGTCGGCCAGCAGGTCGAACTGCTGCTGCCGGTACTGCTCCATCGAGAGCAACGGTGCGTCGGCGGGGGAGATGCCCTTCTTTTTGCACAAAAATGCGGTGAGCTTTTCGGTCAGCTCGCCGGTGTCAAACAGCCCATGCAGGTAGGTGCCGAACACATTGGCCTGCACACACCCTTCCGGCGTGCCGTCGGCCAGAATGCAGAACGGGCTGCCCTGCACTGTCGTGCGCCCGGCGTGGATCTCGTAGCCGGTCAGCTTTGCCCCGGCAAAGGGGATGGCCTCGGCGGTGGCATGGGTCTGGCGCAGCTGCTTTTCGGCGTTGAACACGGTGTCCGTGGGCAGAAGCGCCAGCCCGCGCAGGGTGCAGGGGGTGCCGCTTTCTTCGCCGTCCGGATCGGCAAGGGTGTGCCCCAGCATCTGGTAGCCGCCGCACACGCCCAGCACAGGGGTGCCCTGCGCGGCCAGCTTGAGCACCGCCGCTTCCAGCCCGCACTGACGCAGCCACAGCAGGTCGTCTATGGTGTTTTTGGTGCCGGGCAGGATCACCACATCCGGCGTGCCCAGCTGGCGGGGGCTCTGCACATAGCGCACCCCCAGCAGCGGGTGCTGTTCCAGCGGCATGAAGTCGGTGAAGTTGGAGATGTGCGGCAGGCGCAGAATGGCCGCATCCAGTGGTTTGACGGCCCGCCCTGCCTCCAGCCGGGTGGAAAGGGAATCCTCATCCTCAATGTCCACCTTCAGGTAGGGGATGACCCCCAGCACCGGCAGCTGCGTTTTTTCTTCCAGCATGGCAAGGCCGGGACGCAGGATCTCCACGTCGCCCCGGAACTTGTTGATGAGCAGCCCCTTGATGCGGGTCCGCTCGTCCGGCTCCAGCAGCGCCACCGTGCCGTACAGCTGTGCAAAGACGCCGCCCCGGTCGATGTCTCCGGCCAGCAGCACAGGGGCGTCCACCAGCTTGGCAAGGCCCATGTTCACAATGTCGTCGGCTTTCAGGTTGATCTCGGCCGGGCTGCCAGCTCCCTCAATGACGATGATGTCCACCTCTTCGGCCAGACTGTTGTAGGCGGCAAGGATGTCCGGGATCAGCGACCGCTTCATTTTAAAGTAGGCGGCGGCGGGCATCTGCCCCCGCACCTCGCCGTTCACGATCACTTGACTGCCGGTGTCGCTGCTGGGTTTGAGCAGGATGGGGTTCATGCGCACGTCCGGTTCCATCCCGGCGGCCTGCGCCTGCACCACCTGCGCCCGGCCCATTTCCAGCCCGTCCCGGGTCACAAAGCTGTTCAGGGCCATGTTCTGGCTCTTGAAAGGAGCCACCCGGTAGCCGTCCTGTGCAAAAATGCGGCACAGTGCGGCGCACAGCAGGCTTTTGCCTGCACCGCTCATGGTGCCCTGCACCATAATGCAGGTTGCTTTGTTCATGCCAGTACCTCCGCAAGGGTCTTTAACAGTTCATCGTTTTCCGGCCCGGTACGCACGGCGGTGCGGTACCAGCTGCCGTCCAGCCCGGGGTAGTTGCTGCAGCTGCGCAGCACCACGCCCCACTGCCGTAGGGCATCGCCCAGCGTTTCCGGCCCCTGGAACAGCAGGTAGTTTGCTCGGCCGTCCAGCACCCGCAGGCCCAGTGCCCGCAGCCCGGCCGTGAGCCGGGGCCGCTGCTGCGCAATGAGTGCCCGCACCTGTGCCACATAGGCCGTTTCGTCCAGTGCGGCAAGCCCGGCGGCCTGCGCCAGACTGGACACTGCCCACGGCTGCCCGGCGGCCTGCATGGCTTCCAGCAGGGCCGTGTTGGCACACAGGCAGTACCCCAGCCGCACCCCGGCCATGCCGTACAGCTTGGTAAAGGCCTTGAGGATCAGCAGATTTTTGCTGTCCAGCAGGGCTTTGGCGGTCAGGGCGTCGCAGTCGGGCAGAAAATCCAGAAAACATTCGTCCACCACCAGCAGTGCCCCGCAGGCTTCGCACCGGCGCAGGATGCGTTCCACAAGGGGCAGCGGCGTGAGCTGCCCGGTGGGGTTGTTGGGCTGGCAGAGAAATACCATGTCCACCTCCGGCGTGATGGAGGAGAGGATGGAATCCGTCACGGCAAAATCGACCTCTGCCTGCAGAAAATGTCGCCGCACCGCACAGCCCGCACTTTCCAGCGCGGCGGCGTACTCGGCAAAAGTGGGGGCGGTCACCAGAGCGGTGCGGGGTTTTGCCGCCCACGCCAGCCGGAAGATCAGGTCTGCCGCGCCGTTGCCGCAGAGGATAGATTCTGCCGGGATCCCCTCGTGCGGGGCCAGCTTTGCCCGCAGTGCCCGGCACAGGGGGTCGGGGTAGCGGTCGGCGTGAGGCAGGGCGGCAGCAATGGCGTTCGCCACGCCCTGCGGCAGGCCCAGCGGGCTCACGTTGGCCGAAAAATCCAGCGCGTCGTGCCCGTACTGTGCCCGATATCCGGCCCAGTCGCCGCCGTGTGTCAGCTGTGTCATAAGATCACCCCTCGGATCGCCAGCCCCAGCAGCAGGGCCAGCAGGCTTTCGGCATACATCATTTTATTGGCGCGGCGGATGTCCTCCGGCTCAATGGGACGCAGGGCGTCGCCAATGGTAGGCTTGGGGTAATATTCCCCAAAATAGTAGGCAGGCCCGGCCAGCTGCACGCCCAGTGCTCCGGCACACGCGCTCTCGGTCTGGGCACTGTTGGGGCTGGCATGGTTGCGCCGGTCCCGCCGCCAGATACGCCACGCCCCTTTGGCGCTGTTGCCGGTCAGGGCCGCCGCCGCGCACCACAGCAGACCCGCCAGACGGCTGGGCAGATAGTTTGCCGCGTCGTCCAGCTTGGCGGGGATGCGGCCGAAGTAGAGGTACTTTTCGTTTTTGTAGCCCACCATGCTGTCCATGGTGTTGATGGCCTTGTAGGTCAGCGCCAGCGGTGCCCCGCCGATGAGCATATACAGCAGCGGCGCGATCACGCCGTCGCTGGCATTTTCGGCCACGGTCTCCACGGCGGCTTTGGTCACACCCTCAGCGGTCAGGTCCTGAGTGTCGCGGCCCACGATACGGCTCACAGCCTTGCGGGCTGCGGGCAGGTCGCCTTTTACAAGCTCTTTGTGCACGTTCATGCTCTCCTGCGCAAGGCCCTTTGCGGCCAGTGCCTGCCCGCACCAGAACATCTGTACGGCCAGCCCCAGCCACGGGCTGAGCCTTGCTGCGCCCAGGCAGACAAGGCCGGTGCACACAAAGGTGCCCACCGGCAGGCAAAAAGCCACGATGCCGCCGCCCAGCAGTTCGCCCTGGGGCGTTTTGGGCAGGCGGGCGCGCAGGCGCTTTTCCAGCGCGGAGATGGCCTTGCCCATGAGCACCACCGGGTGGGGCAGCCACGCGGGGTCGCCGAAGAGGGTGTCCAGCACAAAGCCGCCCAGAACGGCCAGCCCGGTCATACGTTGGCCTCCCTGGTGTACTGCACGGTCTTTACAAGGTGCAGCACCCGCTTGTCGGCCCAGTCGGCGGCGTCCAGCACAAAGCCGCCCGCGTTGGGGCCGCACCATTCGTAGTAGTCTTTATGGGGCAGGGCGTAGCGCTCCAACGCGGCCATCTGGGTGCCGCCGTGGGCCAGGATGACCAGAAGTTCCTCACCGTCGGCCAGTGCCTTGTCTACCAGTGCCGAAAAGGCGCGGCAGATGCGCTCAGAAAAAGCGGCCTTGGTCTCGCCGTCCGGGCAGGGGCTCTCACAGTTGGCGGCTACCCAGGCCAGATAGTCCGGGTCATGCTCCATCTCGATGTAATTGCGGCCCTCAAAGCTGCCAAAGCACATCTCCTTCAGGCCGTCCACCACCACCAGCTTTGCAGTGGGGAACAGCACCTCAGCGGTCTGCCGGGTGCGGCACAGCGGGGTGATGTACACGGTTTTGGGCTCAATGTCTGCCTTGCGCAGCATCGCGCGGCCAGCGGCAGAAAGCGGGATGTCCCGCTGGCCCTGATAGCGTTTCTCGGCATTGTATTCGGTCAGGCCGTGGCGCAGGAAATAGATCAGCATGTTGGCAGTTCTCCTTTCAGAACGGTGGGGATGCCGCAGAACATCTGCACAACGCAGTCTGCCCGTGCGGCCAGCAGACAGGCCAGCCGCCCGGCGGCTTCGCGTCCGGCACGTTCGGCGGGGTCCATGGGTACCACGCCGCCGCCCACCTCGGTGGCAAGCACGATATCGTAAGCGGACAGCTCGTCCGCAAGTTTTTCCAGATTTTCGGCCCCGGCGGCCAGCTCCTGTACATCGCAGATGCACCGTCCGGGCAGGGTCTTGGCAAAGGTGCGCTTGCCGCTGTAAAGCGGCCCGGTGATAAAGATCATAACAGCCCTCCCCACTGGCAGGCACACAGTGCCGCCAGCATCCAGATCTCGGTTTTCTGCAAAAACCACCCGGCCAGATCACCGGTGATGCCGCCGAACTGCTTGCAGGCAACGGCGTGGTACCGCCACAGCACAGCCAGTGCGGCCAGCACCAGCGCCCAACCACCCAGTGCCAGCATGGCGCAGCACAGTACAGCGGCCAGAAGGGCCAGCACCCGGCGTACAGTGGCTCTGTCGGCTGCCGAGGCAAAGGTGTGGGCAAGGCCGGTGTTCTTTGCCATGGGGAACGCCGCCACCGCATAGCCGGAGAGCGCCCGTTCCAGCACCAGTGCCATCATCCAGAGCAGCCCTGCCTGCGGGGTGAACTGTACACAGGCGCACAGGGCCAGATAGGCCGCAAAGTAGCTGCACAGACGGATCACGGCAAAGGCCCCGCAGTGAGGGTCCTTTAAGATCTCCAGCTTCTTTTCCCGGTCGCCGTAGCTCGAAAGTGCGTCGCAGGTGTCGGCGTAGCCGTCCAGATGGATGCCGCCGGTGACCCAGACCGGGATCAGGCAGAAGCCCGCCGCCCGCGCCGCACCCGGCAGGGGCAGCACGCCGCACAGGAACCACAGCAGCCCGATGACCACCCCGATGAGCGGGAAAGCGCACATCGCATACCGCATGTTCTTTTCGGTCCAGTTGAACTGCGGCACCGGCACAGCCGAAAACATGGCGAACGCCACGGCAACGGTCTGCAAAACGATCATTTTTCCACTCCTTTATAATAAACAGGGATGCCGCACACCACCCGCACCACGGCGTCGGCCCGGGCGGCCAGCGCGTTGTTCACCTGCGCCAGCGCCAGCAGATAGCGGTCGGTGTCGCCTGCGTAGTCGGCACCGCCGCTGAACACCTCGTTGGAGACGACGATCAGGGTTTCACACTGGGCATACACGGCGTCCAGCCCGGAAAGAATGGCCTGCGCGGTCTGCGGCCCGGCCCCGGCGGGATCATAGAGCTCGTTGGCAGTCAGGTTGCCCAGATCTTCCAGCAACGCGGTACCACGGGCGGGCAGATGCACGGCGTCCAGATGCAGGGGGCACTCCACCGTTTCAAACTGTTTTGCCGCCCGCATTCTGCGGTGCTTTTCCACCCGGGCGGCACATTCGGCGTCCCACACCTGCATGGTGGCCAGATAATAGCGCGGCAGAGTGCTGCGCAGTACCAGACTCTCGGCGTATTCGCTTTTTCCGCTGGCCGCCCCGCCGATCACCAGCGTCAGCATTGCGGGGTGTACGGCGTGATGCCGCCCTCCGCAAAGGAATAACAGTGGTCGTACACCGCCAGTGCCATGTCCCACAGCGGGAGGCTGGCCACAGCGCCGGTGCCCTCGCCCAGATGCAGCCCGGCGGTGAGAAGCGGGGCCTTGCCTAGTGCATCCAGCACCAGACGGGCGGCAGGCTCCGAGGAACAGTGACTGGCAAACACCGCTTTGGCCGCGGCAGGGCACAGCCGCACGGCGCACAGGGCTGCCACGCCGCTGATGAAGCCGTCCATTACCACGGGCACGCCTTCCAGCGCACCGCCCAGAAAGACGCCGCACAGTCCGGCAAGATCAAAGCCGCCCAGCTTGGCCAGCACGTCCAGAGGGTCTGTGGGGTCCGGCTCGTTGCGCAGGATGCCCCGGCAGATGGCATCCACCTTGCGGGCCAGCCCTTCATCCGAAAGACCGGCTCCCCGGCCGGTCATCCGTTCCACCGGCTGGCCCAGCAGCACCGCTGCCACCGCACTGGAAGTGGTGGTGTTGCCAATGCCCATTTCGCCGGTGGCCAGCAGCTGCACACCGGCAGCTTTCTGCTCCTGCACCAGCCGGATGCCCCTGCCGATGGCCTCCACAGCCTGGGCGCGGG
>ERZ773216.4044-NODE-4044-length-10672-cov-3.292079_pt1 | contig 10672 bp, 8 predicted proteins | sample MGYA00511259_ERZ773216 | MGnify/ENA primary metagenome ERZ773216 (study PRJEB29015, sample SAMEA2737764) | human gut metagenome | biome: human gut; feature: human-associated habitat; material: faeces | place: China | collected 2012 ... | reverse complement strand
CCTATCATACCGTTACAGAGTATAAATTCTCCGTAAAATAAGTTCTGCATGAATAAGAAAACAATGTGATAAAGAATAAGAGAAGTGCCGTAGTATTATAAGCGGCACTTCTCGCTGTATAACAGAAATATAAGCAAAGAGAGGAAAAAAGATGGCAAAACCATTGTTCATTGCAGAAAAACCGAGTGTGGCTGCGGAATTTGCAAAAGCTCTCAAAATGAATGGAAAGCGCCGGGACGGTTATGTGGAGTCGGAGAATGGGGTCGTAACCTGGTGCGTGGGACATCTTGTAACAATGAGTTATCCGGAAGTTTATGATGAACGGTTGAAAAGATGGAGTCTGGAAACCCTTCCCTTCATCCCCGAACAGTTTCTCTACGAGGTCATTCCGTCCGTAAAAAAACAGTTTGAAATCGTAAAGGGGCTGTTAAACCGGGAAGATATCGACTGTATCTATGTCTGTACGGACTCCGGACGGGAAGGAGAATATATCTACCGGCTGGTGGAACAGATGGCAGGTGTGCATGGAAAACAGAGAAAACGTGTCTGGATCGATTCCCAGACGGAAGAAGAGATTTTAAGGGGAGTAAGGGAGGCAAAGGACTTATCCGAATATGATCATCTGTCAGAAGCCGCCTATCTGCGTGCAAAAGAAGATTATCTTATGGGAATTAATTTCTCCAGACTGCTGACTCTGAAATATGGGCGGAATATTTCAGGATATCTGAAAAAAGACCGGGTGGTCATTTCGGTAGGGCGTGTCATGACCTGTGTGCTTGGCATGATTGTCCGTAGGGAACGGGAGATCCGGGCATTCGTAAAAACCCCGTTTTACCGTGTGCTTGCGGGATGCCGGCTGGATGGCTTTCCCTTCGATGCGGAATGGAAGGTAAATCCGCAGTCCCGCTATCAGGGAATCCCCGATTTGTACAAGGAAAACGGATTTAAGAAGAAAGAGACAGCGGAAGAGCTCATTCACTATCTCAGACAGGAAGTGCAGCATGAAAGTGAAGATATGGTCATGACCATAACGGCGGTTGAAAAAAAGAAAGAATCCAAAAATCCGCCGCTGTTATACAACCTTGCAGAAGCCCAGAATGAGTGTTCCAAAATGTTTAAGATCAGCCCGGATGAAACTCTGAAAATCATACAGGAATTATATGAAAAGAAGCTGGTAACTTATCCGAGAACGGATGCGAGGGTTTTATCCACGGCGGTTGCCAAAGAGATACATAAGAATATCGGAGGGCTGCGTAATCTTTCGGAATTTAAGCCATTTGTAGAGGAGATTCTCCAGTCGGAAAGTTATAAAAACATAGCAAAGACCAGATATGTCAATGATAAACAGCTTACGGATCACTATGCCATTATTCCGACCGGTCAGGGATTTTCAGCCTTAAAATCGCTGAATCCCACGGCGGCAAAGGTGTATCAGGTAATTGTCAGACGTTTCTTAAGCATTTTTTATCCGGCAGCAGTCTATCAGAAGATTAATCTTACGGCACAGACTCCAACTGGTGTAAACAAAGAGGGACAGAAATATCTGGAAAATTTTAATGCCGGATTTAAGGTACTTGTGGAACCGGGATATCTGAAAGTGGCGCAGTCTTATAAAAAGCAGAAAGAAGAAGCCGAAAACAGTGATGAAAACATAAATGTTGACATAAATATCATAGAAAGATTGAAAAAATTGAAAAAGAATGATAAACTATGCGTGGCTGACTGGAGCATAAAGGAGGGAGAAACGACTCCGCCGAAGAGATACAATTCAGGTTCCCTTATTCTGGCGATGGAAAATGCCGGACAGCTGATCGAGGATGAAGAATTACGCGCCCAGATAAAAGGAAGCGGAATCGGGACCAGTGCGACGAGGGCAGAGATATTAAAGAAACTGGTCAATAACCAGTACATCTGTCTGAACAGGAAAACACAGGTAATCATGCCATCACAGCTGGGAGAAATGATCCATGATGTTGTGGGACTGTCCATACGCCCGCTGCTGAATCCGGAACTGACAGCAAGCTGGGAAAAAGGACTGACTTATGTGGCAGAAGGAACGATTACCGGAGAAGAATATATGCAGAAACTGGATGATTTTGTACGCAGGCGTGTTTATGCAGTGCTGAGTCTGAATAACCAGTCTGTTTTAAGAACATATTTTGAACAGATATCAGAAAATTATAAGAAATAACACAGGCATTAGGAGGTATAATATGTGCGGCATTGTAGGATATGCAGGTCCGAGGGATTGTACGGATGTATTAATCAGTGCATTATCAAAACTGGAATACAGAGGTTATGACTCGGCAGGAATTGCAGTGTTTGAAAATGGAAAAATTGCAGTGGAAAAAACAAAGGGAAGACTGAAAGACCTGGAAGACAAGATGGCGAGAGAACACCGCCCAGTGGGACATTGTGGTATTGGACATACCAGATGGGCGACACATGGGGAACCGTCCGATATTAATTCACATCCGCATGGAAATAAGAGAGTTTCCATCGTGCATAATGGAATTATTGAGAATTATATTAAGCTGAAGGCATTCCTGACGGAAAAGGGATATGAATTTATCAGTGATACGGATACCGAGATTGTGGCAAAACTTCTGGATTATTATTATAACGGAAATCCGGTGGAAACCATTGCAAGAGTCATCAGTGAGATCGAAGGCTCTTACGCACTTGGTATTATATTTTCGGATTTCCAGGATAAAGTTTTTGCTGTAAGGAAGGATAGTCCGCTCATTATTGGTGTCGGACAGGGTGAGAATTTTATTGCATCGGACGTTACGGCGGTATTAAAGTATACAAAGGACTATTATCTTTTGGAGCAGGATGAGATCGTGGCGATTTCACCGGATCAGATGGAAATTACAGATATCCATGGATGCAGGATTGAGAAAGAACTGCAGCACGCAACCTGGGATGAAGAAGCTGCCGAGAAGGGCGGATATGAGCATTTTATGCTGAAGGAAATCCATGAACAGCCGACGGCATTAAAGACGACCATTACACCTCGTATCATGGAGCATATGCCATTTCTGGAGGAATGTGGAATAACAACAGAGATGCTGAATCATTTCCATAAGATCTATATTGTGGCATGCGGTACGGCAATGCATGCCGGCATGGTTGGAAAATATGTGATTGAGAAGCTTGCAAGAGTGGAAGTTACGGTTGATATTGCATCCGAGTTCCGTTACTGTGACCCGGTACTGTCAGAAGATGATCTTGTCATCCTGATTTCCCAGTCCGGTGAAACTGCGGATACCAGAGCAGTATTGCGGCTTGCAAAAGAAAATCATGCGACAACACTTGCCATTGTGAATGTGAAAGGTTCTTCGATTGCGAGGGAATCTGATTTTGTAGTGTATACACATGCGGGTCCCGAGATTTCGGTTGCATCCACAAAGGCATATATGGTACAGTTGTCCATCATGTATCTCTTTGCCTTCCAGCTTGCATATGCAAAAGGAAAGATTACAGAAGAGAGATGCCGGGAATTGACGAAATTGCTCGAAGAGATGCCGGAACTGGTGGAAAAAACACTGGGTACACAGGCAGAATGCCAGTATATCGCATCCAAACTGGTAAATGCGGACAGTCTGCTCTATATTGGAAGAGGACTTGACTATGCACTCAGCATGGAAGGCTCTTTAAAATTAAAGGAAATCTCATACATTCATTCAGAATCCTATGCGGCAGGAGAATTAAAACATGGAACGATTTCTCTTATTACACAGGCGATGAATGTCATTGCAGTTGCCACACAGGATAATCTGTTTGATAAAACCATCAGTAATGTGAAAGAGGCAAAAGCAAGAGGGGCAAAAGTAACACTGGTATGTAAAGAAGGAATCGAGATGACCGGTGATGTGGCAGATTATATCGTGCATGTGCCGGCAGCGGCGGACGATATCCTGATGCCGCTCGTGACGGTTGTTCCATTGCAGCTGATTGCTTATTATACTTCGGTGCTGAGGGGCTGCGATGTTGATAAACCGAGAAATCTTGCAAAATCCGTTACGGTAGAATAAGAGGTATTGATATGAAATCATTGGATAATTTAAAAAATGAAGTTTTATTTTCCCATATGGATGAAACGATTGCGGCAGGAATCTTTGAGGGAAAAACATATCCGTGGGAAGTACTTGCGGACATCGGTGCATTTATTTTAGAACTTGGAAAAACACTTTCTGCGGATGAATATGACAGACAGGGAGAGGATGTCTGGATTGCCAGAAGTGCAAGGGTATTTCCAACAGCATATATCCATGGACCGGCAATCATTGGAAAAAATGCCGAAGTAAGACACTGTGCTTTTATCCGGGGAAATGCGATTGTAGGAGAAGATGCCGTGGTAGGAAATTCCACGGAACTGAAAAATGTTCTCCTGTTTAATAAAGTCCAGGTGCCGCATTATAATTATGTCGGGGATTCCATTCTGGGATTTAAGTCCCATATGGGAGCCGGTTCGATTACATCAAATGTAAAATCAGACAAGACATTGGTAACCATAACGACAGAAGACGGAAAAGTGGAAACCGGACTCAAAAAGATGGGAGCAATTCTTGGAGATGAGGTGGAAGTAGGATGCAACAGTGTATTAAATCCTGGAACAATCGTAGGAAAACACAGCAATATTTATCCGCTTTCCATGGTTCGCGGATATGTTCCGGCAGAATCCATTTACAAGAAAAAAGGTGAAATTGCAGATAAAATAAAATAGAAGATTTTGGAGGAAGGAATACGAAATGAAATGTGAGAAGTGCGGCATGGTATGTAAGGATACGCAGAAGTTCTGTCTGAACTGCGGGAATCCGCTTCATCCGGAAGAACCGGAAGATATACAGGAGCAGCTTGCGAACAGTGTCGGAGAATTACTCGATGGATTCGATGACGATGATGACGACGATGAAGATGATTTCAGGGTAGAACTGGATGAATCCATGTTTGAAGATGAGGCAGTGAAAGTACAGAAAGAATTGCAGGTGGAAAATATCTATTCCAGGGAGCGGGCAGAGGAAGAGTCCGAATGGGAATATGATGAAGATAAATATTTTGATGATATGATGGAAGGAGTTCCTGGTGGGGAAGAGGAACTGTATTCGCAGGGAAAGTCAGAGAAACAGGAAAAGAAAAAGCAGAAACCGGCTTCACAGCAGACAAAAAAGAAGAAGAAAAAGAAAAAAATCCTGATTACATGCATTGTTGTGCTTATCATTTTAGGTGCAGCGGTAGGTGGAGGATATTATATCCTCGACAATATACATTTTAATCTGACTTCTTTTGATGATTATTACAGACTTGCATCCAAAGAAGTAAAACGGAAAGATTACAAAACTGCACTGAATGATGCAGAGTCGGCATTGAAAAAGGCACAGAAAGCATACGAAAAAGCAGAAAAGGACAGCAAAAAGGAAGAGGCAAAAGAAGAATTGGTTAAAGTCCGGAAATTAATCAGTAATATTTATGAACAGACAGATAAAATAGATGACGATTATGCGGACAATATTCTTCAGCTGGTACAGCTTGATACTTCCCTGTCAGATTATTTTGTGAAGCTTGCAAAATATTACAGTGAAAATAAACCACCGAAAGTTCTGACGGATTTCTTAAGAACCATATCGGATGATAACGAAGATGTGATTAAGGCACTCAAAAATTATATCGTGCCGGTGCCAGCATCGGATAAGCCATCCGGAAGTTATTCCCAGCAGTTTGCGGTTACCCTTACCTGTGACAGCGGTTCAGCGATCTGGTATACCATAGACGGGCAGGATCCTTCCACACATGGTATACAGTATACAGAACCAATCAAGATTACTGCATTCCGTACACCGGAAAATACCAATACGGAAAGTGGTGTGACCACTTTGAAAGCAATTACCATCAATGCAGATAAAGTGGAAAGTAAAGTAGAAGAATTTACTTATGAAATAGTATTATCTTCTGCAGAACCGGTGGTTACTCCGGATTCTGGTGTGTATACAGATTATACAGAGATTAAAGTCGAAGTGCCGCAAGGAAGCAAATGTTATTATACCATCGCAGATGGCTCTGCAAAACCGGCAGATCCGGATGCTTCTTCAAATTTATATATTGCAGATGAGACACAATATAAAGAAGTATATGGTGAAACGAAAGAAGAATTTAAACCGCTTGAAATGCTCAGAGGCACACATATTATGAAATTCGTGCTGATTGATGAATATGGTATTGCAAGTGAAGTTGCGGTGCGTTCCTATAACCTTGAGGTAAAGAGAAATATTAGTCTGAATGAAGCGGAAAATCTGGTCAATACCCTGTTGCATACGGAAAATATTATTAACGAAGAAGGTAAGAATGAAGCCGGACATATCGTTAAGGCGGAATGGGATGAAACCGTGATCGTTGATAATATAGAATATTATGTGGTATATGCGGTTGAAAAAGACGATGCCGGAACAGAACTTGCAAAAACGATGTATCTGGTAGACAGCTACGATAAGGGAAGATCTGTGATCAAAGATGCCACTTATGAAAATGGACAGTATGTGATTCCGAAAGATACAGAACAGACAGAAGGGGAAACAGAAACGGCAGATCAGACTGAATAACCGAAAACCGAATCCTATAGCAAAAGACACGAAAAAATTCGTGTCTTTTGTGCCTTTTAAGTATGAATTTTAACTTTATGCTTTCTCAGAAAAACGGACATTAAGCTTCTGTTTCGGAAGGATAAAGCTCGGAATAGACCTCTTCGATTACAGAATCCGTCAGAAGGGCATCAGCCTCTGGAAAAACAGAAGCGATGCGTGCTTTCATATCATCGGTCCGTATGTAATAACTTTCTTCTTCCGAAACAGAAGAATCGATAGCAACCGGCTGGTAGTCATTCCGAAGATAATCTTTGATCTGGGTCAGAAGCTGATCTTCGGAAGAAATCGTAGATTTGATTTTTCCTGCCTTGAAGAAAGAAACAATGCCTGCAATGATAAAAGCAGCGAACATAATGGAACTGAAGATATAAAATAAAATACTCATATCCAGAGGAATGATTTTAAAATATACCAGGACAATAAATACAAATCCAAGAATACCAACAATCAGAAGACTGGAAGCGGAAGACATCATATCACTGTATTTATCCGCTGCATGGACAAATGTCGAGGCATTATCATCCGGAAGAAAATCCTGTACCATGGAGGATACGGATTCTTCTAAATGTGTTTGTTCTGCATCCGACAGGGTATGTCCCGGATTGTCAGAGGCAAAGTCGGAAAGCGCATGGGCACAATCTTCTTCCTCGGCAGCGGAGCAGGTCAGATAAAAAGAACCAGATGTGCTGTCGGAATAGTACTGTGTGGAAGAAAAATTATTTTCTTTGAGAAAATTGAATAATTTCAAAATAATCTCTTCATGTTCTGACTCAAACAGAACAACAGAATCCGAATAGCTGCCATTTAATAAAGTTCCGCCGCAGGAAGGACAGAGCGGCTCGTCATCGTTGTAATCTTTTTTACATATTGGACAAAATTTCATAAATACCTCCATATAATCTTGATTGTTAATTTTATCATAAGATGGATATGGAAACAAGAATAATAATATGGAATTTTTGTGTATTTATCCGGAAGAAAGCAAAAATACCTTGACAAAAATATCTGCAAATTATAAAATATAATTGTTTTTGCACTGAAAAGGCACGCGATAAAATAGTATTACAGAAAGGACTTGAGTGAAATGGATAAGAAAAACAGCAAATCTGTAAGGAACAGATTATTATTTTCGCATGGTTTAATTATTGCACTGGCAACAGTAATTGTCTTAATATCTATTGGCGGCATGTTTGTGCTGAGTGCATCAGATGGAAATGGAAGAGGTGTAATTATACTGATTTCCGTTATACTTCTTATTGCAGGTATTATTGTCAGTTTAAAGATTGCACAGAAAGTAACGGATGAAATTACGAGACCTTTGCATGAGATTACAGAGGCTGCCCAGAGAATGTATCAGGGTGATATGTCAGCCGGTGAAGCTATTTCCTATGAAGGGGATGATGAAATCGGCATCGTTGCGGATTCTTTGAGGGGTGCCATGAAGAATCTACAGGATTATATTATTGAGATTTCAGACACATTAAGGGAAATTGCAAAAGGTGATTTATCAAAAGACAGTGATAATATTACGGATTTCCTCGGAGATTTCGCAAGTATCAAGGAGTCTTTTGTATACATTTTAAAGAAATTCAACAGTACACTGACCGATATCAAAGCAGCATCCAATCAGGTGGATGTCAGTGCCGAAGAGATTAAGAAAGCGGCAGAGGCACTGGCGGATGGAAGTACGGAACAGGCAGGGGCGGTAGAGGAACTGACTTCTACGATAGATACGGTAGCTTCAACATCCGAAGATAGTGCAAATAAAACAAAAGAAATATATGCAACGGTACAGATTTCCATGCAGCAGGCAGAAGAAGAACGCAAGAAGATGAATGAACTGACCGAAGAAATGAAACGTATCACGGAAATTTCAAAGGAAATAGAGGATATCATCACAACGATAGAGGATATTGCTTCCCAGACAAATCTTCTGTCACTGAATGCTTCTATTGAGGCTGCTAGGGCAGGCGAAGCAGGACGAGGATTTGCGGTAGTTGCGGATCAGATTGGAAAGCTTGCAGCAGACAGCGCAAAATCTGCGGTAACAACCAGAGACCTGATTTTGAAGACTATGGAAGAAATCGAGCATGGAAATGAGATTGCAGATTCTACCTCCGTTGCATTTGATAATATTATCGGTACAATGAGAGAATTTGCGGAAGTATCAAAGGACAGCAGTGAAGCGGCAATCGGACAGGCAGCATCGCTTCAGGAAGTGGAGAAGGGAATTGAACAGATTTCATCTGTTGTTCAAAATACTGCAGCATCTGCACAGGAGAGTGCAGCAATCAGTGAGCAGCTGTCAGATAAAGCAGATGAGTTAGATAAACTGATCAACAGATTTAAATTATATTAAGATGTAAGTACTGATAATAATTTTGGTATTTATATCTAACAGGAGAGAAATTCTCTGTCAGGACGAGTGTTTCAGGCAGGGAATTTTTCTTTATTTCAGTAGAAAAAATAAAAAAGTGAAAAAAAATAAAAAAATTTGAAAAAAAATGCAACCTCAGGGGCAAAAAATCCTACTTATATAGTGAAGGGAGAAATAAGGGTAATAGCAAAAAAGAAAAAGAGGGATTTTTAATGGATCGTGAGTTTGCATGACGAGGAAAACTGTAGATGAAGGACAAGGAGATTATTGGACTGTTTTTTGCCAGGGATGAAGTGGCACTTGTGGAAACAGAAAAAAAATACGGATCGGCATTAAAATGCCTGGCGGAAAATATACTGAAAGACTGTCATGAGGCAGGGGAGTGCTATAATGACATGCTTTTAGGTGCATGGAATAGGATTCCTCCGGAAGAACCGGAAAATCTATTCGCATATCTTGCCAGAATCATTCGCAATATTGCCTTAGACAGGCAGGATTATTATCATGCAAAAAAGAGAAATATGAATATTGTAGAGCTGACAGAAGAAATCGAAGAATGTATTGTGCGTGAATCTGTGTGCAGCCTGCAGGAGGAAGGAAGTGATATGGGACAGGTAATTAGTGTGTTTTTGAAAAAACAGAAGTATCTGAACAGGGTAGTATTTGTACGAAGATACTGGTATGGGGATGAAATTTTACAGATTGCCGAAAGGATGAATCTGACAGAGTCCCGGGTAAAGAGTATCCTGTTCCGGATGAGGCATAAACTAAAAGAATATTTAGAGAGGGAGGGAAAATATTAATGAATGTGAAAGGATTTTTAAAAGAAATAAATAACCTGGATGATGATTTGATTATGGAGGCTGCAGAAGCGGAAAGGACAGGAAGAACGGGCAGAAATATCATAAAATTTGCAGGAATGGCAGCCTGTGTAGCGATTTTTACAGGAGTTATAACAGCCTCTGTATTAATTGAAAAACAGAAGATGGAAAAAGAGGATGCAGGTGAAGCAGCCGTAGAGTATTCTTATGAAATGGGGGAGAAACGGGACGATATGCTGGAGGGAGCAGATGGCAGTGAGCAGATGGGAACTCCTTTTAGCAGTAAGACAATTCCGTTTGAAAACTGTGATTTCACGGGAGATGGAATCACGGACCGGCTTGAGATCGACATACCGCAGGATCTGGTGGGAGATGCTGTAACAATAAGTCTGACGGATTCTGCTACAGGAAAGGTGATTTATACACAGGAATTTTCAACAGATTCTGCCGGCTGGGGAAAACTATATCTATACCAGCAGGACGCAAAAAATTATCTGATCGAGGAAGTTCCACAGTCAGATATTGAGAAAGTGGTAGTATACAAATATACCATGTTATCGTTTGAAAAGGGAGTCCAGACTGTTTATAAAAAAGAGTGCTTGAGAGTAAATGTAGTAGACCAGCCGAGCGAGTCAGATATCCGGAAAACAGCGAATCTGCAAATAATCCGACGGCTGACAAGGCTACCACTCATGCTGACAGGAAAGTAGATGTGGAAGGAATGGCGTTCGGACAGAAAAAGACAGAGCAAAGAGAGGCCGTATCCTGGGAACGAGCGGAAGCAGAAGGAAAGCGTGATTTCAAAAGAAGACAGGAGAAATGGGAAGCGTGCC
>ERZ773216.4035-NODE-4035-length-10682-cov-4.700292_pt1 | contig 10682 bp, 8 predicted proteins | sample MGYA00511259_ERZ773216 | MGnify/ENA primary metagenome ERZ773216 (study PRJEB29015, sample SAMEA2737764) | human gut metagenome | biome: human gut; feature: human-associated habitat; material: faeces | place: China | collected 2012 ... | reverse complement strand
GGGCAGAACCTCCGGGGCCTCGTTTTTTCGTTGTCAGGATCTTATGCCTTGATCTCGTTCCACACGCTGTGGCCGTCCAGGCTGGAGGCATCCACGCCCAGATACTCGCAGATGGTCTGGGCAATGGTGCCGAAGCAGAGCTTCGTGCCCAGGTCCACACCGGGCTTCACGCCCTTGCCGCAGACCAGGTACGGCACATACTCGCGGGTATGGTCGGTGGTCTTGGTGTAGGAGGGGTCGCAGCCGTGGTCTGCGGTGATCATCAGCAGGTCGCCCTCCCGCATGCCGGGGATGAAGTCGGCCAGGAAGCGGTCGAACTCAGCGGCGGCGGCCGCGTAGCCCGCCACATCGCGGCGGTGGCCGTACAGCATGTCAAAGTCCACCAGATTCACAAAGGCCAGACCCTCAAAGTCGCGGGTCTGCAGGGCCTTGGTGAAGGCAATGCCGTTGGTGTTGCCGGTGGTCTTGATCTTCTCGGTCACGCCCTCGCCATCAAAGATATCGAAGATCTTGCCCACGGCGATGACGTCCTTGCCGGCGTTCTTCAGCAGGTCCAGCATGGTGGCGCGGGGCGGCTTCAGGCTCAGGTCGTGGCGGTTGGTGGTGCGGTAGAAGGTATCGGCGGTGCGGCCCAGGAAGGGGCGGGCAATGACGCGGCCCACGCCATACTCGCCCTTGAGCATCTCGCGGGCGATCTCGCAATAACGGTACAGCTCGTGCACCGGCACCAGCTCTTCGTTGGCAGCCACCTGGAACACGCTGTCGGCGCTGGTGTAGACGATGAGGGCGTTTTCCTTCATGGCCTGCTCGCCGTAGTCCTTCAGCACCTGGGTGCCGGAATAGGGCTTATTGCAGAGCACCTTGTGGCCGGTCTTTTCCTCAAACTCGTGGATGAGCTCTGCGGGGAAACCCTCCGGGAAGGTGGGCAGCGGCTTCGGGCTCACCACACCGGCGATCTCCCAGTGGCCGATGGTGGTGTCCTTGCCCATGCTCTGCTCCTGCAGGCGGGCAAAGGAACCGGTGGGAGCGGCGGTCTTTTCTCCGGCGGTCACGCCGTCGATGTTGAACAGGCCCAGCTTTTGCAGGTTGGGGCAGTTGAAGTTGGGATGCTTTGCAATGGCTCCCAGCGTGTTGGTGCCCTCGTCGCCAAAAGCGGCGGCATCCGGCTCGGCGCCGATGCCAAAGCTGTCGAGCACGATCAGAAAGACACGTTTTTCCATCTTGGTTTTCTCCATTTCTTCCGGGTCAGCCCGGATAAGTGACACTTTTACCTACCACCATTATAAGCAAAAACAGGCCCGTTTGCAAGGGCTGTCTTTCCATGCTGCACAGCTGTCCTGACGGGCAGGATCTTAGCCATTTCTTTAACGATTTCTCTGTGCAAAATCCGCAAAATTACCGCGTCCCTGCGTCAAGCATCTGTTCAAACCTCCCGGTATGCAAAAAAGTTGTATTCATCCTGAAATTTCACTTGCTCTCTTGTCAGAAAGCGATTATAATAGTAGTTGGTAAAGTTTTGGATTTTCACTTTACCGTACATTCCAACCCACAGCACGGGGAGTTTTCCCTGTTGGTCGTGTGCGCGGGCCGTTCTGCATGACAGCAGACAGCCTGCTGCAAAATAAATGAGAGAGTGAGAACGTAGACGGAGGTATTTTGAATGAGAAAAACGAAAATTATCTGCACCCTGGGCCCTTCCACCGACAAGGACGGCGTCCTGCGTGAACTGATCGCCAACGGCATGAATGTTGCCCGCTTCAACTTCTCCCATGGCTCCCACGAGGAGCACAAGGGCCGTCTGGACCTGCTCAAGTCCCTGCGCGAGGAGCTGGGCAAGCCCGTGGCTGCTCTGCTGGACACCAAAGGCCCTGAGATCCGCCTGAAGGACTTCAAGAACGGCACCGAGATGCTGGAAGCCGGCCAGACCTTCACCCTGACCACCCGCGATGTGGAGGGCACCAAGGAGATCTGCTCCATCACCTACAAGGATCTGCCTCAGGACGTGGCCCCCGGCGGCACCATCATGCTGGATGACGGCCTGATCAAACTGCAGATCCAGACTGTGAACGATACCGACATCGTCTGCACTGTGCTGAACAACGGCAAGATCAAGAACAAGAAGGGCGTCAACGTGCCCGGTGTGCATCTGTCCATGCCGTATATGAGCCAGCGCGACAAGGACGATATCATCTTCGGCATCGAGCAGGGCTTTGATTTCATCGCTGCTTCCTTTGTGCGCACCGCACAGGACGTGTACGAGATCCGCAACCTGCTGAACGAGTACGACTCCAACATCCGCATCATCGCTAAGATCGAGAACCGTGAGGGTGTGAACAACATCGACAGCATCCTGGCTGCCGCCGACGCCGTCATGGTGGCCCGCGGCGACCTGGGCGTCGAGATCGACTTTACTGAGCTGCCCGGCATCCAGAAGAACATCATCGAGCGTTCCTTCTCCTTCGGCAAGCCCATCGTCACCGCTACCCAGATGCTGGACAGCATGATGGTGAACCCCCGCCCCACCCGCGCCGAGATCTCGGACGTGGCAAACGCCATCTACGACGGCACCTCTGCCATCATGCTGTCCGGTGAGACCGCTGCCGGTGCCTACCCCGTGGAGGCCCTTAAGACCATGTCCGCCATCGCCGAGCGTACCGAGACCGAGAACCATGCCCGCGTGGAGTACCTGACCGAGGCCACCAACGGCAAAATCAGCGTAAGCGATGCGACCGCACACGCCGCCTGCCTGACCGCCAAGGACGTGAACGCCGCTGCCATCGTCACCGTGTCCGAGTCCGGCACCACTGCCCGCCTGCTGAGCAAGTACCGCCCGCAGCAGCCCATCATCGCCTGCGTCATGAAGGAGCAGGTGCAGCGTCAGCTGTCCCTGAGCTGGGGCATCACCTCCCTGATGATGCCTCTGGCGCACAGCACCGACGAGCTGATCGAAATGTCCACCGCTCTGGCCAAGGAAAACGGCTTTCTGCACAACGGTGAGCTGGCCGTGGTGACCGCCGGCGTGCCCGTGGGCATTTCCGGCACCACCAACATGATCAAGATCCACATGGTGGGCAACTGCCTGGCCACCGGTGTGGGCGTCGGCCCGGAGAACGCCGAGGTGTCCAACGCCACCGGCAAGGCCTGCGTGTGCCGCACCCTGGACGAGGTGCGTGCCAAGTTCAAGCCCGGCATGGTGCTGGTGGTGCCTTCCACCAGCAACGAGATGCTGAACTATGTGCGCGACGCCGCCGCTCTGGTGGTGGAGGAGCCCGGCCTGAACAGCCATGCCGCCATTGTCGGCAAGGCTCTGCTCAAGCCCACCGTCGTGGGTGCCGTGGGTGCCACCTCTCACATCCGTGACGGCCTGATGATCGCTGTGGACTGCGCACACGGCAGCGTGCAGCGCCTGCAGGCCTGAGAAAGAGGGCGACACAATGGAACGCATTGCGAGCTTCTGTGTTGACCATACCAAGCTGGACCGGGGCATGTACCTGAGCCGTCAGGACGGCGACGTGCTCACTTGGGACATCCGCATGAAGAAGCCCAACCAGGGCGATTACTTGTCCACGGCCGCTGCCCACACGCTGGAACACCTGTTTGCCACCTACGCACGCAATAGTGCCTTTCAGGATGGTGTGATCTATGTGGGCCCCATGGGCTGCCGCACCGGCTTTTACCTGCTGACCCGCGGCCTGACCCCTGCGCAGGCTTTGGAGCTGACCGTGGAGTCCTTCCGCTTTATGGCCGCCTTTGAGGGTGCCGTGCCCGGTGCCAGCGAAGTGGAGTGCGGCAACTACCGCGACATGGATCTGCCTGCCGCCAAGGCCGAGGCTGCTGCCATGCTGCCGGTTCTGGAAGCCCTGACCGCTGACCGTCTGCACTACTGAGCCTCTGTGCCGGAACTCTAGACAAACAACAAAACCCGGAACTTCCTGTCGGACAGGAAGTTCCGGGTTTTTGGTTTTGTTCGGTTTATTCGTCCGGGTCGCCGCGCTCGGGCATGGTGCGCAGCTCCCGCACCAGCATGGCGCGCAGCTGGTACTGATGCTGCTCGGACGCAAGGTCGGCTCCGGCATGCAGCTCCACCTCCGGTGCCCGCCCATCGTCCGTGTACAGCGGCACCGTGACCACGGCCTGGGTGCCCTTTTCCGGGGCACACTCCACGCTCAGCCCCCAGCCCATGCGGCGGCAGCACTCGCGGCAAAGCAGCAGTCCCAGCTGAGCCCCGCCCAGAAAGCTGCGCCGGTTTTCCAGCCAGGCTTCCTGGCTGCCCTCCGGCAGACCGCAGCCATTGTCCCGCACAGTCAGCTGCCACATGGTCTCGCTGCGGCGCAGCAGGATCCTCACCGTGCCGCCCTCGCGGCAGGCACGCAGCGCGTTGGACAGCAGATGCAGACACAGCAGCTCCACATCATCCCGGTCAGCCAGCACACGGCAGGTCGTCCAGCCGCCGTAGTCCAGCTCCAGGGTGACTCCCAGCTGCGCACGCACCATGTCGGCCTGGGCCGCCACCTGCTGCAGCAGCTCGCACAGATCCAGCGGGTAAAGCTTAGGCGGCTGCCCGGCACGCAGAAATTCCAGCGCAGACAGCAGTTCGTTGATGGTCCGTTCCAGCTTGGCCGTGGCCGCGCTGATGTCGCTGACTGCCTGCAGGGACTGGGCGTCTGCCCCCACGCGGGCCAGATGCTGCTCCAGATACTCGCAGTTGCGCCCGATCAGCCCCAGCGAATGGAAGCAGGCATCCTCCACCGCCTGCTGCGGGATGGCCTGCGCCGTCAGCTCCTGCGCTGTATTCTGCTGTGCCTGCTCCATTGCTACCGCCTCCAAGACTGTGTGCGTTATTCCCTGCTCTTCTGCTGGATGAGATACCGTTTGATTGCATAGATCAGCTTGCCCGTAGTGGGCTTTTCCGCTTCAAAGCCGCTTTCAGCCTTGAACTGCGTCCAGCCCTCGACCGGTTTTGCTTCCAGCTGGTCGATCATGCGCCGGATGCCGCTGTCCACGGCCGAGACCGAAACACCATACTGCTCACTGACCGCCTGCAGGATCTCCTTGCGGATGGCCAGCTTCTGCGAGGTGCCGTAGACCACGCCCACCGCACTGGTCAGATAGCTGCAATTGATGTCCGGGATGCGGATGCCCCAGCTGTGGTACAGCTGCTGGCACTGCTGCTCGGTGCGCTGCCACTGCTGGCCCGGCATCCGGTACAGCTCCCGCAGCAGGTTCTTGAGCTCCATGCGCTCCACGCAGCAACAGCTGCCGGAGTCCTCCATGCGCAGTGCCGAGCTGTTCTTGCGCCGACCCTCGTCGAACAGCATCAGCAGCGGCTTGTGCTCCAGCTTGCGCAGTTCCATCATGAACTCGATGCTGCTCATATCCTCCATCTGGCTGCACAGCACCACGATGTCAAAATTGTGGCCCTGCTGCAGCTCCTGCAGCAGTTTGTGTCCGTTCAGAAAGCAGGTACAAGCCAGCACTGGGTTCTGTTCTTCCAGATAGTTTTTCTGTACCCGAAGCTCCTTGCGGTCATAGCTTGCAAGGGCGACCTGCAGCACATCTGCCGTCCGCTCATTGTCCACGCCACGCGCCGCCTTCCTGTTCGGTCTGCTGTGCCGCATCCAGCTCCGCCACCACGTCCTGCCAGATCTCCGGCTGAACGCCATTCTCACACAGATATTGCAAAACACGGTAGCCAAGCTCCGGTGCAACGGCCATATACTTGCTGTCCATGCGCTGGCTGCTGCCGGTACGGCAAAGCGTCAGGCGACAGCCGGTTTCGCCGTCCGGGTCAAGGGAGTAAACCAGCGTATATGCCTGCTGCAACCCGGCGATGGCAGAAAACTGCCGGACCATGGGTGAAAACGTACGTTCCATAGAAATTCCTCCTTGCTACAAGGCATTGCGACGTTTTTAGTGCGTTTCCTTGTTTTTCCTTTTTTATTGTATGGAGCAGGAAGGAACCATTCAACCCTGAAAAAGTGTCTAAAAGTGTCAGGCTGTTTTTCTGTTCGATTTTGCGTCGTGTTGTTTTGCTTTCCGACGTTTTTACAAATCATGCTGCCTGTGCCGCACCGCATTTTCATCGTTCTGGATGGTTTGCACGGCTTTTTTCAGTACCCTTACAATAACACGAACACCGCAGGATTGCAACCCCTGCCGCCGGGTTGGGAAAATTTTCCTCTCTGACCCGGCCGGAACAGAGAATTTCTGCTTCCGCTTCCGGAAACACTTTCTTTTCCATACACAGTTTTTTCATATAGATTTGCTAAAATCATCTCGATTCTTCTGTGTAGTCTGCGCGCCTTTTGGCCCGCAGCGGCACAGCTGTCCGTTCCTCACCTCTCCGGCCCCGGCCGGAACCTTTTCCCCAGAAAGGCACACACATGCTACAAATCAAACAGATCTGCAAACAGTACAAGACCGGCGATCTCGTGCAAAATGCGCTGAACAATGTCAGCCTGAACCTGCGTGATAACGAATTCGTCGCCATCCTCGGCCCCAGCGGCTCCGGCAAAACTACCCTGCTGAACATTATCGGCGGTCTGGACCGGTATGACAGCGGCGATTTGATCATCAACGGCATCTCCACCAAAAAGTACACCGACCGCGACTGGGACTCCTACCGCAACCACACCATCGGCTTTGTGTTCCAGAGCTACAACCTTATCCCCCACCAGACCGTGCTGGCCAACGTGGAGCTGGCCCTTACCATCTCCGGTATTTCCGGGGCCGAGCGCCGCCGCCGCGCCACCGAGGCACTGGAGAAAGTGGGTCTGGGCAACCAGCTGCACAAGCACCCCAGCGAGATGTCCGGCGGCCAGATGCAGCGTGTGGCCATTGCCCGTGCACTGGTGAACAACCCCGACATCCTGCTGGCCGACGAGCCCACCGGTGCACTGGACAGTGAAACCAGCATCCAGGTCATGGAGCTGCTCAAGGAGGTGGCCCGGGACCGTCTGGTGGTCATGGTCACCCATAACCCGGAGCTGGCCGAGCGCTACGCCACCCGCATCGTGACCCTGAAGGACGGCGTCATCCGCTCCGACACCATGCCCTATGAGCCGGACACCCAGACCCTTGCGGCCCCCGTGCACAAGAACATGGGCCGCTCGTCCATGTCGGTGCTCACCTCGCTGACCCTCAGCTTCAACAACCTGCGCACCAAAAAAGCACGCACCCTGCTCACTGCCTTTGCCGGTTCCATCGGCATCATCGGCATTGCGCTGATCATCTCCCTGTCCACCGGTGTCAACAACTACATTGACGACATGGAGCGCTCCACCCTGTCGGAGTACCCGCTGCAGATCATGAGCAGCGGCATGGACTTTACTTCCATGCTCTCTTCCCGCGTTCCGTCGGACAGCTCCCAGAGCACCACTCAGGAAGAAGACATGGTGCCGGTGCGCCAGCTGCTCTCGCAGATGGTGTCGGGCATCACCACCAACGACCTCAAGTCCCTCAAGCAGTATCTGGAGACCACCGACACCACCGTTGCCGACAATGCCACCGCCGTGGAGTATGCCTATAATGTGTCGCCCCAGATCTACCGGCAGGACCCCGACGGCAGCATCCGGCAGGTAAACCCGGATTCCTCCCTGTCCTCGCTGGGCATCAGCTCCGAGACCTCTTCCAACAACATCATGTCCTCCATGATGAACACCAGTGTGTTCTCGGAACTGCCCCAGACCCCGGAGCTGTATGCATCCCAGTACGACGTCAAGGCCGGCCGCTGGCCGGAAGCCTACAACGAATGCGTGCTGGTGCTGGACGCCACCGGCAGCGTGACCGACTACGCCCTGTACGCGCTGGGCATGCGGGACAACGCCGAGCTGGACAAGATGATCCAGCAGTTTGCCCAGAACCAGAACGTAGACGTGCCGGATGACTTCAAGACCTATTCCTATTCCGATTTTCTAGGCAAGCAGTTCAAGCTCATCAACAGCTCCGACCGCTATGTCTACGATGAGACCTACAGCTTGTGGCGCGATAAATCGGATGACACCGACTATATGAAGCAGGTGGTGGCCAACGGCACCGACCTGACCATCGTGGGCGTGGTGCAGCCCGCCGAGGATTCTTCTGCTGCCATGCTGTCCTCCGGCATCGGCTACACCCACGACCTCACCCTGCACGTCATCGAGCAGGCCAAATCCAGCGCCATCGTGCAGCAGCAGATGGCCGACCCCCAGATCAATGTGTTCACCGGCGAGGAGTTCGGTGCCGACAACAGCACTTCCTTCGATATGTCCTCCATGTTCTCGGTGGACACCGATACGCTGAAGAACGCCTTCCAGTTTGACACCAGCGCCCTGAAGTTTGACCTGAGCGGCGCCTTTGATCTGAGCGCCGGTTCCTTCGACCTCTCTTCCCTGCTGGACCCGGACAGCTTCTCACTGGACCTGGGCGACCTGCCGCAGCTGGACATGGACATGAGCAGCGTGTTTGAGAACATGGATCTGTCCATCTCCCCGGAGGCCCTGCAGAATATGATGCAGAAGATCCTGAACGGCTACAAGGACTATGTGGTGGGCAACGGCATCCTGAATCTGGACAAGATCAGCTTCTCCGCCTATATGCAGACCGAGCAGTTCCAGCAGCTGCTGGCCAGCTCCATGAGTGAACTGCTGGCCGACGCCAACCTGCAGGAGCAGTTCTCCGCCGCCATGCAGCAGGCCATGCAGACCGTGATGGAGAGCTACTCTGCCCAGATCAGCCAGGCCCTGCAGAGCCAGCTGAGCACCGCCATGAATACGGCCATGCAGCAGATGGGCACCCAGATCAGCCAGCAGATGGAAAGCGCCATCCAGAAGAACATTGCCCAGCTGGGCAGCCAGATGGAAAATGCCCTGAAGATCGACGCCAGCGCCTTCCAGAATGCCATCCACATGAACATGACGCAGGAAGAGCTGGCTGAACTGATGAAGTCCTCCATGCTGTCCTCCACCTCCACCTACGACGGCAACCTGCAGAGCCTGGGCTACGCCGACCTCGATGACCCCAGCACCATTTCCATCTACCCGAGGGACTTTGACTGCAAGGCCCTGATCGTGGATGCACTGGACGCCTACAATGCCTCCGCCGAGGCAAATGGCGAGGATGACAAGGTGGTGCGCTACACCGATGTGGTGGGCACCCTGATGACCTCGGTGACCAAGATCATCAACATGATCAGCAACATGCTGGTGGCCTTTGTGTCCATCTCGCTGGTGGTGTCCTCCATCATGATCGGCGTCATCACCTATATCAGCGTGCTGGAGCGCCGCAAAGAGATCGGCATCCTGCGTGCCATCGGCGCGTCTAAGCGCAACATCTCGGAGGTATTCAACGCCGAGACCTTCATCATCGGTCTGTGCTCCGGCTGTATGGGCGTGGGCCTGAGCCTGATTCTGCTGATCCCCGGCAACATGCTCATCCACTCCATTGCCGACAGTGCCTCGGTCACGGCAGCCCTGCCGCTGCAGGCTGCACTGGTGCTGATCGCACTGGCCACACTGCTCACCATTCTGGGCGGCCTGATCCCCGCCAAGAGCGCCTCCAAGTGCGACCCCGTCAAGGCCCTGCGCTCGGAGTGATTCCCGGCAGACAAAACACAAGCGGACGGTTCCCCGATCGGGCAGCCGCCCACTTTTTGCATTGCGGCGCATCTTGTGCTAAAATAAGAAAAAACACAAAGGAGCCTTTTTCCATGCCCAACATCATTGAGATCACTGATTTTTCCGCGCCAGAGCTGGACGTCTACGCCCGCTTGACCCAGGCCCAGCTGCGCAATCGACTGGAGCCGGAAAAGGGCGTTTTTATTGCCGAGAGCCCCAAGGTGATCGCGCGGGCGCTGGATGCCGGCTACCAGCCGCTGTCCCTGCTCATGGAACGCAAACAGATCACCGGCCCGGCCCAGGACATCCTGACCCGCTGCGGGGACGCCCCGGTATACACGGCCGACCGCGAGATGCTGGCCCGCCTGACCGGCTACGAACTGACCCGCGGCGTGCTGTGTGCCTTCCGCCGCCCCGCGCCCCGCACAGTAGAGCAGGTATGCCGGGATGCCCGCCGGGTGGCTGTGCTGGAGGGCATCGTGGATTCCACCAACGTGGGTGCCATCTTCCGCAGTGCTGCCGCATTGAACATGGATGCGGTGCTCATCACGCCCTCCTGCTGCGACCCGCTGTGCCGCCGGGCGGTGCGCGTGAGCATGGGTACGGTGTTCCAGGTGCCCTGGGCGCAGATCGGCACCACCCCCGCCGACTGGCCGGAACACGGCATGGCACAGCTGCACGCTCTGGGCTTCAAGACCGCCGCCATGGCCCTGAGCGACCGTTCGGTGAGCATCGACGACAACGCCCTTGTCGCTGAGCCCAAACTGGCCATTGTGCTGGGCACCGAGGGCGACGGCCTGGCCCACAGCACCATCGCCGCCTGCGACTATACCGTGAAGATCCCCATGTCCCATGGGGTAGACTCGCTGAACGTAGCCGCTGCCAGTGCCGTCGCCTTCTGGCAGCTGGGCCGTACCTGACACAATCCGCTTGACAAATCTCCTGATTCGAGTTACACTTACAGGGTCATCTGGTATGGGCCTGTAGCTCAGTTGGGAGTGCAAGCGTATCGCTTTTGTGCCCCACAGAGTTGTGGGCATTCGAATGGGGAGTATGTCGGTTGGTCGCCCAACCGAGTTACGCCCCTAA